>Ga0307503_10000046_pt1 | contig 88022 bp, 84 predicted proteins | sample 17_S_MG_FD_194514 | JGI IMG/M metagenome (GOLD analysis project Ga0307503, IMG submission 194514) | Soil microbial communities from Populus trichocarpa stands in riparian zone in the Pacific Northwest, United States - 17_S | ecosystem: Environmental > Terrestrial > Soil > Riparian zone > Trees... | reverse complement strand
GGGAATGTCGCGAAGCGGCGGAAATGCAATCCGATTCCAGCGCGGGCGTAGCCCGCGCACCACATCTCGTCGCTACGCGCCATAGGCGCGGGCGACGCCAATTCCCGCAGAGGCGCACCCGCCATCCCTCCTGGACCCCGCCTGCATCTAGTGCGTAGCCGGCTCGTCCGCGGCCTGCATCTCCGGCAACGACACCGCTGGGTGAGCCACCCGTCGCGACTCCTTCTGGGCGTACATCCGCACGTCGGCGAGCTGCATCGCGGCCGACTGGTTGTCGGCCTCGCGAGGGATCTCGGCGGCGCCCCACGACGCGGCCACCTCGACGCCCTTTTCGCTCGCCGTCAACGCCTGCGCGGCCCGACGCGCGACCATGTCGAACTGGTCCCTGGCGCAACTCAGAAGTAGGCAGAACTCGTCGCCGCCGATCCGGTAGGCGACTCCGTCGGCGCCAACCGCGTCGCGGAGGTTGCGGCCGAGGCGGGCGAGCAGCTCGTCGCCCGCCGGGTGTCCCAAGGTGTCGTTGTAGCGCTTGAAACCGTTGAGGTCGAAGAGGTAGAGCATCGCCGGGTGCTCGGCGTCCGCGCGCTCGAAGATCGTTCCCAGGTCGACCTGCATGCGGCCGCGGCTGCCGAGGCCGGTCAGCGGATCGGTTCGCACTTCTTCCAGGAGGCGCCGGTTCTCGCGGTCGCTCATCGCAAGGCGGACGATCACGGCGGTCATGGTCGCCGCCCAAAGCACTGTCGAGAGACCGCTTGTGGCGCTGAAGTACTGCATCGCGAAGAGACCGATCATCACCGCGGCGAAGACCGCCGGCACGACGATCTCGCGGCGTCCGCTGCTCCGCGGCGAGGAGATCTCCGCGGCCTCGGCGGGTTGCCAGACGGCTGCGCCCAGGCAGACGGCGGCGATCAGGTAGATCGGGTCGATCCAGTTGCCGCCGGGCAGTGTTGCGTCGGTGGCCTGCAGCGTGTAGGCGACGTCGGCGATCACCAGTGCCGAGAGGCCGGCGAGAAGAAGCGACCAGGTTCGTCCTGGGCGCCAGCCGGTCAGCGCGACGACGCCGATGACCAGCGCGACCATCCCGACGTCGCCGAGCGGGTAAGCGAGCGTGGTTGCCACTTCGATGACGGACCCCGTCGCCTTTTCGGCTACGAAGTCGAAGACGAATGCCGCGCCCAGGGCGGCGGTGCCGAGCGCGGCGATCGCACCGTCCATCCACAGGCGCCAGTTGATTTCATGGGCGCGGGCGCGGACCAGCAACGCCAGGCCGGCGTAGGCCAGCGGGTAGAAGGCGAGGTAGCCGATGTCGGCCGGGGACGGGTAGGGGGCGGAGGGGTTGCCTTCGATGAAAGCTGTCCAGTAGACCTCCGCAACCCCCCAGCAGAGGATCGCCAGGCCGATCAAGGTCCAGGCCTTGCGCTCGCGCCTGTAGTCGGAAGCCCTGACCAGGCAGGCGAGGCCGGCGCCCAGGATGACCGCGTCGTAGAGGGGTCCCGCTATTGCGAAGTGAAGGCCGGTGCCGATGCCGGCCCAGTCGTGGAGGGCGACGATCGCTGTGCCTCCGAGCAAGAGAATCGTGAGAGCGCCGCGCAAGGCCTGGGCTCCCGGTGAGCGGTCGGCGATCGTCTCCGTTGTATCCACTGGTTGAGCTATCGGCGCCGGCAAGCGATTCCCAAACCCCTGACCGGGCAAATTGCGCGCGTGATCTAGACTGGGTGGCGATGAAAACCGGAATCCACCCCGAGTACACGCTCGCCAACGTGCATTGCTCGTGCGGGAACCAGTTCTACACGCGCTCGACCGAGTCGGATCTCCATGTCGAGCTTTGCTCGGAGTGCCACCCCTTCTACACCGGCAAGCAGAAGCTTGTCGACACCGGTGGCCGGGTCGAGCGGTTCCAGCGCCGCGCGGCCAAGCACGCCAAGGCGAGCAGGTAGCCCGTGAGCCCAGAGGTGGGCTCACCGCGAGCTGAAGCGACCTCCCTGAATGGGGCGGATCCGCTGCGCATGCCCGACGGCGCTCTCGTCGCCAAGCGCGACGCACCCGTTGGCGGACAGGCGGTGCTCGAGGGAGTGATGATGCGCGGCGTCACGGTCTGGGCCGTGGCGGTACGCAGCCCCGACGGCGAGATCGAGACCAGCTCCGAGTCGATCAAGCCCTGGGCCCAGCGCCACCGCCTCTGGCGGCTACCCGTCCTGCGTGGCATCGTCGCCCTCGGGGAGTCGCTGAAGATCGGCTTCCGCGCCCTCAGCATCTCCGCCAACGCCCAGCTCGAGGAGGACGAGGACGGCGAGAAAGAAGAGATCGGCGGCTGGGTCTGGGGCCTGACGATCGCCTTCTCGATGGTCCTGGCGGTCGGCCTCTTCTTCGTCATCCCGGTCGGGTTGACCAGCCTGATCAAGGACCAGCTCGGCTCGCCCTTCCTCTTCTGGCTGATCGAGGGGCTGCTCCGCACCGGCATCTTCATCGGCTACCTGGCTGTGATCAGCCAGCTGCGCGACCTGCGCCGCGTCTTCGAGTACCACGGCGCCGAGCACAAGACGATCTCCTGTTACGAGGCCGAAGACGAGTTGACCCCGGCTCGGGCCAAGCTCTACTCGCGGCTGCACCCGCGCTGCGGGACCAGCTTCCTGTTGATCGTGATGGTGCTGGCGATCTTCGTCTTCGCGCCGATCGGGCTGCCTGCCTGGTACTGGCTGCTTGCCTCGCGCATCCTCGGCATCCCGCTGATCGCGGGGCTGTCCTACGAGGTGATCAAGTGGGCCGGCAAGAACCGCCGCAAGCGCTGGGTGCGGGCAGTCATGTGGCCGGGCCTGATGCTGCAGAACCTGACCACGCGCGAGCCCGATCTGGAGCAGCTCGCGGTGGCGATCGCCTCGCTGGAGGCGGTTCTGGCTCGGGAGTCGCCCGAGGAGGCGGCGGCCGCGCAGCACATCGAGATCGTCGCTTGAGCGTGGTGGCGCGCGGGTCCTGTCCCGGGGAAGGGGGGCCTGCGGGCAGTCCACGGGCTGTCCTCGACCCCCCTTCCCCGGGCCACCCGCGCGAGAAGCGTTGGCTCCGCAGCTAAGGTTGCCCGTACGTGATCGATTCGCTTGTTGAGCAGATAGAAAGCCGGTTCGCGGAGCTGGAGGCGCAGATGTCAGACCCTGCGGTGATTGGGGATCGGGAGCGTTATGCCGAGGTTGGGCGGGAGTACCGGGAATTGCAGCCTGCTCAGGCTCTGGGGGCTCGTTACCGGACGCTCAAGGACGATCTGGAGGGGGCGCGGGAGCTGTTGGAGGAGGACGGGGACGATCCTGAGCTGCTCAAGGTCGTCGAGGAGGCGCCGGGGCAGATCGAGGCGCTCGAAGAGGAGATCCGGCTGGCGATGGTCGAGCGCGACCCGAACGACGGCAAGAACGTGCTGGTCGAGATCCGCGCCGGGACCGGCGGCGACGAGGCGGCGCTCTTCGCCGGCGATCTCTACAAGATGCTGACCCGCTACGCCGAAGAGCGCGGCTTTGCGACGGAGGCGCTCTCGCAGTCGAGTGCCGAGCAGGGCGGCTTCAAGGAGGTGACGTTCGCGATCAAGGGCGAAGGCGCCTACTCGGTCTTCAAGTACGAGGGCGGGACGCACCGCGTACAGCGGGTGCCGGAGACCGAGTCCCAGGGGCGGATCCACACCTCGACCGCGACGGTGGCGGTGCTGCCGGAGGCCGAGGAGGTCGAGGTCGAGATCGACCAGAACGACCTCCAGATCGACGTCTACCGCTCCTCGGGGCCGGGCGGCCAGTCGGTCAACACGACTGACTCGGCCGTGCGGATCACCCACAAACCAAGTGGGATCGTCGTCTCGATGCAGGACGAGAAGTCCCAGCTCCAGAACAAGGAGCGAGCGATGCGGGTGCTGCGTGCGCGTCTCTACGAGCGCGAGTTGGCCGAACAGCAGGCGAAGATCGCGTCCGAGCGCAAGGCCCAGGTCGGTAGCGGCGAGCGCTCCGAGAAGGTCCGCACCTACAACTTCCCCCAGGGACGGGTCACCGACCACCGGATCAAGCACACGTCCCACAACCTCGACGGGGTGCTCGGCGGGGAATTGACGGAGTTCACCGACGCGCTGGCGGCCGAGGAGAAGCGCCAGCGCCTGGAGACCGCCGCCGTAGGGTGATTCGCGAAGCGCTCAGCGCCGCGGTGGATGGGCTGGGCGCCGCCGGAATAGAGGACCCGCGGCTCGATGCCGAACTGCTGCTCTGCGAGGCCACCGGCTGGGATCGCACGCACCTGGCCGCCAATCCAGATATCGAGATCGCTCCCGCAGCAGCGCGGCGCTTCGGCGAGACGGTACGGCGGCGACTGCGGCGCGAGCCGGTTGCCTACATCCTCGGCCGCCGTGGGTTCCGGCACATCGATCTTGCCGTCGATCCGCGAGTCCTGATCCCCCGGCCAGAGACCGAGCTGCTGGTCGAGCTTGCGCTGGAGCTGCAGCCGCACGCGGTGCTCGATGTCGGCACCGGATCGGGTGCGATCGCGCTGGCGATCGCCGATGAGCTGCCCGGCGCCGAAGTTGTCGCGACCGACACCTCGCCGGCGGCGCTCGAAGTCGCCCGCGGCAACGCCGAGCGCCTCGGCCTGGCCGATCGAGTCGAGTTCGTAGAGGGGACGCTGCCGCCGGAGCGGGGCGAGTTCGACCTGGTCCTCGCCAACCTGCCTTACGTGAGCGAGGCGGAGTGGGGCGGCCTCGAGCCCGAGGTCACGGAGTGGGAGCCCCGCGAGGCCCTGCTGGCGGGCCCCGACGGCCTCGACGCATTCCGCAACCTCCTCCTCGGCCGACTTCCCCTTTCGTTCCGCTATGCGGAACGAAAGGGGAAGTCGGCGGGCGGGGTGGTTGGGTTGGAGGTCGGCGATGGGCAGGCGGCGGCTGTGGAAGAGATGTTGCGGGAGGGGGGGCTTGGTTCGATTGAGACGCGGAGGGACCTGGCTGGGATCGAGCGGGTGGTAATGGCATCGGCACATTCCGCTGAGGACTTCGCCTTTTCCCGTCCTTCGGGCCCCAAAACGACAAACTCAGATGGGTGAGTTTGTGTCGATTGAGTGCGATGGGCCCAAGGCCGCCTGCTCGGCACTGGAGCGCTGCATCGCTGCCGGCGGCGTCGCGGTTTTCCCCGCCGATGGCCTCTATGGCCTTGCCTGCGACCCGCTGGACGCGGGGGCGATCGGGCGCATCCACGAGATCAAGGGGCGCGACGACGGCAAGCCTTCCGCGGTTCTCTACTTCTCGCCGCTGGCGATGCGCGAGCTGGTCGAGGGCCTCGGCCCGCGAACGCGCGAAGCCGTTGGCGCTCTGCTCCCGGGACCGGTCACCCTCGTGGTCGCTAATCCGCAGCGGCGCTACCCGCTCGCCTGCCGCGAGGACGCGGAGCAGCTCGGTGTGAGGCTGATCGGTGGCCCGCTCGCGGGTGCGATGTGCCCGATCTTCCAGACCTCGGCGAATCCTAGTGGCGAGCCCGCTCCCGCCGTGTTCTCTGGCGTGCCGGATGAGGTTCTTGCCGGAGTCGACCTGGCGATCGATGGCGGTGGGTTGACCGGGTTGCCCTCGACGGTTGTCGATCTCACTCGCTTCGACGGCGGCGGTGAGTGGGCGGTCCTGCGAGAAGGCGGGATGACGGCCGGGGACCTGGCTGCGCGCTTGGGGGCGTTCTAGGTACAAGTGTCATAGCTGACTAGAACAGTCAAGTGAGCTACTGTACCTCCATGATGGCACAGCGAGCCGCAGATCCCGAGGCCACGCCTTTCTCAACCGACCCTACCGCGGAGCTGCCGGTCGGTGTTCAACTCTCCTGGCGCCTGCGGGCGCTGATCGCCGCCGGCCGGCTCGCGGCGGGCGAGCGGTTGCCTAGCTTCCGTCGTCTCGCCGACTGGGCGGGCGTCAATGTCAACACCGTGAGGGCTGTCTACGCGGGGCTCGAGGACGCCGGCCTCATCGTCAGCCGTCAGGGGCAGGGAACCTTCGTCGCGCGGGGGATCGTGGCTGCGCCGGAATTGGAGGAGATCGCCGGAGATGCGCTGCGGCGCGTACGGGAGGCGGGACTCGATCCCAATGACTTGATCGTGGTCGCGGCTGCCTGCGCGAGCATGGCGGAGGACGAAGAGGCCTCCACGGAGCTTTCATCCGGCCTTCCCGACTTCGCCGGGGAGAGCGAGGCGATCGAGGTGCGCCACGAGCTGCGCCGCCAGATCGGCAGGCTCGAGGCCGAGCTGGCGGCCTACATCCGCGATCTTCCGGCAGGAATGCCGACCGCGAGCCGCTTCTCCGAGGCACACGTCGCCGGCGTCGAGGAGTTGGAGAGGACTCGCGATACCTTGATCGCCCAGCTCTCGGAGGCGCAGCGGGCGGCGGAGCGACGAGCGAAACAGGTCGGCGAAGCCCGGACCCGCCGCGAAGCCCAGCTCGACGAGGAGATGGGTAGCGGACCGGCGGATTCGGGCGGGGGCCCTCTCGGCAGGGCGATGAGCTGGTGGCAGGCGAAGTCGTAACCCGGGCCCTCCTGCCCGCCAAGTCCGCCTTCGAGCAGGTGGGGGAGATGATGATCCTCACCGCGAAGACGATCATCTCCGCCGTCCGGCCCCCCTATCCGTACGGCGAGGAGCTGGTCTGGCAGTTCCTCTTCGTGCTCAAGCTGTCCTGGTTCCCTCTGCTGATCTCGACCTTCGCCCTCAACCTCGGCGCGCCGGGCCTTCAGGCGGCGGGCGCGCTCTCGCTCTTCGGGGCGCTGGACCGGCTCGGCGGCTTCTTCGTGCTGACCGCGATCCGCTGGATCGGGCCGCTGGTGACCGCCGTGGTCGTCGCCGGCGTAGCCGGCACCGCGATCACGGCCGACCTCGGCGCCCGCAAGATCCGCGAGGAGCTCGACGCCCTCCAGGTCCTGGGCGTCGACCCGATCAAGAACCTCGTCGTGCCTCGCTTCATCGCCCTGATGGTCGTCACAAGCCTGCTCGACATCTTCGCCATTGTCTTCGGCCTCTCCGCCGGCATCGCCGCCGAGTTGCTCTACAAGCAGTCGCTCGGCGGCTTCTTCGCGACCCTCTTCTCCAATGCATCGGTGACCGACCTCTGGGGCTCGGTGCTGATGTGCATGATGTTCGGCGCGATCATCGCGGTCGTCTGCTCTTTCAAGGGCATGACCGCGTCTGGCGGCGCCGCGGGCGTGGGTCGCGCGGTGAACCAGGCGGTGGTCATTGCCCTCGTCGCGGTCTTCTTCTTCCAGTTCGTCTTTACCGCCATCCTGCTCGCCACCAACCCCGAACTGCAGACGATCCGGTGATCGGCTGGCTCGACGTCCCCCGCGGTTGGCTCGACTCGTTCGGCGAGCTCGCGCGCTTCGGCTCGCGCGTCGCCGGCCTCGTCTACAGCGGCCGCGTCCTGCGCTTCTACGGCGAGAGCCTGCGCCAGGCCGGCATCCTGATCCTCGGCTCGGCGATGGTGATCTGGGCCTTCGTCTTCATCCTCGGCCTCCAGTGTGGCCTGCAGGGCGCCTACTTCTTCCGCGCCCAGGGCGCCCCCGCCTACGCCGGGCTGTTCGCGGCCTGGTGCGATCTTCGCGAGGCGCTGCCCTACGCCTTCGGCTACATCCTCTCGGCCAAGGTCGGCACCGGGATCGTCGCCGAGCTGGGCGCGATGCGGATCTCCGACGAGATCGACGCGCTCGAGGTGATGGGGATCCCGCCGGTCACCTTCCTCTGCGCGACCCGCCTGCTGGGAGCGTGGATCGCCCTTCCCTTCATGTATCTGGTCGGGATCGGGGTCATGTACTCCGCCAGCTACCTCTCGGTGGTCCAGCAGGTCGGCGACGTCTCCTCCGGTGGCTTCCTGCTGATCTTCTGGATGTTCCAGAACCCAGGCGATCTGCTCTTCAGCCTGATCAAGGGGATGGTGATGGCGACGGCGATCGTCTCGGTCGGCTGCTACTACGGCTACACCGCGTCCGGCGGCCCGGTCGGCGTCGGCACCGCGACCGCGCAGTCGATGGCGGTCAACATCGTCCTCGTCCACATCATCGGCATGCTCGGCACCGTGATCTTCTGGGGCTCGACCCCCCGCGCCCCGATCGGCGGCTGACCTGGGCCGACGGGCCGATACGTCAAGGTCACCTTGACGTATCGGCCCGTCGGCGGGTGGCTCAGCAGCCGCTGCCGCCCCGGAAGGGGAGGTGGACCAGGCGGCGGGAGGTGTTGTCGCGCTCGTTGGACTCGTAGAGAAGGTTGTGGGGGTCGACGCGCATGACGAAGGCGAAGCAGCCGCGCAGCCCCTTGACCGGGATCCACTGCTTGGAGTAGTCGGCCGGATAGATGTCGGACCAGCCGACCGAGGTGCCGAGGGTGACCCGGTCCTGGAACGGGTTCTGGTTGCAGCCGGGGTAGTGGGGAGGGCTGGGCGAGCGGCGACCCGGGCGCGTGCGCTCGAGGTCGCGCAGGCAGTAGTTGAGCTTGGGGCCGGTGCGGACACGGTGGAGGAGCAGGTGGTGGCGGTCGACCGACCAGAGCTCGAAGCGGGCAAGCTGATGGACCTTCCAGTAGCGCCCGCCGAAGTAGGCGCCGACGTCGGTGAAGCGCAGCGAGGCTCGCGTGTGCAGGTCGATATGGCCGCCGCCGGCGCGGTAGATCCGCTGGTTGACCCGCATCGAACGGCGGCCATTGCGCCTGCCGCGCAGCTCCATCGGCCCGCGCCCGCGGCTGCGCACGTCGCTGGTCGCACGCAGCAGGATCCGCCCGCCGCCGCTCTGGACGTAGAGATCGGACGGCGGGCCGATGCGCAGGTTGGGACAGAGCAGGTGCGCAGAGCCGGGGCCGGTGCAGGGATCGGCGGCCCCGGCGCTCGCCGGCAATGAGGCGAGCGCGAGCAGGGAGATTGCCACCGTTGCGAGTGACGAGCGAGCCCTCACGCTGCCCCAGGCTATCCCTGTCCGTTGCTATCGTCGCCAAACCGTGAGCGAGCTTCCCGAGAACTTCCAAACCGCCCCTCTGGCCGAGGTCGATCCGGCGATCGCCTCCGTGCTCGAGGGCGAGCTGCAGCGCCAGCAGGGGACGCTGGAGATGATCGCTTCGGAGAACTTCGTGCCCCAGGCAGTGCTCGAAGCCGTCGGCTCCGTGCTTACCAACAAGTACGCCGAGGGATACCCGGGCCGCCGCTACTACGGCGGCTGCGAGGAGGTCGACGTCGCCGAGCAGCTGGCGATCGACCGGGCCAAGGAGCTGTTCGGCGCCGAGCACGCCAACGTCCAAGCCCACGCCGGCGCCCAGGCCAACAACGCCGCCTACATGGCGCTGATCGAGCCGGGCGACACGATCATGGGGATGGCGCTCGACCACGGCGGACACCTCACCCACGGGATGAAATTGAACGTCTCGGGAAAGCTCTACGACATCGTCGCCTACCACGTCAGCCGTGACGATCTGCGCGTCGACATGGAGGAGGTCGAGCGGCTCGCCGCCGAGCACAGGCCGAAGCTGATCGTCGCCGGCTGGTCCGCCTACCCGCGCCAGCTCGACTTCGCCGCCTTCCGCGCGATCGCCGACTCGGTCGGCGCCAAGCTGATGGTCGACATGGCCCACTTCGCCGGCCTCGTCGCCGCCGGCGAGCACCCCAACCCGGTGCCACACGCCGACGTCGTGACGACGACGATCCACAAGACTCTCTGCGGCCCGCGCAGCGGCATGATCCTCAGCAAAGAGGAGCACGCGAAGGCGATCGACAAAGCGATCTTCCCCGGCCAGCAGGGCGGGCCGCTGATGCACACGATCGCCGCCAAGGCCGTCGCCCTGCGGATCGCCGCCAGCGAGCAGTTCCGCGCCCGCCAGCGCCAGACGATCGCCAACGCGCAGGCCTTCGCGGCCGGGCTGGAAGCGAACGGGGTGCCCGTTCTCACCGGCGGCACCGATGTCCACCTGGTCCTCGTCGACCTCACCCCGAGCGGCCTCGACGGGCAGACGGCCGAGGACCGGCTGGAGGCCGTCGGCATCACCGTCAACCGCAACGCGATCCCCTTCGACCCGCGGCCGCCGATGAACCCCTCCGGACTGCGGATCGGCACCCCGGCGTTGACCACCCGTGGCCTCCTCGAGGACGACATGACCGAGATCGCCTCGGTGATCGCCACCGCCCTCTCCGATGACTTCGACGCCCAGAAGGACGCCCTGGCCGAGCGCACCCGCGCCCTGATGGACCGCTACCCCCTGTATCCCCAGCTTTCGCCGACGACCGTTTGAGGATCTGGGTCGACTGCACCGCGGCTGCACACCCGCTGGTGCTGCGGCCGATCGTCGAGCGGCTGGAGGGGCGCGGGCACGAGGTCTGGGTCACGACCCGCGAGTACGGGCAGACGCTGGGGATCCTCGACCGGCTCGGCATCCCCTACACCGCCGTCGGCAGCCACGGCGGCGCTTCGGCGCTGGGCAAGGGACGGGCGCTCGCCGGGCGCTCGGCGCGGCTGGCGAAAATCGTCTGGGAGCGCCGGCCCCAGCTCGCGCTCTCCCACGGCTCCGTAGACCTCGCCTTCGTCTCGACCTTCTTCCGCATCCCCTCGGTGCAGATGCAGGACTACGAGTTTGCGATCTGGCAGCGCCAGATCGCCTTCCGGGCTGCGCGCCGGGTCCTGGTTCCCGACTCGATCCCGCTCGACCGGCTGAGGAAGGTCGGCGCCAAGGAGCGCAAGCTGGTCCGTTATCCGGGCCTCAAGGAGGAGTACTACTTGGTCGGCTTCGAGCCCGACCCGGCCGTTCTCGGCGAGCTGGGGCTAGACCGCGAGAAGGTCCTGGTCGTCGTCAGGCCGCCGCCGGAGACCTCCGAGTACCACGCTCGCAACGACCTCTATGGCGAGACGATCCGGCGCCTGGCCGGCGCGGGCGAGGCGCAGGCCGTGGTCATCCCGCGCACCGAGCGCCAGGCGGCCGAGGTACGGGGAATGGGCGCCGCCAACCTGATCGTCCCCGAGCGGGCGGTCGACGCGCAGAGCCTGATCGCCTTCGCCGACCTCGTCGTCAGCGCGGGGGGGACGATGAACCGCGAGGCCGTCGCCCTCGGCACACCGGTCTTCACGACCTTCGCCGGCCGCATGGGTGGGGTCGACGAGGCGCTGATCGCCGACGGTCGCCTCCAGGTCCTCGCCTCTGTCGCCGAGCTTCCCCTGCGCAAGCGGGAGGCGTCGTCCGGCGTGCGCAACCCGCGCGACCCCGAGCTCTTGGTCGAGGGCGTGCTCGGGGCTGTCGAGGGCGTCGAGTAGCCTGGGCCGGCCCGCTTTCTCAACGGGCCCCGCGACATGGCAGCGACCACCGAAGCCGTTCTCGCCTTCCTTCTAGCCGCCGCGATCGCCTGGCTGCTGGTTCCCTATGCCGAGCGGCTCGCCTTCCGGATCGGCGCGATCGACATGCCGAAGGAGCGCGGCCTGCACGACCGGCCGATGCCGCGCCTCTCCGGCCTGGCGATCTTCGCCGGCATCGAGGTGGCGGGCTGGATCTGGTTGCCGAGCGACGGCGAGAGCCGCTCGATCCTGATCGGGGCCGCGGCGATCGCTGTGGTCGGGGTGATCGATGACGTGCACGGCCTGCCGGCCCTGCCCAAGCTGCTCGGCCAGATCGGCGCTGCGCTGATCCCGGTCCTCGGCGGGGTCCGCGTCGACAACCTGACCCTGCCGTTCGTGGGCGGCTTCGAACTGGGCTGGCTCGCCTACCCGCTGACCGTGCTCGGGATCGTCGCCGTGGTCAACGTGATCAACTTCATCGACGGCGTCGACGGCCTCGCCGCCGGGGTCTGCACGATCGCCGCGATCGCCCTGGCGATCATCGCCCTCTCGCTGGAGCGAAACGCCGCCGGCGTGCTGGCTGCGCTGACGGCGGGCGGCGCCCTCGGCTTCCTCCGCCACGGCTTCCCGCCCGCCTCGAGCTTCATGGGGGACACAGGCTCCAACCTGCTCGGATACCTGCTCGCAACAGCCTCGGTGCAGGGGGCGCTGAAGACCAACGCCGTCGTCGCCCTCGCCTTCCCGCTGGTGATCCTCGCCGTGCCGATCCTCGACACCGGTTTCGTCGTCGCCAAGCGGCTCAAGTACCGCCAGCCGATCTACCAGGCCGACAGCTGGCACTTCCACCACCGCATGGCCAACATCGGCTTCTCCCAGCGGCGCACGCTCGCCTACCTCTATGGCTGGACCCTGGCGCTGGCCGGGCTGGCCCTGGCCCTGCGCTTCGTCCCCTACAGCGACGACCACGGCCACTTCGACGCGCTCTGGACCGCGGTGATCGTCGCCTTCGGCCTGCTCGCCCTAGCCTCCAGCGTCTACCTGATCTACGTACTCGAGATCCTCAAGCTCCGCCGCACCAGCCGGATCGATCCCGAGACCGGCGAATTCGAGGCCCTAAAGCCCGCTGACAAGGCCCGATCCCGGTAGGGGTGGAGCGTCTTGTACTTTTTCGCAAGCGCGGTTCGAGCGCCAGCAGTTCCCGCCTCTCGAAAAAGTTAAGCGGAACCCCTGCCGGGATCGGGCGCACGCTCAGCGAGTTAAGTGGAACCCCTACCGGGAGGGACCCTCAACCTCCTCGCAGACTTTGTGCGAGGTTGTAACAAGCCTCACGAACTGGCTCTAGAAAGCGGATCGTCGGCCGGTTCAGATATAGTCGCGCGTCCGCCCGCCTGCCAAAGACGGGCGAATTTTATGTCTCCTCCCAAGTACGTCGACCTACTGGTCCTTGCCGCCGCCCTCGCCGTCTTTTTGATCGGCGGCCTGCCCATGCTCGGCTTCGCCGTCGGAGCCGGTGTCTGGCTGCTTCAGCGCGGCATCCAGGTGCTCGCGGTGCGCCGCGCCGATGCCGAACTCGCCGCCGGCAATCGCCAGCGAGCGATGGCGATGGTCGCCGTCTCCACCCTCGGCCGGGTCGGGCTGATGGCGATCGCCGTGCTCTGCGCCGGGCTTGCCGAACGAGAGGCCGGCCTCGCAGCCGCGCTCCTGGTTCTGGTCCTCTTCACGGTCTCGATGGCCGCCCAGGGAGTCGCCCACCTCTTCGACGAACCGGAAGCGGGCAAGGCATGAAGACGCGGACTAAGGTGCTGATCGGTCTCGGCGTCTACCTCGCGATCGCGATCCTGATGCTGCTGATCTTCGGCAGCTCCGGCAAAAACGAAGCCTTCCAGCCGCAGAACGAGTTCAAGCTCGAACCTTGGGTCTCGATCCACCTCGGCGGCGTCGACCTCAGCATCAACAAGGCGGTCCTCTACCTGCTCCTGGCAAGCGGGCTGACGATCTTCACGATGGTCTGGATCTCGCGCCGCATGGCGCAGAAACCGAACCGGGTGCAGACCGCGATCGAGGTCGCCTACGACCTGACCAAGAACAACATCACCGGCGGCAACCTCGACACGGCGACCGCGACCCGCTGGTTCCCCTTCCTCGCCGCGCTCTTCTTCTGGATCTGGTTCTCGAACATGATCGGCTTCCTGCCGCTGCCGACCAACACCGAGCACACGGTCGACGTCTTCGGCGTCGCGATCCCCTCCTTCGCGATCTACGCGGCGACCGCCAACCTCTCGATCCCGCTCGTCCTCACCCTGGTCGTCTGGGTCTCCTACCACGTCGAAGGCATCCGGGCCAAGGGCTTCGTCAAGTACCTGGCCAGCTGGCTGCCGCCGGGCCTGGAGGATATGAACCCGATCGCCAAGGCGTTCATCTTCGTGATCGAGGCGATCTCCCACTTCGCCCGCCTGATCTCGCTCTCGGTGCGACTCTTCGCCAACATCCTCGCCGGCCATCTGTTGCTGCTCTTCATGGGCGGCGGGCTCGCCGTGCTGCTTGGCATCGCCGCCCTCGGCGCCCTCACCTTCCCCCTCGCATTCTTCTTCTTCATCCTGGAGGTTGGCCTTATCGCCACGCTGCAGGCGTTTATCTTCTCGACCCTCACGGCTATCTATCTCGGCGGAGCGACCTCCGCGAGCCACTAGAAAAGGAGCGCTACTTCAATGGACCTGTCCCCAGTTGCCGCCGCGATCTCAGACGAAGGGATCGAAGCCGCCGGTAAGGCGATCGCCCTCGGCGTCGGCGCCGGCCTCGGCTCGATCGGCGCCGGCATCGGCATCGGCATCATCTTCGGCAAGGAGATCGAGTCGGTTGCCCGCCAGCCCGAGATGAAAGACGAGCTGCAGAGCATCCGCTGGCTCGGCTTCGCCCTGACCGAGGCCGTGGCCTTCTACACCTTCATCTTCGGCCTCATCGCCTTCTTCCTCTAGGTCGATCGCGTGGAGCTCTTCGGTCACATAGCCGGCCTGGTGCCGTTCGCCGCAGAGGCGTCGGAAAAAGAAGGCGGCAGCTTCCTGGTCTCGCCGGGCCTTGGCCTGATGATCTGGACGCTGGTGCTCTTCCTCTTCACCATGTGGGTGCTGAGCAAGCTCGCCTTCCCGAAGATCCAGGAGGCGCTCGACAAGCGCGCCAGAACGATCAGCGAGTCGATCGAGGCGGCGGAACGGCAGCGCAAGGAGTCCGACGAGCTGCTCGCTGAGTACCGCCAGCGCCTCACCGAGGCCCGCGAGCAGGCCGACGACATCATGGCCCGTGCCCGCAAGGCGGCGGAGACGGCGGAATCCGAGGCGACCGCGGCCGGCAAGGAGAAGCGCGAGGAGCTGGTCGCCGCGGCGACCCGCGACATCGAAGCGGAGACGCGGCGCTCGCTGCAGCAGATCCGCAAGGAGGTCGCCGACCTCACCGTGCTGGCGACCGAGAAGGTCACCCGCAAGTCGCTCAACGAGGAGGACCAGCGCCGCCTCGTCGAGGAGGCGCTCAGCGAGGTCGACTTCTCGAGCCTTTCGGGGGCAGAGAGCTAGTCATGTCCGATGCAGCCCGCGTCTACGCCGAGGCCCTCTTCGAGGTGGCCAAGGAGAAGGGCAAGCTCGACGCGATCCGCGACGAGCTGGGTCAGTTCGCCGACGCCCTCGACGGCGACCGCGAGCTGCAGGTCTTCTTCTTCAGCCCCTACTTCTCCTCGGCCGAGAAGGCCGCGGGCCTGCGACGCGCCGTCAGCGGCGCCGACCAGGAGCTGCTCAACTTCCTCGAGCTGCTGATCGAGAAGGGGCGGATGCCGGAGGTGTTCCGGATCCGGCGCCAGCTCGATCAGCTCTGGAAGCACGAGAACCGGCGCATCGACGTGACCGTGACCAGCGCGGTCGAGCTCGACCGCGCGGTGGTCGAGAAGGTGGGCGAGGAGATCGAGCGCCAGACCGGCCAGAAGGTCGAGCTGGCCAGCCGCGTCGACGGTGAGATCCTCGGCGGCATCGTCCTGCAGGTCGGAAACATGGTCCTCGACGCGAGTATCCGCGCTCGCTTGGAGAAACTTCGAAAGAGCGTCGCCCAGGCGGCGTAAGGAGGCATAGAGCACCCCAATGGAAATCAAGCCCGACGAGATCGCATCAATCCTCCGCGAGAGGATCGAGGGACTGGACACCGGCAGCGCCGACCTCTCCGAGGTGGGCACCGTGCTGTCCGTCGCCGACGGGATCGCCCGCATCCATGGCCTTGAGCGCTGCATGGCCCTGGAGATGCTGGAGCTGCCCCACGGCGTCACCGGCCTCGCCCTCAACCTCGAGGCCGACAACGTCGGCGCGGTGCTCTTCGGCGAGTGGGACAAGATCGTCGAGGGCGACACGGTCAAGCGCACCGGCCACCTGCTGCGGATCCCCGTCGGCGACGAGCTGCTCGGCCGCATGGTCGACCCGCTCGGCCGCCCGCTCGACGACGCCGGCGACGTGGCGACGACGCAGACCCGCCCGGCCGAGTTCAAGGCCCCCGGCGTGGTCCAGCGCCAGCCGGTGACCGAACCGGTCCAGACCGGGCTGATGTCGATCGACGGGATGATCCCGATCGGCCGCGGCCAGCGAGAGCTGATCATCGGCGACCGCCAGACCGGCAAGACGGCGATCGCGATCGACACGATCATCAACAACCGCGACAAGGAAATGGTCTGCATCTACGTCGCGATCGGGCAGAAGATGTCCACCGTCGTCCAGCTCAAGCAGGTGCTGGAGGAGAACGGGGCGATGGAGAACACGATCATCGTCGCCGCCCCCGCCGACGAGGCCGCCCCGATCAAGTTCATCGCCCCCTACGCGGGCTGCGCGATGGGCGAGCACTTCCTCTACAACGGCAAGGCCGCGCTCTGTGTCTACGACGACCTCACCAAGCACGCCTACGCCTACCGCCAGATGTCGCTGCTGCTGCGGCGCCCGCCGGGTCGCGAGGCATACCCCGGCGACGTCTTCTACCTGCACTCGCGCCTCTTGGAGCGTGCGGTGAAGCTGAATGACGACCTCGGCGGCGGCTCGCTGACGGCGCTGCCGATCATCGAGACCCAGGCCTCCGATGTCTCCGCCTACATCCCGACCAACGTGATCTCGATCACCGACGGTCAGATCTTCCTCGAGTCCGACCTCTTCTACTCCGGCGTGCGCCCGGCGATCAACGTCGGCATCTCGGTCTCGCGGGTGGGCGGCAACGCGCAGACCAAGGCGATGAAGAAGGTCGCCGGCAAGCTGCGCCTCGACCTCTCCCAGTACCGCGACCTCGAGGCCTTCGCCCAGTTCGGCTCCGAGCTCGACCCCGAGACTCAGAAGACGCTGAACCGCGGCGAACGGCTGGTCGAGCTGCTCAAGCAGAAGGAGCGCGAGCCGCTCGAGGTCGCCGACCAGGTGGCCGCGATCTACTCGGGCACCGGCGGTTACCTCGACCGGATCAAGACCGAGCGGGTGGGCGAGTTCCTCGGCGACCTGAAGATCCGCCTCCACTCCGAGAAGGCCGACCTGCTGAGCCGTATTTCCGACACGGGCAAGCTCGAGGAGGACGACGAGAAGGAGCTTGGTGCGGCGATCGCCGACTTCGTCGACGACTTCGGCCCCGACTTCGACCAGCACGGCGACCCGATCGAGGCCGGCGAGTCCGACCGGATCAAGTCTCCGGAGGAGCGGGAGAAGCCAAGCCGTACCGCCGAAGCCGAGGAGACCGAGAAGGAGGCGACCCCGGCCTAGCTTCGAGCGCCGGTACCGCCCATGGCCACTCAGAAGGACGTCAAGAATCGCATCGCGTCGATCAAGAACATCAACAAGATCACGCGGGCGATGGAGATGGTCGCCGCGGCGCGCCTGCGCCGGGCCGAGCAGCGGATCGACCAGCTGCGCCCCTACGCGCAGTCGATGCGCAAGCTCACCCGCCGCGCCGCCGAACAGGCGGGCGGCCTTCCGCGCGTGCCGGTGCTGGTCGAGCGCGAGGAGGAGAAGCGGGTCGGAATCGTCCTGATCACCGGCGACCGCGGCCTCGCCGGCGCCTTCAACACCAACATCATCCGCGACGGGATGCGCCTCAAAGCCGAGCTGCGGGAGCAGGGCAAGGAAACTTCCTTCTCTGCCGTCGGGCGCAAGGGCGTCTCGGCGCTGACCTTCCGCAAAGAGGACCCCCGCACCTCCTACATCGGCTTCACCGACCGGCCCGGCTTTGCCAACGCCCGCGAGATCGGCGAGGAGCTGACCGCGCGCTACGTCGACGAGGAGCTCGACCGGGTCGAGCTGGTCTACAACCGCTACGTCTCGCCGTTGACCCAGCATGTCTGGCGGCAGACGCTTCTTCCCCTGCAGCAGGCCGACGTGATCGGCGAGGGCGTCGCCGAGGAGGAAGAGGAGGGCGAGGAGACCGAGATCGAGAAGGCGCACAGCAGCTCGATCTGGGAGTACGAGCCCGAGGCCGAGGAGCTGCTCGGCGAGCTGATTCCGGAGTACGTGAACATCTCGGTCTACCGGGCCCTTTTGGAGTCCGCCGCCTCCGAGCTGGGGGCACGGATGACCGCGATGCGCAGTGCCGCGGAGAACGCGGAGGAAATGATGGGGGACCTGACCCTGGAAATGAACCGGGTCCGCCAGGCGGAGATCACCCAGGAGATCCTCGAGGTAGTCGCCGGCGCCGAGGCGCTGGGCTAAACAGCTTTCGATTCAGAAGAAAAGGAACCAATGTCTGAGAGCAACGGAGCAAACGTAGGACGCGTCGAGCAGGTCACCGGCGTGGTCGTCGACGCGGTCTTCCCCGACAAGCTGCCGGAGATCTACTCGGCGGTGAAGATCGAGATGGCCGGCGACGAGGATCGCGAGGCGACCGAGCTGGTCTGCGAGGTGCAGCAGCACCTCGGCGACGACCGGGTGCGCACGGTGGCGATGGACGCCACCGACGGCCTGCAGCGCGGCGACAAGGTGATCGACACCGGCGGGCCGATCTCGGTCCCGGTCGGCGACGCCACCCTCGGCCGCATCTTCAACCTGCTCGGCGAGCCGATCGACCTCGGCGAGCCGGTCCAGGCCGAGGAGCGCTGGCCGATCCACCGCCCGGCCCCCGCGGCCTCCGACCTCGCTCCCACCCAGGAGATCCTCGAGACCGGGATCAAGGTGATCGATCTGCTCGCGCCCTACGCCAAGGGCGGCAAGGTCGGGCTCTTCGGCGGCGCCGGCGTCGGCAAGACCGTTCTGATCCAGGAGCTGATCCGCTCGATCGGCGAGGAGCACGAAGGCCTCTCGGCCTTCTGCGGCGTCGGCGAGCGCTCGCGAGAGGGCAACGACCTCTGGCTCGAGATGAAGGAGTCGGGCGTCATCGACAAGACGATGCTCGTCTTCGGCCAGATGAACGAGCCCCCCGGGGCCCGTCTCCGCGTCGCCCTCTCCGGGCTGACGATGGCCGAATACTTCCGCGAGCAGGGTGGCCAGGACGTGCTGCTCTTCATCGACAACATCTTCCGCTTCGTCCAGGCGGGCTCGGAGGTCTCGGCCCTGCTCGGGCGCATGCCTTCCGCGGTCGGCTACCAGCCGACGCTGGAGACCGAGATGGGCGAACTGCAGGAGCGGATCACCTCGACCGAGCGCGGCTCGGTCACCTCGGTGCAGGCGATCTACGTCCCCGCCGACGACCTCACCGACCCGGCTCCGGCCTCGGTCTTCGCCCACCTCAACGCGACGACGACCCTGTCCCGGGCGATCTCGGAGAAGGGGATCTACCCGGCCGTCGACCCGCTCGACTCGACCTCGACGATCCTCAAGCCCGGCGTCGTCGGCGAGGAGCACTACCGCACAGCGACCGACGTCCAGGAAGTGCTGCAGCGCTACAAGGAGCTGCAGGACATCATCGCCATCCTCGGCATCGACGAGCTCTCCGACGAGGACAAGCAGACGGTCACACGCGCCCGCAAGATCGAGCGCTTCCTCTCGCAGCCGTTCTTCGTCGCCGAGCAGTTCACCGGCCGCGGCGGCGAGTACGTGCCCGTCAACGAGACGGTGCGCGGCTTCCGCGAGATCCTCGACGGCGAGCACGACGAGCTCTCCGAGGGCGCCTTCTACATGAAGGGCGGCATCGACCAGGTGACCGCCGACGCCGGAGCGGCCGCGGCCGCCTAGGGGAGACGATGGCCGCCGAGCACATGGTCGACGTCGAAGTCCTCACCCCCGAGGGGGAGGTCTTCAGCGGCGAAGTCCGCCAGGTCTCGACCCGCACCGCGGTCGGCGAGCTAGGCATCCTCGCCAACCACACGCCGCTGCTGGCCTCGCTGAAGCCGACCGAGCTGCGCCTCCACGTAAGCGACTCCGAGACGGTCCGCTACGCCCAGGCCCACGGCTGGCTACAGGTCTTCGGCAACCACGCCAAGCTCCTCCTCGAGGAGGCGATCGCCCCCGACGAGCTCGACCCGGCAAAGCTAAAAGAGCAGCTGGCCGACGCCGAACAGCGCCTCAGCGAGGCCGGGGGAGGCGGTGCCGAGGCCCGCGCCCAAAAAGACCGCGAACGGGCCGAAGCGTTCCTAGCGATAGCCCAAGGCTGACTTACACCGAGGAAACCGCGACGGCCGACACATCGTCGTGAGTGATCGCCCCGTGCCTCTGCGCACGGCGGGTGGTTACGGTCGTTGGCTTCGGGAAACGAGTGCGAGCAGAATTATATGTCAGACATATAAGTGATAATCTCCCCCATATGTCTGACGTAGATCACGATGGACTCTACAGTCTGGCTGAGGCACAGGCTGGATATTTCACCGCCCAGCAGGCGATGAATGCCGGCATGGACCGCAGCACGCTGCGCCACCACGCCCGACCGGGGGGCCGTTACGAGCATGTTCGCCGCGGGCTCTACCGGCTACGACATTTCCCCTCCGGCCCTCACGAGCACGTCATGGCAGCCTGGCTTCCGCTGCGCGATGCCGGAGCAGTGGTCTCGCACGAGAGCGCCCTCGAACTGCACGAACTCTCCGACGTGATCCCCGACGCGGTCCATCTCTCCCTGTCCCGTTCGGAGCGAGGGCAGCGTCGCCGAGCCGGTGTGCAGCTGCACACCCTGCACCGGCCGCCGGAGAAAGCCGAGGCTCGCGAGATCGCCGGCCTGCCGGTAACCAGTCCGGAGCGCACTATCGTCGACGCGCTCGAAGCGGGTACCCAGCCTGAGCAAATCGAGATGGCGATCAACCAGTCTCTGGACCGCGGACTCACCACGCCGCGCCGGCTGCGAGGGGCGGCATCGACCCGACCGGCGCGAGTCCGCAAGTTCATCGAGAACCGCCTGGAGGGAGTGCCAGTGTGAGATACGACGACGCAACCGCGTTTCGCCAGGCGCTCGAGCAGCGCCTGAAGGACCGGGCACATGGTGACGGCGCGCGCCTCGTCCGCGACCGCAAGCGTGTCGTCTTCGACCGTCTGCTCGTTCGACTCCTCGCCGTCGCAAACAGGCGATGGCTGCTGAAGGGCGGCTTCGCGCTCGACCTGCGGCTGATCTCTCGGGCCAGGAGCACCAAAGACATCGACATCGAGTGGCGTACCGGGGAGGAGGAGCTGCTCGATGCGTTGCTGAACGCGGCGAGCCACGATGCCGGTGACTTCTTCGCCTTCGCGATCGAGGGAGCCGGTATGCCCGAGGATCGCCTCGGCGGTAGCCGCCGGTTCCGGGTCTCCGTGTCCCTGGCGGGACGCCCCTTCGAGACGTTCCTTCTCGACGTCGGCTTCCGAGCCGACGACGGTCTGACCACCGAGACCCTGCGCACCGAGGATCTCCTCGGCTTCGCGGGGATCGAACCCGTCGAGGTAGACGCCGTCCCCCTGGAGCTGCAGGTCGCAGAAAAGCTCCACGCCTACACCCGGTCCTACGAGGGAGGACACACGAGCACCCGCCCCAAGGATCTGGTTGACCTTGCGCTGATCTCCGAGCTCTCGCGCCTCGATGCAACCTCCTTGCGTCGCGAGATCGACACGATCTTCGCGCTGCGTGGCACCCACTCAGCGCCCAGAGCTCTTCCATCCCCTCCAGCCGAATGGGCGACGCCGTTCCGCCGGCTTGCAAAAGAGGTCGGAGTGCCAGGCGAACTCGCGGCTGGTCACCGCGACGCTGCCGCCCTGCTCGATCCGATCTTGGGCAGCGAGGAGATCGCCGCAGGGAAATGGGACCCCATCGAGCGGCGGTGGACACCAATTCAGCAATGAACGTGAGTCCGTCCGAGTCGCGACCTTCGGGGCTATGAGCATGACCCGCAAGATCGATGGATACGTGGAGCACACTAGAGCTAATTCACGGATTGAACTACGCAGACAACAGTTTTTCTTATCAATCAGGACTTGACGCGGCCTGTACGCTCGATTGGTTGCCTTCCGTACGCCTTGAGCGACTGCAGGCGACGCCACATAACCGACGACGAGCCTTCGCGACCGTGCAGGCTCACTGGAGGAATTGACATGACGCCCAAGACCGCGTCTAAGGCTGCCTCGAACGGGCGTGCCCTCAGTACTGACCAGCTGTCTTTCGACCGGAGTAACGAGCCAAACGCGGACGTTCTCCTTCCCTCTCTCCGCGCATCCGGCTACTCGCTGGAAACCGCGACGGCGGACATATTCGACAACTCGATTGACGGCGAAGCGTCGGAGGTCGGGGTTAACCTCGCCTACGACAAGAAGACCGAAGAGTGGGAGGTCGAGATCGCTGACAACGGGGTCGGCATGGATGAGCCCGTGCTCGACCAGATGATGCGCCTCGGCAGCAGGTCCGACCACGACCTCGACCGGGACCTCGGCGCGTTCGGACTCGGCTCCGACACTGCGGCCCTCGGAATCGGCCGCAACAAGCACGTCATTACGAGCCCGGAACCGGGCGTCTACCTCTCCGCGATGTGGGACCTCGACGTGATCGTGGAACAGCGCAGGTTTGTGAAGCACCTCGACGTTGCCACGGAGGAGGAGATCGAGATCTTCGAGTCTGCCTTCGAGCGGTCTGAGGTCGGAATCCCCGAGACTGGGACCGTTGTCCGCATCACTAGGTGCGACAGGGTGGGCCGCAAAGATCTGAACTCGGCGAAGGGAGCCGTCAGCAAGTACCTCGGACAAGTCTACCGCCGCTTCCTCATCCCGAACGGCGGCTTGGTGGCTCATGTCAACGGGGGGCCGGTCGTACCGACCGACCCGATGATGCGGGACCATCCCGAGACCCTGATTCTCGCTGACGAGCAGGTGGAGTTCAGCTGGAAGGACGAAGATGGCAAACAAACCGACATGATCGGCGTGCTGGTTGTCCACCTGCCTGATCTCGGAGGCAAAGAGGCCAATGACGAAGCTGGCATCAAACCGGCGACCTCCGGCTTCTACATCCTCCGGAACGGGCGGGAGATCGTTGCCCACACGACTCTTCGACAGTTCACGCAGCATGCCGAGTTTGCCCGGTTTCGCTGCGAGATCACGGTGCCGGCGACAATGGACTCGCAGCTGGGCGTGACGTTCCTGAAGTCCTCAGTTGACGTTAAGCCAACCCAGGCATGGAGCCATAAGATCGAGCAGCTGACAGCGCCCTACCGCCGCCAGTCGCGGAAGATGCACCTCAAATCGCGAAAGGACGCCCCAGAGCAGGTACCCCACGACGAGGCGGCGAAGCAGATCAAGTCCCGATCGCCGTTCCTCCGCAAGCCGAAAGCCGAGATCGAGAAACGCGGTCCGCGCAGGAAGGTGGACCCGAAAACCAAGAAAGCGAAGGACGCGGAGAAGACGCGGAGTCCACGCGACCGGACCCAGAACGCCCTCGCCGACCAGGCTTCGTTCGAGGCGAAGGCACTCGGCCCCACCGCCCCCTTCTACGAAGGGACCCTAATCGGCCGGCACATCCTCGTCACCTACAACTCCGACCACCCGGCGTACCAACGTCTGATCCTCGACAACCGCGACAACCGTGGGCAGATCACCGGGATCGACTTCCTCGTCTGGTCGATCGTCGCTGCTGAGCTGCGGAACCACGACGACAACAGTGCCCGGTTCATGGAAGCGATGCGAGAGGACGCATCGTTCAACCTCCGCCAGTTGCTCACGGCGTAGGTTGCCGAGAGGGCGGCGATCAGAGAATGGTCGCCGCCCAAGTTGCCGGCACGACGGTCAGCTGGCGCTGAAACAGCCGATCCAGGCAGCGATCTCGTGGTTCAAATACCGTCCGCTTCGGCATGGGCGCTCGAATCGCACGACATTTGACGGCAGGAAGGATTTCCGATGAGCGATGAGGTCGTGGCGCTAGCCACGCAGCTCCTCGGCTACGACACTTCCGAGCCGGAGGGGGTGCTGGAAGCTGCCGGGTTCGTCAAAGGGTGGCTGGAGGCGCGGGGGATCGTGGCTTCTCATGACGAGGTGCGGGGATTGCCGGTGCTTCGGGCTGAGGTTGGGCCGGAGGGGGCGCCCACAGTTGTTCTGCACGGGCACCTCGACGTGGTCCCCGGGTTGCCCGGGCAGTTCGAGCCGCGGGTCGATGGCGACCGTCTCTATGGGCGTGGCGCCTATGACATGAAGGGGGCGCTTGCCGCGATGCTGCTCAGCGCCGCCGCCATGCGCGATCAGGACCGGGTTCGGGTGCGGTTGGGGATCGTCGGCGATGAGGAGTCCGAGGAGGAAGCCGAGCGGGGCAGTGACCATCTGGTCGACAGCGGCTTCCTTGGCGACTTCGCGATCACGGGCGAGCCGACTGACCTTCATATCGGCGTCGAGGCTAAGGGCGTGCTGGCGCTGCGGGTCCAGGTGGGCGGGGTCGCCGCGCACGGCGCCACGCCTTGGCTTGGCGACAACGCGGTCCTGAGGGCGATTGAGGTTTTCCGCAGTATCGAGTCGCTACCGTTCGCTCGGCACAGCTCTGAGCTGTTCGATCGTCCCTCGATCAATCTTGGCCGGATCGTGGGGGGCGACGCGCTCAACAAGGTGCCCGACCGATGCGCCATCGACGTCGACATCCGCTACCTACCCGATCAGGACCCCGCCACCGTGTTGGAGCAGGTGGAAGGTCTCGGCGCGGCCGAGGTCGAGCAGCTCTTCACTCGGCCGCCGGCCGTGGTCGACCGCGAGCTGCCCTACGTGCGGGCGCTGCGCGAGGCGGCGCGGACGCATCACGACGGCGAGCCGATGAGCGTTGGCCGGGACGGCGCCTCCGATGCGGTTTCCTTCCTGCGCGTGGGCGTGCCGGCGGTCGAGTTCGGGCCGGTTGGGGAAGGGCACCACGGCCCGGCGGAGTGGGTCTCGGTCTCCTCCTTGAACACCTACCGGGAGACGCTCGAGACCTTCTTGCGCTCGCTCCCGTCCCAGCTGGACGACTGACCCATCGTGGCTGAGCCGGTCTTCAGCAAGCCGCCGCCCTCGGGCGACCCCGAGCCGCCGCCGAAGCGGAAGCGCTACTGGTGGCGCTTCACGCTGGGCTCCGTTGTGATCGTCGCCGTCGTCGCCGCCGCCACCTCGATCTCGATCCTTCGCTTCTTCGGTAGCGTCGCCGACGCCCTCTCTCACAACGGCGCCCTCACCCGCCAGCTCAAAAACAAGCTGGCGGAGGTCAATGGAGGTGGGCCGGAGAACATCCTCATCATCGGCTCTGACAAACGGGCCAACCTGTCGGAAGACCCAGGGCGCTCGGACACGACGATCCTCTTGCGCCTCGACCCTGATCGCAACGCGATCGCCGTGATGTCGATCCCGCGCGACCTCAAGGTCGAAATCCCCGGCTGGGGCACCGAAAAGTTCAACGCCGCCTTTTCCTACGGCGGCCCCAAACTCACCCTGCAGGTGGTGAAGGAACTGACCGGGCTGCCGATCAACCACGTCGTCAACGTCGACTTCCTTGGCTTCGTGCGCGCGGTCGACGCGATCGGCTGCGTCTACACCGACGTCGACCGCCGCTACTACCACTCCAACGTCGGCGTGCCGCCCTCCGAACAGTATTCGGAAATCAACATCAAGCCCGGGTACCAGCTGCTCTGCGGGAAGCGGGCGCTCGAGTACGTGCGCTACCGCCACACCGATACCGACATCGTCCGCTCGGCGCGCCAGCAGGACTTCCTCAGCGCGGCTCGCCAGCGGGTGCCGATCAAGGACCTCCTGCTCGGCCAGAACAGCCTGATTGACATCTTCACCCACTACACGACCTCGGACATCAGCAGCACGGGGACGATGATCCAGGTGCTCGACCTCTTCGTCGAATCCCGCAACGCGGCGATCAAGGAGGTCCACTTCCCGGCCGAACTCGGGCCCAGCTACGTCTACGCGACGCCGGAAGCGATCCAGGAAGCGGTGAACAAGTTCCTCGGGATCGAAGCGAGCGAAGGCCCGCGTGGCTCGCTCGACGAAGGCCGCAGCAAGGACGCGGGAAAGCACAAGTCGAAGAAGCACTCCCCGCCGAAGCCGCACATCGCCAAGCCCAAGCCCCCGGGCAGCGACGGCCTGGTCCCGGCGCGTGAAGCCGGGGAGCTCGAGGCCAAGTCGGTCGCCCGCAAGGTCAGTGCCGGCTTCCCCGTCTTCTATCCGACGCGGCTGCCGTCCGGCGCCTACTACGTCGAAAGCAACTCCTACGAACACGTCCAGGACCCACGCGTCTACCACCTGCGCGACACCGGCAACAACCGCCACGGCGCCTACCGGATGGTCGCCGAGCTGCCGCTCTCCGACGGCATCCACTACTTCGGCATGCAGGGGATCCAGGGCTGGTCGGACCCGCCGATCCTCGACAACCCGAGCCTGACCAAGACGATCAACGGGCGCGAATACGACATCTACGTCGACGGGGACCGCATCCCGGTCGTCGCCTGGCACCGGGGGGACAACAGCTACTGGGTATCGAATGACCTCCTCAACAGTTTGACCAACGACCAGATGATCGGGATCGCCCGCTCGGCGAGCGTCAAGATCCCGAACCAGAAGAAGAGGAAGGGGGCCGCAAAGCAATGACAGGCGAGAGAGAGCCGATAGGCGTGATCGGAGTCGGCTGGGTCGGGCTCGTCACCGCCGCCTGCTTCGCCGAGCTCGGCCACCGCGTGATCGCCCGCGACATCCTGCCGGAGAAGGTCGAGGCGCTCTCGCGCGGCGAGACGACGATCCACGAGCCCGGCCTCGGGGAGCTGCTGAAGAAGAACGCCGAGAGGCTCACCTTCACGACCGAGATGGGGGAGCTCCTTGCCGGGGCGCGCCTTCTATTCGTCTGCGTCGACACGCCGCCGACCGCCTCGGGCGACGCCGACCTCTCGCGGGTGCGCGCCGTGGTCGAGGAGCTGGGCGGCGGCGAGCACGTCCTGGTGATGAAGAGCACCGTGCCGGCCGGCACCGGGCAATCGATCCGCCGCGACCTGCCCGGCGTTCCCTACGTCTCCTGCCCCGAGTTCCTCAAGGAGGGCTCGGCGGTCGAGGACTTCCTCCACCCCGACCGGGTCGTGATCGGCGCCGACCTGGGCGACGAGGCCGCCGGCGACGCCGTCGCCGGGCTCTACGAGCCGCTCGGCGGCGAGATCGTCCGCACCGACGTCGCCAGCGCCGAGATGATCAAGCTCGCCTCCAACGCCTTCCTCGCGACCAAGATCTCCTTCGTCAACGAGATCGCCAACGTCTGCGAGGAGGTCGGCGCCGACGTCGGCGAAGTCGCCCGCGGCATGGGCCTCGACCAGCGCATCGGCCCGGCGTTCCTGCGGGCCGGGATCGGCTATGGGGGCTCCTGCTTCGATGGCGAGGAGACGCTGCTTGTGCGCCATCACGGGACAGTCAAATTGGTCACCTTTGCCGCGCTGTGGAGCTTGGCGGGTGGCGACGAAGCGGCCGTCGACGGCGAAGCGATCATCCCGAAGGATCTCTGGGCCTGGTCTTGGGTGCCCGGCGAGCCTGAGGCGGAGTGGATGCCCGTCACGCTGCTGACGAAGCGAGCCTACGACGGCGAGATGGTCGAGATCAAGACAAAGATGGGTCGGCGGATACGAGTTACCGCGGACCACCCGGTGATCGTCGGCGATGGGGAAGACGACGAGATCCTCACGACGGTTCGTGCCGAGGACGTATCGGACTCCGACTGGCTACCGGTTGCAGGCGGTGGCATCGAGGGTTTTGCGCCGCTCGTCTACTCGACCGTTGGGGCGCTCGAAGATTCGATCCCCTCGGAGCAGGCGATTGTTCGTCCGCCGCGCCGCGAGATCGAGGATCTGCGCGCTCTTCCCGCGGTCGAGCGGACGGCACTCCTCGATCATCCACGTGGGCAGGCTCAACGCATGGGCGACATCAGCCGCAGCGGGGCATTGCGCTTTCGTGAGGCATGCGAATCGGAGATGGACCTGCTGGGGGCAAGCCTTGGCACAGCCCGCTCTGGCACGTACGTGCCAGAGCGGTTGCGAATCGATGAGGACTTCTGGCGGGTCGTAGGCCTCTATCTGGCCGAGGGTCACGTCGCAAGAGACTTCGGGCGCAATGGCGCGGAGCGGGAACGCATCACCTGGTCCTTCCACCCATCCAAGGAGGAGCACCTGGTTCGGCAGGTCGCCGACTACTGGGAAAGCGTTGGGGTCAAGACCACTGTCTTCACGGCGCCTACCTCGCGCTGTGTTCGCATCTCGTCTCGAATTCTGGCTGCCTGGTGGACCGAGATTCTCGGTCTCGGACGAAACAGCTATGAGCAGCGACTTCCAAATCTGATTTGGGAGCAGTCCCGCGCCCGCAGGTGGGCGCTCCTTTCAGGGCTCTGGGAGGGCGACGGGTCTTGGTCTTTCGTCAACGGCGGGCCCAGCGTGACGATCGATTTCGGCACGATCAGCGACGAGCTTGCGGACGGCGTCGCACGCCTTCTGCTCGATCTTGGGATTGTCTGTTCCTGGAAGCGAGGCCGGACGCGGAAGTCGACCAAGGAGACGCACTGGCTTAGGGTGAGCGGAGCCGATCAGGTCGAACGCGCGATCCAGCTTGTGCCTGAGGCCGAGCGTGGGCGAGTGGTGGAGTCCCTTGGGCGGCAGAGCAAGTGGATAGCGCCAACTGGTTTCCGCCAGTTTGGCGAGTCATCGATGGCGTGGGCGCGGGTTGCCCGAACCTCGAAGGCTCACTTCCGAGGCGCGGTGTACTCGCTGGAGGTTCCCGGTTCTCAGACCGTAGTCACGAGCGGTGGGCTGGTATCGCACAACTGCTTCCCGAAGGATCTCAAGGCGCTCAAGCAGCTCGCCGGCAATACGGGCTACCACTTCCAGTTGCTCACGGCCGTGATCGAGGTGAACGAGCTGCAGAAGCGGCGGGTCGTGAAGAAGCTCCAGCATCGTCTCGGGTCGCTGGCGGGGAGGCGCGTGGCGCTGCTTGGCTTGGCCTTCAAGCCCGACACGGATGACATGCGCGAGGCCTCGAGCCTGGTGCTGGCGGCGCGGCTCCAGGGCGAGGGGGCCGAGGTCTCCGCCTACGACCCGGTTGCTGCCGACGTCGCCAAGGGCCTCCTCGACAACGTCGAGTTCTGCGAGTCCGCCCTGGACGCGCTGGACGGAGCGGATGCCGCGGTCCTCGTCACCGAGTGGCCGGAGTTCGCCGAGCTGGACTGGGCCGCCGCTGCCGCCCGGATGGCCCGGCCGCTGCTGATCGACGGGCGCAACTTCCTCGACCCCAACCTGCTCCGCAGCGCCGGCTTCGAGTACGAGGGCATCGGCCGCGCGGTTGAGGGTTCGGTGCCGGCGGGTACAGCGGAGTAGTGCAGGCGATAGTCCTAGTCGGAGGGGAGGGAACGCGGCTGCGGCCGCTGACCTCGACCGTGCCCAAGCCGGCGCTGACCCTGGTCGACCGGCCTTTTCTCGCCTACATGATCGAGTGGCTGGCGGGGCATGGAGTGACCGAGGTCGTGCTCGCCTGCGGCTTCCTGCCCGACGTGCTGCGCGAGGCGCTCGTGGGCGAGGAGGACCGTGCCGGGGTCTCGATCCGCTACGTGGTCGAGCCCGAGCGACGCGGCACAGCGGGCGCGATCCGCTTCGCCGCAGATGAGCTGGGCGCCGATCTCGACGACCGCTTCCTTGCCCTCAACGGGGACGTGCTCACCGACCTCGATCTGAGCGCGCTGCTTAGCGCCCATGCCGATCGTCAGGCGACCGCGACGCTCGGCCTCCATCCGGTCGAGGACTCCTCCGCCTACGGCCTGGTCCACAGTGGCCCAGAGGGCGCCGTCCTGGAATTCCTCGAGAAGACCGGCGAGTGCGTGCCGGGCGAAATCAACGCCGGGATGTACGTGCTGGAGCGCTCGGTCCTCGACCTGATCCCGCCCGGCGAGGAGGTCTCGATCGAGCGCGACGTCTTCCCGCGGCTCGTCGGCGACGGCCTGCACGGCCTGCGCCTCGACGGCTATTGGATGGATATCGGCACTCCAGAGCGCTACTTGCAGGCCAGCTGGGACATCCTCGAGCGCCGGGTGGAGACGCGGGTCGCGGTGACCGCGCCCGGGCTGCTGGTCGCCGGCGGCGCGGAGGTGGCAAGCGGGGCAACCGTGGGTCCACGTGCGGTGGTCGGCCCGGGCAGTCGGATCGCCGAGGGCGCCGAGGTTCGCGAATCGGTCTTGCTCGACGGCTGCACCGTCGGCGAGGGCGCGCGGGTCAGCGGCTCGATTCTCTCTCCCGGCACCACCGTTGCGCCCGGCGCCACGCTCGACGGCGCCGTCGCCGCGCAAGATGAAAGGGTCTCCGGCTGATGCTCGACGACATCCTCGGCATCCCCGATCATCTGCGCGACGCCCTCTGGCGGGTCGAATCGGCGCGGCTCGAGCCTGCCGAGGCGGCCGGGCTGATGGTCTGTGGCATGGGAGGCTCGGCGATCGGCGGCGATCTGGCCGCAGCGACCCTCGGCGATCGCCTCACCGGCCCGCTGCTCACCGTGCGCGGCTACGAGATCCCCAGCTGGGCGACCCCGAAGTGGACGGTCCTCTTCTCCAGCTACTCCGGCGACACCGAGGAGACGCTGGCCTGCTTCGCCGCCGCCGAGGCGCTCGGCGCCGGCCGTATCGTCGCCAGCACCGGCGGCACCCTCGTCGCCGAGGCGCGCGAGGCTGGCGTTCCCGTGGTCGGCCTGCCCGGCCTGCTGCCGGCACCGCGCACGGCGGTCGCCTACATGTTGGTCTGCGCAACTGAGGTCGCCGCCCTGGCCGGGGTCGCCCCCCGCATCCACACCGAGATCGACGCGGCCGCTGGATTCCTCGAGGAGCAGACAGCTGACCTGCGAACGCTGGCCACGGAGGTGGCCGGCCGGATCGGGGAGAGCACGGCGGTCATCGTCGGCGCCGACCTCACGGCGCCGGTCGCCCGTCGCTGGAAGACGCAGATCAACGAGAACGCCGACGCCCAGGCCTTCTTCTCCGAGCTGCCCGAGGCCGACCACAACGAGATCTGCGCCTGGTCGGGCCATGGCTTTGCCGCCGTCATGCTCGAAGACTCCGACCAGCACCCCCGCGAGCGCCACCGCTTCGAGCTGACCGCCGAGGCGATCGCTGCGGCAGGCGCCGAGGCGATCCGAATCGAGACCCAGGGCGAGACCCGCGTAGCCCGCCTGCTCTGGACGACGATGCTCGGCGACCTCGTCTCGCTGGAGCTAGCCGACGAACGTGGCGTCGACCCCCTGCCGGTCGAAGCCATCGACAAGCTCAAGGCAGCCCTCGGACGTCCCTGAGTGCGGTGTTAAGCGGCGCGGCTGGAGTCCGGTGCTGTGCTCTCCTCGCCATCACGGACCGGGAGGAGTGAAGTGACCGGCACGGTGGGGTCGAAGACCCGGGCTCCCATCTTGCGCAGTCCTGAGATCAGGGCTTCGTACCTTTCGCGTTGGCCGACGGCCATTGCCGAGCGGTCGTCCAGTCGTTCCGCGATCATCCGAGCGTGGAATTTCGCGTACCACGCCGCCGCGCTGCGAATTTGGATGAACTCCTCTTCGGTGAGCTCGTCGACCTTGTCCCGAATGTCCATGGCCCAAAGCTAGCGACGACCGCGGATGCGCGAGACCTCTGAGGCGCGCCTTCCCCCCAGTTTCCGATGAAGACGACTGAGAAGACCCACGCGCCGGCGCTCAAGGCCCTGCGAGACGTCCTCGACCGGCGCAACGGCCTTTACGCGGAGCTGGCCGACGTCCCCGACGCCGGGTCCTACCTGGCGACCGATCCGCCCCGCGACGACGAGGAGATCCTCACCGAGCCAATCCTCGCGGACATCCTCGAGCGCGTACTCGACTTCCCCGCCGACGCGTATTTCCCTCAGTTGGGCAAGAGCGGTCTGAAGCCAGACTTCACGCCGATGGACCTGATCGCCCATCCCTACGTTCTCGACGCGAAGAGCTCGCGCCAACGACTCGCTGCCCACGAGAAGCAGATTCGCGACTACGTCACACAGCGACAGCTTGACTTCGGAGTTCTTTTCAACCTGAAGGAGGTCCGCGTCTACAGGCGGGCCGCAAAGGGACACGATCCCGATCTCTCGTTCAAGCTCGAGCCGCTCTGGCGCCTGGCGCGCGGGGAGGCTCAACCGGGCCCCGATTTCGACGCGTTTCTCCGCTTTGTCGAGCAGCTCGCATATCGCCCGATGGGCATCGAGGAGAAGATCGAGGCGATCCGGGCGATGCCCTCCTGGGATGAACGGGGCGGAGTCGACGAGCTGCGGGTTGACATCGACCTGCTAGTCGCCCAGCTGCGCCGCCACTCTCGGTTGCTCGCCGAGGATGCCGAGGCACAACCGGATGCGCTCGACGCACACATCAAATTGAACCCGGGCTTCGAGGAGCGGCTCCTCGCTGAGCTTGCCACGATCTCGCAGGACCTCGCCCCCCAGACCCAGGAGGGATCGCTGCCGAGCTCGGTCGAGGCGTACCGCTCGGGATCGGACCTCGAGCGGCGCATTTGGCACCAGTACACGCTTCGAGTTGCGCAGCTGACGTTGGCACGCATCCTCCTCTATCGCGCCTGGGAGGACGCGGGCTTCATCCAGGAGCAGCTCTACGACGGCGGCTTTCGCGATGCCTTCGCCGCGATGGGGGAGCGGGTCCGCGACGTGCTCAAGGCCGCCTTCGCCGCCGGCGCACAGCGCTACCACTGGCTGTACGAGCGGCAGAGCACATACGACTGGTACACGCCAGGCGACACCGGGCTGGTCGAGATCCTCTACTCGCTCACCCAATTCCCCCTCGACCGTCTTGACGCCGACGTGCTCGGCGGTCTTTACGAGTCCTACGTCGACGAGATCGATCGCGACCGGCTCGGCCAGTTCTACACGCCACGCGACGTGGTCCAGTTCATGCTCGACCGGGCGGGCTTCTCTGGGCCCGACGGCGTTCTCAGGATCGAGGGGGACACTCGGCGCGCGCTGAAGACATTCGACTTCGCCAGCGGCTCCGGGGGCTTCGATGTCGAGATCGCGCGCCGGATCATCGACGACTCGGAAGTGCTGAGCGGGAGCCCGAAAGATCAGTTCGAGGTGTTGGGGGCGATCGTCTCCGGGCTGCACGCGATGGAGATCAGCCCCTTCCCCTACTACCTGACCGAGATCAACCTGCTGCTCCAGGTTTCCCGCCTGCTCAGCGCGCTCGGCCACGCCCACCAGGACATTCCCGATTTCGTGCTCAGCGTCGTCCATGAGGACGCCCTGAAGGCGAAGCGGCCGGTCAGCGACAGTCTCGAGGGGCTCGACCCCGAGCACCGGGCTGACCACGCCGTTTTGACTCCGGACGAGCGCTACGGCCTCGTCGGCCAGCTGGACCCCAAAAAGCAGACGGCCTTCACCCGCATCAGGGAGGGCGGCTTCGACCTCGTCGTCGGCAATCCGCCCTACGTCGCCGAGGCCAACAACAAGCCGCTCTTCGAGCGCCTGCGCCAGATCGACGCCTGGAAGGAGATCTACAAGGGCAAGAGCGACTACCTCTACTACTTCCTCTACATGGCGGCGGAGCTACTCACGCCTGGCGGTCGCCTCTGCGTGATCGTTCCCGCCGGCTGGATGAACGCGGGGAATGCCGACTGGTTGCGGGAGAAGCTCGCCTCGACACTCACGCTCGACGAGCTGTTCCTCTTCGGCAGCTACCGGCTCTTTGCACCCGAGCCCGATGTCCGCCATCGCAACCGCCGGGCACCGACGCCGACGGTCGAGAGCGCGATCCTGATCGCTACCAAGGGGGAGGCGGCGAAGGGGCACAAACTGCGGGTCGTTGCCCTGGAGGACGAAGGCGAGGCGGCGCGGGTGCTATCGGGGAATGTCGAGGCGCGAGTCCCGGACAGGCACGCATTGCTTGAGGAGATGAGGCAGCGCGTCGGTGGACGGCAGGGTCGCAAGGGCGGGATACACGTCCACGACGTGAAGCAGTTGGAGTTGCGCGGGGATCGGCCCTGGCCGGTCAAGCACGGGGCCAAGGATGTTGCAACTCGCGTCGTTGGGCATCTCGTGAGACTTGTCGAGGGGACTGAGGTCATTGAAGAACTCACGCACCGTTGGGACATTCCCCAGGGGATTAAGACAGGGGCCGACTCTTATACGCAGCGTGTGAAGCGGCGAATTGATTTGGAGTTCCCGGCTGCAAGTCGTCAGCTGGCAGATGCGCAGTTGGGCGAACCGATCCTAGAGCTCTCGCCCGGTATGGAGGAGGAAGCACCCTGGGCGAATTATCCGGAGTTTCTGGCCAAAAGTATGGAGCCGGGCGCGATTCTCTATGGAGCAGTGGACTCGGACGATTACACCAACCTCGTTTGGCTCTTTCATGACGATCAGCCTCCAACGAAGGTCCTTAAGGCCCTTGAGCGCTGGAAGCCGGTTCTCTCAAACCGTTTCGATGTCTTGTCCACGCCATCGATGGCGTGGTGGGAGACGGTGCGTCCCCGCAGCAGACAGAAATTCCGGGGCCCAAAGGTCATCGCCCTCTATCGCACGGACCGCGGCCGTTTCGCCATCGACGAAGACGGTTCATGGCAGCCCTCGATCAAGGCGACACTAGTTATGCCGGTCGAAAACGGCCTTTCGGTCACCTACCTCGGGGGCCTGCTCAACTCCGAGCTTCTCGATCTCTGGTACTCGATCCGTGGCAAGACGCCTCGTGACGTCTGGCGCAACTATGAGCCGAAGCGGATGAAGGAAATCCCCTATCGCCATGTTGACCTCTCCACGAATGTCGATGCTCGCCGCCTGAAAACTCTCAAAGCCGCGTTGAAGAAAGGCGATACGGATGGTGCCGTGGGCCTCGCCGCTGAGATGGCCACCGACCTGCGGGCCACTGGCGAAGTCGGCCTCGCCGCAGATGCCCCCGAGGCGGTCGAGGCCGCCAAGGCGTTGGAACAGATCGTGCGCGCGATCGCCGACAACCGGTGCGCCCTGCTGCCTTTCCGCCAGCGCTTCCCGGCGTTGGCTCGGGTGGTCAAGGACCCCTGGTCGACCGAGAAGGTCGACCCGGTGGTCGAGGCGTTCGTCTCGTCGATGCCGAAGAGTCGGAGGGCATCGGTCCGCGTCGACCCCGACCTTCACCACGAGATCGAGACCGACGGACCGCTAGGACGCTGCTCGTTCGTCGACGGCCAACTTCTTTTCCGGCATGGTCGCCACAACACTGCGCGCGTAGACGGGCCGGAGGCGAAGCTGATGGTGTTGGCCGAGCTCGTCGGCGACCGGACGCGGCTGATGCCTGCAGAGCTTCTCGCCCTCGAAGTGCCGCGCTCGGTCGATGACTTCCACTCCGGGGTCGAGAGCGTGCAGGCCGAAATCGAACGGCTGCTCGCGGACGGCCGTGCCCTGGTCGAGGCGGCGGAGAGCTTGGTCTGCGCCCTCTACGCCGTGCCGGCTGAGCTGGCCGACAAGGTGGTCGCCCATGCGGCCACGCGAGCCAAGGCCCGGGCAGCGGCCGTCGACTGATCGCGGCGCGGCGCTGCATCCCCGTATCCTTCGCCGGACTTCGCACAATCCGAGAAAGGGAATCGATGGCTACCGCCACCTCAAACTTCAAGGTCGCCGATATCGGCCTCGCCGACTTCGGGCGCAAGGAGATCGCTCTCGCCGAGGTGGAGATGCCCGGCCTGATGCAACTCCGCAAGGAGTTCGCGGCCGAGCAGCCACTGAAGGGGGCGCGGATCACCGGCTCGCTCCACATGACGGTGCAGACCGCGGTGCTGATCGAGACCCTGATCGCCCTCGGCGCCGAGGTCCGCTGGGCAAGCTGCAACATCTTCTCCACGCAGGACCACGCCGCCGCTGCGATCGCCGCCGCCGGCATCCCGGTCTTCGCCTGGGAAGGCGAGACCCTGGAGGAGTACTGGTGGTGCACCGAGCAGGCCCTGCTCTGGCCCGACGGCGAGGGCCCGAACATGATCCTCGACGACGGTGGCGACGCAACCCTGCTCGTCCACAAGGGCGTCGAGTTCGAGAAGGCGGGCACCGTGCCCGACCCGGCCTCGGCCGACTCGGAGGAGTTCCGCATCGTGCTCGAGGTCCTGCAGCGCTCGCTCGAATCCGACCCGCAGCGCTGGACCCAGGTCGCCGAGGGAATCAGGGGCGTCACCGAGGAGACGACCACCGGCGTGCACCGGCTCTACCAGCTGGCCGAGACCGGCGACCTGCTCTTCCCGGCGATCAACGTCAACGACTCGGTCACCAAGTCGAAGTTCGACAACCTCTACGGCTGCCGGCACTCGCTGATCGACGGGATCAACCGCGCCACCGACGTGATGATCGGCGGCAAGGTGGCCGTCGTCTGCGGCTACGGCGATGTCGGCAAGGGCTGCGCCGAGTCGCTGCGCGGCCAGGGCGCTCGCGTGGTCGTCACCGAGATCGACCCGATCTGCGCCCTGCAGGCGGCGATGGAGGGCTACGAGGTGAAGACTCTCGAGGACGTCGTCGGGACGGCCGACATCTTCATCACCGCCACCGGGAACAGGGACATCGTCACTGCCGACCAGATGGCGCGGATGAAGCACAACGCGATCGTCGGCAACATCGGCCACTTCGACAACGAGATCGACGTCGCCGGGCTCGAGGCCTCGCCGGCCGAGAAGGTCAACATCAAGCCGCAGGTCGACGAGTGGCGCTTCCCGGACGGCCACTCGATCATCCTTCTCTCCGAAGGCCGCCTGCTCAACCTCGGCAACGCGACCGGGCACCCGAGCTTCGTGATGTCGAACTCGTTCACCAACCAGGTGATGGCGCAGATCGAGCTCTACGGCCAGCCCGAGGGGTTTACGGCCAAGGACGTCACCGTACTGCCGAAGCATCTCGACGAGAAGGTCGCGCGACTACACCTCGCGGCGCTGGGGGTCCGCCTGACCGAGCTTTCCGAGGGGCAGGCCGCCTACCTCGGCATACCCGTCGAGGGCCCCTACAAGCCCGATCACTACCGCTACTAAACAAGGCACAAGCCGATGCGCGCGATGATCCTCGCAGCCGGGCTCGGCACCCGACTGCGCCCGATCACCTACGCGATACCGAAGCCGATGGCGCCGGTGCTGAACCGGCCGGTGATGGAGCACATCGTCCGCCTGCTGGCGGGTCACGGTTTCGCTGAGGCAATCGCCAACCTGCACTGGTTCCCGGAGACGATCGAGGGTCACTTCGGTGACGGGGCGGCGTTCGGCCTCGATCTCTCTTACAGCCGTGAGGAGCAGCTGCTCGGCACCTCCGGCGGCGTCCGCAACGCGGCCGGCTTCCTCGGTGACTCCTTCCTGGTCATCTCCGGCGACGCGCTCACCGACATCGACCTCGGCGCGATGCGCGAGTTCCACGAGTCCCATGACGGGGTCGCCACCCTGGCGACCAGGCGGGTCGCCGACACCAGCCAGTTCGGCGTCGCGATCGCCGGTGCCGACGGCCGCATCCAGGGCTTCCAGGAGAAGCCGGACCCCGCCGAAGCGCTCTCGGACCTGGCCAACTGCGGCATCTACATGTTCCGCTCCGAGATCTTCGACTTCTTTCCCGCGCCGGGGCAGAGCAAGGCGGCCGGTCCCGGCGACCCGGACGGGTTCGCCGACTGGGCGATGGACGTCTTCCCGGCGCTGCTGGAGAGCGACGTCGCTTTCTTCTCCCACGAGATCGACGCCTACTGGAACGACATCGGCAACCTCGACGAGCTGCGTCAGGGCAACTTCGACGCCTTGCGCGGCGAGGTGAAGGTGGATCCGGGCGCGCCCGAGGTTGGGGACGGCATCCGCGCCGCCAGCTCGCTGGACGGCGCCACGGTCGAAGGCCCGGCGCTGATCGGCGCCGGCGTGGAGCTTGGCTCGGGGGTGCGCATCGAGGGCCCGGTGATCGTCGGCGACGGTTGCCGGGTCGGCGCCGGCGCCTTGGTCTGCGGCTCGATCCTGCTCTCCGGGGCCGAGGTCTCGCCCGAGGCGATGCTGGTCGGCGCCATCGCGGGTCGCGTCAGCAAGGATTAACTCTTTAGTGACACTCGGCGCGCCACCCGCGCGTCGAGGCGCCGCAGGATCGGTGCATGAAGGCTCTGCATACGGTTGCCGCCGGCTTCCTCCCCTCGCTCTGTGCCGCCTGTGGCCGGTCCTGCCGCCCGGGTGGCGTGGTCTGCACCCGCTGCGCTCGCCGGCTCGCCGGCATGACGCCGCTGGAGGGCAGCGGCCCTCCAGGCCTCGACCGCGTTTGGTCCTCGGCTTCGCACGAGGGAGTTCCCCGCGATCTGGTTGCGGCTCTGAAGTTCCGTTGCTTGCTCCCCGTGGCCGAGTTGATCGCCGACCGCATCCACTGGCTCGCGCCGTCGAGCCTGCTCAGCGGGGCGGTCGTGCCGGTGCCGACGGCGAGGCTGCGCACGATGCAGCGCGGCTTCGATCCCGCCACAGAGATCGCCGCCGCGCTGGCCGAGCTGAGCGGAGCGCCGCTGCGCCCCTGCCTGACTCGCAGCGGCGGCGGTCGCCAGGTCGGGAGGCGTCGCGCCCAGCGCATCGGCCATCCGCCGCAGATACATACACGCGGCGAGGTGCCCCGCAGTGTTCTCCTCGTCGATGACGTTCTGACCACCGGAGCGACGCTTTCCGCCTGCGCCCGTGCCCTGCGAGGCGCCGGCGCGATCCGGGTTTGCGCAGTGACCTTTACCCGCCGGCTTTAGGGGCGTAGCATCGGTACCCCGACTCCAAGGAGGCAATATGCGGATCGAGATACGTGGGCGCAACGTCGAGGTCACCGACGAACTGCGAGAGCACGTCTTGAAGCGCTTCCGCCGAATCGGCAGGCAGGTTTCGGAGCTGGCGACGCTCGACGTCGAGCTCCACGAAGAGCGCAACCCCTCGATCGAGGACTGCCAGGTCGCCGAGGCCACTCTGCGGCTAAAGGGCGTCACGCTGCGCGCAAGCGAGTCTTCGCCCGAGATGCACCACACGATCCACGAACTGGCCGAGGACATCCGCCGCCAGGTAAAGAAGCACCGCGAGTTGCGCCGCAAGCGCAGCCAGACGCGAAAGGCCGTGGGACAGCTCCGCGGCCGCCCCGCAAGCTAAGACAAGACGCCTCTCTGCGGGTGGCGCGGGGGGAGGGGGGTCGAGGACGGACCGTGGCCCGCCCGCAGTGCCCCCCACCCCCCCCCCCAGGACCCCCAGCCGGTGGCGGCGAAGGATGGCTACCCTGTGGATCATGCCTGCGGCTAGGGACATGGTGACTCGTGCGCTTCGTGTGGGAGAGGGGCGCAAATTCAAGGGGTACGAGAAGCGCGCCGAGGCGATCAACCGGATCGAGCCGGAGATGGAGCTGCTCGAGGATTCCGAGCTGCTTGAGGAGGCCGAAGACCTGCGCAAGCGTGCCAAGGACGGCGAGTCCCTGGACGACCTTTTGGCCGAGGCGTTCGCGCTGGCCCGCGAGGCGTCGCGCCGCTCGATCGGGCAGCGCCACTACGACGTCCAGCTGATCGGCGGGATGGTCCTGCACGACGGGGCGATCGCCGAGATGAAGACGGGGGAGGGCAAGACGCTGACCGCGACGCTTGCCGTCTTCCTCAACACCCTCGCGGGCGACAGCGTCCACGTCGTCACCGTCAACGACTACCTCGCCCGCCGCGACGCCGAATGGATGAAGCCGATCTACGACCGGCTGGGGGTCAGCGTCGCCTCGATCCAGGAGGGCGACGATCACGCGACCCGGCAGGCGAAGTACGCCTGCGACGTCGTCTACGGGACCAACTCCGAGTTCGGCTTCGACTACCTGCGCGACAACATGGCCGACGCGCTCGAGCACTGCGTCCAGCGCGGCCACCCGTTTGCGATCGTCGACGAGGTCGACAACATCCTGATCGACGAGGCGCGCACGCCCCTGATCATCTCCGGCGCGCCTGAACAGGCGGCCCAGACCTACTACACGTTCGCCCGCCTGGCCAAGCAGATGGACGGCGTCCAGGCCAAAGACAAGCTGCGCTCGCTGGGCGAATCGAAGGACACCTCCGAGGCCGAACACGACTACGAATTCGACGAGAAGCACAAGACCGTCTCGCCGACCGAGAAGGGCGTCAAACGGGCCGAGGAGTTCGTCGGCGTCGACAACCTCTACGTCAGCGAGCACGGCAGCCTCGTCAACCACCTGGTTCAGGCCTTGAAGGCCGAGGCGCTCTACAAGAAAGACAAGGACTACGCCGTGATCGACGGCGAGGTGAAGATCATCGACGAGTTCACCGGCCGCATCCTCGACGGCCGGCGCTGGTCGGAGGGACTGCACCAGGCGGTCGAGGCGAAGGAGGGCGTGGCGATCGGCGAGGAGAACCAGACCCTCGCCACGATCACCCTGCAGAACTACTTCCGCCTCTACGACAAGCTCTCCGGGATGACCGGCACGGCGCTGACCGAGGCGACCGAGTTCATGAAGATCTACAAAGTCCCGGTGGTCGAGATTCCGACCCACCGCCAGATGGTCCGGGCCGACCAGAACGACCAGATCTTCAAGACCAAGGACGGCAAGTGGAAGGCGGTCTTGGAGGAGATAACCGCCCGCCACGAGAAGGGCCAACCGATCCTTGTCGGCACCGTGTCAGTCGAGGTCTCGGAGATGATCTCCGAGGAGCTGAAGCGGCAGGGAATCGAGCACGCGGTGCTGAACGCCAAGCCCGAGCACGCCGAGCGAGAGGGCGAGCGGATCGCCCAGGCCGGTCGCAAGGGCGCGGTGATGATCGCCACCAACATGGCCGGCCGCGGGGTCGACATCAAGCTGGGCGGCGACCCGGAGCAGTCGGCGGTCCACGAGCTGAAGAAGAAGGGGATCGCGCCTGGCGGCGAGGGTTACGAGGAGGCCCTGGCAGCCAAGGTCGCCGAGCTGGAGCCGCTCTGTGCCGCCGAGTCCGAGGAAGTCCGCGAGCTGGGCGGCCTCTACATCTGCGGCACCGAGCGCCACGAGTCGCGCCGCATCGACAACCAGCTGCGTGGTCGCTCCGGCCGCCAGGGGGACCCCGGAGAGACGCGCTTCTACCTCTCCGCCGAAGACGACGTGATTCGCCTCTTCGCCGGCGACCGGATCTACAAGATCCTCGACCGCCTTGGTCCCGTCGACGAGGAGGGTGGGGAGATGCCGCTGGAGGCGGGCATGCTCACCAAGACCGTCGAGAACGCCCAGAAGAAGGTCGAGGAGCAGAACTTCCTGATCCGCAAACGCGTGCTCGAGTACGACGACGTGATGAACGAGCAGCGCCGGATCGTCTACAAATATCGGCGCGAGATCCTCGAGGGCCGCGACATGTCCGAGATCGCCCGCGACGAGATGGAGGGCGTGATCGAGCGCCTCGTCGACGAGTACACCCCGGGCGACGTGCTCGAGGAATGGGACATGGCGGAGATGGAGAGCCAGCTGCGCCAGATCTGGCCGGTCAGCGTCGAGGTCGCCTCGATGGCGCCGGAGACGGTCGAGCGGGAGAAGCTCAAGGACGAGCTCGACGACGATGCGATGAGCGCTTACGACGAGCGCGAAGGCGTCTTCGGCGAGGAACTGATGCGCTTCCTCGAGCGCTCGATCCTGCTGCAGGTGATCGACAACCGCTGGCGCGAGCACCTCTACGACATGGACTACCTGCGCGAGGGGATTCACCTGCGCGGCTTCGCCCAGATCGACCCGCTGGTCGCCTATAAGAACGAGGGTTTCGGCATGTTCGAGGAGCTGATGCACTCGATCTGGGAGGAGTTCAGCAAGTCGATCTTCCATGTCGAGGTGGAGATCGACCCGAACCAGGCGCAGCAGGCCTTCGGTCCCAACGGCGGCAACGCACCGGCGGCGCTGTCCTACTCGGGGGGCACTCCCGACGGTCAGCCCTCGGCCCTGCAGCAGGTCGCTGCGGGAGCCGGAGTGGGCGCCGGCCAGATCGAAGCGGTCGCCGGGACTGCGGCTGAAGGCAATGGCGGCGCCGAGGTCGAGACCGTGGTCAACGACGAGCACGACAACATCGGCCGCAACGACCCCTGCTGGTGCGGGTCCGGCAAGAAGTTCAAGAAGTGCCACGGCGCGTGACGGGCCGTCGTGATCCACGACCCGGTTCGGGAGTTCATTCGGGCTTTTAACGAGCGCGATTTGGAGGGGTTCGTTGCGGCGCTCGATCCGGAGGTTGAGCTTCACTCGATGAAGGGGTTGCGGAAGGGGAGGGAGGCGGCTCGGGTTTGGGCTACGCGAGCGCCTGGGGGGGTGCAGCAGACGATTGAGTTGGAGGAGCTGTTTGAGGACGACACTGAGTCGGGTGGTGGCAGGGCTCTGGCGCTGATCAGGCGGGTCTGGCGCTGGGACGAGGATGGGTCGCCGGCCGGGGAGGATGAGATGGCCTGGATTTTCGAGCTGAATGACCATCGGGTTCGCAGCTGGCGGCCGTTCGAGGATCGCGAGGCGGCCTGGCGGGCATATCATGCTGGGGATGGCGACTCCGGCCGCATCCAATCGTGAAGCGACCGAAGCTTGGAGCGGGCCGCTGTTCGAGACCTTCGTTCGCTTTCGCGATCTCGTCACCGGTGGGCTCGGCGCCCACGGGGAGGCGGCGATGGCGGCCCATCCACCGCGGCCCGGCGACAGGGTCGTCGACCTTGGCTGTGGCTTCGGCGACACCACCCAGTGGCTGGCCGGATTGGTCGGCGACGGCGGCGAGGCGGTCGGGATCGACGTGTCGGAGCCGTTCATCGAGACCGCCCGCAGGGAGGCCGAGGAGGCGGGCGTCGAGAACGTCCGCTTCGAGGTCGGCGATGTCCAGGCGACCGAGTTCGGGGAGACCTTCGACTATGCCTTCTCCCGGATGGGGATCATGTTCTTCGCCAGCCCGGTGCAGGCGCTGCGCAACGTGCGGGCGGCGCTGGCCCCCGGCGGACGGCTTTGCGCGGTCGTCTGGCGACGCAAGCTCGACAACGAATGGGTTAGTCGCGCCGAGCAGGTCGTGGAGCAGTACCTCGATCACCCCGAAGAGACCGACGAGCCGACCTGCGGTCCCGGCCCGTTCTCGATGGCGAACGCCGACACGGTCAGCGAGCAGCTCAAGATCGCCGGCTTCGAGGAGATCACCCTGCAGCGCTGCGACCTGCCGCTGAAGATCGGCAACGACCTCGACCACGCGGTCGAGTTCAACATGTCGTTGGGACCCGCGGGCGAGGTGTTGCGGCTGTGGGAAGACCGCGTCGATGAGATCCGGCCGAAGATCGCCGGTGAGCTGCGCGAGGCGTTGGCGGAGTTCGCGGGACCCGACGGCGTCTTCGCCCCGGCCTCGACTTGGATCATCGGCGCCACGGTTCCCCGGTAGCGCCACCCGCCGACTGCATCAACTTATCCCCCTGGCAGGTGGAGAAGTTGATGCAGTTCGGTCCAATAGGCTGTCGGCATGGCCGAGACCGCGCCAATCGAATCGGTTCCGGCGCGGCTCGCCGAGATCCGCGATCAGTTGAAGCTGCTCGCGGACTATCTTTGACCCCGCTTCGCTGGAAGCCGAGATCGAGCGGCTCGAAGCCGAGATGCAGCGGCCGGGCTTCTGGGACGACCAGGAAGTCGCGGCCAGGACATCTGCCGCCCATGCCCGCGCCCAGCGCAGGCTGAAGACGTTCCGCGAGTTGGAAGCCGAGGCCGGCGACCTGGCTGACCTGGCGGAGATGGCCGAGGAAGACGAGGAGATGGCGAGCGAGCTGGATACGCAGCTCGCGAGCGTCGAGCGTCGCCTCGACGAGCTCGAAGAGGCACGCCTTTTCAGCGGCGAGTACGACTCCGGCGACGCCGTCGTCAGCGTCCACGCCGGCGCCGGCGGGACCGACTCCCAGGACTGGGCCGAGATGCTGCTGCGGATGTACCTGCGCTGGGCCGAGCGGCGTGGCTTCGAGGTCGAGATGAAGGAGGCCTCGCCGGGGGAGGAGGCGGGGCTGAAGTCGGCCACCTTCATCGCCCGTGGCGAGAACGCCTACGGCCTCTTCGCTGCCGAGCGCGGCGTCCACCGCCTGGTCCGGATCTCCCCCTTCGACTCCTCGGCGCGCCGTCACACCAGCTTCGCCCAGCTCGACGTCGGGCCGCTGGTCGACGAGGGCGTCGAGGTCGAGATCGACGACACCGACCTGCGCATCGACACCTACCGGGCGTCGGGCGCCGGCGGCCAGCACGTCAACAAGACCGACTCGGCGGTGCGGATCACCCACATCCCGACTGGGGTCGTCGTCCAGTGCCAGAACGAGCGCTCGCAGACTCAGAACAAGGCGGTCGCGATGCAGTTCCTGCGCTCGAAGCTGATCGAGCTGGAGGAGCGCAAGCGGGCCGAGGAGCTGGCCAAGGTGCGCGGCGAGGTCAAGGATGTCGCCTGGGGGTCGCAGATCCGCAGCTACTTCCTCCACCCCGACCAGCGGGTCAAGGACCACCGCACCGGCCATGAGGTCGGCGACACCCAGCGCGTCCTCGACGGCGACCTCGACGACTTCATCCGCGACTACCTCAACAAGACCGCCTCGACGGGCGATTCCGATTCGCGCACCCACGGATGACGCGCCTGGCACGGCACTGGATCGGCACCCACGGCCTCGCGCGTAGCGCTGCTACGCGCAGCAGCCGCGCGCACCGCCCAGCTTGGCCAGTCACGCCCCCGCGGGCACGCGAATCGGAATCGACCGTCGAGGCGGTCTCCATTGAGATTGACGGGTAGCCGCTTGTGTCATCGAGTGGGGAAGGGGAGTTCTTTTGGCGCCACGCCCCCGTAAACGGCTAGAGCACGCCCTCGAGCTTCAGCAGCGCTTCCTTCATCGGCAGCCCGCCGCCGTAGCCGCCGAGGCCGCCGCCGCTGCGCAGAACCCGGTGGCAGGGGACGACGATCGGGATCGGGTTCGAGCCGCATGCCGTGCCGGCGGCGCGGACCGCGCGCTCGTTGCCGGCGCTGCGCGCCATCTCCGTGTAGCTGCGGGTCTGGCCGTATGGGATCCGGGCGATTGCCCGCTGGACCTTCTTGCGGAAGCCGTCGGTGAGCTGCCAGTCGATCGGTAGGTGGAACTCGGTCAGCCTGCCCTCGAAGTAGAGGTCGAGCTCGCGGCGCACGTCGTCGAGCCGTGCCGGAGCCTCCAGCACGCGAGGCGAGATCCGCGAGGCGAGCTCTTCCAGCGTCTCCTCCGGGTCGTAGGCGGGCAGGTTGACCCGGACCAGTCCGCTCGGCGTGGCGGCGATCAGCAGCGGCCCGAAGGGCGAGTCGACGTTGGCATAGGTGACGTCGAGCAGGCCCTCGGCTCCGGCGCGCTCGGCGAGACGTTCCAGCGAGGCCTTCATGCCAGCTCCTTCCTCAGTCGCTTGATTCCCTCATGGAGGCTGCGGCGCGCCGCCTCGGGCGAGCAGCCGAGCGCGGCGGCGATCTCGGCGTGGGGGAGGTCGCAGGCGTAGCGCAGGGCGACGGCGGCACGCTGCTTTGGCGGCAGCGCCCCGACCAACTCCCAGATCCCGTCGTCCTGTGGGCCCGGGTCCTCGATCCCGATCTCGGCCACCTCGGCGACCGGCAGCGGTCGCCGCCCATTTGCACGGTGGTGGTCGATCGCCTTGCGGTGGGCGATCGTCAGTAGCCAGCCGCGCAGGTTGCTCGCGTCGCCAAGCTTCGGGTAGGCGCGCAGCGCGGCGAGAAAGGTCTCCTGAAAGCAGTCCTCGGCGTCCGGGCGCCCCACAGCCCCGCGCAGCACGCCCATCACCTCTTCGGCATGTGCGTCGAGGACTTGTTGAAAGGGCGGCAGCGGACTCACCTACGGGATTAAACGCGTCAAGCACCCCAAGCGTGAGATCCCCACCCCGCTGACTTCGTCTTTCGTTCCGTTATGCGGAACTAAGTACAAACTCAGCGGCTGATTTAGGGTGCTGCGGTGGCCACGAGCAGCGAGGGACTCGAGCAGCTGGTCGCCCGGGCGCTGGCGGAGGACGTCGGTGCGGGGGACGTGACGTCTGCGGCGACTGTGCCCGAGGGGGCGCGGGGGCGGGCTCGGATCGTGCAGAAGCAGCCCGGCGTTGTCTATGGGCTTGGCGTCGTTGCCGAGACGATGCGGCAGTGTGGGGTGGAGGACGTGGACAACCTCGTTGTGGAGGGACAGTGGCGCGACGCCGTTCCGGCCGAGGTGATCTTTGCGAGCGGCCCGGCAGCCGCGTTGCTGGCGGCGGAGCGCACTGCGCTCAACTTCCTCGGGCATCTCTCTGGCGTAGCGACGCTCACCGCTCGTTTCGTCGAGGCCGTCGCAGGGACCGGGGCGGCGATTCTCGACACGCGCAAGACGACGCCGGGGCTGCGGGCGCTGGAGAAGGCTGCGGTGGTGGCCGGCGGTGGGCGCAACCACCGCATCGGTCTTTATGACGCGATCCTGATCAAGGAGAACCACATCGCCCTGGCCGACAGCCTCGCCAAGGCGGTGTATGGCGCTCGCAGCGACTATCCCGACCTGGCGGTAGAGGTCGAGTGCCGCAATCTCGACGAGGTCGCCTACGCGCTCGGCACCGGCGCCGACGTGCTCTTGCTCGACAACATGGACAACGAGACCTTGCGGGGGGCGGTGAGACTGCGCGACGAAAACGCCAGCCCGGGCAAGGGTCCCTCGCTGGAGGCTTCGGGCAGCGTAAGCCTGGAGACGGTGCGAGGAATCGCCGAAACCGGCGTAGACCTGATCTCCGTGGGGGCCCTGACCCACTCCGCTCCCACCCTCGACTTCAGCCTTCTCATCGAACCAGCGTGAGGCTCTCCGGCATCACTTGAGCAAGCGGGAGAGCCGCCGGTCCTTGAGGATGCGGCCTCCCGTCTGCTCCTTGGGGCAGTAGTTGGTCTGGTGTTCGGAGAAGAAGACCGCCTCGATCGTCGTGCCGCAGCGGGGGCAGGGCTCTCCCTCTCGCTTATGGACCTTCAGTGGCATCGGCGCCTTGTCGGGCAATTGCTCGCCGATCGTCTCCTCGTAATGCTCGATCGCGTCGCCGAGCACATGTAGCGCCGCATGCAAGCGTTCGACCTCTTCCTCGCTCAACTCCGATCCCTTCTTGAACGGCGAGAGCCGCGCTTCCCAGAGGATCTCGTCGACCCAGGAGCGGCCGATGCCCGAGATGTCTCCCTGGTGCCGCAGCAACGGGTGAAGGTGCCGAGGCTGGTCGACCAGTGCGGCAAACTCGTCAAGTGGCGGCGCCGGCCAGGCTTCCGGCCCCAGCCGCGCAACCGCCTCGTCTTCGTCGACGGCGGCGGTCGGCAGCAACTTCGCCCAGGCTCGCTGCTTCGTCCCGAACTCCCGCAGCCGCAACTCCCGCCCGTCGTCCAGCCGAACCAGCACCCGCGAGGCTCGGTCTTTGGGCGATGCCCGCTTGTCGAACACCCGCAACCGCCCCGCCGACATCAGGTGGATCAGCAGCGCCAGGTCTCCAAATTCGACCACCGGCATCTTCCCAACGCGCCGGACCCCGGTCACCTCCCGGCCGACAAGCTCTTCAAGCGGTGGGTCGAAGGTCTTCATCACGTTCATCCCCGGCGCAACGGCCGACTCCACGCAAGCTCCCGACAAAGCTGTGTTCAACCGTCGGACTGCGATCTCCACCTCAGGCAACTCGGGCATTGGGTTGCAAGTCTGCCGCCTCCGCCTCTCCCGCGGGTGGCATGAGGGAGGGGGGCCGAGGACGGACCGTGGCCCGCCCGCAGCGCCCCCCTCCCTCATGACAGGACCCGCGGGCCAGACCGGTAGACTTGAAACTCAGTTCATTCGACTGGTCTCGGGACTCACGTCCCTGCCAGCGAACATCAGGAAACGGAACGCTCCATGCAGGAGTTGCCCACACTCCAACCCGCAATGACGCCGGCCCTGGAGCCGGAGGAGATCCGCGCGTTGAGCGAGGAGGTTCGCGCGCTCGCCGCCGAGCGCAACGCGGTGATCCTCGCCCACAACTACCAGCTGCCCGAGGTCCAGGACGTTGCCGACCACATGGGCGACTCGCTCGGGCTCTCGCGCCAGGCCGCCGCCACCGACGCCGAGGCGATCGCCTTCTGCGGCGTTCACTTCATGGCCGAGACCGCCGCGATCCTCTCGCCCGAGAAGACGGTCCTGATCCCCGACCTCGACGCCGGCTGCTCGCTGGCCGACTCGATCGACGCCGGCCAGCTGCGTGCCTGGAAGGCCGAGCACCCCGGCGCCCTCGTCGTCATGTACGTCAACACGTCGGCCGAGGTCAAGGCGGAGACCGACTACTGCTGTACCTCCTCCAACGCGGTCAAGGTGGTCGAGCACATCTGGGCCGAGCACGGGCCCGAGGCCGAGATCCTCTTCGGGCCCGACATGTGGCTCGGCGCCTTCGTCGAGCGCGAGACCGGGATCCATGAGGATCCCGAGCGGCGCGCTCGCTTCCACATCTGGGACGGCGAGTGCCACGTCCATGCCGGCATCCGCCCGGCCGACATCGCCCAGACCCGCGCCGAACACCCCGAGGCCGAGTTCCTGATCCACCCCGAGTGCGGCTGCGCCACCCAGGCGATGGAGTACGTCGCCGCCGGCGACATCGATCCCGAGGGCGTCCACATGCTCTCCACGTCGGGAATGCTCAGCCATGTCGAAGACCACCCAGACGGCAGCTTCGTCGTCGCCACCGAGAACGGCATGCTCTACCCGCTCCAGCAGGCGGCTCCGCGGGCCAACCTGATCGAGGCCAACCGGATGGCCTTCTGCAAGTACATGAAGACGATCACGCTGCCGAAGCTGCGCGACAGCCTGCGCGAGATGAAGTTCGAGGTCAGCGTCCCAGCGGCGGTCGCCGAGCGGGCGAAGCTGCCGATCGAGCGCATGGTCGCGATCGGCTAGCGCCAGATATTGTCCCGGCTCGTGCAAGAGCTTGCCCAGCAGCTGCGAGTCGACTCGGTCCGTGCCGCCGCCGCGGCGAACTCCGGCCACCCGACCTCCTCGATGTCGGCCGCCGACCTGATGGCGGTGCTCTTCTCCGGTTACCTCCGCTACGACTTCGACGCGCCTGAGAACACCGCCAACGACCACCTCGTCTTCTCCAAGGGCCACGCCTCGCCGTTGCTCTACGCGCTCTACAAGGCCGCCGGGGCTATCGACGACGAGGAGCTGCTCACCTTCCGCGAGTTCGGCTCGCGCCTGCAGGGCCATCCGACGCCGGAAATCCCCTGGGTCGACGTCGCCACCGGCTCGCTCGGCCAGGGCCTGCCGATCGCCGTCGGGATCGCGCTCGCCGCCGCCCGCCTCGAGTCCTCCGACCTGCGGGTCTGGGTGCTCTGCGGCGACTCCGAGCTGGCCGAGGGCTCGATGTGGGAGGCATTCGAGCGGGCCGGCCACGCCAAGCTCGACAACATGATCGCGATCGTCGACGTCAACCGGCTCGGTCAGCGCGGCCCGACTATGCACGAGTGGGACACCGCGAACCTGGCCGCACGGGCCGCCGCCTGCGGCTGGGACGTGCAGGAGATCGACGGCCACGACCTCGAGGCGATCGACGCCGCCTACGCTCGCGCCCAGGATGCCGACCGCCCGGCCGCGATCTTTGCCCGCACCAAGAAGGGCTCCGGCGTTGCCGCGGTCGAGGACAAGGAGAACCAGCACGGCAAGCCGCTGGCCGATCCCGACGCCGCGGTCGAGGAGTTGGGCGGAATCCGCTCGCTGAGCGTCACCGTGGCCTCGCCGCCCGAGCCGAAGCCCTACGTAATCGAGAAGACCCCAGTCGAGCGCCCGAGCTACGAGCTCGGCGAGAAGGTCGCTACCCGCGCCGCCTACGGCGACGCGCTCGCCTGGCTCGGCTCGGTCGACGAGAAGGTCGTGGCGCTCGACGGCGAGGTCGGCAACTCGACCTACGCCGAGCGCTTCGCCGCCAAGCACCCCGACCGCTTCTTCGAGATGTACATCGCCGAGCAGCAGATGGTCGCCGCCGCGATCGGCATGCAGACACGTGGCTGGAAGCCGTTTGCGTCGTCGTTCGGCGCTTTCCTCGGCCGCGCTTACGACTTCGTCCGCATGGGAGCGATATCCGACGCCGACCTGAAGCTCTGCGGGTCCCACGTCGGCGTCTCGATCGGCCCCGACGGGCCCTCGCAGATGGCGCTCGAAGACATCGCTTCCTTGCGCGCCGTCCTCGGCAGCGTGGTGCTCTACCCGAGCGATGCCAACCAGGCGGTGCAGCTCCTCGATGCGATGCGAAAGCATCACGGCATCAGCTACCTGCGGACGACCCGCGAGGCGACGCCGGTGCTCTACGAGCCCGACGAGGCCTTCGAGATCGGCGGCAGCCGCACCGTCCGCTCCGGCGCCGAGGACGCCGTCACCCTGATCGGCGCCGGCATCACCCTGCGCGAATGCCTGACCGCCGCCGACGAGCTCGCGGGCAAGGGGATCTCGGCTCGGGTGATCGACCTCTACTCGCTGAAGCCGGTCGACGCCGAGGCGATCGCCAGGGCCGCCGAAGAGACCGGGGCGATCGTCACCGTCGAGGACCACTGGGCGGAGGGCGGCATCGGCGAGATCGTCGCCACCGTGCTCGCCGACGCGGGCATCGGCACCAAGCTCGAGCGCCTGGCCGTCACCGAGCGCCCCGGCAGCGGCCCGCCAGCCGATCTGCTCGCGGCTGCGGGCATCGACGCGGCGCACGTCGTCGCTGCGGCCGAGCGCGCGGTCAACTCCTAACGACCGAAGCGAGCCCTCGGCTCCCGGCTGGCCATGGTCGGGCTCAGCCCGAAGTTCCGCTGCCTTTTTTGGGTTTGGGAGGTTCGGCCATCTGCTTCAGCATCCAGTCGTGGTTGAGGTCGAGGATCGCCCGCGTTTCGGCGGCGATCACGGCGTTGCGGTTGATCGTCAGCTGGTTGTCCTGCTCGCCCTCGCCCGAGAGCGACCAGTTGGTGGAGCCGGTGACGGTGTAGACGCCGTCGACGATCAGCACCTTGAGGTGGGAGATCGCGTGGTGGACAGACGACGTGCCGATCGCGATCGAGTTGCCGAACTCGGTGTTGGACCACTTCGCCAGGATTTCTTTCGCGTGTTTGCCGCCGGCCTGGGATTTGTCGAGGCTCATCTGCACATAGACATGCTCCTCGTCCAGCTTGTGGCGGATGATTTCGTCGAGCTCGTCGTCGTCGTACCCGTACATGTTGAGGACGAGCGAGCGCTGGGCGCTGGAGATAAGCGAGGCGAGCATCGGGTGGATCGTGTCCCTTGGCGAGAAGAACGTACGTTGATCGGGCGGGTAGCCGTCGAGGAAGCGTTTCTCCGCCTTGTACTGGGCGAGGTCGTCCCAGTTGAAGTTGGGCGGCCTCAGTGCTTTCGGGGTGGCGGACTCGTCAGGCATAGGTCATCAACCTCACTTTCTCGAAGGCAAGGACATCCGCTGGGGTTCTTCCGGCGGTGCGAGCGGTGACCGTCACCTTTGCCGCCTCGACCCCGCGGCCGAGCAGTGCTTCGACCGGCTCGGTGACGGTGAGGATCCGCACGGCCGGCTCCAGCTGGTGGGGAGGGCGAAGGTCGAACGGGTCGCGCTCGGCGGGGATGTCGCAATGCCCGATGTCGCCGAAGCAGCCGCCGTGGCCGAAGATGAAGAAGGAGCCGACGTAGGCACGGTGGTCGGGGTCGGTATCGCGGCCGACGCCGCGCGCGTCGAGGAAGACCTGGCCTTCGAACGAGGCGCCGGAGTGGTCGAGTCCGTAGAAGGCCAGGTCTGCCCGGGCAAAGGGGCGGTCGGGCGGCGGCAGCTCGATCGGCTTGCTGGTGAAGTGCTCAACCATGGCCGGGTCCTTGCGCGGCCGCCGTCGAGGCCGCGTAGTCGTAACCCAGGCCGGTGACCTCGAGCGTCTGGCGGACGGTCAGGGGGAACGGGGCCAGGGCGCGGTCGAGGAGCCGCCCGGGCACACCCGCTCCGGGGTGCCTCAACTGCCAGAGGTACCAGAGCCGGTCGATCATGCAGTGGTGAGCCCAGAAGATCGGGTCGTAGGCGGCGGTCGCGATGCTTTCCATCGTCCCGCCGACCCAGACGTGGATGCCGTCGTGGATGCTCTCGAGTTGAGTCTGGAAGGTGAGGAAGTCCCGGTTTGCGAGCACGGAATCGACCTCGGCGGGGGAGGGCAGGGCGCCGGGCGAGCCTTCCGAGCGAACCGTGCGCGCCTGCCGCGGGTTTTCCCTGCCGGTGGGCTGGATCGGCGAGTCGAAGAGCGGGTTCCGGCGGCCGTTGTCGCGGCGGCGAGTGTAGGCGGCGGGGACTCCCTCGGCGTGGTTCGAGGTCCAGTCCCACCAGGGCAGCGTCACCCCCGGCACCCTTTCCTGCAGCGCCTTCTCGAAGAGGTAGAGATACGCGCGGTGCCAGGGCAGGAAGAGCTCGGTGTGGTGGGTGCACGAGATCGGCAGCGGCAGTCCGTGGATCCCGGCCCAGCGCTGGTAGCCGCGGTCATCGCCGATTTCCTGGGCCGCGGCGATCGCTTGGCGCAGGTCGTCGAGTTGGCCGGCCGTGAGCCGGCGCACGCTTCTACGGTGGCGGAGCGCGCGTGGAGCCTGAGTGGGGCTGGGGGAGGCGACGCTCATCGCTGCCTCGGAGAAAGGCGATGTGCCTTGCCGCGGCTGCGACGCCGAAGGGCGGAGCTCAAGCGTAGGCCCGCGAGTCCGGTGGTGGCAGCGGCTATCGGTACGAAGCTGAGCGCTGTCTCCTCAACCGGTATGCCGACGATGTGAGCCAACATCGCGGGCACCCTCTCAAATGAGTATGAATTTTGCAAGTAATCATGATAAGTAAAGAACTCGCTGCCTGGCGCGTTCTGTCGCTTTTGGAACTCCCCTTGCTTCAATGAAGAGTCGCTAACAATTCGCTAAGCTCTCGCTAACTTCATTTGGGCGGGGACTTGCGTGCCTCATGGCGCGCAGGAGTCACCCTGTATCCGCAGAAGGGTCGCGGGCATGGCTAGATTGCGAAAGCGAAAGACGGGCGGCGAGGAGACGCAGCGACGGCGCGCCGGTGGCAAGCCGATCATCGAGCTGCGCGACGTGACCAAGGTCTACCCGGGCGGCCACATGGCGCTCGACCGTGTCTCGCTGGCCGTCGACCGCGGCGAGTTCGTCTTCCTCGTCGGCCCGACGGGTTGTGGCAAGTCGACCCTGATCAAGACGCTGATCCGCGACGAGGCGGCTACAGAGGGCGAGGTGCGCATTGCCGGCCGCGACATCGGTGCCCTGCCGGAGAAGAAAATCCCGCAGCTGCGGCGCAACATCGGCACCGTGTTCCAGGACTTCAAGCTGCTGCCCGACCGCACCGTCTACGACAACGTCGCCTACGCGCTGCAGGTGATCGGCGCCAGCCGCGCCGCGATCCGCACCCAGGTGCCGGAGACGCTGCGCCTGGTCGGCCTCTCTACCAAGCTGCACAGCTACCCCGATCAGCTCTCCGGCGGCGAGCAGCAGCGCGTCTCGATCGCCCGCGCCTTCGTCAACCACCCGCCGCTGCTGCTCGCCGACGAGCCCAGCGGCAACCTCGACCCGGTCACCTCGATCGGGGTGATGCAGCTGCTCTACCGGATCAACAAGACCGGCACGACCGTCGTCGTCGTCACCCACGACCGCGAGATGGTCGACAACATGCGCCGCCGCGTGATCGAGCTCTACGAGGGCCGCGTCGTCCGCGACGAGGTCAGCGGCGGCTACACCGAGGAGTCGACTACCGAGTTCGGGGTGCGGATGCGCGCCGAGATGGGCGTCGCCCCCGAGGGCCAGACCAACGGACACGACTCCCACGACTCGCTCTTCTAGATGTCTCGATTCTTCTTCTTCACCCAGGAGGCTTTCCGCGCGTTGCGCCGCAACGGCGCGCCGAGCATGGCGGCGATCGTCACCACGGCCGTGACCGTAACCCTGCTCGGCGTCCTGATCCCGGTCTTCCAGACCGCGCAGGCCAAGAGCAACGAAGTGCGCGATCAGCTCAACTTTCAGGTCGAACTCTATGCCGACGCGACGAAGGGCGAAATCGCGGCGCTCGAACGCAAGCTGGCAGCGATTCCGCACGTGCAGTCGGTGCAGTTCATCGGCAAAGCGCGCGCCCTGGAAGAACTCAGGGAAGGGCTTGGCAAGGAGAAGGCCGCGGAACTGACCTCGGAGCTGCAGGTGAATCCGCTGCCGGAGAGCATCAGGATCACGCCGGATGACGCATCCAACCTGGCGGCGGTCAAGGAAGCGGTGATCGCGACCGGCCCGGACGGCAAGCCGAAGCCGATCTCGCCGATCGTCAACAAAATCTTCGAACGCCAGGAAGCGGCGAAGAAGATCGTCCAGGTGACGAGCGCCCTGAAGATCGTCCTCACCGTGATCACGGCGCTGCTGATCGCCGCCTCGCTGATGCTGATCGGCAACACGATCCGGCTCTCGATCTTCACCCGCCGTCGCGAGATCGAGGTGATGAGGCTGGTCGGCGGGACCCGCTGGTTCATCCGCTGGCCGTTCATGATCGAGGGGGTCGTGGTCGGCTTCGCAGGCGGTCTTGTAGCCATACTGATCCTGTGGCTGGGCAAGATCACCGTCGTCGACCCGCTGAGCAACTCGATTTCCATCTTTGCCGCGCAGGACAGCAGCACCCTCGCTTTCCCGGCGCTGATCGCGATCCTGTTCGCCGCCTCGGTCTTCGTCTCGATGCTCGGCTCTGGCATCACCCTGCGGCGCTTCCTAAAGGTCTGAGCGCGCCGTGAGGGCGCGGCGGATCGCGGCCCTTGCGGTCGCCATGGCGCTCGTGCTCTGCGCCGGGATCTGGCTCGGCGGCCACCCGGCGAAGCTGCCGGAATTCCTCCGCGAACACCTGGTTGGCGACACCGCCGGGCTCAACCTCGAAGCGACGGAACTGATCGAGGACAACTACTACCGGCCGGTCGGCCCGGACGAGCTGACCAACGCCTCGCTGCAGGGCATGGTCCGCGAGCTGCGCTTGCGCCACGGCGATCGCTTCTCCGATTACTTCTCGCCGGAAGCCCAGCAGCAATTCAGCGAGGAGATCTCCGGTCATTTCTCGGGGGTCGGCCTGACTGTCAACCAGGTGAAGCAGGGCCTAAGGGTCGAAAGCGTCTTTCCCCACTCGCCGGCTGCGGAGGCAGGGCTCGTTGCGGGCGACCTGATCGTCTCCGTGGACGGCGACTCGATCGCCGGAATGAGCAGCAAAGCCTCGACCGCGAAGATCAAAGGCCCGGATGGGACCGAGGTGACGATCGGCGTGAAGCCGGCTTCCGGCGCCAAGGTCCGGGAACTGACGGTCGAGCGCGCTCAGATCTCGCTGCCGGTTGTCACCAGCAAGGTCGTGAAGGCGGGCAAGCGGACGTTCGGCTACGTCCGCCTGATCTCTTTCAGCGAAGGCGCTCATGCGCAGGTGCGAAAAGCGATCGAAAAGGTGGAGAAGCAGGGGGCCGAAGGGATCGTGCTCGACCTGCGCGGCAATGGCGGCGGGCTGCTCGACGAGGCGGTGCTGACCGCCAGCGTCTTCCTGCCCAATGACGAAGTCGTCGTCAGGACCGACTCGCGCACTCAGGGCCACGCCGTATACAAAACGGTCGGGGGCGACCTGCCGAAGCTGCCGATGGCGGTCCTGATCGACCGCAACACCGCCAGCGCGGCTGAGATCCTCACCGCAGCTCTGGCCGACGACGCCGGCGCCAAGGTGGTCGGCACCCGCTCCTACGGCAAGGGTGTCTTCCAGCAAGAGCTCCCCCTCTCCAACGGCGGTGCCCTGAAGCTGACGATCGGCGAGTACTTCACACCGGAAGGCGTCAATTTGGCCCAGAGCCACGGCATCCACCCCGATGTCCAGGCCCCGAACCTGCCGCAGACAACACGGGACGAGGGACTCGAACGCGCCCAGGGCGTGTTGGCAGCCGAACGATGAGCTTCCGGTGCGACTTTTGCCACCTATCCACACATAAATCGCACCGGAAGGGACTCGCTTGAGCAAGCGCGACTGGCGCTACTACCGGGAGCGACAGCGCGGTCGCGGGCGAGGGCGGGCTGAGCCGAAGAATGCCCGCGAGGCGGTGGAGCAGCTGCTGGCGGAGCGCCTTGGCAGGCGTGGCTTTCCGGCGGCCTTGGAGGTGGAAGCCGGACGGGCCGCGGAAGCCGCCGAGGCCGACGACCGCCCTCGCCGCGACCTCACCGATTTGCCCACCTTCACCGTCGACCCGGCGACGGCACGCGACTTCGACGACGCCGTATCGGCGCGGCGGGAGGGAGACGGCCTGCGCCTCTGGATACACATCGCCGACGTTGCCGCCCACGTGCGGCCGGGCTCGCCACTCGACCTCGAGGCACGCCGGCGGGCGAACAGCACCTACGTGCCGGGTGCGGTCGAGCCGATGCTGCCGTGGGCCCTGAGCGAGGAAGCTTGCAGTCTGGCGCCTGGCGTCGAGCGCCTGGCCGTCACCGCTGAGGTCGAGCTCAGCCTGGATGGCCGCCCGCGTGGCGCGAGCTTCTACCGCAGCCGCATCCGCTCCCGCGCCCGCCTCGACTACGACCAGCTCGACTCGATCTTCGCCGGGAGGGGAAGTGCCCCGGAGGGCGTCGCTGAGCCGCTGGGGGTTGCCCGCGAGGCGACAGCGTCCCTTGGCGAGCATCGCGGCACGACCAGCCTCGACATCGAGTCCAGCGAGCCCGAGTTCCGCTTCGATTCCACCGGTAACGTCGTCGGCGCGGACTCGGTGGCGCAGACCGAGTCCCACTGCCTGATCGAGCGGCTGATGATCCTCGCCAACGAACAGGTGGCGCAGCTGCTCGAGCGAAAGCGTGTGCCGGCGGTCTACCGGGTCCACGCCCAGCCAGATCCGCTGCGGGTCGAGCGGCTGGTCGAGCAGCTGCAAGCGCTCGGCGTGCCCACCCCGCCGCTGAGGCAGGGACTGGCGCCGAGCCAGGCCGGAGAGGTCGCGGCCGAGGCGAGCCGGCTGGTCCTGGGCGAGGCGGCTCGGCGCGGGCATGGCCGCGAGGCGTATACATCGCTCGTGCTCCGCTCCCTGATGCAGGCCTCCTACAGCGATCGCAACAGCGGTCATGCCGGGTTGGGAAGCCCCGCCTACTGCCACTTCACCTCGCCGATCCGCCGCTACCCCGACCTGCTCGTACACCGGGCGCTGCTGGCGGCGCTCGGCGAGGTGGAGGAGGCGCCACGGGCGGCGGAGGCGCGCGAGGCGGCCTGGCACAGCAGCGAGTGCGAGCGTGAGTCGGCGCGGATCGAGCGCGACGCCGACGATATCTGCGCCGCCTACCTGCTCGAGCGCGAGCTTGCCGAGCGGGGCGCCGAGGCGGTCTTCGGGGGCGAGGTCTCGGGGACGATCCGGGCTGGAGCCTTCGTTTCCTTCGGTGGCGAGCTGGGCGATGTCTACGAGGGCTTCGTCCCGGCGCGCACGATGGGCGAGGAGCGCTTCGAGCTGGACGAGACCGAGACGGCGCTTGCCGGCCGCGAGTCGGGCGCGACCGTGCGCCTCGGAGATCCGATATCCGTTCGGGTGACGGGAGTCGAGGCCCCGCGTGGACGTGTCGATCTGGAGCTGGCAAATGTCTAAGAAGCAGAAGAAGCAGCGCGCTCCCGCATCCGGCGACGTCGCCACCAACCGGCGTGCCCGGCAAAAGTTCGAAGCGGTCGAGAAGATGGAGTCGGGGATCGTCCTGCAGGGCTCCGAGGTGAAGTCGCTACGCAACGGCAAGGCCCAGATGACCGATGCCTATGCGGTGGTCGAGAGGGGCGAGGTCTGGCTTCGCAACCTCCATATTCCACCGTATGAGCCGGCCAGCCGCGAGAACCACGAGCCCGAGCGGCCGCGCAAGCTGCTTCTCCACAAGGCCGAGATCGAACGGTTGATCGGCAAGACCGCGGAGAAAGGACTGACCCTGATCCCGACCCGGATCTACTTCAAGGGCTCGCGGGCGAAGGTCGAGTTGGCCCTGGCACGGGGCAAGGAGGGGCGCGACCGCCGCCGCGAGATCGCGGATCGTGACGTGCGGCGTGAAGTCGAGCGGGAATTCAAGGGCAGGATGAGGTAGCTTCGGGGACGATGCGTACCAGGATTTCCCTGCTTTGGTCCGCGGTCGCCCTCGCCGCGCTGGCACTGGCCCTCCCAGCGGAGGCCAATGCCGAATCCTTCCCGAGCAGCGCTGGCAACTTCGTCAGCGACAACGTCCAGTACTTCGTTGCCGGTCTGGTTGCTGCGATTCTGCTTCTCCTGCTGATCGTCAGCGTCACCCAGCGACGCAGCAAGGATAGGACGAAGAAGCAGGCAACGACGCTGCCGGCGATGATGCCGACGCCGCCGCCGACTCCCGAGCCTCCGCCGGCCAGGCCGCCTGCGCCTTCGTCGACCCAGACTGCGGAGATACCTGCGGTCGGTTCGGGACCGCTGCCGGGGAGTGGTCCGCCCTTGAAGGCCAAGGACAAGCGCAAACTGGCGCGCGAACAGCAGCGCGCTGCCCGTCTCGAGCACCGCAAGCGCCGCCAGGCCGAGGCAAAGCGCCGCAAAGAAGAGCGGCTGGCAAAACGTGGCGGACGGCGCTCGACCGGCGGTGGGCGAGCAGACAGCCGGAGAGCACGTAAGGAAGCGGCGAAAGCGGAGCGCCAGCTCACGGAAGCGCGTGCCGCGAGCGAGCGCGAACAATTGCAGCTCGGGGGCCAAGCCCAGCCCACCTCACCTCCTCTTCCGCCGCAGCCCTCGGCGCCCATGCCGCAGCCGCCCGCTGCGCAGGCGGCGCCCCCGCTGCCAGCCCAGCCGGTCTCGCCAGTAGCTGCGGGACTCTCCCCAGCTGCGATTCCGACCGGTGCGCCGCCCGGATACGACGGGCCCGAGGCCGCAGAAGAGCGCGTTCGCGCAAAGGTAGGCGAGATCCAGCTCGAGGAGCAGCGAATTCGTGCCGAGGCAGATCGGCGGATCGCAGAAGCCGAGCGCATGCAGCGCGAAGCGGATGAGCGGACCGAGGGCGCACATGGCTCACAGGCGACGCAGAGCATGGGGGCAGTGCCTCCGGCGCAGCCCCTACCGCCGGCAGTCGTTCCGACATCGGTGGCCGATATCGAGATGGCCGAGCAACGCCTCCAGCAGGAGCGCGAAGCGCAGGAGCGGGCAATGGTCGAGGCTCAGGAGCGGCTGCGCCAGATCGAGGCGCGCACCAAGGAAGCGGAACAGCGCGCCGCCGAGGCTGAGCGGCTCGCCAAGCTGAAGGCCGAAGAGGAGGAGCGCGAGCGGCGCCTGCAGGATGTCCGCGACAGCGTTGCCCAGGCGGAGGAACGGGCCCGCGAAGCCGAGCGCCGTGCCGCCGAAGCCGAGCAGGCCGTGATCCAGTCGGTTCAGGGCGGCGGCCACCAACCGGTGCCGACACCCCCCGCGCCGACACCTCCGCCCCAGGCGCCGACACCCGTGCCCGCGCCGCCTACGCCGCAGCCCGCGCCGCCGCCGCCCGAGCCTGCGCCCCCAGCGCCAGCGCCAGCGCCAGCGCCGGAACCGGTACCCCCTGCGCCCGAGCCCCTGCCGCCTTCGACCCCTCCGGCACCGGAGCCTCCACGGCCCGCGCCGCCGCCGCCCCCCGCGCCCGAGCCGTCCCTGCCCCCGGCGGCGGCCACGCCTTCGGGCGGCACGATCGACCTCAACTCGGTCACCTTCGAGCAGCTTCGCGCCGAGAACCTCTCGGTCACTCAGGCAACCCGCCTGCTCGCCCACCGCGAGCGGCTCGGCCGCTTTGGCTCGGTCGACGAGCTGGATGAAGTGGCGGGCCTGCCCCAGGATTTGCTGGAAGACCTGAAGCGTCGTTCGACGGTCTGAGGAGCGATCTCAGCGGGGGTTCCGCTTAACTTTTTCGGCGGAGAGCCGGAGAGCCAGTCTCGGCAGGGGGTTCCGCTTAACTTTTTCGAGAGGCGGCAACTGCTGGCGCTCGAACCTCACTCGCGAAAAAGTACAAGACGCTCCACCCCCTACCGAGACTGGCTTTAAAGGCCATAAGCTTCCAAGAGCTTTAGCCAGATCTCGCTGCGGGTCGGGTAGGCCGCCACTGCGTGGCGGAGCTTTGGGAGGGAGATTTCGCCGACTATGGCGACGGTTGCTGCTTGGAGGAAGTCCGCTGTCTCGAAGCCGGTGAAGGTGGCGCCGACTATGACCTGGTTGGACTCGTCCACGACTATCCGGGAGGTGCCGCCGGTTTCCTTGCCCTGGAAGCTGGCGCCGGCGGTGCTGTCGGTCGGCACGTCGACAGCTCGAGCGTCGATTCCGGCTTCGCGGGCTTGGTCGAGGGTCTTGCCGGCTGCGGCTACCTGGGGATCGGTGAAGGTGACTCGGGGCGAGCCGAGGCTTTCGGCTATGGCCTCGACCCGGCGCCCGAGCGCGTTCTCGGCGGCGACCCAGGCCTGGTACTTGCCCATATGGGTGAAGAGGGCGCGGCCGTTGACGTCGCCGATGGCATAGAGCCAATCGCTCCCGTCGACTCGCATCTGTGTGTTGGTTTCCAGAAAGCCGCCCTTGCCCGGTTCGACACCGGTCGACTCGATGCCGATGCTCTCGGTGCGGGGCTTGCGGCCGACGGCAACGAGGAGCTCGGCGGCGACGACGGCGCTGCCGTCGTCGAGCTCCAGCTTGACGCCCACATCGCTCTGAGCGACGCTCTGCGCGAGGACATCGGTCCGCACGTCGACACCGAGGCGCTCGCGCAATGCCGCAGCGACCTGCAGGCCGGCGAAGGGCTCCTCCCGCGAGAGCAGGCGCTCGGCGCCCTCGATCAGGGTGACCCGGGTCCCGAGCGTCGACCAGGCCTGCGCCAGCTCGGAGCCGACCGGCCCGCCGCCGAGCACGATCATGCTCTCCGGCACCTGTTTGGACGTCGTCCCGTCGCGGTTGTTCCAGGCCTTCACCGAGTCGAGTCCCTCGATCGGTGGCATCGCGGCGCCGCTTCCCGTGGCGATTACGACGGCGCGGCTCGCGGTCAGCAGTTCGTCTCCCACGCGCACCCGGCGCTCGCCGTCAAGTTTGCCCGCGCCGCGGAATAGCTCGATTCCGCGTTCCGCGAGCCAGGGGAGCTGACCGGAGTCGTCGAGGTCGTGGATCACCTCGTCGCGGCGGTCGAGGATTGCCTGTGGGTCGAGATCGCCGCCCACGGCCTCGGCGACGCCGGGCACGCGGCGCGCCTCGTCGAGCAGGTCGCCCGGTCGCAGCAGCGCCTTCGAGGGCATGCAGGCGTAGTAGGAGCACTCGCCGCCGATCAGGTGCTGCTCGACGATCGCCACAGACATACCGCCGTCGGCAAGGCGTCCGGCGCAGACCTCCCCCGGCGCCCCGGCGCCCAGCACGATCGCGTCGAATTGCCGCCCGACCACTCTGGACACCGTACAATCGACGTGCACCAAGCATGGGGGCGACAGGCTTCGACGTGGTCGGTCCGTGCGAACGGTTGCAGGTCGAGGTTGCCGGAGGCCTCGTTAAACCCCGGCAAAAACCAATACGTGCGGACCATGAGTTCGCCCTCGCTGCCTAGCTAGAACCTAGGCGATGAGAGTCGGTCCTCTCCCGCCCGCGGGGAGGGCAGCCGGCTTCAGAACGCGGGCTCACCCAGGCGGATCGCCCCGTCTGCCAGGGGAAATTTCAGAGGGCTCTATCTCCCGCAGTGCCCGCCGGCGCGGACCCCGGGAGACGAGAATCAAGCGCCGGCTATACCTGTAGACGCCATCGCACTACGACCTCGGACGCCGGTTCAATTCCGGCCGCCTCCACTGACGCAAAGCGTTCGAAGCCAATCCGGTTCGGATGCTTTGGGAGCACGTCCACTCCGCGCTACCGCTCGACCGTCACCCGTAGGAAGGTCGCCGGGATCGAGGTGGCGTCGTCGCTCGTGTTCTGCTCGTTGAACAGGGTGTCCAGTTCGGCCTCGAGCTCGGCCTCGCGACCGTTTGCTTCCGCTGCTGCGAAGGCGTTCATGGTCGGCCCGTAATAGGCCCTGAACGCAGCCACCAACTCCGAGGGCCTGCCGGGGAAGTCGAACGTGTAGGTGTCTCGCTGGAAGGAGATCTGCTCCGCGGGGACGCCGGCGGCTGTGAACCTCTCGATCGCGTTGTCCTCCACACCCCAGGTCATCGGGCTGACGAAGCCCTCCGGAGGCGGGGGCGAGTAGGAGGAGCTGATCTTGAGGATCTGGGCCACCAGGGTCGGGTCGTTCGGGATCCAGTTCCCCATCACGATCCGGCCGCCCGGCTTGGTCACCCGCACCATCTCCTTGGCAACGTCGAACGGCTTCGGAGCGAACATCGCCCCGAAGATGCTGACCACGAGGTCGAACTGCTCGTCGCCGAGCTCGTGCAGGTCCGATGCGTCACCCACCTGGAACCGGCAGTTGACCAGGCCGGCCTCCTCGGCACGTGCATTACCCGCTGCGATCAGGTTGGCGGCGATGTCGACACCGAGCACGTCGGCCCCGAGCCGAGCCGCAGGCAACGCCGTGGTCCCGTCGCCGCAACCGAGGTCAAGCACCTGCAGCCCATCGGCGATGGCCAGATCCCTTACAAGCGCCTCTCCGCTCTCTCGCATGCTCGCCGCGATGCGCGTGAAGTCGCCCTTCTCCCACAGTTCCTTGTTCGCGTTCATCGGCTTCTCCCTCCGGTGTCGTTTCACCCTATACCCGGATCGGCGGCCGATCGGCTGGCGAGCCATGACAGCACCTCGGCGGCGTTGCGGTCGGGCGGGAAGACGGGGTAGAAGGTCTTGGCGATCTTGCCGCCTTCCGCGATGAAGGTGAGGCGCTTGTAGAGGGTCATTCCTTCGACGTCGAAGGTCGGCAGGCGCAGTACGTTCCGGAGGCGAAGGCCGCGGTCGCTGAGCAGGGGGTAGGGGATGTGCTCCCGCTCCGCGAACTCGCGTTGTGCGCTGGGGCTCTGGGCGCCGATGCCGACCACGGTTGACCCGAGAGATGTGAACTCGGCGAGGCTGTCACGGTAAGCACAGCTCTGAGGGGTGCAGCCGCGCGCGCCGGGGATGTCGTCCCAACCGGCTGGCGATGGCTGGCCGGGCGTGCCGGTGCGCGGGTAGACGTAGGCGACGAGGCGGTCGCGGGACAGTTTGGCCAGGTCGACGGTTCCGCCAAGGGTCGAGGGCAGGCTCACTTCTGGAAGCGCCATCCCGGTGAGGTGAGCGGCGGCTCCGTCGTCCTCGGGAACGGGCAGGCCGTCTGGTAGCTCGCTGTAATCCGTGGCCATATCGCAATCCTCGCAAGCCGCTCGCCGGGGAGGTTCGTAGAGTTGGCGCATGGAGCGCTACGTGGCCTTCCTGCGCGGCATGAATCTCGGTGGCCGCCGGATCAAGAACGACGATCTGCGCCAAGAGTTCGAGGCGCTGGGCTTCGTCGATGTCGCCTGTTTTCGGGCCAGCGGCAACGTGATCTTCGACACCGGGAAAGGCGACGAGGCTACCCTGACGGCGGAGATCGAAGTCGGGCTGAAGGAGTCGCTCGAATACGAGGTGCCGGTCTTCCTTCGCAGTGCGGCCGAGCTGTTTTCGATCGCGGAACGAGAGCCGTTTGAGGCATCGCTGCTGGCGGCCTCGAAGGGCAAGCTCCAGGTTGTCTTTTTGCTCGAGGCGCCGACGAAAAAACATCGGAAGGATGTCCTCGACCTAGCCACAGACGAGGATCGGCTTGCGATCGACGGCCGCGAGCTCTATTGGCTGCCGAACGGCGGCATGTCCGAATCGGAGCTGGACCTCAAGGTGATCGGCGTCGCCTTGGGCCTGACCACGATCAGGACCAAGGGCACGATCGACCAAATCGTCGCCAAGCATCTCCGCACTTGAGCTGGCCGCATTGTTTGCTCCGTTTGGTCGTTATATGGGCCCAAACGGAGCAAGCGTCTTCAGAGGTCCGCACGCGGTAGGGCGGCGACGAGGGCGTCGCGGCTGACCGCGCCGATCTCGTCGGGCAGGGCCGAGAGCTGGACGTTGGAGACGAACTCCATGTGCTGGCCCAGGGGGCGGAAGAAGTTGTCGTAGTGGGTGGGTACCACTACCTTTGGGTCGAGGCGGGGGAGGATCCGTTTCCAGTAATCCTCGGTGAAGCTGCGGCCGGCGACGCCGGCGAGGAAGACGTCGACGCCGTGCTCGCGGATCGCCTCGTCGATCAGGTTGGCGCTGCCCTGATGGTAGAAGCGGATTCCGGCCACGGCGATCGAGATGCCCCAGACCTGGCCGCAGCGGTAGGCGCCCGGCGTCAGCGAATCGAGGTGCTCGCAGGTGAGGTCGCCGTCGTAGGGAACCGCCAGGCCGAGCAGCAGCTTCGAGTGGACGCTGGGGGTGAAGCCGACCTCGAACGGGCCGAGCTCGTAGGTGCGGTAGGGCTCGACCTCCACCGTTTGCCCGGCGAGGCCGTGCAGGCCCATCAGCGTCACCAGCGAGTCCGAGCCGTACGCCTCGCAGCCGAAGCGCCGGACGATCGCCGGGGCGTCGACCGCGTGGTCGAAGTGGGTGTGGCCGACGAGGACGCCCGCGACTTCACCCGGGGCGTGGACGAAGCGGTCGAGCGCGGCCGGATCGGGAAGGGTCGGCCGGCGTCGCACGAGGTCGCCGAACGGCACCCGCGAGAGGTAGGGATCGATAAAGAGCGTCTGTTCCTCGAAGCTCATCCGGTAGCCGGATACCCCGAGCCATTCGACCTCCAGACCCGCCGGCAGCTCCAGCGGCCTCGCCTCCAGCTCGCCGAGCGCCTGGCCGTCCTTGCGAGCGGCCGTGCGCCTCGTCGCCCGCGCCTTCGCCAGGTCGCCCAGGTGTCGCAGCGGACCCGCCACCGGCGTCCGCTATGCGGTCTCGAAGGTGGTCGACAGCTCCGGCGAGCCGGCGATGGTCTGGAAGACGACGCAGTAGCGCTCGGTCAGCTTCAGCAGGGTGTCGAGCTGCTCACGGTCGGCGTCGGTGTCGAGGTCGAAGCGGAGGCGGATCGCCGAGAAGCCGACCGGGGCCTCGCGGTCGACGGCGAGGGTGCCGCGGAAGTCGAGGTCGCCCTCGGCGCGCACGCTCCCCGCCTCAACCTTTATCCCCAACGAGGTCGCAACCGCGCGCAGCGTCACCCCGGCGCAAGCGACCAGCGCCTCGAGCAGCATGTCGCCGGAGCAGAGCTGGGTGCCGTCGCCGCCGGAGGCCGGGTGCAGGCCCGCCTCGGCGATCGCGCGGCCGGTCTGCACAGAGCATGAGACTCCCTCGCCAAGCTCGCCCTCGGCCGAGAGGGTGACGACGGCGGCGCCGGGGTCGTCGCGGTAGCGCTCCTTCAGCGGAGCCTGGATGGCCTGGAGCCGCTCGCGTTCCACGCGTGGAGGTTACGCCCGCTGCGCACCGGCCGCGTAATGTCAGGGGTCGCCCATGGCCATCGCCACAGCCACCACCATCGACCTCTACGCGGGGGGCAAGCTGCTCTTCGCCGACGTCTCCTTCAAGCTCGAGCCGCGCGAGCGGATGACGCTCTCGGGGCGAAACGGCGCCGGCAAGTCGACGCTGCTGCGGGTGCTCGCCGGAGAGCGGCCTCCCGACTCGGGCAGCATCGCCCTGCAGAAGGGGGCGCGGGTGGCGCTGCACGACCAGCGTCCGCCGCGCGATGCCGAGATCTCGCTCGGCGACTACGTCTTCTCCGGACGCGCCGACATGCAGGAGACCGAGGCCGAGCTTGCCCGGCTCGAGGAGGCGATGGGTCGGGGCGAGCCGGAGGAGGAGACGATGCGCGCCTATGCGGCGGCGCAGCAGCGGCTCGAAGCCGGCGGCGGCTATCGCTGGCGCGACGACGTTCTCGCCGTCCTCACCGGCCTCGGCTTCGGCGAGGAGGCGGCCGGGCGCCGGCTCTCAACCTTCTCCGGTGGCGAGCTGACCCGCGCCTCGCTCGCCCGCGCGCTCGCGACCCGGCCAGACCTGCTGCTGCTCGACGAGCCGACGAACCACCTCGACATCCCCTCGCTCGAGTGGCTGGAGGGCTACCTGGTCGACCTCGATGCGGCCGTCGTCCTCGTCGCCCACGACCGCTGGTTCCTCGAGGCGGTCGGCACATCCGTGCTGGAGATCGAGGCCCAGCGCGGCCGCTTCTTCGCCGGGCCCTGGCACGCTTGGCGCAAGGAACAGGCGGCGCGGGAGATCGCCCGTGGAAAGGCGATCGAGCGCCAGCAGGCGGAGATCGAGCGGATGGAGCGCTTCGTCGAGCGCTTCCGCTACAAGGCGACCAAGGCGCGCCAGGCGCAGTCGCGTCTCAAGATGATCGAGAAAGTCAAGCGTGACGGGGTCAAGGCTGAGGCGCGCGACCGGCGCAACCTGCGCTTCTCCTTCGCCGCCCCGGAGCGGCCCGGCCGGGTGGTGCTGAAACTGGTCAAGGGGAAGATCGAGGTGCCGGGCCGGACCCTGCTTGACGGCGCCGAGCTCGAACTCGAACGCGGCGAGCACGCCGTCCTCGTCGGCCCCAACGGTGCCGGCAAGACGACCCTGATCGAGACGCTCGCCGGCAAGCGGGAGCCCGCATCCGGCTCGGTGAGGACCGGCCACAACGTCAAGCTCGGCTACCTCTCACAGCACGCCGAGAGCGCAGCGGGGGAGGGGACGGTGCTCGACGCCGCCCAGCGCGAGACCGGCCTCAGCGCCCAGAAGGCACGCGACCTGCTCGGCGGCTTCCTCTTCTCCGGCTCCGACGCGGAGAAGTCGCTCGACGACATCTCCGGCGGCGAGCAGCGGCGGCTCTCGCTGGCGATCCTGGTCGCCTCCGGCGCCAACGTCCTGATCCTCGACGAGCCGACCAACCACCTCGACATCGAGAGTCGCGAGGCGCTCGAGGACGCGCTCCAGGCCTTCGAGGGCGCGCTGATCCTCGTCTCCCACGACCGTGCCTTGCTCGAGGCGGTCGGCACCCGCACCCTCGTCTGCGAGGACAGGGAGCTGACGAGCCACCCGACTGGCTGGGCTGCCTACCAGCGCGACCGTGACGAACGCCGGGAAGCCGCGGCAGCCGAGGCGGCTGCGGCGAAGCGATCGACCAAAGAGGGCAGGCGGCGAAGCCCTACGGCTATCGCAAAAACGGCCGCACGAAAGGCTGGTCGCCTGGCCGAGAAGATCGAGGCGGCCGAGGCCGAGTTGCGCGAGACCGAGGAGGAGCTCTCCGATCCCGCTGCCTGGTCGACCCCGGCGAAGGCCGAGCGGGCGAGCGAGCGCCACGAGGCGGCGAAACGAAAGCTCGCCGAGCTCTACGAGCGCTGGGAAGAGGCCGAACGGGCGGTCAGCGCAGCGGGCGATCCAGCCTGACCCTGGTGCCCTGGCCGGGGGCGAGGGTGATGTTGCGGACCTTGACCCGCTCCGGCTTGGGGTCGGGGGCGCTGAGGTCGGCGCGTTCGACGATCTCGCGCAGGATCAGCCGCATCTCGTATTCGGCGAAGGCGGCGCCGATGCAGCGACGCACCCCGCCGCCGAAGGGGATCCAGGCATAGTTGTCGGCCTTGCCCTCGAGGAAGCGCTCGGGCCGGAACTCCCCCGGCTCGGGGAAGAGGTCTTCGCGGTAGTGCATCGGGGCGATCGCGGCCATCACGTAGGTGCCGGCGTCGAGCTCGTAGCCCCCGATCTCGATTGGCGCGGTGACCTTGCGGGCGACGTCGACGATCACCGGCCGTGCCCGCAGCGTCTCTTTGACCGTCGCGTCGAGGTAGTCGTCCTCGCCCGCCGCCAGCGAGTCGCGCAGCTTGCCCAGCACCTGCGGCGTGCGCAGCAGCCGCTCCATCGCCCAGGCAAGCCCGGTCGCGGTCGTCTCGTGGCCGGCGCCGAGCACGGTGACCAGCTCGTCGCGCAGCTCTTCGTCGCTCATCGGGCTGCCGTCGTCGTGCTTGGCCTCGAGCAGCAGCGAGAGCACGTCGTCGTGGCCCTCCGCGCCGGCTGCGATCTCGGCTCGCCGCAGTGCGATCTCCTCGTAGATGAACTCGTCGAGGGCGGCCCGGGCGCGCAGGAAGCGCGACCAGGGGCTCCAGCGCCCGAGGTCGCGGCGCAGCATCGGGAGGGCGATCACCGCGCTCACCCGCGCGCTGAAGGCCTCGATCAACCGCTCGAAGCGGATCAGCCGCTCGCGGTCGTGGACGCCGAAGACCGCGCGCATGATCACCGCCAGCGTGATCCGCTGGGTGTGGGGGCGCAGGGCGAACGGCTCGCCCACGGGCCAGCTCTCCATCTCCTCCCGCGTCGCCTCGCGGATCAGCTCGCCGTAGCGGTCGATCTGCTTGCCGTGGAACGGAGGCAGCAACAGCTTGCGCTGCTGCATGTGCGGTCCCTCGTCGAGAGTGAGGACCGAGTTCGGCCCGAGGGCCGGCTCGAGCACGGTCGCATTCGCCTCGCCGGCGTGCAGCTGCTCGGGCGAGCTGGTGAAGAGCTGCTTGACCAGGGCGGGGTTGGCGACGTAGACCAGCCGGCCGAAGTACGGGAACTTCATGCTGAAGATGTCGCCGTGGCGTCGCTGCAGCCGGATCAGGAAGCCGAGCGGATCGCGCACGTAGCGCAGCGCCTGGAGCAGCGCCGGCAGTCGTGAGCCGGGTGGCTGAGCGCGTCGGGCCGGGGCCTTCGCCGCCGCCCGCGGGATCGTCGCCTGCTCCATCGCCGGAACCATAGAGGACTAATCGGCTGGCTGGACAGCCAGTGAGCTCAGAAGACGATCGTCCGGTCGCCGTCCAGGAGCACCCGGTCGTCTACGTGGGCCTTGACCGCGCGAGCGAGGACCAGGCGCTCGATGTCGCGGCCGATCCGCTTCAGGTCCTCGACCTCGTCGCGGTGACTGACGCGGGTCACGTCCTGGTCGATGATCGGCCCGGCGTCGAGCGCCTCGGTGACGTAGTGAGCGGTGGCGCCGATCAGCTTGACCCCGCGCTCGTGGGCGCGGCGATAGGGGTCGGCGCCGACGAAGGCGGGCAGGAAGCTGTGGTGGATGTTGATCGCCGGGGCGCCCAGCGCCTTCAGAAACCGGAGGGAGAGAACCTGCATGTAGCGGGCGAGGACGAGCAGGTCGACGCCCGCCACCAGTTCCAGGGCTCGCGCCTCTGCCTCGTCGCGCGCACCCGAGTCGACCGGCACATGGTGGAAGGGGAGGCCCAGTGCCTCGACCTGGTCGGCGTGGTCGGCGTGGTTGGAGACGACGGCGACGACATCCGCCCCCAGCTCGCCGCTGCGCCAGCGCCAGAGCAGATCGGAAAGGCAGTGGTCTTCGCGCGAGACCATGATCGCCACGCGCTTGCACTCGCTGGACTCGGCGAAGCGGTAGTCCATCTCGAACGGACTCGCGATCGCTTGCTCGAAGCGACGCTGCAGATCCTCCCGCTCGTCCTCAGGGGCCGCGTCGAACGCCATTCGCATGAAGAAGCGGCCCTCGTCGCTGGAGTGCTGGTCGGCGTCGACGATGTTGAGGCCGGCGTCGGCGAGGAAGCCACTGACCGCGGCGATCAGTCCCGGCCGGTCCGGGCAGGCGAGCAGCAGGCGAGAAGTGTGGGATTGGCCGGCGATGCGTGGATGATGGCGGTTGAGCCGATCGACCGCACCATGCCCTCGTTACTGCCTTCGGCTACATCCAGCCGATTGGCGACGCTCTTCTTCAAGAGGGATCGACGTGGCGGTGATTCTCAACGCCCTGCGCGCCTTCTCTGAGCTGCGCAAGAACGAATTCATTGTCCGTCCGGTTCCACCAGGGTCCTGCCTGGAATTGTGTCGATTAGCACGTTCTTAGCCCAAAGTGTGCGCGCGGTCACGTTCCGAAGTCGGAATTACCGGCACGGTTCCCCGCTTGCTCACAAAACACACATATTTCATCCTTGCCCTGATCGCCTGCATTGCCTTCCCTGCCGTGGCCCTTGCGGCCGGCAACGGCGACTCTCCACCGCCACGGATCGGCGTCGCCGGCGCGGTGCCGGCCAAGGCCGGTGTCCTGCAGCGGCCGGTGGCTCGCTTCCACAAGACGATCCGCGTCACCCTCCACCACATGGAAGCGGTCCGTAAGGCCAAGCTACGCCGCGAAAGGCAAGAGCTCTTCGCATCCCTCCCCGGCAGTGTCTCGCAAGCCACTCTCGACGCCATAGGAGCCTGCGAGTCCGGCGGCGACCCAACCGCCGTCTCCTCCGACGGCACCTACCGAGGCAAGTACCAGTTCGACTACGGAACCTGGGAATCGATGGGCGGCTCAGGAGATCCCGCGGCGGCATCTGAGTCCGAGCAGGACTACCGCGCCGCGCTCCTCTACGCGGCTTCGGGCTCCAGTCCCTGGCCGGTTTGCGGCTGAGCCAACAAGCCGAATCCAACAGAGAGCGCCGGTGCCGCTTCCCGCGGCTTGTACTTTTTCGTCGACCCGCTCTCGACAGGCTTTTGCCATTTCACCGAAAAAGTTGAGCGGGAAGTGGCACCGGCGCTCTCACCACCGAAAAAGTTGAGCGGGGAGTGGTGCCCGGACCCTCCCCTACGATCACTCCAATGAGCGAGGCCGTTCCCACTCCGGATCCCAAGGGACCCGCTCGAAAGCCCCCCCGAGAGGCCATCGCCGAGGCCAAAGTCCGCGCACCGACCCGCGGCAACCGCAAGCTCGAGGGCTTCCTCGATGCCGTCAACGAGGACGAGCAGGTGCGGGCCTGGTGGTACATGGCCCAGGTCCACGCCGAGCGGCTCGGGATGTCCGACCACTCCTGGGTCCACACCCAGATCGTGCTCAACATCGCCCTGCGGCTGCTGCGCCTGCTGGTCAAGGCCGGGGTCGAGCCTGCCGTGGTTGCCGACCACGGCATGTCGCCGCGCGACGCCGAGGTCGTCGTCGCCGGCGGCGCCCTGCTGCACGACGTCGGCATGTCGATCCACCGCGCCGACCATGAGGCCTACAGCCTCTTTCTCGCCAACGGGGCGCTCGAGCGCCTGCTCGCCGACTCCTACCGACAGCCCGAGCGGACGATCGTCACCGCGGAGATCCTGCACGCGATCATCGGTCACCGCCGCCGCGGCGAGCCCTACACGCTGGAGGCCGGCGTGGTCCGGGTTGCCGATGCGCTCGACATGGCCCAGGGCCGTACGCGGCTGCCGATCGAAGCGGGCCAGGAGGGCATCCACTCGATCTCCGCGGCCGCCGTCGACGAGGTCCGGATCGAGGCGGGGGAGACCCGCCCGGTGAGGATCGAGATCGAGCTAAACAATTCGGCCGGGATCTTCCAGGTCGACGACCTGTTGGCAACGAAGATCCGCGACACGCCGCTGGAGGGCAAGGTCGAAGTGGTGGCGAAGATCGAGGGTGAGACGGAGAAACGTCTTTTGACCGGTTTCAAGCTGGACTGATTCTCGCTGGGTGGTAGGGGGAGCCTGGCCGCCCTTCTGTCGAATTGACACCCCAAGAGCTTTGCTCTTGAGGTGAATGAGGAGCGCGGCCTGCGGCCGCGCGACCGTAGGTCGCGCACAACATCTCGTCGCTATGCGCCATAGGCGCATGCGACGTCAATTCCCGCGCAGGCGCACCCGCCCTCCCGCCCAACCTGGCCGGGAGGGCAACACCCCACCCCGCCGCGAAGAGCCGACTACCCGTAGCGCTGCAAGTCGTAGCGACGCCGTTCTTTGCGCCGCTCGAGGCGTTCCTGGACCAGTGTCAGCACGATCACGAGGATTGCGAAGAAGGCGATCACGCCGAAGCAGAAGAAGGTGACGGTCTTGTCAGTGGTAGGGCCGGCCAGGCCGACTCCGTTGTCGGCCAGCGCGACCGGCGCTGCCAGCAGCACCGAGAGCAGCGCGGCGCAGAGAGCCGCTGCGATTCCGGTTCGGCGCGAGGGAGCTTTCACGCCCGGCAATCTAGCGCACCGATAGCCCTGAAAGAGCGAACGGCCCGGGGCAGTGGGCCGTTCGCGGTGACGAGAGAGGAGTCTCGCGAGGCGAATTCTGGCGGGGTCGCGGGGGGACATGGTGAACATCCGGAGAAGCCCGCAGAGCCCTGCCCCAAATCTCCGTGCCCTCGAAAGTTCCGGAAAGAGCAGGGAGTTCGTGCCTGACCTGTGAAAATCCTGTGAACGCAGGGGTTTCCGGGTGGCGCGCCGCCGTCGTAGACGCATACAATTCCGCCGTCTCGAAGCAAGGGCTTTTCCTCGCCACTCACGGTGCCTGCCACTTGAACGCACAGCAAACCATCAGGCTCGCGGTAATCGACGACGACAGCGGCTTCGTGACCGTGTTGTCGAAGCGAACCGAGATGGCCGGTTGGCAGCAGCGAGTGCTGAGCAGCGCGATCCCTCCAGAAGAGCTTGTGGCGATGAAGCTGAGCGCGCTGCTCATCGACCTCACGGTTCTCGGCGACGAGGCATGGGCCTACCTGGAGCGGGTCTGCGGGATGTTGCCCGATCTCGGCGTGGTTGTCTGCACCGGCCGCTCGACCGTTGCCCAGCGTGTGCGCGGGCTGCGCCTCGGTGTCGACGACTGGATCGGCAAGCCCTGCCACCCGGAGGAGGTGATGGCCCGGATCGAGGCCGTCTCCCGCCGCCGTCGCCGCACCCGCGCCGAGGCCGACAGCGGACCCCTCGTCGCGGGCGAGCTGGAGATTCGTGCCGACCAGTTCCAGGCATTCGTCGCGGGCGAAAGCCTCGACCTGACCCGCCGCGAGTTCGAGTTGCTGCAGTTGCTCGCCGACGCCAAGGGTCAGGTACTCGAGCGCGAGGCGATCTACCAGCGGGTCTGGGGCTACGCGATGGCTCATGGCGACCGCTCGGTCGACGTCTTCATCCGCAAGCTGCGCCAGAAGCTGGAGAAGCGTTCGCCGGGCTGGAGATACATCCATACGCACTTCGGCGTCGGCTACCGCTTCGATCCGGAGGCGTCTCGGGCCACCGCGCCGGAGGATGTCGCCGAGAAGGCGCCGGCGACCCCGGATTCACAACTAGTTCACAGCTCCTTCACGCCCGCGTAACCGAGTCTTCCACGGCGACGGGGATCCTCGTCCTCGATGCTGGAGATAAGGCCCGATGAGCACGCCGCCTTGGTCGACGGCCGGCCACTGAGCCTGACCATGCGTGAGCTTCAGCTCTTGACGACGCTGGCGGCGCACCCTCAGCGCATCCTCACCCGTGAGGAGCTCTACGCCGAGGTTTGGGGCCGGGAGCCGCGTCGCGACGATCGCTCGGTCGACGTCTATGTCAGCCGGCTGCGCTCGAAGCTCGGCGAGGCGCTGCCCGGCCGGAGCCTGATCCACACGCACAGCGGCATCGGCTATCGATTCTCACCCGACGGCTGAGAAGCCGGGATTTCCGGGCAATTCTACGTCTTTTTACATCTTTTTTACATCTTTGACACAGGCACGTAACAAGCTGCCGAAGGGTCGCTGCGAGGGTGGCGCCGACCTGGAAATCGGTACTCAGATCTAAGGAGATTCGCGTGACCAAGAGACTTCTTTCCGCTGGCGTGGCCCTGGCGCTCGCCGTCGGCGTCGCCGCATGCGGCGGTTCGTCCTCGGACAGCAGCAGCGGCTCGTCGGGGTCCCCGCTCGTCGGCGCCGGCAGCACCCTCGTTGCTCCGCTGATGTCGAAGTGGCAGTCCGACTACTCGAGCAAGTCCGGAGAAACGGTCACCTACGGCGCGATCGGCAGCGGCGGGGGCATCGACCAGATCACCTCGCGCACGGTCGATTTTGGCGCTTCCGACGCACCGCTGACGCCGGAACAGTTCGAAGAAGCCAATGGCGTCGAGCAGATTCCCTGGGCGTTGAGCGGCACTGTGCCCGCCTACAACGTCAGCGGCGCTCCCAAGAACCTGAAACTGAACGGCGAAGTCCTCGCCGACATCTACCTCGGCAACGTCACCCAGTGGGACGATCCGGCGATCGCCGAACTCAACCCCGGCGCCAACCTGCCGAGCACCAAGATCACGCCCATCTACCGCAGCGACGGCAGCGGCGACACCTACGCCTTCACCAACTACCTCTCGACGATCAGCCCCGAATTCAAGTCGAAGGTCGGCACCTCGACCACGGTCAAGTTCCCGACCGGCGTCGGCGCCGAAAAGAACGACGGCGTCGCGGCCGCGATCGGCTCGACCGACGGCGCGATCGGCTACGTCGGTCTCGCCTACGCGCTCTCCAACGAACTCAGCATGCCGCTGGTCGAAAACTCGGCCGGGAACTTCCCCGAACCGAGCGTGGAAAGCGTCGAAGCGGCCGCCGACGCGGTCAGCAAGGTCGGCCCGAACAACGAAATCTCGCTCGCCGGCCTGCCGGCCTCGGCCAAGGGCGCGTACCCGATCTCGACCTACACCTACGTGATCGTGCCGCTCGAAAGCGAAAAGGCCGAAGCGCTGCAGAAGTTCATCACCTATGCGATCGGCCCGGGCCAGGAATACGGCCCCGACCTCGACTTCGCACCGCTGCCGAAGCAGGTCATCGCCGCCGGCAAGACGGCGATCGCCAAGATCGGGAGTTAGGTGGAGGCCGGCGCCCTCAGTAACCCAGTGCTGCGGGCCCGGCGCAACCGCATAGACCGTATCGGCGATCCGCTGCTGCGAGGCCTCTCCGGCCTCGCAGCAGCGCTGGCCGTCGCCGTCATCGCCGGGATCGTCTACGAGGTGACCCACCTCGCCTGGCCGGCGATCACGCATTTCGGCATCGGCTTCATCACCACCAACGACTGGAACCCGGTCACCGAACGCTACGGCGCCGCCCCCTTCATCTACGGGACGGTGGTCACCTCGGGCATCGCGCTGCTGCTCGCGGCTCCGCTCTCGGTCGCGATCTCGATCTACCTCACCGAGCTCGCACCGAACCGGGTGCGGCGCCCGGTGGCGACTCTCGTCGACATGCTGGCGGCGATCCCCAGCGTCATCCTCGGCCTCTGGGGGATTCTCGTCCTCGGGCCCTTCATGCACGACACGGTCGAGCCTGCGCTGAAGAGCGCCTTTGGCTTCCTGCCGATCTTCAGCGGCGATCCCTCGGCCTTCGGCTATCTCACCGCGGCGATGATCCTGACGATCATGATCACGCCGATCGTCACCAGCGTCACCCGCGAGGTCTTCGAGACGGTTCCCGGTGAGCTGAAGGAGGGCTCCTACGCGCTCGGCGCGACGCGCTGGGAGATGGTTCGCCAGGTCGTGCTGCCCTACTCGCGCGCCGGCATCGTCGGCGCCACCATCCTCGGCCTCGGCAGGGCGATCGGCGAGGCGATCGCTGTTGCCCAGGTGATCGGTGGAGCCACCGGGATCAACATCTCCCTCTTCCACACCGGTAGCACGATGGCGGCCCAGATCGCCGCCCAGTTCCAGGGCGCGCCGGGAGCGCTGCAGAAGCCCTCGCTGGCCTACCTCGGCCTGATCCTGCTCGCCTTCTCGGTGATCGTCAACCTGATCGCGCGGCTGATCGTCCAGCGCGGGACGCTGAAGGACACGGACATCACGCCGACCGAGGTCGAGGCCCTGTGAGCAACCACGCGCTGCTGCTCGACCGCGGCAACCTGAAGCGGCGCAACCGCGTCAACCGGGCGGTCGAGGTCGTCTCCACCGTCGCCGCGCTGCTCGCCGTCGCCGTGCTGCTGATCGTGGTCGGCTCGGTCGTCTCGAAGGGGATCGGCGCCCTCAGCATCCACTTCCTGACCACGCCGGCCGGCCTCTTCGGCGACACCAGCGGCGGCATCTCCAATGCGATCGCCGGCACCGCGATCATCGTCGGCCTAGCGGCGCTGATGGCGATCCCGGTCGGCCTGCTGGTTGCCATTTTCACCTCCGAGTTCGCATCGGATCGGGTCGCCCACCCGGTCCGCTTCGTCCTCGACCTGCTCAACGGCGTGCCGACGATCGTCACCGGCATCTTCGTCTACGGCCTGATCGTCGTCCCTCAAAAACACCAGAGCGGCTACGCCGGCGCAGTGGCGCTGGCGATCGTGATGCTGCCGATCGTCGCCCGCACCGCGCAGGAGGTGCTGGCCCTCGTCCCCGGCACGCTGAAGGAGGCCGCCTACGCGCTTGGGATTGCTCGCTGGCGCACGCTGCTGCGGGTGACGCTGCCGACCGCGGCCGGCGGCCTGCTGACCGGCGCCCTGCTCGCAGTAGCCCGCGTGGCGGGGGAGACGGCGCCGCTGATCCTGGTCTGCTCGATCTTCGGCCAGGGCGTGCTCACCGAACCGAGCGAAGCCCTCTCCTCGATCCCGGTCTTCATCTTCCAGTCTTCGGAGTCGCCCAGTCCCGAGGCGCACACCCAGGCCTGGGCGGCGGCGCTGATCCTGATCGCCTTCGTGCTCGTCCTCAACGTCGTCGCCCGTGCCTTCTACTCCCGTTCCCGCAAGCGCATGGGGGCCTGACCCCAGGCGTCCGCCCGCCACCGGAGGAGTCCTAGGATGGACAGCAGCCACTCGATCCCGAGCCAAGCGATGACAGAACCCAACCCAGAGTCCCAGGCGCGCGCCCCGCAGAGAGGCCCGGCGATCGCGATCGCCGGCTCGGGCGCGCCCCGACCGTTGAAGAAGAATCGGGATGTCGGCAACGTCCGACTGAAGAATCTCGACGCCTATTACGGAGCGAACCACGCCGTGCGCGGCGTCAGCCTCGATTTCGACGCCGGTCTCGTCACCGCGATCATCGGCCCGTCCGGCTGTGGCAAGTCGACGATGGTGCGCTGCATCAACCGGATGCACGAGGAGATATCGAGCGCCCGAGCAAGCGGTCAGGTGCTGCTCGACGGCCTCGACCTCTACGACAAGGCGATCGACATCGTCGCCGTTCGCCGCACGGTCGGGATGGTCTTCCAGAAGCCGAACCCTTTCCCGACGATGTCGGTGATCGACAACGTCACCGCGGGCTTGCGCCTGACCGGCGCGTCCCGTGGCGAGCTGGAAGATCGGGGCCGCGACGCCCTGGTCGGGGCCGGGCTTTGGGATGAGGTCAAGGACCGCCTCAAGTCTCCCGGCGCAAGCCTCTCCGGCGGCCAGCAGCAGCGGCTCTGCATTGCCCGGGCGCTTGCGGTCGAGCCAGAGGTGCTGCTGATGGACGAGCCCTGCTCGGCGCTCGACCCCGTCGCGACGCTGAAGATCGAGGAGCTGATCGGCGAGCTGAAGCAGCGGGTGACCGTCGTCATCGTCACCCACAACATGCAACAGGCGGCGCGCGTCGCCGATTCCACCGTCTTCATGTTGAGCGGGGAGCTGGTCGAGGTCGGCCCGACCGACAAGATCTTCACCAACCCCGACGACGACCGCACCGAGCAGTACGTGACCGGGAAGTTCGGCTGATGAGCCCGACCGAGACCCGCACCCAGTACCAGGAGGAGTTGGACCGCCTCGAGGCGAGCGCGCTAGGTGGGCTCGACATGGTCAGCACGGCGCTGGAAAGGACCCTGGAAGCGGTCGAGCAGCAGGATGTCGAGCTCGCTCAGCTGGTCGTCGCCGACGACGACCGGATCGACGGCCGTTACCTGGAGGTTCACCAGAGCCTGATCACGCTGCTCGCCACGCAGTCGCCGGTGGCGACCGACCTGCGCCTGATCTCGGCCCTCCTGCATGTGCTGAAGAACGTCGAGCGGATGGGCGATCAGTGCGTGAACATCTGCAAGATGATCCCGCTCTCGGGCAACGAGCCCCCCGCGGACCCGGAGATGGTGAAGCTGATCCTCTCGATGGGCAGCCAGGCCCGGGCGTTGATCAGCCAGGCTAAGCGCGCCTTCGCCGGGCGCGACGTCGAATTGGCCCGCGATCTGGTGATCCAGGACGACATGGTCGACGAACTCAACCGCGACTGCTTCCGCCTCGCCCTGGAGATCGGCGACGACGCCGACCGGCGCGAATGGGCAATGACGATGCTGTTGGGGGCGAGGGCGATCGAGCGGATCGCGGACAACGCAGTCGATATCGGCGAGCAGGTCGCCTTCGTGGTTACCGGGCTCTTTCGGGAGTTCGAGGACGCGTCGCATCCGGCGGGGTAGATGGGCGAGGGTCGGGTACCACTCCCCGCTCAACTTTTTCGGTGGGGCGGGGTTTGCCTGTCGAGATCGGAGCACCGAAAAAGTACAAGCCGCGGGGAGCGGCACTCGACCCTCGCCGACGAGCGCGTCCGGTTGAGATCCGGGGCGTCTGGGAAGATGAGAAAGAGTCCGGGGATGCTCTGTGCCGCCATAGATATTGGGTCCAATACGACGCGAGTTCTCGTGGCGGAGCCTGTCGATGGGCAGTTGAAGAAGGTGATGGAGCAGCGGGCGTACACGCGGATCAACAAGGCGCTCGACTCCGGTGGGGCGATCCTGGCGGAGAAGATCGACGAGGTTGCCGAGGTCGTCTCGACTCAGGTGCGGCTCGCTCGCGAGCTCGGCGCCGAGGAGATCCGGGCGGTGGCAACCGCAGCGGTGCGCGAGGCGCCCAACGGCGAGGCGGCCGCGGCCGCCATCGGCAAGGCGGCCGGGGTGCGGGTCGAGGTTCTCAGCGAGGAGGAGGAGGGACGGCTGGCCTTCATCGGGGCGACGAAGACGCTGGGCCACCCGGCTGCCGGCCGGATCGGCGTGGTCGACGTCGGCGGCGGCTCCACCGAGGTGATCCTCGGGACGGTTCCCGGCGGGGCGAGCGAGGTTCTCTCCTGGCGGGTTGGCTCGGGCGTGCTCGCCGACGAGCTGATCTCCTCGGACCCGCCATCGGCGGCCGAGATCCGCAAGGTTCGCGACCGCATCGACGACCTCTTCGCCGGGGTCGAGATCGAGCATCCGGCGCAGGCGGTCGCGGTCGGGGGCAGCGCGACATCGCTGCGTCGCCTGGTCGGTGCAGTGCTCGAGTACGAGACCCTGGAGCGAGGGGTCCGAGTCCTCTGTGGCGACCCTGCTGCCGAGGTCGCCCGCCGCTTCGAGCTCGATCCCGAACGCGTTCGCATCCTCGCCACCGGCGTGTTGCTGCTAGAGAAGGTCTCCGAGCTGCTCGGCCAGCCGCTGCAGATCGGCAAGGGCGGCCTGCGCGAGGGCGTCGTCCTCGACATGCTCAACGGCAGCATCAAAGGCTCGCCGGTCCGCATCGCCGCCTAGCCGTGGCAGTCGCGCTCGTCTAGCCTCGGACCGTGGCACGCGCGCGCGAGGTCGAGCTGGATTGCGAGGCGTCGTTCGGGCTGGCCGCGGCTCAGGTGGTCGAGGTGCGTGCTGCCGAGGTCTTCGAGCACTCCGCCGGCGTGCTCGATCTCGACGGCGTCGAGCCGGTCCACGACATGCGGGTGGCGACCCGCCGCCTGCGCGCGGCGCTCGAGATCTTCGAGCCCTGCTTCCCGCACAAGCCGCACCGCAAGGCGCTGAAACGGGTGAAGGCCCTGGCCGACGCGCTGGGGGGACGCCGCGACCTCGACGTCGAAATCGAGCTATTGGAGGGTCTCGCGGGTGAGGTCGCGGAGGGGGACCGGGAGGCGCTCCGAGTGCTGATCGGCGATCTTCGATCCCGGCAACGGCAAGCCAACGACGACCTTGCGCCGTTCGTCGCCGCCAAGCGACTGAAGAAGCTCCGCCGTCGTCTCGTCAAGCTCGTCAAGGAGGCGGAACGGTGAAGGCTCGCACGGTCAAGGGGCTCGATCCCGGCCGGCCGTTGCGGCCCAATGCGGCACGCATCGTCCGCACGCGTCTGGACGAGCTGCGCGGCTTCGCCGACGAGGCGCTCGCGCCGGATGCCAGAGCCGCTCAGCACAATATGCGGATCGCGGCGAAGCGGCTGCGCTACGCGCTGGAGGTCGTCGGCCCCTGCATCGGCGAGGAGGCCAAGGCGGCGCAAGGGGCGGCGAAGGGGCTCCAGTCGGTGCTCGGTGACCTGCACGACTGCGACTTGATGTTGCCGAAGATCGAGGGGATCGCGTCCCTTGCCGCGATCCTGAGCGACCGCCGTCAGCGCCTCTTCCACGACTTCGTAGCGCTCTGGCAGGCCGAGGCCTCCAGGGGCGCCTGGGCCGCCCTCGAAGCCGCTTTATAAGGACCGAACGCACATTAGGACCGGAACGCACATTTCCATGCCTGGCATGGGAAATCGGCGCTTCGTGCCCCGTCACCGGATGTTCACTGCGTGTTGGCCGGTCGTTCACATTTTTTCCCTGCTCATGGCGAAATCTGGTCTTGACTAGATCGACTACGAGCAGGGGAGACGCCGATGATTTCCCGAGTAGACATGCACTGCCACTCCACCGCCTCGCAACTCTCGCGGCTCGGGGTCCAGCGTTCGCTGGGGCTTCCCGAGTGCGCCACGCCGCCCGAGGAGGTCTATGAGCTGGCCAAGCGGCGAGGGATGGACTTCGTCACGATCACCGACCACGACACGATCGACGGCTGCCTGCGGCTGGCCGGCCGTCTCGATTGCTTCGTCTCCGAGGAGCTGACCGCTCGCTTCGCCGGCGAGCCGCAGGCGGTTCACGTCCTCTGTTACGGGATCACTCCCGGAGACCACGAGTGGCTGCAGGCACACGCCGGCGATCTGGAGGCCTGCGCCGCATACCTGCACGAGAATGAGGTCGCCTGCGCGCTTGCGCACCCGTTCTACAACGTCGAGGCGCCGCTGGCGCCGCGCCATCGCCGCCGGCTGGCGGAGCTCTTCCCGACCTGGGAGGTGCGCAATGGGTCGCGTGCGGCGGAGCTCAACATGCCTGCGGCGATCTACGTCGAGACGCAGGGGGGAACCGGCATCGGCGGTTCTGACGATCACGCCGGCGTGGACATCGGCCGCACCTTCACCGAGGTGCCGGCCGCCTCTACGCCGGAAGAGTTTCTGAGCCATATGCGGAGGGGAGCGGCCACCGCCGGGGGCGAACAGGGGGGCGCCGCCAAGTGGGCTCACGCGGCGATGGCCTTGGCCACCCGCGCCCTGGTGCTGGACGGGGAGGCCGGCGAGGGGGCTCCGGACCCGTCGGCGGTCCTGAAGATCGCCCAGCGGACGATCGCAGAGGGCGCTGCGCGCGAGGGCAAGGTCGCGGCCGACATCGGCCCCGACGACGCCCGGGCGCTGCTCGAGGCCTGGCTGCGTTCGATCGAGATCGACCTCCGCGGTCGCGGCCTGCTCGATTACCTCCAGGCCGACGGCTTCTCCCATGCCGACCTCTACCGCCGTGCCCGGCGCACGCACGAGCGTCTCCTGCGTGGCGCCGCCGCGCAGGCCTCTGGCGCGGTGGCGAAGGGGGATGTCGGCAGCGCGCTCGGTGGACTCTTCGAGGCGCTCCTACCGGCCGTGCCCTATGCACCGGCGACGGCCTTTCTCGGGGCGGAGAAGGCGAAGCTCGCCTCCCGGCCCGGCGAACGGCCGCGCATTGCGCTGATCGCCGACGGGATCGGCACGATGCACGGCGTCACCGCCACGATCGAGCGGATCCGCGAGCTGGGAATCCCCGGCTTCGAGGTCGAGGTGGTGGGCACGGATGCCGGTGTCGATCGGCGTCTGCCCTCCGCTACCGAGCTCGAGATTCCCTTCTACCCCGGGATGAGCCTTGGCGTTCCCGGCCTTCCCGGCCTGGTCGAGACCCTCTCCGAGGGTCGCTACGACGCCGTCCACGTCACCGCCCCAGGGCCGGCCGGCATCGCTGCGACCCTGCTCAGTCAGATCTCGGGTATGCCCCTGGTCGCCAGCTACCACACTGAGCTAGCCGCATACGCGGGCCTGCGCAGCGGTAACGGCGACGTCGAGTCGGTCGTGCGGGCGGCATTGGGCGCCTTCTACGGCGCATCCACGCTGGTGCTCTCGCCCAGCCCCGCGGCCGACCGCTCGCTGCTCGAGCTGGGCATCGACTCTTCCCGGCTCTCTCGCTGGGAGCGCGGCGTCGATACCTCTCGCTTCGCCCCTGGCAAGGCGGCCCGCGACGCCTATCCGGGTGAGACCAAGGTGCTCTATGCCGGCCGACTCACACGTGAGAAGGGCGTCGACCTGCTCGCCGAGAGCTTCCTGCGCGCGCGGGCGGCGGACCCGAGGCTCCACCTGCTGCTCGCCGGCGGCGGGCCCGAGGAGGGGGAGCTGCGGGCGCGGCTGGGAGAGGACGCCACTTTCCTCGGCTGGCTCGAGGGCGATGCGCTCGCCCGGGCCTACGCCAGCGCCGACATCTTCCTCTTCTGCTCGACCACCGACACCTACGGGCAGGTCGTGCTCGAGGCGGGGGCGAGCGGAGTGCCGGTTGTCGCGGTAGCCGAAGGCGGGCCCGCCTCGCTGGTCGAGAACCGCCACACCGGCATGCTCTGCCAGCCCGACCCCGATCACATCGCCGGCACCGTCCTGCAGCTTGCCGCATCGCCGCTGCTGCGCCGACACCTCGGCGCCTCCGCCGTCCGCGCCACCCGCGAGCGGTCCTGGGGCCGCGCGATGGAGCAGCTCGCCGACGGTTACGAGCGCGCCCTCGGGACCCCCGCGTGCAACCGACTTTCACCACACCCGGGTGTGGTGAAAGTCGGAAGCGGAACGGAATCCGTGCACGCCGCCTGAGCCGGCGGGAACGGCGACGATGCGTCAGTACGATGGGCGGATCGACGATCCGGCGCTCTATTTCAACCGCGAGCTCTCCTGGCTCGACTTCAACCAGCGGGTGCTGGAGCTCGCCGAGGACCCCGCCGTGCCGCTGCTGGAGCAGATCCGCTTCTGCGCGATCTACGCCTCCAACCTCGACGAGTTCTTCATGGTTCGCGTCGCCGGCCTCTTCGACCAGATCGACGCCGGGATCGACGCGCGCGGGCCGGACGGGTTGGCGCCGGGCGAGCAGATCGACGCGATCCAGGCCCGGGTGCTGGAGCTCGACCATCGTCTGCACAGCTGCTTCAACGGCACCCTGCGCCCGGCCCTGGAGGAGAACGGGATCCGCATCGTTTCGCTCGATGAGGCCAGCGAGGAGGAGCGGCGGGAGATCGACACTCGCTTCCACGAGCAGGTTTTCCCGGCGCTGACGCCGCTGGTGATCGGTCTCGGCCGGCCTTTCCCCTACATCTCCAACCTCTCGCTCAGCCTCGGCGTGCTGCTGCGCGACCCCGAGAGCGGCACCGAGATCATCGCCCGCGTCAAGGTGCCGAAGGAGCTGCTCGGCCGCTTCCTCCCGGTCGGCGACGGCGGCAAGGCCTTCGTGCCCCTGGAGGAGGCGATCGCCGCCAACCTCGACGCGCTCTTCCCTGGCACCGAGGTGGTCGACCACGGCTACTTCCGGGTCACCCGCGACGCCGACTTCACCGTCTCCGACGAGGCCGACGACCTGCTGCAGGCGGTCCAGGACGAGATCCGCCGCCGCCGCTTCGGCGAGGTCGTTCGGCTCGAGATCGCCGCCGGGATGAACCCGAAGCTGCGCCAGCAATTGATCGACGCGCTGCGCCTGGAGGATCGCGAGGTCTACGACGTCGACGGGTTGATCGACCTCGCCGACCTCACCGACGTCGCCGACGTCCCAGGCCATTCAGAGTTGCGCTTCTCGCCTTGGACGCCGGTCACGCAGCCGCGCCTGCAGGGCGAGGACGACGAGCCGGTCGACATGTTCGCGGCGATCCGCAACGACGACATCCTCGTCCACCACCCCTACGACTCCTTTGCCACCTCGGTCGAGCGCTTCGTCGAGCAGGCGGTCGCCGACCCCGACGTCCTTGCGATCAAGCAGACGGTGTACCGGACCAGCGACGACTCGCCCCTCGTCCCGGGGCTGATTCGCGCCTCCGAACGCGGCAAGCAGGCGGTCTGCATGGTGGAGCTGAAGGCCCGCTTCGACGAGGAGGCCAACATCCACTGGGCGAAGTCGCTGGAGGAGTCCGGCGTCCACGTCGTCTACGGCATCCCCGGCCTGAAGACCCACGTCAAGGCGATCGTCGTCGCCCGCCGCGAGGGCGATAGGGTCCGCGAGTACGTCCATATCGGCACCGGCAATTACCACCCCACGACCGCCCGCCTCTACACCGACTTCGGCCTCTTCACCGCCGATCCCGAGATAGGTGCTGACGTCGCCGAGATGTTCAACTTCCTCACCGGCTACGGCCGCCCGGCCGAGTACCGCAAGGTCCTCGTCTCGCCGACGACGATGCGCGACCGCATCCTCGAGGAGATCGAGACGACGGTCGATGCTCACCGCGCCGGCGAGGAGGCGCGGATCGCGCTGAAGATGAACTCGCTGGTCGACGCCTCCTGCATCCAGGCTCTCTATGAAGCCTCGCAGGCCGGCGTTCCGGTCGACCTCAACGTGCGCGGGATCTGTTGCCTGCGGCCGGGGGTGCCCGGAGTCTCGGAGAACGTCCGCGTGATCTCGATCGTCGGCCGCTTCCTCGAGCACTCGCGCATCTACACCTTCCAGCGCGGCGAGGAGACAAGGGTGTTGATGGGCTCCGCCGACCTGATGCCGCGCAACCTCGACAGCCGGGTCGAGCTGGTGACGCCGGTCGAAGACCCGGCCCTGCGGGCTGAGCTGCTCGACGTGCTGGAGCGGTGTTTCGCCGAGAACGCAAATGCCTGGGAGCTCGACGCCCAGGGACGGTGGACCCGGCTGGGGCCAGCCAACGGCCAGCGGCGCAGCGTCCAGGAGGAGCTGCGCGAGCGCCACGCCGCGCGTGCGGCAGAGCAGCTCGCGGCGAGCGCCAGCTGAGCAAGGCGCGCCCGGATCGATCAATAGGATTGACGAGCCGTGCGCCTCTCTCTCCTGCCCCGCGACCGAACCTTCTTCGACCTCTTCATCGAGGCCGGGCAGAACACGCTGCAGGCCGCCCGGCTGCTCGACCAGATGATGGGCTCCTGGCCCGACGACAGCGGCCTCTCGCGAGAGATCGTCAAGGCCGAGCAGGAGGGCGACCGGATCACCCACGACATCATCAAGCGGCTCAACACGACCTTCGTCACGCCGATCGACCGCGAGGACATCTACGGCCTGGCGACCCAGATGGACGACATCGTCGATTTCACCGAGGAGGCGGCGGACTTCCTCGGCCTCTACAAGATCGAGGCGCCGATGTCGCAGGCCCAGGCGCTGACCAAAGTCCTGGTCGGGGCCTGCGAGCAGCTCGCCGAGGGACTCGAGCACCTGCCGGAGTTCAAGGACCTAGACAGGTACTGGATCGAAATCCACCGTTTGGAGAACGAGGGTGACCGGATCTCCCGCGACGCCGTCGCCTCGCTGTTCTCCAACGGAATCGACCCGATGGTCGTGATCCGCTGGAAGGACATGTTTGCCGTGCTCGAGAACGCGATCGACGCGACCGAGACCGCCGCGCAGATCATCGAGGGCATCGTGATCAAGAATTCATGAGCGGATGAGCTCTGACGTAATCCTCGTCATCGTCGTCGGCACAGCGCTTGCCTTCGACTTCACCAACGGGTTCCACGACACCGCCAACGTCGTCGCCACTTCGATCTCGACCGGCGCGGCGAGGCCTTCGGTGGCGATCGGGATAGCGTCGCTTCTCAACTTCGTCGGCGCCTTCATCTCGATCTCGGTCGCGGCGACCGTCGCCAAAGACGTCGTCAACGCGGAAGTGATCACGCCGACGATCGTCTTCGCCGGGTTGATCGGGGCGATCGCCTGGAACCTGATCACCTGGTCCTTCGGCCTGCCCTCGAGCTCCTCGCACGCGCTGATCGGCGGCGTCGTCGGCTCGGCCGTGGCCGCCGCCGGCTTCGACGCCGTGATCGCCGACGGCTTGGTCGGCAAGGTCCTGATTCCGGCCGTGATCGCGCCGATCCTCGCCTTCGTCGTCGCCGGGATCGCGATCGGGCTCGTCTATCGGGTGGTCGGCAGGCAGCGGCCGGGGATGGTGACACGTGGCTTCCGCTACGGCCAAATCGTCTCCGGTGGCCTCTTGGCGCTTGCCCACGGCACCAACGACGCGCAGAAGACGATGGGCGTGATCACGCTGGCGCTGGTTGCCAACGGCACCCTTGGCGCCGACGCCAACCCACCGACGTGGGTGATCGTCTCCTCGGCCACCGCGATCGCCCTCGGCACCTACTGCGGCGGCTGGCGGATCATCCGCACGACCGGGACCCGGATCATCAAGATGGACGCTGCACAGGGCTTTTCGGCTCAGGGTGCCGGCGCGACTGTGATCCTCGCCTCGACCCACTTCGGCTTCCCGCTTTCGACCACGCATGTGATCAACGGCGGCGTGATGGGCGCCGGCGCCGGCAAGCGGGTCTCCGCAGTTCGCTGGGGGGTGGCCGGCAACATCGTCACCGCCTGGCTGTTGACGCTGCCGGCCGCCGCGGCGATCGGCGCCCTTGCTTACGGCGCCACGGCGATCTTCGGCAGCGGCGCCCTCGGCCCGGCTCTGGTCACGCTGATGTCGCTCTCGCTAATCGCCGCCGTCTTCGCCCGGCGCTCGCAGCGCGGCGCTCCGGTCCCGGCGGGCTGAGGGCCATGGCCGTCGTTGTCGAAACCAAGGAGCTGCTGCAGACGGTGGTCGCATCGCTGGTCGCCGGCGTCGGAATCACCGTCGTCTTCTCGGTTGCGATCTGGGGGGTTGCCCGCTTTGCCGATCTCAGCCGCAACGAACGGCCGCTGGCTGCCGGGGCGGCAGCGACGCTGGCCGGCCTGGCCGTGCTTGTGACGCTGGCGGCTGTCGCATTCGGCATCGTGGTCATGTCCAGCAAGTAGTGGCCGGACCGCTGCCGGCGCGTAGAATTTTTCCCGGTGAGAACCCTGCGCAACCTCGCGATCGTCCTGCTGCTTGGGTTGGCGGTCGCCTTTACCCCCACGGGAGGCAACGTCGCTGAAGCGATCCTCACCGCGATCACGATGGGGTTCCTCGCCGGAATCGCCTGGATGGTGTTCGTGGCCGGGCGCCAGAACCAGCTGACGCTGGCGACCCTGACCGACACCCGCCGAGCGATCCTCTACGCGGCACTGGGGATGATCGCGCTGCTGATTGCCGGCAGCGACGAGATGACTTCCACCGGGGGCGGAACGCTGGCCTGGATCGTCCTTCTCGGCGCCTCGGTCGCGGCCATCTGGCGGATCTGGATCGACGCCAACTCCTACTGACGCCGATTCGCGACTGAATCGCACCAGCCTTAGCGCCAGACATCCGTCTGGGGGTAGACATTATTGTTTCTTCGACGCAACATTGTGGGTACCATCGTGTTTATGACCGATATGAAAAGACTTCCAAAGACCCCATTCACAGCCAGGTCCACCCGCTGTCGGCCGGCCGCTTTGAAGAGCGATCCGCCCTCCGCCCGCCTCCGCCTCGCCATCCTGCTCGCCACCGTGGCAGCCTTCCTGCTCGTTCCCGCCGCCCAGGCGTTCGCGAACGGCACGGTGTTCGTCGGCATCGAAGGCGCCGGCAGCGGCGAAGTCAGCAGCGTTGAAGGACTTGGCAAATTCAACCCGGGGTTCAAAGGCCAATACGAAGGCACCCCGCCGATCGAATGCAGCTACGAATCGCCCGGCCCTGTGACCGGCGTCTGCGAAAACGAAATGGGCACCGGTTTCAACGAACTCATCGAAGGTGACTACTTGACTGCCCTTCCTGCTCCCGGCTCCGAATTCGCCGGTTGGACGATCGAAGAAGGCAGCGGACTGCTCTTCTGCGGCTCCAACAAATCCTGCCTGGCTGGAGTGTCCAAAGGAACGGAAGGCACCGCCGTGGCGATCGCCACCTTCGTCAAAGCAGCCGCCCTCCTTCCCTTGACCGTCTCCAAGACCGGAACCGGCTCGGGAACTGTCACCAGCTCCCCCGCGGGGATCGAATGCGGCTCCGAATGCACGGCCGAATTCCAAGAAGGCTCCACGGTCACCCTGAGCCAGGAAGCCGAACTGGGCTCCGAATTCAAGGAATGGTCCGGAGCTTGCTCGGGCACCGGCACCTGCGAAGTGACGATGTCGGAAGCCAAGTCGGTGACCGCTACCTTCGACCTCGAACCAGAACCACAAGAATTCGCCCTCGAAATCTCGACCGACGGCACGGGCGAAGGCGAAGTCAGCTGCGAAGTCGAATCCAGCCCCGCAGAACCCTGCGAAGCCGAATACCCCGAAGGCACCGAAGTAGCCCTGGTGCCAGAAGCCGAAACAGGCTCTGAATTCATCGAATGGAGCGAAGTCTGCACCGGCAGCGGCGCCTGCGAAGTGACGATGTCGGAAGCCAAGTCGGTGACCGCTACCTTCGACCTCGAACCGGTGCTGGAGACCCTCACCGTCGAAGTCGAAGGTCCAGGCGCCGTCAGCGCTCCCGAAGACATCGACTGCCCCGGGGTCTGCGCCGGCTCCTACAACCAGGGCGAAGAAGTCACGCTCACGGCGACCCCCGACGCCGAAGCTCATCTGGTCGAATGGAGCGGCGCGGGCGCCGGCATCTGCGCAGGCACCTCGACTCCCAGCTGCGAAGTCGAAATGGACGAAGCAAAGACGGTGAAGGCGATCTTCGCCCTCGACCCGACGCCCGAATTCGAACTGACGATCGTCAAAGCCGGAACGGGCTCGGGCTCCGTGACCTGCAACGCCGGCGCCTGCGCCGCCACCTACCTCGAAGGCGAAGAAGTAACGCTGGCGGCAACTG
>Ga0307503_10000045_pt1 | contig 88646 bp, 80 predicted proteins | sample 17_S_MG_FD_194514 | JGI IMG/M metagenome (GOLD analysis project Ga0307503, IMG submission 194514) | Soil microbial communities from Populus trichocarpa stands in riparian zone in the Pacific Northwest, United States - 17_S | ecosystem: Environmental > Terrestrial > Soil > Riparian zone > Trees... | reverse complement strand
ATTGACGCTGCTGACTTCGCCTTTGCCGCTGCCGACGATTTCGACGGTGGTGAACCCAGCGGCGAATGCCTGCGCGGCCGGGACGAGCAGCAGCGCTGCCACCGTGGCGAGCAAGATGGTAATTCGTCTCACGTAGCTCTCTCCTTGTGCTTGAGCCCCTGCCGGACCGCTTCCCTGCAGCCCCTTGGCGACTCGGTTTTTCCCTGTTGGATTCCCTGCTGCCCCGTTCCTGATGGGCAGCGTCTGAACTGTGACGTACATCAATTACCCGTGAGTAAATCAGCCACCGTCAGGGCCGTCAAGGAAAATGCCGTGTCTCTAAAGCTGGGAAGAGGCGGCTGGAGCGGCCAGAAATGGCTCTAGCATGGGAAGCTCAATGGGTACCCGCGTGTTATCTGGCCTCGTGGTCATGCCTCGATTCCCACCTGAGCTTTGACTCGCCGATAGCGACAAAACGCCGCTCACCCCGCACTGACCGCTTCCAGCGGCGGCGCCGGGGCCCAGCCCCAGGGGGCGGCGATGGCCAGCTTCCACTCCGCCCCGATGCAGCGCAAGACGAGGGTTGGGTGCGGAGCCTGCGCGAAACCATGCGCCCCGTCGGAGCGAACTCTCCAGCGCTCGTGGGCGAGGGCGATGTCGCCGGCGGCGTGGACGCCGGAGAGCTCGATCTCGAGCTCGACGTCGCTTTCGATCAGCCGGGTAAGGCAGGCGCGAATCGCCCCGGCGCCGTGCACGGCGGTGCCGTCGGGGGCGATCAGGCAGGCGTCGGGAGCGAAGCAGGCCTCGGCAGCCTCGAGGTCGCCTGCGCCAAGCGCTCTTTCGAGCGCTTGGCAGGCGAGGCGCGGCGAGGCGGCAAAGCGCTCACCGAGCGGGTTGCTTCTCAGGGCCTGTTCCACGGCTCGGTTTCCCAGCCGCCCTTCCCGCGGGCCGCTTTCATAAAACTGCAACGTATTCTAATAGCGCCTGAGTGAAACAATCACTGTCGGCAACGTCAAGGGAAAATCGCGCCCTGCAGTGGGGAATGAGCCTCCAACGTGTCCCGAGATGGCTCTGGACTGGGGACTTGGTTAGGTACCTGATCGGTATTCGGCGTACCTCCCCGCTGGGGGTCGGGGTGGCCCAGAACATCGCCGTATAGGCCAAAGAATAGGACCAGGACCAACTAGAGGCCCCTGGCCCCGTCGCCGAGCAGCTCGCTCAGGGTCAGCTCGGAGAGCGCCCGCGGGTCGTCTACCGGGATGGCGTGGCGGGCGACGATCTCCTCCAGATCGGGCTCGGCGCCAACGACGCCGGCGGCAAGCGTGGCCAGGCCGCGCAATTCGTCTCGGATTGCTAAGGCGACCCGGGTGCGGTCCGGCGGTGTCAGATCGGGGGAGATCAACACTTCCGCCAGGGCGGCGTCCCGGTTCCGCTCGAAGGACTTCGCTTCGCCTGCGGCCTGCGCCTGCCTCGCTTTGCCGATGAATACCTCGATGCGGGGGAACTGCCAATCGTCGCGCTCGCGCCTGCTCTCGATCCGGAACAGCAAGTAGTTGTGCCCTTCCAGCGGCACCGTCCGCTCGCCGTCTCGCACCTGCAGGATGCTGTCTCGCACCGTCAGTGAGTCACGCGTCAGCTTCTTCTCGGTGGCGCCGACGACCGCGAGGTAACCGGGTCGAAGCTTGCTCTGGGGAGGTCAGCGCGCGTCCGGGACCATGACGACTACTGCTTTTCTGTGTCCCTGCCGGGACCGCCGATCAGCTTGTCGCTCCCGCTGCCGCCCATCAATGTGTCGCGGCCGGGCCCGCCGAGCAGCTTGTCTGCTGCAGAACCGCCGCGGAGAATGTCGTTCCCGCGCCCACCGTCAATTTTGTCGCTGTCCGCGCCGCCACTCAGCCTGTCGTTGAGGTTGCCGCCGGTGATGGAGTCGAAGCCGAGCCCGCCGTCGAAGATGTTGATGTGATCCGGTGCCCCGATGAACTTGTCGTTGGCGTATTCGGTCGGGTCGCTCACCTTCGAGGTGGCGTGGATCTCGATCGGCCCCTGGCCGCCACCGAGGTCGTCGGGCAGCTGCGAGAAGTCGAAGAGCGTGGACACGAATGAAGAAGCCTCGATCCGTCTCAGGTCTCGACAGTAGGCAGGACCGTTGTCTACGAAAACGCCGCTGACGGTGATCTCGCCGTCGCTCGCGCAGCGAGGGACGATTTTCCCCTCGCCGCCGTTAATCGTGAGCACACCGTTGGCGAAGGTGGCAAAGTCGGCATCCGCCCTCGCCGGAACGAGCACCGCGATTGCCAGTGCAAGTATCGCGCCGATCAGAGCCCGGCAGGACGATCCGCCGAACCGAAGCCGAAACGCTGCCATCGCTTCCACAAATCGGAAGTTTAGATTGTCTCGAGAAAGAGACGGACCCAATCCGGAGACGCATCGTCCTAGGCGCCGCACGATCCAATTCTGCGCGATCACTCAAGTTATTTACTGGCAATGATTTAGTCTTTTCAGGTCGAGAATCCGCATAGCTGGGAGGAGGCAGATGAGCGATCGCCCGAGCGGGAGTCGAGAGGGTCCGGCGGACGACCGCAGACCCTCCGACGGGATTCAGGTGCCGATGCGACGCCGGGAGATGATGGCGCTGTCGGCAAGCGGGCTAGCGAGCGTTGTCCTTTACGCCTGCGGCGCCGGCGGGGACAAGGTGGCCAGATCCACAGCAGAAGGGGCCACGACCAGGCCCGACTGCGTGTTGACGCCAGAGCAGGAAGAGGGCCCTTTCTACATCGACCTGGCACAAGTTCGACAGGACATCGTCGAGAACCGTCCCGGCGTGCCCCTCGCGCTCGCGCTGGCCGTCGTCGACTCGGATACATGCGAGCCGATCCGCGATGCCGCCGTCGACATCTGGCACTGCGACGCGCTTGGTGTCTACTCGGGCGAGCCGTCGGAGGGAAGCGAGGGCGAGACCTACCTGCGTGGGATCCAGCTGACCGACGGCAACGGCCTGGCAGAGTTCGCAACCATCTACCCGGGGCAGTACCCGGGACGGACGACGCACATCCACGTCAAGGTCCATATCGGGGGACGGCAGAGCGACGGCACCTACTCCGGTGGTCGCGTCTCGCACACCGGCCAACTGTTTACCTCCGATCAACGCGACGCGGAGGTCTTCGCGCTCGCCCCCTACAACCGGAATAGGGCCGAGATCACCCCGCGCAACGCGGATCGCATCTTTCGGGATCAGGGCGGCTCAAGCTCGGTGCTCGCCCTCGCACAGGTCGGCAACAGTCTCGCGCGGAACGGCTTTACGGCAAGAGTGACGCTGGGCGTGGATCGAACCAGCTCGTAAGTCCCCTCGTGGCCCCAGGAGCGGGCGAATCGCGGCCGCGGCCGCCACATATCTCGCAGCGACGACTGGCGTTCTCGTATACCTGCGAGCGAATCCGGTCCCAATCCCGAGAAGACACCTGATCCCGAACATTTGAGAACCAACACGTCTGCGGGACGAGCTCAATCGTGAGTCTCGGTTCAGCCCCTGCCTCCACGATCTAAAGATGCCACCGGGTCGCTCCGGCGCCTAGCGAAGATCGCTTCTGTAGGCGGCTGCACGGTGACGGATGGCTGCCACGCGGACCGTCTGCTCGCCATCGGTTAGCTGGTAGAGGGTCCGATAAGCGCCGACCCGCAACGAATACAGACCGCGCAGTTTGCCTCGGAGCGCGTGACCGACGTGCGGTTCGTGCTCCAGCAACCCCAATGCGTCCTCAATCGCGTCGATCAGCGGCCAATCAAGCTTAAGCAGCTCCCGCCGTGCGCAGCGGGCAAGAACGAGTCGTACCAACGATCAGCCGGCGGCGGCTCGACGCTCAGCAAGCTCACTGCGAAGCTCCGTGAGGGTGACCGTTTCGCCGCGCTCAATCTCGGCGAGGCCGGTCTCCAGAGCGGCGAGGGCGTCGGGGTCGGAAAGAATCTCGGCAGTCTCCTCTAGGGCCTCATACTCGTCGATCGGAACCAGGGCCGCAGCCGGAGCGCCGTTGCGGGTCACCAGAACGTGATCGCGCCGATCACTGACGTCATCGAGCAAGCTGCTGAGGTTGCTACGTAGCTCGCGCACAGGGACAGTCTTAGCCATCAGCGCTGTGTACATGATCATGTACACAGCTTGCGGGAGTCCTCCGAAACGACAGAAGGCGCTCTGGAGCGCCTTCTGAACTCTTGCCAAGGCGACAGGATTGGTCGCCCATAAGGCCCCATAGCGGGGCAGGATTCGAACCTGCGACCTTCGGGTTATGAGGTCTCTGGTGCTGGTTGCCTAGGCTGATTTTTGGCTTGCTGAAGCGGTTCGAGTTGGCCCGAGTTGGACTCAGTTGCGCTCAACTTAGTACCCACTTAGTACCCGCGCGAGAGTTCGAGCAGCCCTCAAGAACGAGCGATCGCAGCATCGGACGTCCGCGCGTCGTGGAAAGCGACGACGACGACTTGATTCTCGGGCTCGATGAACATGTAGACGACGATCAGCCAACCCCATGGACCGATGAGAGCACGGCATTCTCGCCAGACGCCGGAGAGTTGTTTGCCAGCCCGCGGGAACTCCTCCAGCGTGAGCAGCGAGCGCGAAACCCGCTCCCGCGTGTCGGCCGGCAGCTGGCGGGTCTTAATCAAAGCGCGAAGCTCGTCACGCGCCTGGCGCGTGACCTCGATCACGGGCGTCGACTACAGCTCGGAGAGCGGCACCGTTTCGCCGCGCCGAGCCTGCTCGATCGAATCCTGTGCCCGCTCCCAGGCGCCAGGAATCCCGTCGAGGATTTCAGTGATCCGCGAGGCATCGGGGTCGGCTTCGTCGAGCGCACTGGAGAGAAGCGAGCGAGCCAGGGTCCCCTCCTGGACATGAGTGCGCTCCGCCAGGCTCGCCAACTTCTGCGCGTAGTCCGGCTCGAGAGTGACATTGATGCGACGGTTCCGCTCGGCCATAGCCTAAGGGTACACGCAAGGGCACACGACGTACACGGGCTGGAGATTCGCGCTAGCCTGAATCCATGGCGCACCCGAGGCCACCGTTCTTGTGGCCTAGGACCGAACCGGGCTACGGCCACAGACGCTTCAGGGCTTGGTCGTAAACGCCATAGATATAGGGGCCCGACTTGCGAGCCTGGCGTAGGATTCGGTGGCGGTTGGACACGAAACGCTCGATCTGCTCCGGACCACGGAGGCTGCGGTTGGTCAGGCAGAAGACGCGAACCGAGGCGGCAGTCAGAGTGTCACGCTCAGCCGGTCGCCGGCGAATAGCGTCATCCTTGGTCAGGACGATCCAGTCGTTCTCGCCAGCGTCTCGTAGCCAGATCTCATCGGCTAGGCGCTGGGCGCGTTTCTCGCCGTAAATGTCGGCCATCGAATGGACGGTGAGACCAGCGGTGCGCAGACCTTCGACAATGCTCTTACCGAGACTGCGATCGACGAAGAACTCGGGACTCTGCTCTCTAGGGCGGGGCATCGCCGGGGGACTATCTGACGCGACGTCCCCGTCTCACGCGATCAGGCTGCCGTCCGGGTTGCAAGCCGGATCACGTCCTCGACCTCGTCGGGAGGGACGCTGAAGTCCGTTGCGATCTCGGCCACAGAGTCGCCGGCCTGGAAGCGATCGACGAGATCCTCTACACGAGCGCCACCGTGGACGACGAGCGGGAGGCCGAATGCGACCTTTGGATCGACGACCACCTTGGCGTTGCCGTAGGTCGGCAGCCGCACCGAGTCCGCCCAACCATCACCGCCATAGTGGATGCGCTTCAGATAGTCCTTGACAACACCGGAGAACTGGCGTTGCTGGGTCCGGACGACAACCAGATCCATGACCTCGCGCTCGCCACGCCGGTTGGCGTAGTCGAAGAGGACCTCAGCCCCATCGGTGTAGAGGCGCTTGGAGGCAAGTGCGTGATCGACGCCAATCTCCTTTTCCAGGACCTCTACGGCGGGTCGAATCCGCTGCAGCGGCACTCCGGCTCGCCGGAAGCTCGACAGCACAAAGGCCTCGGCGAAGCCGATGAAGGGCACCGTCGCCTCCCGGCCGTGTGGCGGGAAGCAGGTGATCAACGGATGCTTGGCTTCCGGCGGCCGTGCCCAGCGCTGGATGTTCGACTTGGGCACATCGAGATATCCAGCGGTCTCGCGCAGCGTAAAGATCGCGCGGGCGAGCCGGGGATCGTCTGCCCCGAGATGAGCCTTCTGTTTCGCGTGAACTTTGATCAGGGCCTTCCTTCAGAACTCTGGTTTCCCGCTGCTCTTGATCGTAGCGACGGCTGCGGTCAGCGCTCGCTGGGCAAGGCCCAAAACGGCCTCACTTCGACCTCATCTTGCCCCAGAACTTGCCCCAAGGCCGATTTTGCACCTTGTTGTCTGTATGACAAAAGCAACGAAAACCCCGCAAATGCGGGGCTTTCGTGAAATAGCGGGGGAACGATTCGGCTCCAATAGCGACCTGATTGTGCCGATTGAATGGGCCGCAGATTTGGCTCCACAGGCGAAAAAGAAGCCCCGCACCCACGGGCAGATCAGGGTGCCCCGAAGGGACATCTGAAAAAAGTCGCCTTGACTTCAGCGTCAGCGGAGCTACCTTCGCCGACGCCAAAGACATAAGTGGCCCCGGCGGCGCGCTAACGCCCCGGGGCCTGGCACCGAAGAAAACGCCTTCGATGCAAGCGAAACCGTACTCGCCGTAGCCCCTACTGGGGCGGCATCCCTGGCCCTCTTCGGCGCCCTACCGAGAGGAGAGCGCGATGGATGCGGAGGGCTGCGAGCTGGGACCGTTCACCCCGGTTCCCGACGCGCTGGTCTTGGCCGCGATCCAGCGAGCGCAGCGCCACGGCTACAAACAGGTCGCGCGCTGGCACATCGCCGAACACCTCGGCTTCGTCCACAGCTCGGCGACGACGCGACAGCTTCGCCCCCAGCTCGAATCTCTCCGGGACGCCGGTTCGCTCGAACGAACCCGCAAGCACGGCCGCTATCAATGGACCCTCACCCCGAAGGGGCGCAGGCGCCTGGCGGCGGCGCGGCGCGCGGGGCGGGTCGGCGATCTTCCCGAGTCGCCCCAGCATCGGCGCTGGCGCCATGCGCGCGAAGAGGCCGAGCAGCGGATTGACGACTTCCGCACCCTGACCTACCAAACGCTCGACGCCGCCGAGGCGGTTGCCGAACCCGCCGATGGCCCCGGCTCGGAGACGTGGTTTGAGATGGGCGACCGGCTCGCCGCGATCTTCTGGCTGATGGGGTCGGCGACCCATTGCCTCACTGAGTGGCCCGAGCCTGACGACGCCCGCGCCGACCGCGACGACCCCCTTGCGGGGAGGCGAGGGCGGCGCGGCACCCCGGACTGGTCGGGCTATGAGAAGCGGGCCACAGGAGGCCGCCGATGATTTCGCCGGGGCTTCACGAGGGGTCGAGGTGTAGGCCACAGGGAGGTTCTTCCTCCTTGCCTCGGCCCCTCGTGAAGCCCCGGCGACGGACAGGCCGCCGCCGTGTCTGAGCTGAGCGAACACTTCGCCCTCGTTTTGCGGCGCCAGCGCCTGCGGGCCGACCTCTCCCAAGAAGAGCTTGCGTTCCTCGGCGGCATGCACAAAACCGCGGTCTCCCACCTCGAGCGCGGCGACAGGCTGCCGCTCCTTGACTCAATCGTGAGGCTCGCGGGTGGCCTTGAAATCGAGCCGAGCGAGCTGCTCGACGGCATTAGGTATCGGCCGGGCGGATTCAAGCCTGGCCGCTACGAAGTAACCGACGAACCCGACGCGGAGGTACAGCACAAATGATCGAGAGCTTCATCATCCTGCGGCGCTTCGGGGACACCGTGAGGCACCACCGGCTGAGGCTTGGAATCTCTCAGGAAGAGATGGGGTGGCGCGGCGACCTGCACCGCAACGACGCCGGGCACTTCGAGCGCGCCGAGCGAATGCCAAAGGCGGCGGCGCTGCTCAAGGTAGCCGCGGCGCTGGAGATCCCAATGCGCGAGCTGTTGAAAGGTATGAGGTGGAGGCCCACCGAGCTAACTCCGGGCCGCTACCTGTTCGCCGAGGTCGAAGACCAACCCCCACGAGCCCATCGACCCGAGCGGCCCGTCTGCCCAGTGCCGGGCTTCTTCGTGATCGGCGACAAGCGCCTCGCCGAGTGGGAGGTCGGACTGTGACCTCAATCGCGCCCCCGACCCCCGAGATGAAGCTCCGCTTCGGAGAGAACCTGGAGCGCTGCCGCGAGCGGGCCGGGCTGACGCAAGCGGAGCTGGGCTACCAAGCCTCCCTTCACCGAACCGAGATCAGCCTGCTGGAGCGGGGCAAGCGCCTCCCCCGCATCGACACCGCCGTCAAGCTGGCCGGATGCCTCTCGGTGTCCCTGGACGAGCTGGCTATCGGCATCGACTGGAATCCCGGCTACACCGTGGTCGTGGAGGGCGGGTTCGAGGTATCCGAGCAGCCATGACGTTCACCGACGCCGCCAGCGCTCGCTTTGCCAGCAACGTCATGCGGCTTCGGCGGGAGGCCGGTTTCTCTCAGGAGGTCATGGCCGACCGCTCGGCGGTCAGCACCGCCATGATCGGCAGGGTGGAGAACGGAAAAATCCTGCCCTACTTCGACGTCGTGATCAGGATGGCGGGCGCGCTTTCGACCACGCCGAGCGCGCTGGCCGAGGGGATCACCTGGAAGCCGGGCGAGATCGTGGAGTCCGATCCGCAGGACTACACCGTCGAAACCTGAACCAGCACCAGCCCGCTCGCGCCGGTCCCTCCTCTACCGTTGGCGTATGGCGATAGGCGCCCGCATCGGTCAGCCTCGCCCCGGAAGCAAGGTCCGGGTCACCGACCGATTCCTCGATCAGGTTCACGTCTATGAAATGACCCTGGAGGAGTACTACGAAAACGTCTTCTGGGGGGTCAAGAAGATGCGCTACGCCGAAGCATTCCCCGAAGCGGGCTGCTTCATCTGCGGTAGGCGCGACTACCAGCTTCACCACCTCCGCTACGACAACCTCGGCCAGGAGGAGTGGGACGAACTGGTCCCTTTGTGCCCGGACCATCACTACGAGATCGAGAAGCACATCGGCAAGGGCTATCCCGGCGTGAACCGCGAGAACGCCCACCTAGATTTCGTGCGCCAGAAGCCTCGAAGCGCAAGCCTCACCCTCGCGCTCAGGGCCTAACGACCCCTGCGCGGGGCCGATCCCCCGCGATCCTAACGGTCGGATTCGTCACATAAGGGGGTCCACTTTCCCTGCTCGGTGCCCTGTAGGTACATGGGGACAGAATCGAAAGCCCGACCACGGCCAGCCGAACCCGGCCCGCACTGCCCCAAGAAAGTTGCCGGATTTGGCTGGCTCGCTCGACAGGTCTGTAGATGATGAGCCTGCCGAGAACCTGTTTGCGCCCGCCCGGCCTTGCCAATCGCCCTGACCCCGATTGGCAAGGTGGGGTGGCGCTCATTCCGCGCCGTGGTGCGGAATCCGTGCCCCTCCCCCGCGCCCGAGTCTCTACCACCATGTTCGGAGTTCGGTGATGGCTGGTCGATCTTCCTCTGGCACCGGGCGCCATGCCGGGGCGCGTTCCTCGGCGGGGAACCCCTCGCTCTCCGATCTCGACCATCGCATCCTCGGCCTGCTCTCCTCTCTCCGGGTTCTGACCCTTCCTCAGCTCGCCACTATCTCGCCCGAGATCCCCTCACGTACCTTGCGCTATCGAACCGCCCGCCTCGCCAAGCATGGCTTCGTCGGGCGAACTCGGCCATACCGCGAACGCGGCTCAGCGCCGCATCATCTGTGGCCGACGCGCAAGGGCGAGGCGATCGCCAAAGGCGAAGGGCCGCCGCGCGGCGGTGAGCGGCGCGAGCCGAACCCGCTGTTCCTCGCTCACGCCGCTGGGCTTAGCGAGCTGTACGTGGTGCTGAAGACCGGGCTGCCCGAGGGCATCCGGCTCGCCGCCTTCGACCGCGAGGCCGACGCCCGCGAGACGTTCACCACCTACGCCCGCGAGGAACGGGCGATTGCCCCCGACGCCTGTGTCGACGTCGCCGAGGCGGACGGTCGGAGGCTGCTCGGCTTCGTCGAGCTGGACCTGGGGACGATGTCGCACCGCCAGCTCAAAGCCAAGGCGGCGGGCTACGGCGAGTACGCCCGGCTCGAAGCCTGGCGCCACCGCAACCCGTTCTGCCCGGCGCTGCTGTTCATCACCACCAGCGAGAAGCGGGCGCGATCCTTCCTCGCCGCCAGCAAGAGGGAGATCGACAGGGACCGGATGCTGGTCGCCTGCGTCGGGCTGGCCCGCGACCTGCGGCGCTGCATCGTCGCGCCCGAGTGGATGGTCGGCGACGGCGAACAGACCGCCGACCTGCTCGACATCCTCCGAGCGGCGCGTCGTCCTTACGACGAAGCGAAGGCGCGCGAGGATGCCGAGCGCCACGAGGAAGAGGCCGAGCGCGACCTGCTGCGCTCTGACCCCGAGGCCCTCGCCGAGCGCCTGCGGGGAGAGCTTCGCTACGGCTGGGGGAGCGACCAGCTCGGGCAACCGGCGACCGATGCCCTTCGCCTCTCGCTCGAAGGCGAGGGCGGCGCACTTGATGAGATCGAGCGCCGAGCGCTGGAAGCGGTCGGCGGGATGCTGGCCGAACCGATTGACGCCCGCCTCGCCGACCGTAAACCGACACCTTCTGAGCGCCAGGCGCTGGCGGCCTTGGTCGCGCACCATCGCGCGGGCCAGCTCGCGCGCCTGGATGAGGTGGCCGGGCGATTCAGCGAAGGGCCGAAGGTGCGCCAGAAGCGCCGTTGGCTGGAGGGCGGCGAACTGCTGAGCGCTGACAGCCTGGACGGGCTGCCCCGCGACGGCGAGCAAGACCGCGAGAGCGCCGCCGAGCAGGAACGCCTGCGGGAGAACTACCTTCGCTGGCGAGAGGCCGAGGCCACGCGGCTCGGCAAGCTGCACGGCTTCATCGCCCGGCGCCGCACCGGCCACGACGCCTTCCTCGCCGAGGTCGACCGGGGCGCGCTGCGGCGCTGCTCGCGCTGTGAGGAGACCGCCTATCCCGACCCGGAGCGCAAGCCCTGCCCTGGCGGTCGGCGCCACGTTGCCGGGCGCTGCCATTTCTGCGGGGCGGGGACGCTGAGCGAGCTGCCAACCGAGCCGGTGAAATCGACTTGAGATCCGGGCGCGACGGAGCTACACCTAGGGGGCGGATCGCAGCCCGGCGCCGCCGCGATCACCACGAAGGCAGGCAGCACCAAGCGGCCCCGGTCGGCGACCTCAAGCCCACCATGTCGATTGAACACACCAAGCCCGGATCAGCGCTGGACGATCAGCTTCGCCGCGAGCAGGCCAAGGCGATCTTCGACCTGCTTGCCTCCCGCCGCCGACCGGCTCAGAGAAGGGGACACTGATGCGACGCTTCGCCTGGTATGGACGCCTCTCGACCAAGGACAAGCAGGACCCGACCCTCTCCTTCCCCTCGCAGCGGGAAGCCTGCGCGACCAAAGCCGCCGAGCTGGGTGGGCGAATCGTCTGCGAGTTCACCGACCAGGAGGCCGGGCGCCGCGACGACCGGGCCGGGTGGGGCGAGCTGGTCCGCGAGGCCAAAGAGCCTGACGCCCGGCGCTTCGACGCGGTGATCGTCTACGCCACCTCGCGCCTCAGCCGCGATCTGCTCCATGCGCTCACCTATGAGCGCGAGATGGCGCGGGCCGGGATCGAGGTCTTTTACGCGCTTACCGCCGGCGACCAGACCAGCCCCGAGGGGCGGCTGATCCGCCACATGTTCCAGGCGCTCGACCAGTTCGAGGTCGAGAAGCTGGGCCGCGAGGTGCGGCGCGGGCAGACCGAGAACACCCGGCAGGGCTACCGCAACGGCGGCCGCGCGCCATACGGCTACCGGCTTCGGCATGAGCCGCACCCCGACCCGGCGCGGGCGCGGGCTGGCGATAAGAAGTCCCGCCTGGTGCCCGACCCTGAGCGGGCGCCTGTGATCGCCGAAGTCTTCGACCGCTTCCTTGCCGGGTCCGGCTACAAGGAGATCACCAACCACCTCAACCGGCCGGGCGGACCGCCGCCGCCGAGCCACGTCGATTCCAAGCGGAACACCGCTGGCAAGTGGTCGAAGAACACCCTGCGGGCGATCCTCCAAAACCCCGTCTACACCGGCCGCCTCTGCTGGAACCGGCTCGACTTCCGCGCCGTCAAGCAGGGCGAGGGTCCGCTGGTGCGCCGCAAGCCCGAGGAATGGGTCGAAGCCGAGCGGCGCCACGAGGCGCTTGTCACCGACGAGATGTTCGAGCGCGTCCAAGCCGAAATCGGCAAGCGCGGCCGAAGCGAGGGTTCGCGGCGGCGCAGCCAGCAAAAACGCTTCTACCTGCTGCGCGGGATCGTCCACTGCGCCACCGGGCATAACCCGCTTCGGATGCACGGCAAGACCCGCAAGGACAACACCTACTACGCCTGCTGCTACCGGATCAGCTACGGCGACAAAGCGGCCGAAGCGCTCGGCCACGGCAAATGGCAGTACATCCGTGAGGACGCGCTGGTCAAAGTGATCGACGCCTTTTTCGCCACTCGCGTATTCGGCCCGAAGCGCCTCGCCCACTTCCGCGCCCAGCAGGCGGCGCTCGCCAAAGAGGTGCATACCGACAACGGCGAGGAGCGCCAGCGGATCGCCCGCGAAGTCAGCGACGTTGAGCAGCGAATCGAACGCCAGCTCGCGGCAATCGAGAGCGGCGTCGATCCGGTCCTCGTCGGCGAGCGCATTCGGGCGCTGAAAGACAAGCGCGAGGTAGCCGAGACAGCGCTCGCCGAACTCGAAGCCGACGACCGCCAGAACGGCACCGTCGATCCCGAGGAAGCCTGCGCGGTTCTCGACGGCATTCCCGACCTTGGCGAGCTGCTTGCCGGGGCCGATCCCCAACAGCGCCGCGCCGTCTTCGACGCCTTCCGGCTGTCGGTCGAGATCGACCGAAACAGCGGCCAACTACGACTGAAGGCGCTCGTATCGAGCGCCTTCAGTCAAGCTCGCGACCTGAAGTCCTTGGTCGCTAATGGCGGAGTAGCGGGGGCGGGATTCGAACCCGCGACCTTCGGGTTATGAGCCCGACGAGCTACCTGGCTGCTCCACCCCGCGGCGGTTTGGTCATGCTAGCAACGCTGGAGCGGCGAGTCGGGGAGGCGGCGGGGCGGTGCAGCAGCGCTTGCCGGGCCACTCTCTCTAGAGTGGCGGCGGCATGGCAAGGGATTCTCACCGGGTCGCGGTTGTCGACGTCGGCTCCAACTCGACGCGACTGCTGATCGCCGACGTCGACGGCAGGATCGACGAGATCGAGCGGCAGAGCAGAGTGACTCGGCTGGGCCGTGGGGTCGACCTCTCGGGGCAGCTCTCCGCCGAGGCGATCGAGTCGGCGTGCGAGGCAATCGCCGACTACGTGGCGATCTGTGGCAACACCGGCGTAGAGCGCATCGAAGCGATCGCCACCAGCGCCGTGCGCGACGCGTCCAACGGCGGCGCCTTCGTCGCCGAGCTGCGCGAGCGCTTCGCCCTCTCGGCCCGCGTGCTCGACGGCGAGGAGGAGGCCCGGCTCACATATATGGGGGCCACGGCCGAGCATCCGCCAAGCGAGCCGACGCTGGTCGTAGACATCGGCGGTGGCTCGACCGAGCTGGTCGTCGGCACCGGAGAGGACATCTCCTTCCACGCCTCGCTGCAGGCCGGGGTCGTGCGCCATACCGAGCGCCACATTTCCTCCGACCCGCCGACCGCGCTCGAGCTCGAGGCGTTGGCGACGGACGTGCGCACCCTTATAGAGAGCGCCGTCGCCGACCAACCCGGCGCCACCGCCCAGGCCGCGATCGCAGTCGCCGGCACGCCCACCTCGCTGGCCTCGATCGAGCTGGGACTCGAGCCGTACGACCCGAAGCAAGTACATGGGCGTACGCTGACCCTTGCCTCGATCCAGCGCCTGCTCTCGCAACTTGCTTCCTCCTCACTGGCCAAAAGGGCAGAAATAGCCGGCTTGCACCCCGATCGGGCCCGTTCCATAGTCGCCGGAGTCGTGATCCTGGTCGAGACGATGCGCGCCTTTGGCCTAGAACAGGTCGGGGTCTCCGAGCACGACATCCTCTACGGAGTCACAATCGAGGCAGTTTCGGCTCTAGATTGCGGATAATCCCGTATTCCCATTCAGTGGCAAGTACGTGGCCCGGGTGGACAGTCGACGAGCCCATGCCTCTACATATGGGTAATGCGTCCACGCGAACCCCAAAAACTAGTAGGCTATACCTACCTGTTTTTAAGTATCCGCGAAAGGGGTGACTAGACGCAACGGATAGCCGGGCAGATAATTCATTCATCGGGAAAGAGGTGGGGCACAACCTGCCGCAGACCCGGTACAGGGTTCGGACGATTGCCGCATCATGGCGCCTCCCGCCGTCTGGGCCCACCAAATAAGGACTGGTCCCTGAAGACGTACCCCTGCCCGTCCTGAGGGGCCAAGCTTGGATCGGCCGCCAGAGATGGCGGCCGATTCTCTGCTCAGACCCGGCTCAAGCCAGATTCGACTTGCGTGGGTAGACCACGTCCGGGTCGGTGAGGACGTTGACGAGGGTCGGGCGCCCCGACTCGAAGGCGCGCTCCAGCGCCGGGCGCAGCTCTCCGGGCTCGCGCACGAGCACCCCCTCGCAACCGAGCGCCTCGACCATCTGGTCGTAGCGAGTCTCGGGCCGCAGCTCCGCCGCCACCGAGTAGCCGTAGAGGAACTTCATCGGGTGGTGCTCAAGTGCCCAGATGCCGTTGTTGCCCATCACGCCGACGATGGGGAGACCGTGGCGAGCCATCGTGTCGAACTCCATCCCGGCGAAGCCGAATGCCCCGTCGCCGAGCAACAGGCAGACCTGGCGCTCGGGATGGGCGAGCTTCGCCCCGATCGCCTGGCCGGGGCCGGCGCCGAGGCAGCCGAACGGACCGGGGTCCATCCAGCAGCCCGGCTGGAAGGTCTCGACGAAGCGGCCGGCGTAGGAAACGAAGTCGCCGCCGTCACCGACGACGATCGCGTCGCGGTCGAGGACTTCGCCAAGCTCTTTGTAGACGCGGACAGGGTGCAGCGGAGAGCGCGAATCGTTCAGCTCCTCCTGCTCGGCCGCGCGCTTCTCCTCCTCGACCTTGCGCAGCTGGGCCAGCCACGGCTCGGTGCGGCCTTCCCCGCCCTCCGCCGCATCGCGGATCGCAGCCAGGCTGGCAGCAACGTCGCCGACCAGGTCGACCTGCGGCGCCCGGTTGGCGCTGAGCGCGTTCGGCGCCGCGTCGAGGCGGATCAGCTTCGCCTCCTCGGCGATGCTGGCACCGAAGCCGAGGCGGAAGTCGAGCGGCACGCCGATCACCAGCGCCACGTCGGCACCGCCCAGCCCAGCGCCGCGGGCGCGGCTGAAGGCGAGCTCGTGGTCGGCAGGCAGGCAACCGCGGCCGAGCCCGTTGAGAAAGACCGGGATGCCGAGCTGCTCGGCCAGGGCGCGCAGCTCGTCCTCGCCGCGGCCCCAGTAGAGGCCGGACCCGGCCATGATTGCGGGGCGCTCCGCGGCGGCCAGCAGCGCCGCCGCCTCTTCCACACCCTCGGCTGGGCGGGCCTCGGATGCCGGCACCGCCGGGACCTCGGGCTCCGCCTCGGTGAAGACCACGTCGAGCGGGTAGTCGACGAAGGTCGGCCCGTAGGGTGCGGCCAGGGCGAGATCCAGCGCCGCCGCGGTCCGCGCTGCGATCCGGCCCGGCTCCTTCACCGTCTCGGCCGACTTGACCAAGGGCGAGACGAATGGCAGGTGATCTATCTCCTGCAACGAGCCCGACCCCCAGCGCAGCTCCGGCGCCCGCCCGCCCAGAACGCAGACCGGCGAGCAGTTCGCCTGCGCCCCGGCGATCGCGCTGAGGCCGTTGGTGACTCCCGGTCCGGCGGTCAGCGCCGCGACCCCCGTCCGTCGCGTTGCCTTGGCGAAGCCCTCGGCCGCAAACGCAGCCGTCTGCTCGTGCCGCACATCGACGATCTCGATCCCCTCCTCGCGGCAGCCGTCGTATATGGAGAACAGGTGTCCCCCAGACAGCGTGAAGAGGTGGCTGACGCCTCTGGACTTGAGCACCTTCGCAACTATCCGCCCCCCATGATCCATAGAAGCTGGAGCCTAAAGGCACGCCGAAGCAGAAGTGGACACGTCCCTCGCGCGGGTGGCGCGGGGGGAGGGGGTCGAGGACAGCCCGTGGACTGCCCGCGGCCCCCCTGCCCCATGACAGGACCCGCGGGCGGACTACCATCGGATCTGCCCGGGTGGCGAAATTGGCAAAAGCGGCGCCCTTAAAAGGCGTTGCCCCACTGGGGGGCTTGCGGGTTCGAATCCCGCCCCGGGCACTCTCCGCCCCGGGCTTGCATTTATAAAGCCGCACTAAAAACTGGCGAGGTACCGCAACTACCCCGGTGCTACGGTGTCTTTTGAGCTAGAAGACAACGCCTTCCCTGGAGGATTCGCTTGGAGGCTTCAGCTCTATCCCACGCCAGTCGCCGCGGACTTCTCGCCCGGCGTTCCCCCCTTCTCAAGCTGCAGGGCGACGATCGCCTGATCGCGATGGCCCGCGCCGGCAACCCCGGCGCCTTCGAGGCGATCGTCGACCGCTACCAAGGCCGCCTGCTCGGCTTCTGCCGCCAGATGCTCCACTCCACCGAGGACGCCGAGGACGTCCTCCAGGAGGTCTTCGTCAACGCCTACCGGGCGATGCTCGCCGACGAGCGCGAGATCAACCTGCGCCCGTGGCTGTACAGGATTGCCCGAAACCGCTGCCTCAACCACCTGCGCAAACCGACTGCCGACGCACAGGAATCGATGGACATGGTGCCGGAGGTCGAGGCCGCCTCGACGGCGGAGAAGGCCCACAACCGCGAGGAGTTCCGCCAGCTCCTCACCGATGTCGGCAAGCTGCCCGAGACCCAGCGCTCCGCTCTGCTGCTGCGCGAGATGGACGCGATGTCCTACGAGGAGATCGCGCAGGCGATGGAGACCAGCGTGCCATCTGTCAAGTCGCTGCTGGTCCGCGCCCGGATCTCGCTCGCCGAGGCAAGCCAGGCGCGGCAGCTGACCTGCGGCGAGGTTCGGATCGACCTGGCCGAGGCCGCCGAGGGGCTGCGCAAGCTCTCCGGCCCGGTGCGCCGCCACGTCCGCGACTGCGACGAGTGCTCCGACTTCCGCTCCCAGCTGCGCTCCAACGACAAGGTGCTGGCAGCGCTGGTCCCGGTGGGGCCGCTGGTCGCGTTTAAGGGCTTCATTCTCTCCAAGCTTGGCCTGGGAGGAACGGGTGCCGGTGGCGCCGCGAGCGCTACAGGCGCGAGCGCCACCGGGGCCGGCGCCGTCGGTGGCGTCGGCGCTGCGCTCAGCTCCAGTGGCGCGGCCGGTGGCATCGGGGCGATCGGCGGGGCGATCGGCACCAAGGCGGTCGCCGGAGTCGTCACCGCAGCTGTGATCACTGCCGGCGCGGTCGGCGTCGAGCAGCAGGCCACGACGACGCCGAGCACCGGTGGCGCCAAGATCTCCCATGTGCACAAGACGACTCCGGCGGTCGCCATGGCGCAGCAGGCCGTGCCGGCCCCCGCTCGCCCGCAGGCCGCGACGGAACCGGCTCCGGTCGAACCGGCTCCGGTCGAAGAAGAAGCTGCGCCGACCGAATCCGAATCCGAAGCGCCCGCCGACCAGGCCGGCGGCGAAGATGCCGAAGCAACGCCACAGTCAGCCGCGGGGATCGACGCCGCGACGCCATCCACCGGTGCCGGAGCCCCCTCCACAGGAGGCACGGTCGTGGTTACCGTTGGCGGCGGACCGGCGCCGGAACCGGCTCCCGCACCGCCCGCCGAAAGCGCGCCACCGGCCGAAAGCGCGCCGCCCTCAGAACCGTCGGTGGGGGCATCGTCCCCGGCTGACAGCAGCGCAGCGGAAGCGCCCGCCGACCCCGGCCACTGAGGGATCCCAGAGGCGACTCAGCCGGCCGAGACCGACTCGCCCGGCGCCAGGACGACCACGGTCGAGGAGGTCTTCTCCTCGACCTCGGCTTTGAAGGCTGCCGAGTCGGCCTCGATCGGCGGGAAGGTGTCGAAGTGCATCGGGATGACCGTGCCTGCGCCGACGAACTCGGCCGCAACCGCGGCGTCGTGGCGGTCCATCGTGTAGTGGCCGCCGATCGGCAGCATGGCGACGTCCACCGAGTTGCGTTCGGCGATCAGCTTCATGTCGCTGAAAAGGCAGGTGTCACCGGCGTGGTAGACGGTGACCCCGCCGAGGTTGATCAGTAGTCCGGCCGGCGTGCCGACGACCGTGCCGGCGGTCGGGCTGAAGAGAGCCTCGGGCGAACGGGGAAGCGTGCTGGTGTGCCAGGCAGGCACGAGCTTCACCCAGCCCCACTCGAAGCGCACGGTACCGCCGAGATTCGGATCGTGGACCCTCTCGACCCCCATCTCCTTAAGCCATTCGGCGATCTCCACGACTGCCACGCACTCGGCGCCGCAGCGAGTCGCAACGCCAACCGCGTCGGCCATGTGATCGGCGTGGCCGTGGGATATGACGACGTGTGTCGGCTCGACGTCCTCGGCGCCGGCGACCGCGGCCGGATTGTTGGGCTTGAGGAAGGGGTCGACAAGGACCCTGGTGGCCCCACTGCTCAATTCAAAGCACGAATGGCCATGAAATCGGATCTCCATCTCTCAGCGCTCTCCTTCCGGGTTTTGGACGTCATTCATCTCCTCGTGCAGTGCCCAGCCGACGGCAACTCCAACCATCATCCCCATCCTCGCCTCCTCGGCAAGCAAGGAGCGCACCGCGGCGACGCGCTCGTCCGGGTCGGGCACGGTCGCCGCCTTCAGCGTCTCCGCGTCGTGGGACTCGCCGAACCAGCCGCCCTCGGCGAGCGCCGCGGCGAGCACCTTCTGCAGCTGCGGCGCGGCGCGGGCGACGACCCGCTCCGCCTCGGCGAAGCGCTCGGCGTCGACGAGCCGCTCGATCGCGGCTTCCAGCTGCTGGTCGTCTGGGGGCACCGGTGGAGCCTAGTCGCGGAGTGCCGCGGCGGCCAGGCCGGCAAGGCCGCCCACCGCTGCCCCGACCAGGCCGGCAAAGGGATCGGCGGTCGAGTCGAAGATCGGCAAGGCAAGGAGGACCGCGGCAGCGACTACGACGCCGATCGCGTCGTAGTCGTCGTCGATCGCCCCGTGCGCCTCGGCGCGGCGGATCGTGAACCAGGCGGCGACGGCGCCGAGCGCCATCCCGTTGCCGCCGGCGATGACGACGAAGTCGCCCCGCGCATTGGCGATGGCGTCCGCGACCAGCATCCCCAGCGAGCCGCAGGCCACCAACAGCAGAGCCGTCGGCGCGGTGCCAAGGCGGCGCTCGAGCCCGGTGGAGAAGATCGCCAGGCCAACAGCCACGACGAAGAGGTAACCGACGTTGCCGTAAGCGAACGGTGCAGTGAGGAAGCGCCACCACTGGTCCTCGAAGGGGACGACCAGGCCGCCGAAGCTGACGAGCGCGTAGCCCGTCGCCTTCTGCGCTAGAAGCAGGATGGCGGGGCCGAGGATCGCCACCATCGTCGCGTAGGGCCGCAGCGACGCGACCGAGGAGGCCTCGGGACGGCGCAGGAAGCTAGGGCGGGCGCGGCGGCGCGGCTTCGGCTCGAGCCCATCGCCACGGCGTTCCAGCTTCGGCGCCCGCTTGCGCAGGCGGGCACCGCAATAGGGGCACTCGGTTACGTAGGGACTGACCTCAGAACCGCAGTTCTTGCAAACGACGCTGAGCTCAGTCTCGCTCATGATCATCCGAGGATAACCCCCTACCGGCAGGTGCTCGAAGGCAGGCCGCGATGGCATACTGGGCATACACCCCGTATTCGAGGAGGAAAAGCGTGGAGTTGAAGAGCCTGACCGAGCAGAAATCGCTGCTGGAGACACTTGCCCCCGGCAAACGAGCGCGCCTGCGGCGCCTGCTCTTCGAGTTCGGACCGGGCAACGGCACCCTGATGCTGCTGCCGATCGACCAGGGCATCGAGCACGGCCCGCGCGATTTCTTCCCCAATCCGGCGTCGAAGGACCCCGAGTACCAGTTCCGGCTTGCGGCCGAGGCCGGCTACTCGGCCCTCGCCTGCCAGATCGGGATGGCGACCAAGTACTACCCCGACTACGCCGGCCAGGTGCCGCTGATCCTCAAGGTCAACGGCAAGACCGACATCCCCTCCTCGGCGCACGCCTTCTCCTCCTGCAACGCCAGCGTCGAGGACGCGGTGCGGCTCGGCGCCGACGCGGTCGGCTACACGCTCTACGTCGGCTCGCCGCGCCAGGACGAGGACCTCGCCCAGCTGCGCCAGGTGCGCCAGGACTGCGACCGCTTCGGGATGCCGCTGGTCGTCTGGTCATACCCGCGCGGCGAAGCGGTCGACGCCAAGGGCGGCGCCGGCTCGTTCTACGCGATCGACTACGCGGCGCGGATGGCGATGGAGCAGGGCGCCGACGTGGTCAAGCTCAACATGCCGAAGATCGACCCGTCGAAGGACAAGGACGCCCCCGCGCCCTACAACGAGATGCAGGTCGACGAGGCGGAGGCGATCCGCCAATGCGTCGAATCGGCCGGCCGCTCCCTGGTTGTGCTCTCCGGCGGCTCCAAGGTCGACGACGAGACGGTGCTGACACACACGCGCGAGATCATGCAGGCTGGCGGCTCCGGCGTGATCTTCGGCCGCAACGTCTGGCAGCGCGAGTGGAGCGAGGCGCTGGAGATCGTCGCCTCGATCAAGGAGACGCTGCTCGCGAGCGTTCGCCGCATCCCCTAGCTACAAGGGGGGGAGAAAATCTCGCCCTCGCGCCTTAGGTGAGGGTGGAACAAGGTCTTTGGCGACGCGGTCGGCTCGGCAGTCTGGTGCTGTTGGCGGCCGCGGCGCTGCTGATCCTGCGCCCGTGGGAAGGCGGCGGCCGCGGCGAGGGACCGGCGTCGGTCCGCGCCCTCGTCACCCGGGCGATCGACGGCGACACGATCGAAGCGCAGATCGGGGGACGTGAGGAGGACGTGCGCTACATCGGCGTCGACACGCCCGAGACGGTCAAGCCCGACACGCCGGTCCAGTGCTTCGGCCCGCGCGCCTCCGCCTTCAACCACCGGCTCGTCGAAGGGCGCCGGGTGCGCCTCGTCTTCGGCGTCGAGCGCCGCGACGTCTACGGCCGGCTGCTCGCCTACGTCTATCTGGGCGAGCGCTTCGTCAACGCGAGCTTGGTCCGCCGCGGCCTCGCCCGCTCCCTGACGATCCCTCCCAACGACCGCTTCGCACCGCTGTTTCGGGGTCTGGAGCTGGGTGCGGCGCGGGCCGGCAGGGGGCTTTGGGGCGCCTGCCCAACCTAGGGCCGGCCAAGGCCATCGTGACCGATCGCACATTCCCTCCCCCTGCAGCGCCTCGTGCGCCTTTGCTACGGTCCCCCGCGGCCCGTCGGGCCACCCGACCTATGCGAATGCGTCAGAGCATCTCCCAGTTCGAGACGGCCTTCGAGCAGGAGACATCACTTGAGCGCCGCCGCCGCGAGCAGCTTCGCCGCCGCGCCGCGAACCGCTCGCGGGCGCGGCGAATCACCCGCAGCGAGCAGGAGAGCAAGGTGCGCTTCAGCGTCCTCGCCGTCTGCCTGACGGTGACCGTCGTCGTCGTGGTGGTGTCCATGTTCGAGGCGCTCGCCTTCCTGATGTCCTAGCGGCCGTGCGAACGACCGCCTAGGTTGAATAGACTCGCGCGCCGATGGCAAGACGCTCACTTAAGCCACAGCTCAACCAGATCCGCGCCTGGGTCCGCCAGGGCCGTACCGATGCGTGGATAGCTCACCAGCTCGAAGTCAGCACTAGCGAGCTGCGCGAGTTCCGCAAACAGCACGGCTTCACTCCCGACGAGGAGGACACCGCGTCCGGCGAAGTCGATCTCCGCGACGAGATCGAGGCTGAGATCGAGGCCGCCGCGGCCGAGGAGCCTGAAGAGGACGAGGAAGAATCCGAGGCGGACAAGGATGGCGACGACGGCGAGAAGGGCGAGCGCTCCGGAGAGGCAGGCGAAGACCGGCCGAAACGCAGGCGCCGGCGAGGCCGCCGCGGAGGCCGCGGGCGGCGCAAAGACCTCGAGGCGACCTTCGACCATGGCGAGACCGACGGCTATGGCCTCTGGCTCGACCCGGCGGTCAAGGACAACCCCGTCTATGCCGAGCACTGGGCCGGCAAGCGGGAGGTTGTTGTGCGGATCGATGCCGATCAGATCGTGATTCGGCGTCCGGGCGAGCCCGCAGCTGAGTCCGATGACTCGGACGACTCGGATGCCTGAGAGCCGATCCCAGCAGGCCTCCGCTTAACCGGCTGCCTGCCACGAGCCGATCTCAGCAGGCCTCCGCTTAACTTTTTTGGTGGGTCGGTTGGGGCCTGTCGAGGGCGGGGCCGGCAAAAAAGTACAAGACGCTCTGGCCTACTGAGATCGGCTCGTGGGCGTATTCGGGATGCTTTCCAGCGGGGCGTTGGCTGGGCCGCACGCCGCCGGGTTGAGCTTGCCTTCTAGCTTCCATACGGTGACCGGGCCGCTGCGGTTTATTGGCTTGATTGTCGGGTCGTTGTACAGCCATTTCGCCTCGGGGGAGGGGATTGGGGAGCTGGGGTCTATGAAGTTGAGGAATGGGGTTGTGACCAGGTAGTCCAGGTTGGCGGCGTTTACTGCGGCGCGGAAGGCGGCGCAGGTGGGGATCGCGTTGTAGGCGCCGTGGGGGCCCTTTTCGCCTAGGTAGACGACGCGGTTGGAGAGGTCGGTGCCGTAGAAGCCGTACTGGAGGAAGCCGGCGGTGGTGCCGGCGAGGCCGATGCGGGCGTCGCCGATGTTGCGGGCCCATGTGTAGGCCGAATCGAGGTGGGCGCCGGGGATGCGCTCTTCCTCCGGGACGTCGTTGAGGAAGCGGTGCTCCAGGTAGTGCCGCTGCACCGGGTAGCCGATCGCGACGACGAGCAGCGCGAGCGCGGCGAATCCCCCAGCGACGAGGCCCCGCCCCGCCCCGCGCGCCCGGGCCAGCAGGAGCCCTGCCGGCACAACCACGACGAGGAAGGCCAGGCCCCAGGCAAACAGGCGTGCCGGGTCCCGCAGCACCGCATCCGAGCGATCGGTGGCAACCAGAACCAAAAGCAGCCCCGCGAGCGCTCCCCACCCCCAGAGATCCCGCCAACGCGACTCGAGACGGTCCCTCTCCCTGCCGGCCGGTAGCAGCACCACGGGGAAGAGGGTCAGGCCCAGGAGCAGGGCTGGGATGGCATAGCGGATGTTGATCCCGAAGCCGACGGGCGCGCCCTCGGCACCGGCGGCGCTCAGGGGGGTGAAGAGGTAGGCGAGGAGGCCGATGAGGGCTACTGCGCCCATCCAGCGCAGCACGTCGTCCCTGGCGCGGAACAGAGCCAGCAGGCCGCCTGCGACGGCCGCCGCTATGACCAGTGGCCAGAGGACGCCGAAGGCCTGGTGCAGGCCGGGCGCGAAGAATTCCCGCCAGACGCTGGTGTCGGTCAGGTAGTGGACGATGTTGAAGTTGGGCCGACCTTCCTGCAGCCGCTCGGGATGCGGGAGCGAGATGGGCCCGATGCTCGTCGCCTGGGGCAGCGGGTTGCCGGCGACGATCAGGTTGCGCAGGTACCAGTAGCCACCGCCGAGCAGGGCGGAGACGAACCACCAGCCAAAGACGGCCCAGCGCCGGCCGGCGGGCGCGAGTGCGACCACGGCGAGGGTCAGGGCGGCGGCCATCGCGACGGCGGTCGACTTGGTGCCCACCGCTAGCCCGGTTGCAAGCCCGGCCGCGGCGATGGCCCAGTTCAGCCCTGGCGCGTCGGCGCGCGGGTCCTGTCGTGGGGGAGGGGGCCCTGCGGGCAGTCCACGGGCTGTCCTCGACCCCCCTCCCCCACGCCACCCGCGCGAGATGCCGGGTAGGGCGTTTACGAGGATTGCGGCGGCGGCTAGGAGGAGAGCGGCAGCTACCAGGTCGTTCTTGGCGGCTCCCGGCTCCCGCACGACGAGGGTGTGGCACTCGAGCACGATGGCGGCGGCTACAACGGTGAGATGGCCTCGCCCGTAGGGCCTCCCGATACACCAAGCGGCAAGGAACGCGAGCCCGAGGAAGCTGAAGTTCAAGAAGAGCGACAGCGTGTCTCGATGCGTGAGCAGGATCCCCGTCGCGTGGAGAAGCTCCGAGTTCTGCGGGTAGAACCAGTTTGTGAAGACCGTCTCGGTGTAGTGCAGGCCCGTCGTGGAATGGCTTTTCGCCATGTCCACGGCGAAGGGCATGTGGTACCAGAGCGAGTCGAAGTTGAAGATCCCCCGGTCCAGCGCGTCCTTCGTCGTCAGGCCCCAGTGGGCAAAGACGAGCGCAATGACCCCGACGGTTACGGCCCACGCCAGCCAAGACGCCTCACCCGCGGGTGTCACAGGGGGAGGGGGGTCGAGGACGGGCCGTGGCCCGTCCGCAGTGCCCCCCTCCCTCCGCGACAGGACCCGCGGCCGAGAGGATGCGTGCTCCGTTGTGGTCTCTATAGGCACCAAAAGGAGCGCAGCTACGCCAAGAAGGAGCGATGAGCCGACCAAAGCCCAGTCGTAGAAGAGGCCGACCGTCCCGAGGATCTCGCCGAGCCAGATGAGCAAGGCGATGGCGACGACCGCCTCGACGAGGCGAGCCGGGGCGCCATCCCAGCCAGGAAGAAGCTTCTGGCGCAATCGGTACGCCGTGAAGCCCACGGACAGCCCTACGACCGCCAGGGTCAGAGCGCCGAGGACGTAGGCGCCGACGCTAACCATGTCCCTCTCGGCGCGGTCGTCTTTTCAATCGAATAGCGGGTGCAATGACGACCGCGCGGGGGTGGGTCGTCAGAGGCCGCGGACGACCATCGGCTTCTCGCCGGGGGCGACCATGCCCTGAGCCCTGGCCTTGGCGTTGACAACGACCGGGTCGTCGGCATGCTGGACGCGCCAGTGCAGGCGGGTGTTTTCGTGCTGGGCCTCGTGCAGCTGGGCTTTGGCCGCCGTGGTCGCGGTGTAGGTCTTGACGAAGTCGATCGCCGGGTTGAGGTAGGAATAGAGGACGGCGAAGAGGACGAGTGTGAGTGCGACGCGGCCGACTCGGTCCCAGTGGATGCGGCTGGCGCCGCGCCGCGCGGCGGGCTTGCGGCGGGCGGCCGGGCGTCGTTTGGATCCGCCGGCGGGCCGTTTCCTCGCCTGAGCGCGCACTGCCATGACCGCTCCTACGCGGTCGGGCCCCGCATTCCTTCACTAAGAGTTCCGTTGACGGAACGCCTGCAAGCCTGGAAAGGTGGCGGAATCGCCGAGTTCCTCCTCGATGCGAAGCAAGCGGTTGTACTTGGCGACGCGATCGGAGCGCGACGGGGCGCCGGTCTTGATCTGCCCGGCGCCGGTGGCGACGGCGAGGTCGGCGATCGTCGTGTCCTCGGTCTCACCCGAGCGGTGGGAGATCACCGCCGTGTATCCCGCTTCGGAAGCGATGCGGATCGCCTCCAGGGTCTCCGTGAGGGTGCCGATCTGGTTGACCTTGACCAGGATCGAGTTGCCGACCCCGAGCTCGATCCCCCTACGCAGGCGCTCGGGGTTGGTGACGAAGAGATCGTCGCCGACCAGCTGGACCCGCTCGCCGAGCTTCTCGGTGAGGAGCTTCCAGCCGTCCCAATCCTCCTCGTCCATGCCGTCCTCGATCGAGAGGATCGGGTAGCGCGAGCAGGCGGCCTCCCAGTAGGCGGCCATCTCCTCGGACGAGAGCGAGCGGCCCTCGTGCTCGAGCACGTAGGCGCCACCCTCGAAGACCTCGCTGGTCGCCGGGTCGAGGGCGATGAAGACATCCGTACCCGGCTCGTAGCCGGCCGCCTCGACGCCCGCGAGGACCGCCTGCAGGGCCGCCTCGTTGGACTCGAGGTTGGGCGCGAAGCCACCCTCGTCGCCCACCGCGGTCGAGTGGCCGCTCGCGGCGAGGCTCTTCTTCAGCGCGTGGAAGACCTCGGTCCCGACCCGCAGGCACTCCGAGAAGCTCGCCGCGCCGGCCGGAACGACCATGAACTCCTGGAAGTCGACCGAGTTGTCGGCGTGGGCGCCGCCGTTGAGCACGTTCATCATCGGCACTGGGAGCAGACGCGGCTCGTCGCCGCCGTAGAGCGCAGCCAGGTATCGGAACAGAGGCTCGCCGGCGAGCATGGACGCAGCCTTGGCTGTGGCGAGCGAGACTCCGAGGATCGCGTTGGCGCCCAGCCCGCCCTTGTTGGGCGTGCCGTCGAGCTCGATCATCTTCGCGTCGAGCCCTGCCTGATCGCCGGCGTCGGCCCCTTTCAGCGCCGCGGCGATCTCCCCGTTGACGTTGGCGACCGCGCGCGAGACACCCTTACCGGCCCATGCCGGGCCGCCGTCTCGAAGCTCGACCGCCTCGAACTCGCCTGTCGAGGCGCCCGAGGGAACCGCCGCCAACCCACGCACGCCCGACTCGAGCATGACTTCGACCTCGACCGTGGGGTTGCCCCGCGAATCGAGGATCTGGCGGGCGTGGATGGAAGAAATCGCGCTCACGAGAGGCGCCAGTCTAGCCCCGCGTCCGGAGGCTTGCGGCTATTCGCCGGTGGTGCCCGGGACGACGCCGGGGGGAAGTTCGGCGCCTTCGGGAAGTGCTGCGGCTTCGCCGGCCGGGTGAGGGCGCTGGGCCAGTTTCAGGCCTTCCGGTTTTAGCAAGCTCACCGACCCCGGCTGCGCCGGCTTGACCTGAGTCACCAGCGCAGGACACGCTTCCGCTGCTTTTTTCGGGCTCGCTTCATAACAGGCGGGGTCGGCTTCGGCCGGACGGCCGTCGCCCTTGAAGTTGGCGCAACGTTCGATCGTGAAGCCGCCCGCACAAAAGGTGCGGCTCAGCCAGGTGCTGTGGAAATCGCGGACGACGCTTTCGAGATTCTGCTGCGAAGCCTGTTCTTCCAGCTGGGTGCTGATCTGCGATTTCACTTCTTCCAGCAACTGGACTTTTTCGGGGGTGATCTTCATCACCTCGAAGACGATGTAGCCGCGGGAATCCTTGACCGGGCCTTCAATTTCGCCCTGCGGAGCGGCGAACACTTCGGTATTCAGCGGTTCCGGAACGCCGCCTTCGCTGACACCGGCCTGGAGGCCGCCTTTCCCTTTGGTCGCCGGGTCGGTCGAGAACTTCTTTGCGACCTTTTCCCAGCCCTGCACCGAGTCGTCTTTTTCGAGCTCGGCTTTGGCTTCTTCGACCTTCGCCTTGTCTTTGTTGAGGACGGTACGGATGTCCCGGCTCTCCGGCGTCGTGTACTGGCTGGACTTGGCAGCTTCGTAGTATTCCTCGATTTCGCGGCTGCTCGGCACGCTCGGTTCGCCCTGGATCTGTTCCTGGATCTGTTTGGTGAGGATCTGGAGTTCGACCCGCGAGTTGACGTCAGCCAGCGTGTAGTGCGATTCCTTGAGGAATTCCTGGAACTGCTTTTCGGTTTTGAAGACTTGCGATTTCAGTTTTTTCAGTTCTTCGGCAACTTCTTTCTTCGTCACCGAGATGCCCATTTCTTCAGCCAGCCCGCGGATCCAGATCGATTCGAGAAGTTCGCCGAGCGCCGCTTCCTTCAGTTCTTCGTATTTTTCGTCGCCGGGTTTGGGCACCGGCACTTTGCCGGTGGCGGCGGCGATGGCGAGGGCGTGGCGGAACTGGTCTTCGGTGACCGTGCCAAAACCTTCCGGCGCATCTTCGATCACCGCGACATCGCCGCTGGAGACGCTCGGATTGCCGATGCCCTGGGTGATGGCAAAGCCGACGAAGAGCAGGACGAGCAGCCCCGCGAAGGCGAACAGGGCAAGGCGCCTCAACCCCGCCGACTTGCTCGTTTGCTGCTGATTCGACGCCACCGACCGGGCAGCATAATCAAATGATTGGAGCGGAGCCTGCTCCGTGCCCGCGAATCAGCTCGCGACGGTCTCTTCGGCGGCCTGTGCGCGCCTCGCCTCGCGGATCCCCTCCGCCATCGACAGCACCGCGTCAAGGCGCGCCTGCGGCTCGTCTGGCACCCGAATCGCGGCCGTCTTCTCGCGCCATTCGTATACCGCCCCCTCCGCCTTCTCGGCCAGAACCGCTGCGCTTTCCGAGTCCAACTCGACCCCGACCACGCTGAGCCGGCCGCCGCGGAACTCGACGCTGCGGGCGCCAGCGAGCCCCAGCTCGATCCGCGCTCGCTGCAGCGCGAGCAGGTTCTCCACCTGCGTCGGCGGCGGGCCAAAGCGATCCTCGAGCTCGTCGCGGATCGCCCGCAGCTCGCCCGGCTCGCGGGCGGCGGCGATACGGCGGTGAACGTCGATCTTCGCCGCCTCGAAGGGAATGAAGGCAGCGGGCAGATAGGCATCGACGGGCACGTCGAGGCGGACCGGCTCCGGCGCCTCCTCCTCCCCTGCCGCCTCGCGCGCCGCTCCGACCGCCTCGTCGATCATCTGGCAGTAGAGCTCGAAGCCGACGGCAGCGACGTGCCCGGACTGCTCGTCGCCGAGCAGGTCGCCGGCGCCGCGGATGTCGAGGTCCCGCATCGCGATCTTGAAGCCAGAGCCAAGCTCGGTGTGGTCGGCCAGGGTCGAGAGCCGCGCCGCCGCGTCCTCGGTCAACGCCTCCGCCGAGGGGTAGAGCAGGTAGGCGAAGGCGCGCTCGCGAGAGCGGCCGACGCGGCCGCGGATCTGGTAGGCCTGGGCCAGCCCGAGCTGGTCGGCGCGCTCGACGACCAGGGTGTTGGCGCTGGGGATGTCGAGCCCCGACTCGATGATCGTCGTCGTCACCAGGCAGTCGGCGTCGCCGCGCAGGAAGCTGAGCATCGTCTCCTCGAGCTGTTTCTCGTCCATCTGGCCATGCGCTTCGGCGAAGCGCGCCGTCGGGACCAGGCCGCGCAGGCGCTCGACCGTCTCCGGCAGCGAGTCGATCCGGTTGTGCAGGAAGAAGGCCTGCCCGCCGCGCTCGAGCTCACGAACGATCGCCTTGGCGACCAGGTCCTCGTCATAGGGGCCGACGTAGGTGCGGACGGGGCGGCGGCCCTCGGGCGGCGTCTCGATCGTCGAGATGTCGCGCAGGCCGGCGAGGCTCATCTGCAGCGTGCGCGGGATCGGCGTCGCCGAGAGCGCCAGCACGTCGACCTTGAGCTTCAGTTGGCGCAGCAGTTCCTTCTGCTTGACCCCAAAGCGCTGCTCCTCGTCGACGACGACGAGGCCGAGGTCCTTGGCGCGCACGTCGCGGGAGAGCAGCCGGTGGGTGCCGATCAGGATGTCGACCTTGCCCGCCTCGAAGTCGGCGAGGACGGCCTTGACCTCGACCGGCTTGCGCAGCCGCGAGACCCCCTCGACGACGAAGGGGAGATCGGCGAGGCGCTCGCGGAAGGTGCCGAAGTGCTGCTGGGCGAGGATCGTGGTCGGCACCAGCATCATCACCTGTTTGCCGTCGGCGGCCGCCTTGACCGCCGCCCGCAGAGCAACCTCGGTCTTGCCGAAGCCGACGTCGCCGCAGACGAGGCGGTCCATCGGCTGCTCGGCCTCCATGTCGCCCTTGACCGACTCGATCGCTTCCACCTGGTCCGCCGTCTCGCGGTAAGGGAAGGTCGCCTCCATCGTCATCTGCCACTCGCCGTCGGCCTCGAAGGGGTGGCCCTTACGGGTTCGTCGCTCCGCGTAGAGGTTGAGCAGCTCCCCGGCCAGGGCGCCCGCCGCTTTGCGAGCCCGCGCCTTCATGTTCTGCCAGCGCTTTCCGCCCAGCGCCGAGAGGCTCGGTTCGCCGCCTGCGCCGACGTAGCGGCTCAGCTTGGCGAGCTGGTCGACGGGGACGTAAACGCGATCCTCGCCCTTGTATTCGAGGTAGAGGTAGTCGCGGGTGACGCCGCCGACCTCGCGGGTCTCGAAGCCGGCGAAGCGGGCGACGCCGTGATCCTCGTGGACGACGTAGTCGCCGACCCGCAGGTCGCTGAAGGCGAGGCGGCCGCGGGCGGCGCCTGGAGCACGAGCTTCGGCCTGGCGGCGGCGGTGGACGAGGCGCCGGAAGGGATAGACGGCGAGCCGCAGCTCCGGGCTGACGAACCCCTCGCGCAGGCGCGCCTCGGCGAAGGTGAGGGCGGGATCGGGAGAGAGCCGCCCGCCTTCCAGCAACTTCGCGTCGAGGCGGTCGAGGCCGTAACGCGCCCGCTCGGCCTCGCCGCGGTCGTCGAAGGCGACGACGGTGCGGTACCCCGAGCGGACCTGCTTCTCGAGCTCCGCCTCTGCCTCTTTGATGCTGCGAGCCGGCGACTCGGCGCAAGCGGCACGGAAAGCCTCCTCGGGGCCCGTCGGCCGGGTGTCCGTGGTGCCCGGGGCGACGAAGGAAAAGGAGGCGCGCTTGGCGAGTGGCGCGGCGACGTCGACGTAGAGATGACTGGCGTCGTCGGCGTGCATCGCCGTCGTCGCGTCCTCCCAGTGGTCGCGCAGGGCGGGCTCGATCTCCTCGGCGGCGGCGAGGATCACGGCGGCCGCGTCGGGGACCAGGGCAAGCGGCGGGCCGAAGCGATCCAGCGGCAGGACCTCGGCCAGGCTCGGCGCCTCCTTTTCCTCCTCGGCCGCCTCCATCGCCGCCAGCTCGGCCAGTTCGCGGTGCTCGGCGTCGAGCTCGGCCGCGGGCGCTAGCTCAACCCGCTCGGCCTCGCCCAGGGAGCGCTGGGTGAAGGTCGAGAACCAGCGCATCGACTCGACCTCGTCGCCGAAGAGCTCGATACGCACGGCGCGCTCCTCGGTGGCGCCGAAGGCGTCGAGGATGCCGCCGCGAACGGCGAACTGGCCCCGCTCCTCGACCTGCTCGACGCGGTGGTAGCCGGCCGCCGAGAGGTCGCGAACGACCGCCCCGAGGTCGACCTCCTCCCCAACGGCGATCGCAAAGCCGGCCGGCCGCAACTCGGCGTCGGGGACAGCCTCCGCCAGGGCGGTAGCCCCAGCGACGACGATCGCGTCCTGCTCGTGCCCGAGCGCATCGAGGGCGTCGATCCGCAGCCCGACCAGGTGTGGCGGGGGCGTCACATGAGAGGCGAAGCCGGTGCCGCGCGACGGATAGAGCCGCACCCGGCGCGGCGCCAGATAAGCGCGCAGGTCGGCGGCGAGATCGCGGGCGGAGCGGTCGTCGGCGGCGACCAGAAGGGCCGGGCGGCCGGCGAGGCCGCGATCGTCCTCGAGCAGTGCCGCCAGCAGCAGCGGTCGCAGCATCGCCGAGGCCGGTACCTCGACCTTCTCGCCCCCCGCGGCAGCGTCGCGCACCTGTCCGATCAAAGCGTGCACGCGCTCGTTCTCGGCGGCGAGGTCGATGAGGGGACGCAGGGACATCGGGCGGCTCAGGCTACCCTGCTCCGAGATGCAACTTAGACGCCTCGCCGCGGTCGGCTCGACCCTGGGCCTACTCGCCCACAACGCCTTCGAGACGCGCGCCGGAGTGGGCCTTGTCTTCGAGCCGTTTCTGGGCCGGCGCGGCGCCTACGCCCTCTGGGGCGGCTATTTCCCGCTGATGCTCGCCGCCGCCCTGCGCGACGGCGAGGCAGCGCGGCGCCTCTCGGCGTTCGGGGCGGGAATCGGGGTGGCCGGAGTCGCCGTTCATTTCAAGGCGTGGCCATGGTCGCTGCACAGCGGCCTGCCGATGCTCGACGAAGCCGAGGGGCTGCGCGAGGACCAGCTTCCGGCCTACAACGCCGTGCTTTGGTTCTGGCTGGTCGGCAGCGCCCTCGGCCTGCGTGACGCGAACCGGCCGGGCGCCCGCCGCTTCGCCGCAGCCGGCCTGCTCAACTTCCCGATCCTGCTCGCCTCGGCACGCCACCACTTCAGCTGGGCCCGCGAGCAGGCTCTGCGCGAGCCGGAGCGCTGGAGCCCGGCGCTGCTGGAGCAGTGACGGAGCGCGGGCCAATCTCGGGACGACATGTCCGGACTTAATCCCGTCGGCCGCGATTCCGGGGTGCTGTCGCTCAGCTTCGACAACCTCGGCGAGGCAGCCGAACTGGAGGCCGGGGCAACCGTGCCTGAGCCCGGGAAGCACTTCACGGCCACCCGGGCCGTTCCCGAGATCCTCACGATGCTGGCGGAGCGCGAGCTACCGGCAACCTTCTTCGTCGAGGGCCTCAACGCCGAGCTCTACCCCGAGTTGCTGCAGGAGATCGCCGCCCGCGGTCATGAGGTCGCCTACCACGCCTGGCGTCACGAGCAGTGGGGCGACCTGACCGCGGCCGAACAGGCCGAGAACGTGTCCCGCGGCCGCGATGCCTTCGGAGGTCTCGGCCTCGAGGTCAGGGGAATGCGGCCGCCGGGCGGCTCGCTCGGCGCAGGCGGCGTCGACGTCCTCCGTGAGGCGGGACTGCGCTACTGCTCGCCGGCAGGAGCGGGAGCCGGGGAGGAGGGCGAGATCGCGCTGTTGCCTTTCCAGTGGCGCCACGTCGACGCAGCCTGCACGTTGCCGCCGCTCGCGGCTGCGCGCGAACAGATCGGCGGCTCGACCGACCCGGTCGAGCCCGAGGCCTTCGTCGCCTCCCTCGTCTCCGAGATCGAGGAGCTTTCGCGGCGTGGCGGCTACATCGCGCTCGTCCTGCACCCTGTGATGCTGGACTGGCTGGGCGGCGAGAACCTAACCGCGCTGCTCGACCGGATCGTTGCCGTGCGCGAGCGCGACGGGACCTGGGTCGCGCCCTGCGCCGCGGTCGCCGAAGAGGTAACTGCCGACCCCGGCCGGTTCCGCGGCGGCACGGCCCTCGACCCCACCGGTTGGGCCGCGACCTAGTATCTCTAGCATGTCCGCCCTGGGGGATTTCGCGGCAGCGCTACTGCCACCAGAGTCCGGCGGGCCGGATCCCGAGCGGACCGCCACCGTCGCGCGGCGGATGATCGGGCAGATGCCGGCGATCTCCCAGGCCGGCCTGGGCGCAATGCTGGTCGGGCTCGAGGCTCTCTCCCTTGCCCGAACCGGCCGCACCCTGGGCTCGCTTCCTCCCGCCCGGCGCGAGGAGCTGCTCAACCAAGTGGCGCGGCATGGCGGAGCGCCGGCCATCGACCCGATCAAGTCGGTCGTGATGCTGGCGCACGGGGCCGACTCCTTCGCGGCGGAGATCGCTGCCGTCGGCTCCCGCCACGAGCCGTCCCGGCCCGATCCGGTGCTCGAGGTGATTCCCGCGCCCGAGTGGCCGCACACCTCACACTGCGACGTCGTCGTGGTCGGCTCCGGCGCCGGCGGCGCCTTCGCCGCCCGCGCCCTCGCCCGCGCCGGGCTCGACACGGTGATCGTCGAGGAAGGCGAGCGCTGGACGGTCGAGCGGATCCGCTCCAGTCACCCGCTCGACCGCTTCGCGCGGATCTACCGCGACGGCGGCACGACGATGGCCTTCGGCAGGCCGTCGATCCCGCTGCCGCTGGGCCGGGCGGTCGGCGGCACCACCGTGATCAACTCGGGCACCTGCTACCGCCCCCCCACTCCGGTTGCGAAGGAGTGGCGTGAGGGCCACGGGCTCGCCCTCGCCGACCTCGAGCTGCTCGGCCCCAGGATCGCGGACGTCGAAGCGACGATCGGGGTCGCGCCGGCGCCGATGGAGGTGCTGGGACGCAACGGCGAACTGGCGCTCGAGGGGGCCGCTGCGCTCGACTGGAAGGCGGCGCCACTGCGCCGTAACGCGCCCGGCTGCCGCGGCGCCTGCCAGTGCGCGATCGGCTGCCCCAACAACGCCAAGGGAGGAGTGCACCTCAACGCCCTGCCCGAAGCCGGCGAGGCGGGCGCCAGGATCGTCTCGGAGCTGAGTGTGACGCGGATCGAGACCGAGCGCGGCCGCGCCACCGGGATCGAGGCGCGCCGCGCCGACGGGTCCGAGGTGCGGATCTCGGCGCCACTGGTGATCGTCGCCGCCGGCGCGATCGGGACCCCGCCGTTGCTGCGGCGCAGCCGCCTCGGCGGCCACCCGCGCATGGGCCGCGGCCTCTCGGTCCACCCTGCCACCGGGATCACGGCCTCCTTCGAGGAGGAGGTGGTGCCGTGGAGCGGTGTCATGCAGAGCGTCGGGATCGAAGAGCTGCACGAGCGCGAGGGAATACTGATCGAGGCCACCTCCACCCCGCCGGGGATGGGCGCGGTCTCGGCTCCGGGCTACGGCACCCACCTGCAGGGCCGGCTCGCGCAGGCCGCGAACACGGCGACGCTGGGCGCGATGATCGGCGACTCCCCGTCCGGCCGGGTGCTGGGCTCGCGCTGGCCACTCGTTACCTACAACCTGACCCGCGAGGACGGGCGGCGGCTGATCGCGGCGACCGGTGCGATGGCGCGGGTGATGCTTGCGGCCGGCGCTCGCGAGGTCGAGCTGGGCGGCGGAACGCCTCCTGTCCGCGACGAGGCCGAGATCGAGGCGGCGCTGGAGCGCGTCGACGTCAACCGGCTGCGCCTCGCCGCCTTCCACCCGACCGGCAGCGTCGCCGCCGGTTCGGACCCGGCTCGCCACCCGGTCGACGCAGAAGGCCGCCTGCGCGGCGTCGACGGGGTCTGGATCGGCGACGGCTCGATCCTGCCCAGCTGCCCGGGCGTCAACCCCCAGGTCTCGATCATGGCGATGGCGATCGGGGTGGGCGAGGCCGCGGCCCAGGCGACAGGCGCAGGGCAGCCGCGCTAGCGGCGAACTTCGAACTTCTTCGTCGCCGGGCTCAGATCGACGTTCCCGGCTGAGTCGACGGCGCGAACCTTGAAGACGTGCTTGCCCGGTTTGAGGCCCTTGTACTGCTTCGGCGACCGGCAGGCCTTGAACGGCTTCTTGTCGAGCTTGCATTCGAAGGTCGAGCCCGCCTCGCTGGAGGAGAACTTGAACTTGACCGTGGTGGCTTTGGTCCTTGCCGGCGGCGCCTTGAGGAGCTTGGTGTCGGGCGACTTGGTATCGGAGCCGCCGCCTCCGCCCCCTCCCCCGCCTCCGGAACCGCCCCCTCCTTCACCGGTCGCCGGCTCGGTTTTCGCGAAGGCCAGCTCGGAAGTGCCTCCTTTTGCGCCGGTCTGAGTGGCGGCGATCTGCGTTTCGCCCGGAATCGTCGTGTAGGCGACAGCCCAGTTGCCGCTCCCGTCGGCTTTCGCTTCGCCGAGGAACGATGCGATCTCGCCGGACGATGCGGTCGCCTTGCGGAAGACGCGGACGGTGGCGCCGACCTGGGCGCTGCCGCTGGCTGCCGCTGGTTTGGCAGCGGAGATGACCGGCGGTTTGATCCCACCGTTGGGCCCACCCGGTTCGGTGCCCGGTTCGGTCGCGACCAAGTCGATGAAGGATCCGGCATTGCCGCTTCCGCGGTTGCGTCCAACCCCGTTCTCGGTTCCTTCGAGGTCGATGATTTCGACAGCGGCGCCGCCGCTGTTGGAGATCGTGTTTTCCGCGCCCGGCGTGCTGCCGCCGACGAGGTTTTCGGTCGTCGCCGACACAGTCGGGAGCGTTCCGGCCTGCTTGACGCGGATCCCCGCTTTCCCCGACCCGAAGACTTCGTTGCCCAGCACCTGGTTGAGGTCGCTTTCGACCAGGATTCCGTTGCCTGAGGAACCTTCGATACGGTTGCCTTCGATGAAGGTTTCCGCTTCGGACGATTCCGAAGCCAGGATGCCGTTCAGGGCGCCTTTGACGACGTTTTTTTCGATTGACGCACCGCCGAATCGCTGATCGACCCCGACGCCGCCTTCCATCCTGATCGCGTTCTTGTAGATCGCCGCGGGTTCGGCAACGCCCAGCGACGAGACGAAGATCCCAACCTTGGAGGGCGAGGTGACCGCGCCACCGGGCGCGTTGATTCCGATCATGTTGCTGCCAGCCTGGAATCCCTCGCCTTCTTTGCTGTAAATACCGTATTCGCCGCCGCCGAAACTGTTGACATGACCGGCTTCCAGGCCCCCAACCGTGACTTCGCCGGCCGCGCCGGCGAAGACGCCGGAGGTGCCGTTCCCAACGGCTTCCGTCCCGGCCGCGTTGAGCCCGATGTAGTTGCCGTGGATCGTCGTCGGCCCGGTGGCGGGCGCCTCGCTTTTCCCAGCCCCATCTCCCTGCAGGTCCACGCCGGCCGACGTTGCGCCGGAAATCACGTTGCACCCACCGTCGCAGGCGGTCGATGTAAGCGCTTCCCCTTTGATCGTGGTTCCGATTTCGGTTTCGCTCGCCCCAAAGCCTCCCGTCGAGTCGGTGACCTCGATGTCCTTGCCGTTGCCTGCCTGGGTCGAGCCGTTGGGTTTGACCCCGAAGTAATTGCCCTGGACCATGACGAATTCGGCGCCGAGGATGTCGAGCCCATCGGCCGTGTTGTTGGCAAAGACGTTGCGCTGGGCTGCTTTGGTGCCGCCGATCGTCGCTCCTTCGGTTCCCGGGCCGAGAAGAAGGCCGATCGCGTTGCCTCCGGCCGTGCCGTCGAGCTTGACGCCAAACCAGTCGTCGCGAGCAATGAACGGGAAGGCTTCGGAGCTTTCGAAAACAGCAATGCCGACTTTGGCTCCGGACACCGCAAGCCCCTCGATTTCGACGCCTTCGGAGCTTTCGACGATCAGCGCGGAGCCTTCCGCCGGCCCGCTCACGCCCACGCAAGGTCCGGGGACCCCGGCTTTGGTCGAACACTGGCCGCTGAAGTCGCCGTCGATGTGAACCGGATATTCGATCGCCGGCAAGCTTTTGCCGAGCACGATCGTGTCACCCGCTTCACCGTTGAATTCGGCTGAGAACTTGATCGTGTTTTTTGCAACTTCGACAGATTCGTTCGACTCTTCGATCGCGGCCCGCAGCGTGCACTCGCCTTTTTTTGAGGTCTCGCAGCCGGTTCCTTCGCCGACTTCTGCATCTACGCCGTCCCCCGTGCTGTTGACGGTGTAGGAAGCCGCCGACGCCGCTGCCGGCAGCATCAGCGCAAGCGCGATCAGAGTCGCGAAAACGACTCCGGTTCGACCCCTGCTTCCCTGGCCAAGCTCGAACACCCGTCTACAAGGTAGCGCGCCGGGCCCCGCTAGGACAAGCCTGGGTCAGCCCGAGCCTCGGGCTAACCGAGGACCTTGAACTTCTTCTTCGCGGGAGTCGGGTCGGCGTTGCCGGCCTTGTCGACCGCCCGCACCTTGAAGACGTGCTTGCCCGGCTTCAGCTTCTTGTACTTCTTCGGCGACTTGCACGGCTTGAATGGCTTCTTGTCGAGCTTGCATTCGAAGCTCGAGCCCGCCTCGCTGGAGGAGAACTTGAACTTGACCGTGGTCGCGTGGGCCTTGGCCTTGGGGCCCTTGACGATCTTGGTCTGAGGGGGCGTGCTGTCTTCGCCGCTGGGCGGTTCAGGCGTTTTCGGCGCCGGCTCGGTTTTCGCGAAGGCCAGCTCGGAGGTCCCGCCTTCGACGCTGGTCTGCGTCGCCGCGACCTGGGTTTCGCCCGGGATCGCCGCGGCGTAGGTCACGGTCCAGTTGCCGCTGCCGTCGGCAGTCGCTTCGCCGAGGAACGATTCGAGCTCGCCGGGGGAGGTCGTCGCCTTGCGGAAGACACGGACGTCGGCGCCCGCTTCCGCGCCGCTGCCGCTCGCGCTTCCGAGTTTCGCGCTGTCGATCTGGGGCGGCTGGATGCCGGCGTTGGCGTTGCCGACCAGATCGATGAAGGGGCCGGTGTTTTTCGCTCCTTTGTTGCGCCCGACTTCGTTAAAGCTGTCTTCTTCGGTGTTCCCGGATTCGTCGACGATCTCGATCGCGGGCCCGCCGCTTTCGTTGATGTTGTTCTGGTCGGCAGAGGTGTCCCCGCCGATCAGGTTTTCGGTTGGGAAGAGGAGCGCAACCGGAAGTTCGAGCAGGATCCCCGCTTCGCCCGACTGGTAGACCGCGTTGCCGAACACTTGATTCTGGGCGTCCTCGATCCAGATGCCGTTGGCCAGGGATTCGCCGATCACGTTTCCTTTGATCAGGTTCCCGCCCGCCGCATTCGGGCCGACCTTGGTCCAGACACCGAGTTCGGCTCCTTCGATGAAGTTGCCGAGGATTTCGGCGCCGCCGAAGTTCACCTGGATTGCCACGCCACCGTCCATGTCGAAGATGTTTTCGGAGACCGCAACCGGGTTCGCGTTGTTGGTGTTGAGCGCGAACACACCCTTCCCAGGCGCCGTGATTTCAGCGCCGGCAGCGCCGGATCCGATGACGTTGCCGATTGCCTGGAAGCCTTCGGCGTTTTCAGCGGCTACGCCTTCCCCGCCCCCAGCAATGAAGTTAGCGTCGCCGTTTTCGAAGCCCCCGACCAGGGTGTCCGTGGCTTTGCCGACGTAGACGCCGTAGCTGGCGTTCGCGACCGTTTCGGTGCCATTGGCGCTGAGCCCGATGTAGTTGCCATGGATCGTCGTCGGCCCGGTCGCCGGTTTCTCGTTGCCACCGTTGCCCTGCAGGTCGATCCCGGCGAAGGTGCCACCCGAGATCACGTTGCAGCCGCCGTCGCACGGGGCGGCCCCGGAGGCGGCGGTCGCCCCGACTTCGTTTTCGATCGCTTTGAAGAGGACGGTGTCGGTGATCTCGATGTCCTTGCCGTTGGCCGCCTGGGTTTTGCCGTCTGGTTTGACGCCGAAGTAGTTGCCTCGCACCACGGCTTCGCTGGCGCCTTCGATGTCGAGGCCCTCAGCGGCGCTGTTGACGATCACGTTGCGCTGACTCGCTTCGGTGCCGCCGATCGTTGCTTCGTTGGAGCCGGGGTCGAGCCAGATGCCGGTGCTGGCGCCCGAGCCGTTGGTGCCGTCGAGCTTCTCCCCGAGCCAGGAGCCGCGGACGGTCAATTCCTCGGCTTCGTTGATCGCCCGTATCCCGGTCGTCGCTCCGGTGACCGCCACGCCTTCGATCGTCACCCCTTCCACGTCTTCGACGCTGAGCCCGTAGCTAAACCCGGTGGCCTGGATCCCGACGCAAGGGCCCTGCGGCCCGGCCTGGGTGGTGCAGGTGCCGCCTTCGACGCTGACCTGGTCTTCAATCTCAGGCAGGAGGCTGCCGAGCGTAATCGTGTCGGCGAGCTGGCCTTCGAAGACGGTGCCTTCGAAGTCGATCGCGTCGGCGGTCCCGACGGATTCGTTCGACTCTTCGATCGCGGCGCGCAGGGTACAGGTGTTCGCCGAGGTTTCGCATTCTTCGTCGCCGAGCGTTTCGTCGGCCTGGTCGCCGATGCTGTCGACGGTGTAGGTCGCCGCCAGGGCGGCGCTGGGCATGGCGAACAGGCAACCTGCGGCGATCAAGACCGAAACGAGGAATCTCAAAGGGACTCTCCTAGGGGACGAGCGTGGACGAGAACGCCCGCGACCCTATCCCGAGCCGCCGCGATTGCGCAAGCTCACCTGGCCAACGGCTACTCGACGTAGGGCAGGCCCGGCCCGGAGCGCTGCCACTCGACCTGGCCAACTCCCTCGCTAGCCGAGCGGCCGGCCACGTCGTCCCACTCGTGCAGCATCGCCTTCAGACGCGCGACCGCCTCCGGCGGGTGTGTCGCAACCTCGGCGGCGAGCTGCAGCGCCGACTCCTCGGTCGCCGCGGCCGGGGCGACGCGGTTGACTAGGCCGAGGCGGAGCGCCTCGTCGGCGCCGACTGTGCGGGAGGAGAGCAGCAGGTACTTGGCGGTCGCGAGGCCGCAGAGGGTGACCAGCCGTGCCGGGCCGACCGGCACGCCCAGCGCCGCTCCGGGAAAGCGCATGCGCAGGTTGGAGCCACCGACGCGCATGTCGCAGGCGACGGCGATCTCGGCGCCGCCCCCGACCACGTCGCCGTGGCAGGCGGCGATCGTCGGCTTGGGGAAGGCGACGATCCCGTCGTAGAGGTCGGCGAAGAGCTGCATGCGGCGGACCTTGCCCTCGTCGTCGAGGTCCTCCTTGACGTCGGCGCCCGCGGAGAGCCCCATGTGGTCGGATGAGCTGACCACGAGCACCCGCACGGCGTCATCTCCGCGTGCCACCGCCAGGTGCTCGAGCATCTCGACCAGCACCTGGGTGTCGATCGCGTTGCGCGAGCCGGGCCGGTCCAGGCGCAGGACGGCGACGCCTTGGTCGTCGACTTCGTAGCTCGTGACCTCGGGCGAGTCGCTCACGGCGTGGAATCTATTTCGTCCAGCTTCTCGACCAGCCGCTCAGTCTCGGTAGCGGCGCTCTCGATCAGCGCCGCAACCTGCTCGCGCGGCTCGCGAAAGCGCGAGAGCACGTAGGAGGCGACGATCTCGGGGTCGGTCGAGTCGGGCCGGCCGACGCCGACGCGGACGCGCCAGAACTCCGCGTCGCCGAAGCCGCGCTTGAGGCTCTTCAGGCCGTTGTGGCCCGCCAGCCCGCCGCCAAGGCGGACGCGGACCTCACCGAAGGGAAGGTCGATCTCGTCGTGGACGACGACGACCCGGTCCAGCGGCGCCTTCAGGGCCCCGCGGGCGGGGCCCGCCGCATCACCGGCGGCGTTCATGAAAGTCTGCGGCAGCAGGATCGCGACCCGCGGCCCGCCCGGGCCGGTACGCCCTTCCGCGATCAGGCCGCCGTACTTCTTCTTCGCGCGTGGCAGGTCCCAGCGGCGCGAGAGCTCCTCTGCGACCTCGAAGCCGACGTTGTGGCGCGTAGCCGCATACTGCTGCCCCGGGTTGCCGAGGCCGACGATCAGGACCCGATCGCCCTGCTGCTTGCCCTCGCCGCGCTTGGCCTGGCGACGAAAGAGGGACAGGGGTTACTCCCCGCCGGAGTCGCCCGAATCGCCACCGCCATCGGCCTCGCCATCGGCGGCGGGCGCCTCGCCCTCCTCGCCGACCAGCTCGGCCTCCTCCTCGACCTCGACCTCGACGACTTCTTCGACGCGGGGCGGCGAGAGGGTGGCGATCGTCACCTCGTCGAGATCGTCGGCGACCAGCGTGACGCCCTCGGGGACGACGAGCGCCGAGAGCTGCAGGGTGTCGTTGATCTCCATCGCCGAGACGTCGGCGACGAGACGATCGGGAATCTCGGCGGGAAGCGCTTCGACCGTGACCTCGCGGGTGACGTGCTCGAGCACGCCGCCGCCCTTGACGCCGGGCGCGACCTCGGTGCCCTCGAGCTCGACCGCGACCTCGGCCTGGATCGCCTCGTCGAGCCGCACCTCCTGCAGATCGATGTGCTGGAGGCTGCCGCGAACCGGGTGGTGCTGCTGCTCCTTGACCACGACCGGCACCGCTTTGGCGCCCTCGATCTCGAGGTCGAAGAGTGCGGCGCCTTCAGCCAACACGCCGCGGATGTCGCGTTCGGGCGCCTGGAAGGGGCGTGACTCCGCGCCGCCGCTGTAGACGACGCCCGGCACGAGGCCCTCGCGGCGCAGGCGACGCGACGTCCTCGAGCCGAACTCGGTGCGGGGTGCCGCCTTGAGCTTTTCGCGTCCACGGGCCATTCGGACGGGAGAGGATAGAGAAAGTGAGCGTGTGGCAACCTTCGGGCCATGGCGGGCGACTCGAAGATCCCCAAGGGACGCGTCAGACGCTCGGCGAAGCTGGGGTCGATCGTCGGCATGCAGGGCGCCCGCTACGCCGGGACCAAGGCGACCAACGTCGCTCGATCCGACGAGGACGGCAAGGAGCGGCTCGAGCAGCGCCACCTCGAGACCGCGATCAAGATGGTCGGCGCGCTGGGCCAGATGAAGGGCGCAGCGATGAAGCTGGGCCAGTTCGCCTCCTTCATCGACACCGAATTCATCCCCGACGAGTACCGCGAGATCTACCAGGAGCAGCTGGCGAAGCTACGCACCGAGGCGCCGGCAATGCCCTGGGAGAAGGTCGTGAAGGTGCTCGAGGAAGAGTACGACGGCGAACCGCTCTCGGAGCTCTTCGCCGAGATCGAGACGGAGGCTTTCGCCGCCGCCTCGATCGGCCAGGTGCACCGGGCCGAGCTGCCCGACGGGCGAGCGGTCGCGGTGAAGATCCAGTACCCCGGGATCGCCGAGGCGCTTGACGCCGACCTGCGCAACGCCGGCACGATCGTCCGCCTCGCCCGCGCCCTCGCCCCCGGCCTCGACGCCAAAGAGATCGCCGCCGAGCTGCGCGAGCGGGTGATGGAGGAGCTCGACTACGAGTACGAGGCGCAGAACCAGCGCAGCTTCTCGCGCGCCTACAGCGATCACCCCTTCATCTACGTGCCGGACGTGATCACGCGGCTCTCGCGGCGCCGGGTGCTGGTCACCGAGCTGGTCGAGGGGCTCAAATTCGAGCAGGTCAAGGAACTGGGGGACGAGGAGCGCAGCCGCTTCGGCGAGATCGTCTTCCGCGGCAGCTTCGGCTCGATCTACCACCTGCGCCACTTCAACGCCGACCCCCACCCGGGCAACTACATCCTGATGGAGGACGGCCGCGTCGCCTTCCTCGACTTCGGCATGACCAAGAAGCTCAGCCACGAGCAGATCGTGCTCGAGCAGCGGACGATCGACGCCGCCTTCCACAACGACCCGGAGGCCTTCCGCGACGCCCTCCACGAGATCGGCTTCATCAAGAACCCGTCGAAGCTCGACGCCGAAAGGCTGATCGAGCACATGCTCGCGGTCAGCGGCTGGTTCGTCGAAGACCGCGAGATCGAAATCAGCGCCCGCCGCGTGATGAAGATCATCGAGTCGACCAACGACCCCCGCTCGGAGTACTACGACCTGATGCGGCGCGAGTCGATGCCGGCCGCCGAGCTGATGGGCCGGCGGATGGAAATCGGCGTCGTCGCCGTGCTCGGCCAGCTGCGCGCCAAGCGCAACTGGCACCGGATCATGCGCGAGTGGATCTACGCGGACGCACCGTCAACCGAGCTAGGCGAGGCGGAGTGGGCCTACTTCGAGGACCGAGGCGTAATGCAGACGCCAATAGTCGAGCGGTCCCTAAAGAGCGACCAGCACTAAGGGGGGAGAGTTTGCTTCCGGTGCGCCTTATCCCTCTATGGCAGGGAAAAAGCGCACCGGAAGCGTTGGTCATGCGATAGCGGCGCTGGCGGAACGGCAGCACGGGGTCGTGACACGGAGCCAGCTGGAGGAGCTTGGGCTTCGGGACGGGGCCATCGACGATCGGATCGCGTCGGGGTACCTGCAGCCGGTCTTCCGCGGAACGTTCGCAGTTGGCCATCGCTCGATCAGCCGCAAGGCGCGGATGCTCGCCGCCGTGCTGGCCTGCGACAAGGGGACCATCCTCTCCCACGGCAGCGCAGCCGAGCTGCTTGGCCTGTGGGACAAGCCACTCGCGATATTCCACGTGATTCCTCCCGACTGGTCTGGCCGCAAGATCGACGGCATCCGCTGGCACCGAGTGCGAATACCGTCTCCCGATGAGATTGAAGTTCGAGCGGGGATTCCATGCACCACTGTTTCCCGAACGCTGGTGGACATGGCTGGGTGGACTGGGTGGAGCTCGATACGGAGGTTGGTCGAGCAAGCCGCGATCCTCCGGCTGCTTGACATCGAGGAGATCGACCGCATTCTGGCCCAAGGACGCCGACGCGGAGCACCGCGCCTGCGGGCGGTCCTGGCCCCCTGGCGCAGCGCGGACGGGGCGATGCCGAAGCTGCGGAGCCGGCTCGAGGCACGTCTCTTCCCCCGCTTGGTGGAAGAAGGCCTACCTCGCCCTCGCTGCAATGTCCGGCTGCGGCTTGAGGGGCATTTCCTGGAGGTTGACCTTCTCTGGGAGGAGCAACGGCTGGCGATCGAAACGGACGGCGAGCAGACCCACGGCACTCGCGTGGCGTTCCAGCGCGACCGCTGGCGCGACCAGATCCTGATTGCCGCCGGCTACCGCACTGCGCGCGTCACCTGGGAGCAGGTCAGAGACGAACCCGCAGGGGTCGTCAACCGCATAGCGCGCATGCTCAAAGCCGCCTGATCCTCGCTTCCGGTGCGACTTATGTGGCCATATATGGCATAAGCCGCACCGGAACCGGGGGGTCGACCTCGGGGTCAGGGAAGCTCGTGGAAGAGGCGGGGGTCGTTTGAGACCAGGCCGGTCACTCCTGCCGCTGCGAGCTTGTGCATCCTGGCCAGGTCGTCGACGGTCCAGGCGATCAGCTCTACCTGGGCGATCTTGGTGATGCGGGCGAGGCGTGGGCTGACGAGCGGGTGGTAGACCCACATCGCCTCCACCCCCAGCTTCGGCAGCTGTTCGGCCGCCAAGCCGGGGAGGCGTTGGCGCATCGCCACCATGGCCGCGAGCATCGGGGCCTTGGCCCAGCGCTTCGAGGTCCAGTCCTTGGTCACCTTCGGATAGGTCCAACCGCGGCGTAGCGCCGGCTGCAACTCGCGGATCCGGGCCAGCGAGTACATCTCCATCGTCGAGACCATCGCCCGCTCGACCAGGCCGCGCTCCTGGAGTGCCTCGACGATCTCCTCCTCGCGCCCCGGCAGCTTGATGTCGATGTCGATCTCGACTCGGTCCAGCGGCGGCGCCAGGAAGGCGTCGAGCGCCTCGGTGAGGGTCAGCGGGGTGCGGCTTTCGGCGTCGTGCCAGTCGTGGGCGACGACAAGGGGCGCACGCTGCTCCAGCGGCAGGTGGGCGTCGGGAAGCCAGACCGTGTCGAGCTCGATCGTGTCGACGCCGGCCTCGACCGCTGCCTGGAAGCTCTCGAGCGTGTTGCCCGGGGCGATCAGGTCGGCGCCCTTATGGCCGACCAGCCGCAGGCCCTCAGGTGGCACTAGAAGAGCTGGTTCTCGCCGGCGAAGATCTCGGAGACCGAGTCGTCGGTGAAGATGCGGCGGATCGAGTCGGCGAAGGTGCCGGCGGTGGAGAGCACGGTGATGTTGTCCGGCGCGCCGGGCCGAAGGGGGATCGTGTCGCTGACGACGATCTGCTCGATGCCGGAGTTCTCGTAGGCAAGCCGCTCGTAGGCGGGGCCGGAGAAGACGCCGTGGGTGGCGCAGGAGATGACCCGGGCGGCACCCTCGTCGAGCACGGTCTGGGCGGCAGCGCAGAGGGTGCCGGCGGTATCGATCATGTCGTCGACCAGGACCGCCGTCTTGCCTTTGACATCGCCGACCACGTAACCGATCTCGGCCACTTGCTGGGCGGGGCGCTCCTTCTCCATCACGGCCCAGTGGGTGCCGATGCGGCGGGCGAAGTTGCGCGCCGTCTTCACCCGGCCGGCGTCGGGGGAGACGATTACGAGGTCCTCTGCGCGGTGCTGGTCGGCGAACCACTGGGTCAGCATCGGCATCGCCGTCATGTGGTCGACCGGGACATGGAAGAAGCCCTGCACCTGGCCGGCGTGCAGGTCCATGGTGAGGACGCGGTCGACGCCGACCCCCTCCAGGCACTTGGCGACGATCCGGGCCGAGATCGGCTCGCGCGGCGCCGACTTCTTGTCCTGGCGGGCGTAGCCGTACCAGGGCATCACGGCGATGATCCTGTGCGCGGAGGCGCCCTGGGCGGCGTCGATCATCGTCAGCAGCTCGATCAATGCGTCGTTCGGCGTCATCCCCGAGTGTTCGTTGGCACAGGTCGATTGGACGATGAAGACGTCGGCGCCGCGGATCGACTCCTCGTAGCGACAGTAGACCTCGCCGTTGGCGAAGGTCTTCAGCGTCACCTGACCGAGGTCGACGTCGAGCTTGCCGGCGACCTTGGCGGCCAGCTCCATCGAGCTGCGGCCGCCGAAGACCATCATCCGCTTCGAGTAGTCATGGGTGATGGCGCTTGACGGCACCGTGTCGGGTCGCTCCTCGATCGTGCTCACGGGGTCTGCTCCTCCTGCATCTCGGCCGCCTTGCGGTCGGCGTAGCCCTCGATGTTTCGTTGCTCGTTCTCACTCACCGCGAGCGCGCCCTCGGGCACGTCGCTCTTGATCACCGCACCGGCGCCAGTGTAGGCGCCGTCGCCGACTTCTACAGGTGCGATCAGCGTCGTGTCAACGCCGATGCGGACGTTGCGGCCGATCGTAGTCCGGTTCTTGCGGAAACCGTCGTAGTTGGCGGTGATCGAGCCGGCGCCGAGGTTGCTGCCAGCGCCTATCTCGGCATCGCCGACGTAGGCGAGGTGGGGGACCTTGGCGCCCTCGCCGATTCGCGAGTTCTTCACCTCGACGAAGGTGCCGGCCTTGGCGCCTGGGGCGAGCTCGGCGCCGGGACGGAGGTAGGCGAAGGGCCCGACCGTTGCCCCGTCGCCCACGTCGCACTCGACCAAGTAGGAGTGCGGCACGGTGACGTCGCGGCCGAGCTTGGAGTCGGTCAGGGTGCTGAGCGGGCCGACCGTGGAGCCGGCGCCGATCTCGGTGGCGCCGCGAAGGCTGGTGCCGGGCTCGATCCTGGCGTCGGCGGAGATCTCGACGCCGGCGTCGATCCAGGTCGAGGCGGGGTCGACGACGGTGACCCCGGCGAGCATGTGAGCCTCGAGGATGCGGCGGCGCGCCTCGGCCTCGACCGCGGCGAGGTCGGCGCGGTTGTTGACGCCCATGGTCACGGCGAGGTCATCGGTGAGGTGGGCGGTCACCGAGTGCCCGGCCTCGCGCAGAGCCGGGAGCACGTCGGGCAGGTAGTACTCGCCCTGGGCGTTGTCGTTGGAGAGGCCGGCGAGTGCCTCGGCGAGCGGCGCGGCCTGAAAGGCGTAGGTGCCGGCGTTGATCTCGCGGATCGCCAGCTGCTCGGAAGTGGCGTCGCCGACGCTCTTCGCCTCGACCACGCGCTCTACCTCGCCCGAGGGGGTGCGGACGACGCGGCCGTAGGCGCCGGGATCGTCGAGCTCGATCGTCAGCATCGTCGCGGCGGCGCCGGAGGTGGCGTGGGCCTCGAGCAGGCCGGAGATCGTCGCGACGGAGATCAGCGGCACGTCGCCGGAGAGGACGAGCACGGTCTCGGCTTTCTCGATCAGGGGCAACGCCGCCCGCACAGCGCCACCGGTGCCGTCGGGCTGGGGCTGGGTGACGATCTGGACCTTGTCGGGCAGGCCGGGGACGCTGTTTTCCTTGGGCGAGTCGATCGCCGCGACCCACTCGGCCCCAGTCGCCTCGCGCGCAGCAAGGATCGGCCAGGCGACCATGGGCCGCCCACAGACGGGATGCAACATCTTCGGCGTCGATGAGCGCATACGAGTGCCCTCGCCAGCTGCCATTACGAGCACAAGGGGAGACTCCACCGACAGATCGTAAAGGGGACGGGCGAGAGGTGGGGCACCCTTCCGCTTGCTGGGTTTTCGCCGTCAGAGTCGATGGAGCTTTCAGCGGGAGATCGCGGCGAAAACAGGACGCCGCGCGCTCCAGGGCGCCCCACCTCTCGCCCTACGCAATCCCGATCCGGTTGGAATCGAGAAAAGCTCTAGCCACCGCCATCGGCCTCCGCACGCTGGGACCGACCTCGACCTCACTGGTGCTGGCCGCCCATCTGCTTAGGCGTCAGCTTTCGCGAACGCGGCAGCCGATGCGGTACCTCGCGGGGGGTGGCGCGGATTTGGGGGACCAGCCCGAGGAAGCTTTAGCTACCGCAGGGCTGGTGGCGCCAAATCCGTGACAGGACCCGCCGCGCCAACGCCTCTCGCTAGCTCTTGGCGAGATCCCTGCCGACCAAAGCAACAGACGTCAACGTCCAGCCGGCGAAGATCAGGTCAATGCCGACGAGGAGGCCGATGGCCCAGTCGGCGCTGCTGGGGAACTTGGCGAGGACGAGGATCCCGATCAGCAGGCCCGCTACGCCGCTGAGACCGACGAGGCCGGCGCCCTGTTGACCGCGGGCGGCGAAGGCGACCGCAGTCCGGGTCAGGCCCATGAAGAGAAAGTAGATGCCGAGGACGAAGGTCAGGGTGAGCGTGCCGTTGTGCGGTTCGACGATCAGCCAGAGGCCGACGACAACGGTCAGCAGTGCCCAGAGCAGACGCAGTACCACCGTCCCGATCGAGTGCGCCGTGAACGCCCCGGCGGTCAGGAACACGCCCGCGACGACGAGGATCCAGCCGATGAAGACCGCGGTCGCGACCGAGGCCACGGCAGGGACGAAGATGGCCACGCAGCCGAGGAGGATCGCCAATACGCCGACGGTCATCAGCGCCTTCCAGCTGCGCCGCAACCCCTCGCGAACCTCCGGGTCCATCGAAACGCTCCCCAACTCCATGCCGAAACCCTAAGACCCCCCGCGGACGCGACGAGTGTCGACTTATGCACCCCCCAGTGTGCAAAAGTCGACACTCGTGCCTTGGGGGGTAGGTAGGCTCGGGGACCGATCCGGGGTGGTGTAATCGGCCAGCACGCCAGGTTTTGGTCCTGGAGGAGAGGGTTCAAGTCCTTCCCCCGGAATCGTCGAGTCCGCTATTCGTCCGACGAGCGCGGCACTTTGCCCGCTTCGCTGCCCGGCTCCATCGCCGGGCCGCGGGGCGAGGCGATGCCTAGCACTCGCATCGTTTTGAGGCCGAGGCCGAGCTTCTCGCGGCCCTCGGTGGCGGAGACGTCGTGGCCGCAGAGCTCTTTGACGCGCTCGAGGCGGTAGCGGATGGTGTGGCGGTGGGTGAAGAGCTGTTTAGCCGTGGCGGCGACGTTGCCGTCGTTGTCGAGGTAGGCCTCGACCGTGGTGACCAGCTCGGTCTCGTACTGCTCGTCGTAGGCGGAGAGCGGGGCGATCGTCTCGGCGTAGAAGCGTTCGAGCTCACCCGGGTCCTCGCTCATCGCGGGCAGCAGCAGGCGGTAGGAGCCGGTGTCCTCGAAGGCGAGCAGCGGCCGCCCCTCGGCCTCGCCGACGTTGACCGCCAATCGCGCCTCGTTGCCGGCGCGGTAGAGGTCGACCGGGTCGGCTGCGTGGCGGCTGCGGCCGATCGTCAGGTGAAAGCCGGAGAGGGTGTCTTTCAGCTCCCGTGCCAGGCCGGCGGCGGCGCGCTCGAGCCGCGCGTCGTCCTCGGCGGGGACGATCGCCGCGATCTCGGCCGCCTCCTCTCCTCCCGGGCTTGCCAGCGAGCCCGGGGCGAGCGAGCGCAGGGCCCGCTGGGCGAGGGTCATTACCCGCGCCCGCCACTCGCCGGTCTGGGCCGCACGCGGCGCCGCGTGCAGGATCAGCACCCCGGCGCCCTGCTCGAGGTCGGCGCCCAACTCGGCGCCGCGGGCAACGATGTCGCCGCGGTCAGTCACCTGGCGGGCGAGGACCGCGGCGACGAAAACACCCGCGACCTCCTCGCTCTCCCACTCGGGCGAGCGGGAGCGCTCCAGCTCCAACGCCAGCAGCGTCGTCACCATGCGGGCGATCGCCGCATCGGGCGGCGATGCGCTGCGGTAGCGCAGCTCGCCCACGGCGCTGTCGGCGACCCGCAGCTCGACCCGCGTCACCCCGTCGCCCCCGGCAAGCAGCTTGCGCTCCTGGTCGGGCGAGGCACCGGCGACGGCTAGAACGGCGCTCGAGCGATCGATCAGAGCGACGCTGGCATCGAGCACTTTCGCCGCGGCGCGGGCCACGGCGGGGAGCCCGGCACCCGACTCGACGGCGTCCGAGAGCGCATCGAGAGTGCCTATATCCGTGGCTTTTGCAGGGATTTCTTGGCCTTTGGAGGCAGCTGGCATGCCCCCATTATCCCCAGCTACTTGCCGTGGAGCAGATTGACGATGTCGTTGTAGTAGTAGACGATCGCCAGACCGACGACGACGCCGAAAACGACCAGGGCGGCGAGGACGAAGAGTGAGAGGAAGCCAGCGGCGGCCTTCTCCCAGAGCCGGCCATAGGAGCTGACCGCGGGCACCAGGATCAGCCCGACGAAGGCGACCAGGCTGACCAGCCCGGCCGCGCCGAACAGCAGGTACTCATTTTCGATCTTCTGCAGGGCCAGCGGCAGCATCGTGCCATTCTGCCTCAAGGGTCAGTCCGAAGGCTGGCGCGATCTTCGGACGGACCCCAGAGTCGTGATGACGAGCGCGACGGCGGCGCAGAACGAGAAGGCTGCCAGCCCCAGCGCCCAGCCGCCGCTGACGTCGCTGAGGTAGTGGACGCCCAGGTAGACCCGAGAGAGGCCGACCAGAGCGGTCAGTCCGATCCCCGCCGCAATCACCGCCGCGCCGCGCGCCATTCCCGGCCGCAGCCGCATCACGATCGTCACCGCAAGCCAAACGTAAAAAGTGGCGTAGGCGGCGTGGCCGCTGGGGAAGGAGGAGCCCGAGGCTCCAATCAAGCTGCCACTCGGACGGGGCCGGTCGACCACGGCCTTGATCTCGTGCACACCGAGGAAGACCAGTGCCATCCCCGCGACCAGCACGCCGAACTCCGCCCAGCGCCGCCGCGCGGCGAGCAGCGCCGCTCCGACCAGCGCCAGCGAGCCGACGACGACGAAGGAGCCGAGGTGGGTGAAGACCTTGGCGAGATCGGTCAGCCAGCCGACCCGCAGCCGTTCCACCAGTTCGATCGCGGTGGTGTCGCCAGGCGTCGGTCCGGGTTCGCCGTTGACGAGCACGGTGTAGGAGACGAGGACGAAGACGGCAACCGCGAAGACCGCCATCAGCGTCGTGAACTCGAGGCCAAAGGTGCCGCCCGGCGTGACCCGCTCCCAGAGGAACTCGAGCTGGGGGCGGAAGCGACGCATCAGGGCGACCAGCCAACGGGTCACCGCGTGTCCGTCCATCCAGGCGACGATCGCGCCTCGGTTCTCTTCTACCCGGAGGCGGCGGACGACGAAGACGATGCCGACGACGACGACGATCGTCGTCGCCAGCAGGAAGGCGCCGCGGCCGGCGTACTTGGCGGCGGTCTCGATGCTGCGCGAGAAGAAGTAGCCGACCAGGATGTGGGCGCTCGCCCAGAGCCCGGTGCCGAGGATGCTGTAGGGGACGAAGGCGCGGTAGCGCATCCCGGAGCTGCCGGCGACGAACGGCGCGAAGGCGCGGACGAGGCTGATGAAGCGGCCGATGAAGATCGTCTTGCCGCCGTGGCGGGAGAAGTAGGCCTCGACCCTTTCGAAGCGCTCGTGGCCGATCCCGAAGCGCGGCCCGTGCTCGAGCACAAACTCGCGGCCGAGCCGGCGGCCGATGAAGAAGCTGGTCGTGTCTCCGAGCCAGCATGAGAACCAGGCGATCGCGATCAGCAGGTAGATGTCGATCGCGCCCTGGCCGGCGACGGCGCCGCCGAGCAGCATCACCGTCTCGCCAGGGACGACGAGGCCGACGAAGGCGCCGGTCTCGGCAAATGCGAAGACGGCGACGAGCAGATAGGTCCACCCCCCCAGCGTGTTGGAGATGTCTTCCAGCAGATTCTGCAGGTCGAGGTGGCCGAGCTGGCGGCTGAGCAGGTAGTAGCCGGTCGCGACTGCGGCGGCGGCGATCGCGATCAGCAGGCGTTTGCGGTTGCCACCGCTCTCCCCTGGCATCTTCATGGCGCTCTCCCTGCCTCACAGACGATCGCGTCATCTCGGCCGAGCGCCTCGGCGGCGGCGTGGGCGGCGGCGAGGTCCTCGAAGATCCCGAAGGCGGTCGGGCCAGAGCCTGTCAGCATGGCGTGCGGAGAGCCGGCGGCCCGCAGGGCATCGAGGGCGGCGCCGATCTCGGGCCGCAAGGAGCGGGCGGCCGGCTCGAGATCGTTGACCAGCAGGTCCGGGTAGGCGAGCGGCGAGGCGTCGGCGCCGGCCGCGGAGCGCAGGCGCCCGGCCAGAGCCTCCAGTTCGTCCGCATCCCGTCCCAGGCCCAGCCGGTCGGCCTCGGCGAAGACGGCAGCGGTGCTCAGCCCTCCGCCGCCGGGCAGCAGGACGACGGCGTGCGGAACCGGATCGGGCAGGCGCTCGACCCTCTCCCCCGCACCCTGGACGAGGGCAAGCGCCGGCGAGAGCTGCGAGGGCACGTCGGCGCCGAGCTCGGCTGCAATCACCTCCAGGTCCGGGATCGACCCGGCAGCTCCAAACGCCCGGTCGCGCGCCAGCCTCAGTACGGCTGCGGCGTCGGCACTGCCGCCGCCGAGGCCCGCCGCAACCGGGATCCGCTTCTCGATCTCGATCTTCAGCGGTGGGGCCTCCCAGCCGGCGCGGCGCAGGGTCGCCAGCGCCCGCGCGGCCAGGTTCTCGCCCTCGACGCCCGGGCAGACGACTTCGTCGCGTTTCGCCACGTGCCCCATCCGACTTCGACCCACCTCTGATGTGGTCAATGTCGGAACCGTGATCGTGTCCGCCAGCGCCAGCGGCTCGAAGAGCGAGCAGAGCTCATGCAGCCCGTCCTCGCGCAGCGGGCCGAGGTAAAGGCAGAGGTTGAGCTTGGCGGGGGCTTGGATCTGCATCGCGTGGGCGACGACTCAGTCGCTGGAGCGCAGCATCGCCGATAGCGCGGCGAAATCCTCGGGGGATAGTGCCTCGGCGCGGGAAGCCGCGTCCAGGCCCAGCGCCTCGAGCGTCTCCCGCGTGGCGGAAAGGGTGCCCGGCCGGACGTGCTCGACCGAGCGGGCCAGGGACTTACGGCGGTGGGCGAAGGCGGCGCGGACCAGCTCGCGCGTCGGCCCGTCGGCGCCCGGGCCGGTGCGGCGCAGGGAGAGGATCGCCGACTCGACCCGGGGGCGCGGCCGGAAGACGGCCGGGTCGACGGTGCGCAGCAGCTTCACCTCGCAGGCCAGCTGCGCGACCACGCTGGGCGAACCGTAGGTGCGGCTGCCGGGCGCGGCGCGCAGCCGGTCGGCGATCTCACGCTGCACCATCACGGTCCAGCGCCCGACCGATGGCAGCTCCTCGATCGTGCGCAGGATCACCGGCGTCGCCACCGCGTAGGGCAGGTTGGAAACGACCGCGGTCGGGACGGGATCGAGACCGGCCAGGTCGACGTCCATCGCGTCGCCCCAGTGCAAGCTCACGTTGGCTCGCGCCGCCAGCGACGTAAGGGCATCCTCCAGCCTGCGGTCGAGCTCGATCGCGTGCACATGGGCGGCGGCATCGGCCAACCGCCCGGTGAGCACCCCTTCCCCGGCGCCCACCTCCAGCACGACGTCGTCCTCGCCCAGCGCCGCGTCACGGACGATCGCGTCGAGCAGGTTCGGGTCGGACAGGAAGTTCTGCCCTAGCCGGACCACTGACTACCAGCCGAAGAGCGCCCGCGCGTTGGACTCGACCGTGCGCTCCAGCTCGGCATAGGAGACGCCGCGGACCTCGGCGACGACCTCGGCGGTCGAGACGACGTGGGCGGGCTCGTTGGTCTTGCCGCGGACCGGCTGCGGAGCGAGGTAGGGGGCGTCGGTCTCGACCAGGACGAGCTCGTCAGGCAGCTTCGCCGCCGCCTCGCGCAGCTCCTCGGCACTGGGGAAGGTGACGATGCCGGAGAAGGAGCAGTACCAGCCGCGGTCGATCGCGTCCTGGACCCGCCAGGGGGCGAGGAAGCAGTGCAGGATCACAGCGACCCCCGCCGCGCGCGCATCGAGGATCTCGAAGATGTCGTCGACGGCGCCGGTCTCGCCCTCGGGATCGCGGGCGTGGATGACGATCGGCAGGTCGTGGTCGCGGGCGATCTCGACCTGCGCTTCGAGGGCGCGGCGCTGCTCGGCCCGGCTCGCCGTCTCGCGGTAATAGTCGATCCCGGTCTCGCCGATCGCCCGCACCTTCTCGTGAGTGGCGAGGCTGGCGATCGCCTCGGCCCGTGCGTCGTCGAAGCCGGTGGCCTCGGTCGGGTGGCAGCCGGCGGTGGCGAAGACGCTCTCGTGGCGCTCGGCGGAGGCGATCGCCTTCTCGTTCGACTCCTCCTCGAGACCGACGTTGAGCATCCGCACGACCCCCGCCTCGAGCGCGGTCGCGACAACCTCGGACTCGGGCCGCTCGCAGAGGAAGAGGTGGGTGTGGGAGTCGATCACGGTCGAGCTTCAGCCTATCCTCGGAGGATGGCGATCCGACGCCGGCCGGTTGCGATCCTGCTCGTCCTCGTGACCGGCCTGATCGCAACCCCGGCCGCCGCCAAGAGTCACCCGACGGCAACCCGCTCCCCCGTCGTCGTGATCGTGCTCGAGAACCACGGGTACGACGAAGTGGTCGACAACCCCGAAGCCCCCTACCTGAACGGGCTGGCGAGGCGCGGGGCTCTCGCCACCGACTACTACGCGGTCGCCCATCCCTCCCTGCCCAACTACCTGGCGCTGCTCGGCGGCTCGACCTTCGGCATCGGCTCCGACTGCACAAAGTGCGTCGCCCGCGGATCCAGCCTCGCCGGGCAGCTCTCGGGCTCGGGCATCGACTGGCGCGCCTACATGGAAGGGATGCCACACGCCTGCTTCAGGGGTGAGCGAGCCGGCGGTTACGTGAAGAAGCACGACCCATTCATGTACTTCCCGTCGATCGCCGCCAACTCCCGCCGCTGTGCCAACGTCGTGCCCACGCGCAGGCTCCGCGCGGACCTGAGGCGCCACTCGCTGCCCGCCTTCGCCTGGATCGGACCTGACCTCTGTTACTCGGCCCACGATTGCAATCTCGCCACCGCCGACCTCCGCCTCTCGAACCTTGTCCCCCGGATTGCCAGGCAGCTCGGCCCGCGCGGGCTCCTGGTCGTCACCTTCGACGAGGGCAAGGGTGAGGCCGGCTGCTGCGGCGAGCCCGGCGGCGGCCACGTGTTCACAGTCGCGATCGGGCCCGGCGTGCCGCACGGGGTTCGCCTAAAACAAACCTACGACCACTACTCGCTGCTCGCCGGCCTCGAGGATCGCTTCGGCCTGCCGCGCCTGCGGCAGGCACGGCAGGCGAAGGCGCTCCCGCTCAGAAGCTGGGGCAGCTGAGCGCCGCCGTCTTGCTCACCCCGGCAAGTGAGGCCGGATAGCCTTCCGGCCGATGGCGGACTTCGCCGACTACTACCGTGAGATCTACGCCCGCGGCCTCGGGGGAGAGACTCCCTCGATCCCGGTCTCGGTCGCCGAGCTGGAGCGGCGCGCCGCCGAGGCGATGGACGAGCGGGCCGCCAACTATGTCTTCGCCGGCGCCGGTAGCGAGGGCACGATGTGTGCCAACCGCGAGGCTTTCGAGCGGCGCCGGATCGTGCCGCGGATGCTGCGCGACGTCGCCGAGCGCGACCTCTCCACCACCGTGCTCGGCACGGCGATGCCGGCGCCGCTGATGCTGGCGCCGATCGGCGTGCAGAAGGCGGTCCACCCCGACGGCGAGCTGGCCACGGCCCGGGCCGCCGCCGCCCTCGGCCTACCGATGATCGCCAGCACCGCCTCGGCCTTCACCCTGGAGGAGATTGCCGAGGCGGGAGGCAACGCGCCGCGCTGGTTCCAGCTCTACTGGCCGAACGACCGGAGCCTGGCCCAGAGCTTCGTGAAGCGTGCCGAGGTCGCCGGCTACGCCGCGATCATCCTCACAGTCGACACCTTCGTCCCCGGCTGGAAGCCTCGTGACCTGCAGCAGGCCTGGCTCCCCTTCCTCAACGGGGTCGGCGTCGCCAACTACTTCCAGGACCCGGTTTTCCGCGCTGCCCTGGAGAAGACCCCGGAGGAGGACGTGGGCATGGCGACCGGCCACTTCCTCGGCGTGCAGGCGAACCCCGCGCTGAGCTGGGACGACCTCGCCTGGCTACGGGAGCAAACGTCACTACCCATCCTTATCAAGGGAATCCAGCACCCCGACGACGCCCGCGAAGCAGTCAAGCGCGGCATCGACGGCATAGTCGTCTCCAACCACGGCGGCCGCCAAGTAGACGGCGCCCTCGGATCGCTAGACGCACTGCCGGCAATAGCCGAAGCAACAGGCGACGACCTGACAATCCTCTTCGACAGCGGCATCCGCAGCGGCAGCGACGCAATCAAGGCCCTCGCCCTCGGCGCCGACGCCGTCTGCCTGGGCCGCCCCTACATCTGGGGCCTCGCGCTGGAGGGCCAAGCCGGCGTAGAAACGGTGCTGAAGATGGTCCTCGCCGAGCTAGACCTCACCCTGGCCCTATGTGGCTACACCGCCCCGGATCAACTGGGCCCAGACGCACTCGCCTAAGCCGGCGCCTCGATCTTGGGAAAGAGCGGCGGGACTCGCTCGACCTTCTGGCCACCAGGGCGACTTCCCAGCTCGGCCAGGGCGCGCGACTCCTCATCCAGCGTCGTAAGCAACAACTCGCTCGCCTGCGGCAAATAGGGGGCCAACAGCAACGTGGTCACCCGCAGTCCCTCGACCAGGTTGTAGAGGACCTCATCGAGGCGCTCGGGGTCGGCCTCGTCCTTGGCCAGCACCCAGGGCTGGGTCTCCTCGACGTAGCGATTGAGGCGACGGACCAGGGCCCAGGCCACCTCCAGCGCCTGGGTCAACTCGGCTCGGTCGAGCAGCTCACAGAAGCGCGGCACGGCGCCCTCGAAGTCCTCGGCGAGCACGGCGTCGACGGCGGCCACCGGCACGAAGCCGCCGCGGTAGCGCTCGACCATCGCCAGCACGCGGCTGGCCAGGTTGCCGTAATCGTTGGCCAGCTCGGTCTCGTAGCGAGCCTCGAAGCCGGCGGTGGAGATCGAGCCGTCCTGGCCGAAGCTGACCTCGCGGAAGAGGTAGAAGCGGAGCGCGTCGGCGCCGAAGCGCTCGATCACCTCGAACGGGTCGAGCACGTTGCCGAGCGACTTCGACATCTTCTTCTCGCCCATCAGCAGGAAGCCGTGGATTGCCATCCGCCGCGGCGGCTCGAGGTCCGCCGCAAGGCAGAGCGCCGGCCAGATCACCGCGTGGAACTTGAGGATGTCCTTGGCCATCACGTGCAGGCTCGCGGGCCAATAACGCTCGGTCAGGTCCTCCCCCTCCCGGGCGAAGCCGAGCGCGGTGACGTAGTTGAGCAGTGCGTCGAACCAGACGTACATGCGCTGATCGGGGTCCCAGGGCAGCGGCAGCCCCCATTTCAGGGTCGGCCGCGAGAGCGAGACGTCTTCGAGCCCGCCCTCGATGAACGAGACCGCCTCGTTGCGGCGGAAGTCCGGGACGACGAAGTCGGGCCGTTCCTCGTAGAGGCCTTCGAGCTGGGCCTGGAAGGCGGAGAGGCGGAAGAACCAGTTCTCCTCGCGCACCTGCTCGAGTGGGATCTCGTGGATTGCGCAGGTCTGGTTTGGCCCCAGCTCGCGCTCGGTCTTGAAGTCGGCGCATCGCGGGCAGTACCAGCCTTCGTAAGTGCCCTTGGTCACCCAGCCGTTGTCGTAGACCCGCTGCATGATCTCGGCGACCTTCGCCTTGTGGCGCGGGTCGGAGGTGCGGATGAAGAAGTCGTTGGTCGCGTCGATGATCGGCATCAGGGCGCGGAACTTCTCGGCGTTGCGGTCGGCCAGCTCCTGCGGCGATATGCCCTCGCGCTCGGCCGCGGTCTCGATCGGCTCACCGTGCTCGTCGGTGCCGGTGAGGAAGAAGACGTCCTCGCCGCGCTGGCGCATGTGGCGGGCGAGCACGTCGGCGGCCATGGTCGAGTAGGCGTGGCCGAGGTGCGGCTCGGCGTTGACGTAGTAGATCGGGGTGGTGACGTAGAAGCTCATGGTTGTAGCCGGCATTGGCACCGACACGCTGGTTGATTCTCCAGCGCTGGGAAATTTGACAGTGAGGCTATCTTCGAGGCTCACGACCCGTGAGCGCCCGGTAGAGGTCGTTCGCCCGAGTGCCGGTGAGGGCGGCGACGACGCTGGCCGCGGCGCGCGGCCTCGCCCCAGACTGGACCAGGTGGCGCAGGGCGTCGACGGCGAAGCTGATGTCGTGGTCGTGGTCCTCGGAGGCGGCCGGCCCGATCACCAGCACGATCTCGCCCTTGACGTCGCCGCGGAAACGCCGCGCCAGTTCGGCCAGCGAGCCGCGGGCGATTTCCTCGTGCATCTTGGTCATCTCGCGGCAGACCGCGGCCGGTCGGTCGGGGGCGATCGCAGCCAGCGCTGCCAGCGACTCGCCGACGCGGCGCGGCGACTCGAAGGCGACGACGGTCTCGGCCGAGCGCAGCACGCGCTCCATCTCACCGGAGCGCTTGGGCAGGAAGCCCTCGAAGCGCCAGCGGTCGGTGGGCAGGCCTGAGGCGACCAGCGCCACCGTGACCACCGAGGGCCCGGGTAGCACCGTCACGTCGAGGGCACGTTCGATGCAGCGGCGGATCAACTTGTAGCCGGGGTCGGAGATCGCCGGCATGCCGGCGTCGGAGACCAGGGCGACCCGGTCGCCGCGCTCGATCCGCTGGGCCAGCTCGGTCGCCCGCGCCGCTTCGTTGCCCTCGTGGTTGGAGACCAGCGGCGGCGCCGGGCGGATGCCGAGCTTGTCGAGCAGGCCTCCGGTGCGGCGGGTGTCCTCGCAGGCGATCCAGTCGGCGGTGACGAGCGCGTCGCGCACGCGGGGGGTGACGTCGTCGAGGTTGCCGATCGGCGTCGGGCAGACGATCAGCTCGCCCGGCATCAGCCTTCCCGCCCCTCTAGCTCGATCCGGGCCATCGCGGCGGCGCCGATCATGCCGGCATCGGGGCCGAGCTCGGCGGCGACCACGGGAATACGCTTCATCGGCGGCAAGGCGCGTTCCTCGAGCGCGCGCCGCGCCGGCTCGAGCAACAGGTCGCCGGCGGCGATCGCCCCGCCGCCGATCACGAAGACTTCCGGCTCGAAGATGTTGGCGAAGCTGGTCAGCGCGACGCCGAGGCGGGAGCCGACCAGGTCGAAGACGCCGCGCGCCGTGGCGTCGCCGGCGAGGGCTGCATCGGTCACCGCCTTGCCGTCGATCGTCTCGCCGGTGGCGAGCATCCTGCCCAGCTCCGAGCCGGGCTCTCGCTCCGCCGCGGACCGCCCCTCGCGCCCGATCGCGGTCCCGGAGGCGAGGGTCTCGATGCAACCCCGGCCCGGGCAGTTGCCCTGGCAACGCGGGCCGTCGACCTCGATCACGGTGTGGCCCAACTCGGCGCCGGCGCCGGTCGAGCCCCGGTAGACCTCGCCGCCGAGGATCAGGCCGCCGCCGATGCCGGTGCCGATCGTCAGCATCACCGCATTCCGCGCCCCGCGCGCCGCGCCGTAGAGATGCTCGGCGAGAGTCGCGACATTGGCGTCGTTGTCGACGAAGACGGGTAGATCCGTGCGCTCGGAGACGAGGTCGCGGATCGGCAGGTTCGCGAGCGGCAGGTTGACGGCGGAGACGGCGACCCCGCGCTCGTGGTCGATCGTCGCCGGGATACCGAGCCCGATGCCGGCCACGCCCGAGCAATGCTGGTGCGCCTCGCCGATCTCGCGCACCAGGAGGTCGACCAGCTCCTCCTCGGTCTGCCCGGTCGAGCCCTCGCGGCTTTCCCAGAGCACCTTGGAATCGGGGTCGAGGACGCCGAGCAGCATCTTCGTCCCACCCAGATCGACGCCGATGATTTCCCCTGCACTCATCCGAGCTTCGAGGGGGTGTGGAGGCGGGCGACCGCGGGCATCGGCATGATTGCCGCAGTCTTTCATGGCCGACAATGGCGAGCAGCAGCCCTCCGGGCCGCCCGAGTACAAGGTCTACCGGTCCCGGAAGGGCCGCTTGTCCGGGTTGCGGTCCCCAGATCTCTCTGGACTCCGAGAGCGGAGCCCGCGCGCGCCCAAATGGTGGCGGCGCGAGAAGGGCCCCCGCCGCGAGGGCGAGGATCGCCCCGGGCCGCCGCGTCGCTGGACCGGCAAGCGCGTGCTCAAGTGGGTCGGGATCGCGGCGCTCGGCTGGATCCTGCTCAGCTTCCTCGCCTTCGCCGTCTCCGCCCAGCTGCAGTCCTTCAAGCTCTCCAGCGAAGCCAAGGACGCCCTGCACGGCAACCCTCTGCTGCTGCCCAGCGCGCAGACGATCCTCGTCCTCGGCACCGACGCTCGGCCTCCGGACACGAAGGCACCGACGGGGGCGCCCTCGCAGGAATGCTTCGAACAGCAGGCTCACGGAGACGCCCCACACGGCAAGTGCTCGGTCGGCCAGTTCCGGGCCGACACGCTGATGCTAATCCGCGGCGGCGGCGGCGCCTTCCGCAAACTCTCGATCCCGCGCGACAGCTACGCCGAAATCCCCGGCCAGAACCCGCAGAAAATCAACGCCGCCTACGCCTACGGCGGCGCCAAGGCCGAGATCGAAGCGGTCGAAGGCTTCCTCGGGATCCCGATCGACCACGTCGCGATCGTCGACTTCACCGGCTTCGAAGACCTGATCGACGCGGTCGGCGGGGTCACCGTCAACGTCCCCCACAAGCTCTGTGCCGACATCGCGGGCGGCGCCGGGGGCGGCCAGGGCGGGGTCTCGCTGCGCCTGGCCAAGGGCGAAAACACCCTCGACGGCGAAAAGGCCCTCGCCTACTCGCGGGTGCGCGAGCCGAGCGAATGCCCCGGCCCGGGCAAGAGCGCCTACTCATTCCCCTACAGCGACTTCCAGCGGGCCCAGGCCCAGCAGCGGGTGATCAACGGGATCAAGGAACGCCTCACCGACCCGCTCCGCCTCCCCTACAACTTCATCCACGGGCCGATCATCGGCTGGGACGCGCCGAAAGCCTTCGTCAGCGACATGGGCTTCCTGACCATGCCGCAGCTCGTCCTCTCTGCCGCCTTCGGCGGCAGCGGCAAGGCCAACGTGCTTTGCGCGAAGCCGAGCGACGAATGCAACCCCGAAGGCCCGGAAGGCAGCGTCGAAGTGCCGGAGGCAACCCGCCGCCGAGCGGTCCACCGACTACTCAACGGCTAGCATCGCCGACTGAACAATTGATCCCCAAAAACGGGGGTAAATCGTTCAGTCGCTGGTCGTCGACGCCTTCGGCTTCGTGTCGGTGGAGGACTTCGAGTCGCTCGACTTGGACTCGCTACCGCTCTTCGATTCACTCGCGCTCTCGGAGCCGGAGCCGTTGGCGCCGCCCTTCTTCTTCTTGCCGTAGTCGGTGTTGTAGAAGCCGGAGCCCTTGAAGTGGACGGCGACGGGATGCAGGACGCGCACCGCGGGGGCGCCGCACTCCTGACACTCGGTCAGCGCCTCGTCGGCCATCCGCTGGATCACGTCGAAGACGTGGCCGTTCTCGCACTTGTACTCATAGATCGGCATCGGACGGGCGATTATCGCAGTCGGACGCGGCAAGGCCGCCCTCAGCCGCGCCCTGGGCGCGCCGTCTCTATACGGTTCCCGCGATGGCCGCAGCCGAGGAGAAGCGCCCGACCGACGTCTCGATGGAGGAGATCGTCGCCCTCTGCAAGCGGCGCGGCTTCGTCTTTCCCTCCTCGGAGATCTACGGCGGGCTCGGCTCGACCTACGACTACGGCCACTACGGCGTGCTGCTGAAGAGCAACGTCAAGGCCGAGTGGTGGCGGGCGATGCTGCAGGAGCGCGACGACATCGTCGCGCTCGACTCGGCAATCCTCCAGCACCCGCGAGTCTGGGAGGCCTCGGGCCACCTCGAGGGCTTCACCGACCCGCTCGTCCAGTGCCTCGGCAAGTGCAAGAAGCGCTGGCGCGAGGACCACCTGCGCGAGGCGGTCGAAGCCGAGGGCGGCGACCCCAGCGCCGAGCTGCGCTGCCCGGAGTGCGGCGGCGAGCTTTCCGAGCCGCGCCAGTTCAACCTGATGTTCGAGACCCACGTCGGGCCGGTCGCGGGCGAGGGCTCCGAGGTCTACCTGCGCCCCGAGACCGCCCAGGGCATCTTCATCAACTTCAAGAACGTGCTCGGCTTCGCCCGCAAGAAGCCGCCCTTCGGAATCGCCCAGATCGGCAAGTCCTTCCGCAACGAGATCACGCCAGGCAACTTCATCTTCCGCACCCGCGAGTTCGAGCAGATGGAGATGGAGTTCTTCGTCCCGCCCGCCGATGCGGAGCAGTGGTACCGGACCTGGATCGAGGAGCGGGAGCGCTGGTACACCGAGCTCGGCATCCGCCCCGACTTCCTCCGCGTCCGCCCCCACGACCCCGACGAGCTCTCCCACTACTCCTCGGGAACCAGCGACGTCGAGTACCTCTTCCCGATCGGCTGGTCGGAGCTGGAGGGCATCGCCAACCGCGGCGACTTCGACCTCACCCAACACGCCAAGTTCAGCGGCGAGAAGCTCGAGTACTTCGACCAGCAGACCAAAGAGCGCTACGTCCCCCACGTGATCGAGCCGGCGGCCGGCGCCGACCGCGCCACCCTCGCCTTCCTGGTCGACGCCTACGACGTCGAGGAAGTCGAGGGCCGACAGCGCACCGTCCTGCGCCTGCACCCGCGCCTCGCCCCGGTCAAGGTCGCCGTCCTCCCCCTCGTCTCCAAGGAGGGCATGCCCGAGAAGGCCCGCGAGATCTTCAACGACCTCCGCACCCGCCTCCCCGCCGAGTTCGACGAGGGCGGCTCGATCGGCAAGCGCTACCGCCGCCAGGACGAGATCGGCACCCCCTGGGGCATCACCGTCGACCACCAGACGATGGAAGACGACACCGTCACCCTGCGGGACCGCGACTCCCTCGAACAGGCACGGGTTCCAATCGAGGGCCTGGGCGACGACTTGGCGAGCCGCCTGTCGCAACCTTGGCGAAGCCCGAAGCTGGGCTGAATCGGTGAGGTTGTAATCCACCCCTCGTCAATCACCCCCATTAAGACCCGCGACCTGCGCCTCGCATGCATGTCAGTTACCTGAGGAATCACTCAATGCAGTGAGTACTTGTCACGAGCCGCCCTCGATCAACCCGATCACGTTGTCCTCGAGGTCCTTGAACTGGCCGAGGACCATGCGGCCCATGATCGTCTCGGGGCCCATCACGCGGGTTCCGCCCAGCGACTCGGCCTTGCTCAGGGCCTCCTCGACGCTGGGGACTTCGACGTAGAAGGTGACGTGGCCGTCGTAGCCCTCGGGCCCCTGGCCGATGCCGCCGCCTAGGCCGATGCTTTCGGCGTTGCTGTTGGCCTCGCGGTCGACCAGGCCGTACTTCATCTCGTTGTTCGCATTGACATCCCAGGCGAAGAGCTCGGCGTAGTAGCTCTGCAGCTTCTCGCCGTCCTTCCCGATCACCTCGAAGTGGACCACTGGCTGTCCCATCTCGTCTCCTTTGGTTCGGTTGTCCGCTACTCAGGTACCCGCCATGAACCGTTCCACATCGGCGGCGTCGGCGGCGAGGACGGCACCGGCCCGCTTGGCGATCCGGCCCAAGGGCTCGATCGCAACCTTGCCGCGGTTGAGCTTCCAGCTCGCGACGGCGCGGCCCTCGACCATCGCGAACGGGCGGAAGATGCCGTTCATCGTCACCAGGTGCATATGCGGACCGAGGATCGGCTCCCGCGATCGCCAGCCGAGAAGCACCGGGTCAAAGGCGCCGAGCAGGAGAGGAGCGGGGATCTCGGCAACAGGCGGTCGAGCCGCCAGGTGGACCAGGCCGTCGTCGCGCTCGACCAGCTCCGAGGCGATCGCCGCCAGCCCGGCCCGGGCATCGCGCAGCGGTAGCCCGGCCCAGCGGGCCAGGTCGCGGTCGTCGGCCGGGGCATGGCCGACCAGGTAGCGGCGGGCGAGCTCGGCGAGGGCCCTGGCCCGATCGACGGGCTTGGAGGCGCCGAGCCAACCGCTGGTAAGGACGTAGGCGTGATCCTTTCCGACCATCGGCCCGCGAACGGCGATGCCCCGAAGCGTCGTGAGAAAGAGGAGGTGGACAAGCGCCTGGCCCTCCGTCGGCACGCCGGCGGCATCGAGCCGCTCGCGCAGCTGCAAGCGCGTCAGGGGCCCCTCCTCGGCCAGCGCCCGCTGGATCGTTTCCACGCCGCGCTCCGCCGCACCTTCCGACACGCCCTCCTGAGCGAGCCGGCGCCTTGCCGAGGTGAAGAGGGGCGGCGTCGTCAGCGCGTGCAGCCACGGGTAGTCCTCGCTGTGGACGAGGTGCAGCGTCCCGCGGTTGAGCCAGGAGATCACCAGGGAACGTTCCTCCGTCAGAGCACGATCGACGTCGCCTGCACTCAATCCATTGCTACGAGCGCGGATCGCCAGGCGAGCCCCGCGCGGATCCTGGCCCTGAACGGCAAGCAGCTGCTTGGCGACACCCGCCGCCTCCAGCTCGGACTGCTTGGCCAGGCCCTGGGACGCGAACCGTTCGGCGAAAATCACCCGGCGCGGCTCGGCTTCTGCTTTTCCATCGCAAGAAGTTCGATCACGTAGACCATCATCCCATTGCCGTAGGCGAGCCTCGAAGGCACGATTAGTTCCCGGCGCCCGCCCAGCTTCATCCCCCTCATGCCGATCACCCACGCCTTCCCCAAGGTGTTTTTCCCGAGCCCGAACCTGTACGGATTTTCTTCGCTCCAGAAGTCCTGAACCAGCTTGGTCTTGGGATTGCCACCGACGTAGCGAACGACGAGCTGTTCGCCGGGCGTAACGGCGCGACCGGAGCCTTCCTTCAGAATCCGGACGACGACGTGCCTCGGCGGCCTGCTTGGGTATCGAAGCTTGGGCTTGGGTCCCGTCCCCTTCACCGAGACGATCGAAGTCCCAGCTTCGATTTCGCCCGATTGCGTAGGCGCGCCCACCGAGAGCGCATCGATGACGTCGACCTCGGGCGCTTTCGTAAAGGTCTCCTTCGACGGCAGAACCAGCTCACGCCGCCCTCCGGCTTTAATTCCGAGCAACCCCTTTTCCCACGCGGCACTCACCTGCCCGCCCCCGACGATGAAGGAGGTCGGCGCCCCCTTCCAGCTGTCTTCCAGGATCTGGCGATCCCCAAGCGCGAAGCTGAAGTAACGCACCGATATTTCGCTGCCACGCTCTGCGCGCGTTCCACTTCCCTTCTTCAGGTCGACGACGACAAGCTTCGACGACGGTGGCCCGTCCGGGAGAGGCACGTCGGGACGCCCTTCTTTCCCCTGCAGCACGGCGGGCGAACTCGGAGAGCTGCTGCCACATCCCCCCAGCAAAAGCGCCAGCAGGGCGAGTTGCACCGGAATCAGCGCACGCCGATCGGGAGTGGGAATCATCGCGACTAACGCACTGAGGCGAGTTCGATCACGTAGATCACTGGGACGTGGGTGTAGGCCTGCGCCGGGGGCACGATCAGCTCGCGCCGTCCGCCCACTCGCATGCCCTTGAGCCCCGTTTCCCAAGCGCCGAGGGATTCGCCTTTGCCGAAGCCGGTGTGGAAGGGAGACCGCCACCAATCTTCATAGCGCCGGCCAGTCCGGTAGTCGAAGCTCTTGTATTTGAAGGTGCCGATCGCGCCCTTCTTCAGGACCGCCCCGGAGCCGGGCCTAAGGTCCCTGACGATCAGCCTCTTCGGCACCGGGCCGCCATGGGCGATGACGACCGGGGCGCCCTTGCGCCAGACGACTTCGTCGGCCTTCGCCTGGGGGTCGCCCGAGCCTCCGCCGCAAGCTCCGAGAGCAAAGCATGCCAACAACAAGCTGATTAGCGCAAGAGTCCTCACGCGCAGATCGTACTGCCGACTCGCAAATGCCGGTTAGCCGGCAACCCGACGGCGGCGACTGCTACTTGACGGCGAGAAGGTCGACTACGAAGATCAGCGTTTCGTTCGGGCCGATCGCGGGAGGGGCGCCGGCTTCGCCGTAGGCGAGTTCGGGCGGGATGATCAACTCACGGCGGCCGCCGACCTTCATCCCTTCGATGCCCTGTTCCCAGCCGGGGATCACCTGGCCGGCACCGAGTTCGAAGGCGAACGGTTCGTGGCGGCTCCATGAGGAGTCGAATTCCTTGCCGTTCTTGTAGTCCACGCCGACGTACTGGACGGTGACTTCGTCGCCGGCCTTGGCTTCGGCACCGGTTCCTTCTTCCAGTTCCTTGATGGCGAGTTGCTTCGGCGGGGCGCCCTTCGGAACCGTCACCTTCGGCTTCGTCTTCTTGGCGGTTGGTTCGGACTGCTTGGCCGGCGCGGTCGATCCTTCGGTCGAGGCAGTCGATTCAGCCGAGCCCGTCGACGAGTCGCTGCCGCCGCCGCAGCCGGCGACGGAGAGGGCGAGGGCGGCGCACAGGCCGACGATCAGGGTGACGAGCCTCATCAGGGGCAAGATCCTACGCAAGTAGCGCGGGCTCGGCGATCACGGCATCAGCGCTTGCCGGTGATCGCGTCCCAGGTGCGGCGGAGAATGCCGTCCCGCGCCCCCGCGAGGTCGGCAGGGTTAACCGCCAGCGATCCCGGGTTGGCGGTCGGGGACGGCAGGCTCGCGGCCTCGGCGGCGTCGATCTTCAGGATCACGCCCTGCTCGTAGATCTCTCCCACCTCGGGCCCGTCGACGAAGCGGTGGCCGCCGGGAAGAGAGGTCGTGTCGAGCACGAACCCGTCGAAGACGTCGATGTTCGGGGCGGCGAGGACGCGGGCGACACGGCCGAGTTGCTTGCCGTCGCTCGAGTACACCGGCGTGCCCTTCTTCAGCGCGAGGTAGGAGCTCGGCTCTCCCAGGTTCTCCATGGCTTGAGCATATCCGGAGCTCGTCATGTCCCGGAAGGGCCGGTGGCGGGCTATGCTCGCGCTCAGGCAACCCAAATCGAACCGAAGGAGCAACGGGATGGCTGTAGGACTTTGGATCAGCTTCGCGGGCGGGACGCAGGAGCAGTACGACGCGGTCAACGCCGAGATGGGCATCGAGCAAAACCCGCCGGAGGGTCTCGTCTTCCACTCCGCCGGACCCACCGACAATGGCTGGAACGTGATCGACTTCTGGGAGTCGCGCGAGGCCTTCGACCGCTTCCAGCAGGACCGGCTCGGCCCGGCGATCGGGGCGCTCGGCGACAAGGCACCCCCCGGCCCGCCCAGCATCAAGGAGTTCCCCGTCTACAACACCCTCAAGGGCTGAGCAAGACAGGCGCCGCGAAATGGGCCTCAACCTCGCGTCGCTGCTGACCGAGAGCGCCGAGCGGGCGCCGGATGCCCCGGCGATCCGGCTCGGCGAGCTCGAGCTGAGCTACGGCGAGCTCGACGACCGCAGCGCCCGGCTCGCCGCCCTGCTGCGCGAGAAGGGGCTCGAGCCGGGAGATCGGGTCGGCGTGATGCTGCCCAACGTGCCCGAGTTCCCGGTCGCCTACTACGGCGTGCTGCGAGCCGGCTGCGTGGTCGTGCCGATGAACGTGCTGCTGAAGCGGCGCGAGATCGCCTTCTACCTGGAGGACTCCGGCGCCAAGCTGCTGCTCGCCTGGCACAGCTTCCTCGAGGAGGCGAGCGACGGCGCGGCCGACGCAGGCGCCGAGCTGGTCGGGGTCGAGCCCACCGCCTTCGCCGCGGCACTGGCCGACCTCGCTTCCGGTGCGCCTTATCCCCCTATAGAGGGGGAAAAGCGCACCGGAACGGATGTGGTTGAGACCGCCGAGGACGACACCGCGGTGATCCTCTACACCTCGGGCACGACCGGCAAGCCCAAGGGCGCCGAGCTGACCCACATGAACCTCTTCCGCAACGCCGACGTCTCCGGCCGCACCACCTCCGAGATCTCCCAGGGCGACGTCGTCCTCGGCGCGCTGCCCCTCTTCCACTCCTTCGGCCAGACCGTGAGCATGAACGCGTCGCTGAAGGTGGGCGCCTGCCTCACCCTGGTCCCCAGGTTCGACCCGGGCGATGCGTTGGCGACGATGCAGCGCGACGATGTCACCCACTTCTACGGGGTGCCGACGATGTACGGGGCGCTGTTGCACCACCCCGAGCGCGAGGGCTTCGACACCTCGGCGCTGCGCATCTGCATCACCGGCGGCGCCTCGATGCCGGTCGAGGTCCTGCGCGGCTTCGAAGACGCCTTCGGTGCGAAGGTGATGGAGGGCTACGGCCTCTCGGAGACCTCGCCGGTCGCCTGCTCCAACCACCCGGACCGCGAGCGCAAGGCCGGCTCGATCGGCACCCCGATCGAGGGAGTCGAGATGCGGGTCGTCGACGAGGACGACAAGCCGGTCGCCCAGGGCGAGGTCGGCGAGATCGTGATCCGCGGCCACAACATCATGAAGGGCTACTGGCAGCGCCCCGCCGCGACCGCGGAGGCGATGCGGGGCGGCTGGTTCCACAGCGGCGACATGGCCCGCACCGACGAAGACGGCTACTTCTACATCGTCGACCGCAAGAAGGACCTGATCATCCGCGGCGGCTACAACGTCTATCCGCGCGAGGTCGAGGAGGTGCTCTACGAGCACCCGAAGATCCGCGAAGCGGCCGTCGTCGGCGTCCCCCACGACGAGTGGGGCGAGGAGATCGGCGCCGCGGTCGTCCTCCACGAGGGTGAGGAGTTGCCGCCGGACGAGGTCAGCGCCTACGTCAAGGAGCGGATCGCCGCCTACAAGTACCCGCGCGTCGTCTGGTTCATCGACGAGCTGCCGAAGGGCCCGACCGGCAAGATCCTCAAGCGCGAGATCGAGCCGCCGGCCGCTGTGTGACCTGCGACCCCATTGAAAAGACTAAGCCCCGGCCGCATGCAAGCAGAGGCGAACCGGGGCCTTCTCCGCAAGCGTAGCAACCGGCCCCCCCCGCGTCATCCGATGAAATGACCCCTGCATGAAGCAAGAGCAGGTAGCCAAATGGCTCAGCGAGCCTCGATTTCGCAATTTTCTAAATGCCGTCGATGGCGACCACGAGTCGGCGGTGGCTCTCTATGTCTGGAACGCAGATATCTCTGCAGCCTTCCTGGGTGTCCTGCATCACGTCGAGGTTCTGCTTCGAAACACGATTGATCGACAATTCCCAGAGACGGGAGCGGATCGGCGAGTTTCAATCTGCAACGCGAAAGTCTGGCTGACCGACCCTGCGATCCTAGAGGATCGCGGCCGCGAAAAGGTCAACGACGCAATCGCCCGACTGACGGGAGAAAATCGAATTCCAACCCGGCCTCGACTCGTTGCGTCGCTCACCTTTGGGTTCTGGACAGCCCTCTTCGCTGGAAGAAACGAGGATCTTTGGCGCTCAACCCTCCTCGGGGGATTTCCGAACGGGAACGGACGACGCAATCAAGTGCGGAAGGCCCTCGCGCGGATTCTTCAGCTCCGAAATCAGATCGCCCACCACGAAGCGATATTCGGCCGAAGCCTTGCCAAAGACCGCGACGTACTCCTCCAAATCGCAGCTCTCATCGACACCGAGGCAGGGGCCTACATCGCCAAGCTCTCGACTATCGACGAGCTGCTTTCCCGGCGGCCTTGATCCGAGGCCATTTCTTTTTCGGATCAGTGACCGACATCACAACGCTCCAACTGGCTGGGTAGCCAGTTTGTCCGGTAACCTCCGCGCCAGCAGCCCGCCGGAGGCACCAACGAAGGAGAGAGATGAGCGTCGCTTCGCAGAGCCTGATGGACAACGTCACCTACGAGGATCTCTACCGCCGCTGGGAGGGTGGGAACTGGAGCGCCTACGACATCGACTTCTCCGGGGACAAAGCAGGCTGGGACGGCCTCAGCGAGATCCAGCGGCGCTCGGCGATGTGGATCTACTCGATGTTCTTCTACGGCGAGGACCGAGTTGCCGACACCCTTGCCCCTTACATCACGGCTGCGCCGACCGAGGAGCAGTCCTACTTCCTCGCCACCCAGCAGGTCGACGAGGTGCGTCACTCGGTCTTCTTCCACCGCTTCTTCAAGGAGGTGATCGGCGTCGGCGGCGACTCGATCCAGCAGACCCTCGCCTCCACGCTGCCGCAGCTCAACTGGGGCTACCGCGGCATCTTCGATCGGCTCGACCTGATGGCCGAGGAACTGCGCAAGGACCGCTCGCTGCCCAAGTACGCGCAGGCGATCACGCTCTACCACCTGATCGTCGAGGGCTCGCTGGCGCAGCCCGGCCAGCACTTCATCGAGGACTTCTTCGCCTCCGAAGAGACGATGCCCGGCTTCAGCTCCGGCATCGCCAACGTCTCCCGCGACGAGCAGCGCCACATCGGCTTCGGCGTCAAGGTGCTTTCCGAACTGCTCAAGGAGGGTGCGCCCGGCTACGAAGAGTGCCGGGCAGCCGTGGTCGATCTGCTGCGCGAAGTCCTGCCCTACGGGCCGGCGGTCTTCACCCCGCCGAACATGGACCGTGAATACACCGAGTGCTACGGCTTCTCGCTCGAGGACATCTTCGCCTTCGGCCTCAAACTGATCCGGCAGCGCTGGCGGACGATCGGCTACCCGATCGACGAGATGCCTCCCGGAGTCTTCCCCTTTGACCCCGAGATGGACGAGCGCCTTGTCGCCAAGCGCCAGGTGAAGCTGATGATGGGCGGCATCCTCGGCTCGCCCGACAGCGTCCCCCAGAGCTCGCCGGAGCTGCAGCGCCTCTACTTCGACGTGATCGAGCGCGTCGTCAACACCAAGGCCGCCAACGGCTCCCGCCTCGTCTACCAGTGGCGCTTCAGCGACGCCGAGCCATGGCACCTGGTGATCGACAACGGCTCGACCCATGCCGAGCCGGGCGAAGCCCCCAACCCCAACCTCGTCCTCGAGGCCAGCTGGGGCGACTTCATCGCCACCGGCAAGCCCGACGCCAACCCCCTGAAGATGGTCCTCACCCGCCGCCTCCGCCCTCGCGGCTCCTTCCGCGAGCTGGCCCGGATGCGGAAGGTCTTCCCGAGCTGAGGGGCCAAGGCCGATCCCTCGAGCGTCGCCTGCGCGGCGGCGCGTAGAAGTAGTGCGGCGCCGATTTTGGCGCTGTGGCACGCCTGGATCGGCTGCAGCTCGGTCCCGATTGCATCCGGGATTTCTTTTTGATAAAAGACTTCACTTCCATTAGAAACGGTGCGGTTGCAAGTGCCGATGGAGCAGCTTTTTCGCAACGCATAGGGAATGGACCCGTGGGAAGCGACGTTTGCCGTGTCGACTTCGACCCTGCCGTTACCACGAAACAACGGAAAGGACCCAGTCCAATGAAAAGGCTATTGATTGCCGCGGCCCTGATGGCCGCGATGCTGGTACCAGCCTCGCAGGCACTCGGCTCGACGTTTCATCCGAAAGGCGAATACACCCAGTTCGCCGAGTGCCCACTGAACCACCCCGCGCTCCCGTTCTGCGTCTTCGCGGAATCGAATGGCGGCTTCTTCCAGATCGGGAAAAAAACGGTTCCGCTGAAAAATCCGGTGATTCTCCAGGGCGGGCTTTTAGAATCAGAATCGGGCGAAGCGATCTTCGTCGCTGCCGCGAACGGGGAAACCCTCTCGAAAACCCCGCAAACGGTGCCCGGTGGGCTGCTGGGAATCGAAGCGCCGAAATCGTGGCCGAAATTCCTTCAGGACCTGTTCAACGAAACCATCAATAAAGGCGCCACCGGGGTTACCGCGACGGTCGAACTGGCCGCCCCGGCATCGGCGATCAAAGTCAACTTCCTGAACCTGCTCATCGAAAACGGCACCGCGCTCTCACTGCCGGTGAAGATCAAGTTGAGCAACTCGTTCCTGGGTAACAATTGCTACATCGGCTCGAACTCCCAACCGGTCGTGATCGACTTCACGACGGGGGAAACGTCGCCGCCGCCGCCGAACAAACCCATCCACGGAAGTGCAGGAACTCTGTCCGAAAACGAAGCGGGAACGATCCTCACCACCAGCGGTGGCTCCTTCGTGAACAACTCGTTCGCGGCACCGGGAGCCAACGGCTGCGGGGGACTGTTCTCGTTCCTCATCGACCCGTTCGTCAATTCGCTCATCGGCCTGCCGTCCGCAGCCGGCACCAACGCAGCGGTCCTCGAAGGCAAATTCCAGCTCGCCCTAGCCGCAGCAGTGAAAGCAAGCGAATAGCAGCCACACTCAGTCTGTATCTGTAGTCCTCAGACGCCCGTCGCGGTTTCCGCGGCGGGCGTCTTTCTTTGCCTTCTAGCTCGACGACTTCGGCCTTAGGCCCTACGAGGACGGCGGCCGCTTGCCCGCCCAGGGGGCGCTCTGCCTCGATCTGACCGGACAGCGAGAGCAACGTCGACTCGTCCCCGGGCCGACCGACGATCTCCCAGCCGCCGATCGGGATGTCGGTGCCGCTTATCACCGGGGGGGTGATTAGGACGTCGAAGGAGTTGAAGGGGCGGTGTAATACTAACTGCTAGCAACCGCGTGGTAATCCAAAGAACAGGCTCACTGCTTCCTCGCTGGACGTACACGCTTCGCCATTGCACGGAGTTGAGCGAAATAGCGTCATAGCTACGCGCGCAGCGCATCTACTTTTCACACGCACGTGAATTTCCCCAAAGGCCGTCACTAGCCCCCGGCCTTCGATTGCACAAGAGAGGCTTCTATGGAGTCGCCGGCATAAGCCGTGGTGTCTTGAGCCATCTTGCCCCTTGAGCTTCAGCCGCCGTCGAAAATCGATAAAACCAGCCGACCCGGTGGAGCTAAAGCGCTTGATAAAGAACCCCGCTTCTCCTTCTGAAGCCTTAAGCTGACAAGTAACCTTGAAACCTATAGATCTCCGAGAGGATTTCTTAAGAAAGACTTGTGCGCTTCCGCAGCTTCCGGCTCGACGGTGTTTTGGGCTTGCAGGACTAGCTCCACTGCACAGGATACCCATAACCGTAACCAATGCTATAAGCATAGAGAGGAATCTTGGGCCTAATAAGCTCATGAGCCAGTCACCAGAGAGAGATTCAAGTCATCAAGTGCCCCGGGAGGGTTCGGATTTTGTCCTTTGGGAAACGGACGCAAAGGCGTGATAAACGCAAACGGGCAAAATTCCCGTTTTTTGGCAATTAGATGGCAACCTGGGCCGCTTCGTGCAGAAGTTAGACCCACTGACCGGCCCGTCTTGCGATCCCACGCAGGGCCTCCACTGTCTCCGGCTGCATTCCCTCCGTTTGTCTTGATCTCCAGGGAAAAGCGGTCTTCAAGGCGAAGTTTGACGAATTCCAATACCTTTCCGCACTTGACAAGAGACGACACGCCGGATGAGCACACTTTCATGCCGATATAAGTCTTAGTTGCCGGCTTAACCTGTGAGGCTTTTTTAGCTGACACAAACCGTGATTTGATCCACCAGCTATCGCCATCCACCCTAAATGCCTCTGCGTCTGTCCGGGTATGTTTTCCTGGGCTACCCCATGTATAGCGAGTGACTTTGCCAATCCGTGAATCTTCAGCTGTTTCGTCCGACCTGGCCCTATAGACCACATCATTTTTTGCGAAGCAGTGTCCTGCTGTCATCACAAATGAGCCAAATATTGGGTGGCCCCTTTGCTCGCCAACCTGATCCTTTGCGCCGTAGCCTGCTGTACAGATTGACCAACAGACTTTTTCGCTGCCGCAAGATTTATTGGATGACTTAATGTAGTCACCGGCCTGCATCGGCCCCGATTCCTGATACCGCGTATATCCGGACAACATCGCTAGTTCGTCGTAATAGGCTTCAATTGGGACCGACGGCCCAAGGGATCCTTTGAGCGACGCGCTTACGTTGGTTGGATCAGTTGCGCCGATCCGCACTACATTGTTTTCGGGGTTAATACCGATCTCGGTGGTGTCTTCGAATGCTGCTTCGTTTGCAAGCAGCACTTCTTCCACCGCAGCTTCGGTCGTCAGCAAAGCTGCCTGCGAGGTAGTTGGCGGATTCGGGAAGGCGGAGACCCGATCAGGTGCGGTGAGGCCGGCTTCTTGCCTCAGGGCTTCGACGTTGCTCTGCTGGTTAGTAGTGAAGCCAACATAGATTTGGCCACCGCTAAGTTCGTCTACGTAATAACCAGCGTAAGTCGATGCCGCATGCGATTCGGCCCACACAGGAATCGCTTCAGCAGCTTGGGCTATGTATTGGTCGCGGTATTCGAGCTCTTTAATTTCGCTTTCGCGAAGAGGAACGCCCCATTCTTCCTCTGACCAACGCGCAATTGGTTTTTCGAGTTTCCATTCTTCGAGCAATTCGAAGATCAGTTTGGTGATTTCGGATTCGGTTCGACCGGATTCGTAATCGAGGCCGAATTCTTCGCGGAACTTCTTGACGTTTTCGAAGGTAGGTTCGACTGGTGCTTCGGATTCAGATTCGGGCTGCTGGGGAATCGTTGCGAAGAACTTTTCGCCAACGGAATTGCCTAGGAAGTCGGTTGCGACAACTTCGAGGTTGAGCTGGCCTGCCGGGTGGGCGGCCGTGTTAGTCACCCATTCGAGGGTTACCTGCTGGCACTCGTGTTTCGGCGTTTCCGGGTCGTCTTCGCAGGCCTTTTCTTCGGCAGCTACTTCGCCGTTGATGAGGACCTGCACTTCCGCGATCTGGTGCGCGGATTCCGCAGTAGCCGAGAAGCTCTGATCTCCCGTGGTGAGAGGCGTCGTGCTGTTGCGGTGTTCCCAGAGGGTGCCGCCGAGGCTGGCGAATTTCGGCGGTTCGGCTGCGTAGTTCCATTTGAAGACCGAGCCGTCGTTGGCGATGCTATAGATGACTTCGGGATTGCCAGCGCCCGACACGCGGGTTTCGCGCGGTTCGTCGACGTATTTGAATTTCGTCGTTTTGGCGCCTTCCTCGCCGGCTGGGTCGACGGTCACGGCCGTGGCCCTCGAAAGGGCGTCGTACTCGATCGAGGCGGTCGTGCCGTTTGGCAACTCGATCAGGCTGAGGCGATTGCTCGAATCGTAGCCGTAGCTCGTTTCGCCTTCCCCGTCCTGCTCTGCCGTCAGCAGTCCCGATTCGTAGCTGTAGTGACTTTCGGCGGCGCCTTCGGCATCGACCGCCTGGACCAGTCCTTTGGCGGTTTCCAATTCGGCCGAGATGTCGGAGTCGGTCCAGGGATCCGGTTCTTCAACCGTCATCCCGGTGATTTCATCGCCGTGGACGAATTCGCCCACCGTCCACTTCTGGACGCGATTGTTCTTAGCGTCCGAGACCCAGAGGTGCCCCTTGCCGTCGGAGGCAACGCCCATGGGGAAGGCGAAGCTGAACTGGCCGGCAGCCGTTCCTTTGGCGCCGAACTGGGCGATGTAGGCGCCGGAGTCGGCGCTGAAGACCTCTATCCGGTCGTTACCTTCATCCCCCACCCAGACGCGCCCCGTGCTATCGACGTCGACCGTGTCGGGGTGTTCGAATTGCCCAGTGCCGTTGCCTTTCGAACCGAATTCCCGCAGGACTTTGCCGCTGGCATCGAGCTCTGTGACACGGCTGTTGCTCCAGTCGGTAACCCAAAGCGTGTCACCGGGGCCGAAATCGATCCCTGTGGGGTTGTAGAACTGCCCTGCGCCGGTCCCGAAGCTGCCGAAGGATTTGACGAACGTACCGGCGCTGCTGAACTCCTGAATTCGACTGTTGTAGGTATCGGCAACCCAGATGTTGCCTTTGGAGTCGATAGCAATGCCCTCTGGTCTGCCGAGCTGACCATTTCCGGTACCTTCCGACCCGAACTGGCTTAGGTATTTACCGTCGGGAGCAAGCTCCTCGATGCGGCTGTTTTCGGTGTCTGCAACCCAGAGGTTTCCTTTTTCGTCGATGGCAATAGCAGAAGGCATGTGAAACTGGCCGTTGCCGGTGCCGTAGCTACCGAATTTGGCAAGGAATTCGCCTTTGGGATTGAACTTCTCAACCCGATTGTTGCCCTGGTCGATCAGCCAGATGTTGCCCGCGGAATCAAAGGTGAGATCCCCCGGGGCCGCGACCAGGCCATCGCCCGTGCCATGGCTCCCAAACGAGCTCGAGTATGCGGGGGTGATGTATTTGTATTCGCCTTTGTAATCTATCTGCAGCGCGGCGCCGCTTGGGTAGGCGGTTTCTTTGAGTTCACCTGTTGAGTCGAAAACGTTTTCTTCTTCCCTGTCTTCGTAAGAGACGCCGTACCCCCCGCCAGCTACCTTTTCGACGGTCGCGTGAAGCTTCGGGTCGAAGGTCCGCTGGGTGGTTGACGTTGGAATGGAGACGGAACTCGTCAGGGCGCCGCTTGCACGCAGCATGGTCGCCTCCGTCGGCGACGGTTCCGCAGGCTGAGATTCGAGTTCGGGTAGCTGCGCTACCGTCCAGCCGTGACCCCACCGGGTGTCTTTTTCGGTTGGGAGCTGCGAGTTGTAGGAACGTTCGAGTTCTAGGTTGGCGTCGCGGCCTTCTACCTGGAAATCGCGTTCGTGGTAAACGACGTTTCCGTTGACGACGTTGACGGCGATCTCGGGACCCCGCGATTCCGCTTCATCCGAGTGGTCTTGACCATCGGGAAGCGGGATGTACTGCATGACGTATTCGTCTTTGATCCCTGTCGCTGGTGTGTATTCAAACTCAATTTTGCGCTCTTCAGGCGTTTTGTTGCCGGCCTGATCGGTGGCGACAATTCGCAGCACATGAGGGCCGGGTTTTAGGCCGGTCAGTTTCAGCGGGTAAACCCAGCTAAACGGGCAGCCACCGCCAGTGCACGGCTGGGTTTTGGTTTCCTCCGGAGACGCTTTGCTGTCGAGGAAGACTTCGATCGATTTAACGCCGGAGGTGGCGTCCGCCGTTTCGACTTTTAGATTGTAGGTCGGGAGGCTGAGATCATCGCCTTCGCCAGCCGGTACCTCTTCTTTGCCTTTCTCATGCGTCGCTTCGGCGAGCTGCCCCTCAAGGTCGATAGTGGGCGGAACCCTGTCGACCCAGACTTCGTAGCTTTTTGAGTTGCTGGCTTTGCCGGTGGGATCGTAGGGTTGGAAGGCAACGGAGCCTTTGCCTTCGAAGAGGCCGTTTGTGTTGAACGAGATCTGGCCGCTGCGGGTGGCGGCGCACGGTTCTTTCATCGTCCCGGCGCAGGGGCTCTGGTCCCACCACCATTCCCCTGCCGGGCCCCCGATTGCCCTGATCTTCTGAACGCCCAGGCCCGGGTCGGTGGCTGTGGCTTTGGCCGTGATCTGGGTGTTGCCCTTGACCCAACCGGAGGGCAGCCCCGTAACCGAGGTGATCGTGGGCGCCTCTGGATCGTCGAGGTAGAACGTCGCGCCGCCGAGGGCGTAATCCCGTCCACATTTGATGTTCGAGTTGCTGGCGGCACCGATGCCGACGAAGGCGGTGCGGGTCCCTTCGCCCAGGCTCCCAGAGCCCGTGTCGATGTAGCTCCCCCAGCCCGAGGGGTACGCGTTGGCGAGCACCGACCACCAACCGCCTTCGTTCCAGACGCCGGTGTAGGCGTGCGGCTCGTTGGCGGTGCAGCCGTGCGGATCGAGGTTCATCGGCCCAACCACGACGCGCCTCATATAGGTCGTTGTACCCTGGGCAGTGAACCACCAGCGACCGAAGCTCCCGGCCGGGTAGGTGAAATTCGACTTGGAGCGGACGTAGAGGCCATTGCCACTGCCCCAGCAGGTCACGATGCAGGACGTTTTCCCCAGGTAGTCTTTTTCCGCGACTCCGCCCCATTGCCATTTCCAGTAATTGAGGACACTGGGATCGCTCCAGCCCGACCAGTTCTCGATGACTTCCGGGTCGACCAGCAGCGGGTAGGCGACGTCCATGGAACGATGCGGCACGTCGACGATCAGGGATCTCCCTTCGACTTCAAGCGTCACCGGCACCTCCACCCCCTGGGCATCGACGGCGCGGGGAACGTTCACGTAGGCGAGCTGGCGACCATCGCCGGCGAGCACCTCGGCCCCACCGCTTTCGCTTGCGCGGAGCGTCGCGTCGCCAGGCAGGGTCATCGCGAAGCTGAACTGCTCCGGGCTTTCCCTCGAGAGCAGCAGAGTGGAGATGTCAACGCCGCCGGAGCTAGGCGAGAGCAGCAGGCTCGAATCCACGCCGGCTTCGGGCAGAAACAGGTCCGCTTCGCCGAAGGTACGGGCGGTTGCGTCCGAGCGTGCGCCTTCAACGGAGATCGCCAGGCCGCTGTCGCCGACGTAGATCGGTTTGGCCGCGGTTTCGGGAAGGCTGAGGTCGACGAGCGGATTCGCGGGGGAATAACCCCGTTCGGTTTCTTCGAGGCCGAGGTCGACCTTGCGAAGGTCCCCTCTCTCTTCGGGCACCCGCAGCGGGATCGACGATTCGAGCAGCATCTCCTCGCCTTCCACTGTGACCAGGGCTTCCGTCTGGGAGAAGACCTGATCCAAGCCAACGTTTGAGAGCACGCGGGCCGGGTCGGCTTCGAGCTGTTCGAGTTGTGTGGCGAAGTTGTCTCTCAACAGTTCTTCTTCTTCGAGGGCAGAGAGGTCGGTGTATGCGTATTCGGACGCTTCGCGTTCATCCGCAGCCTGAGGGCTTGCAAGCCATTCGCCTCGACTTGCTTCGGCGGCTTCTTCGCTTGCGACCGCTTCTGAGGGCTCTTCTTCAGAAGGCAGCGGCGCTTCTTCGGACGATGCGGCTAAGCCTGGGACGGCCGAAGTGAAGACGAGAAGGAAGACGAAAACGATGAGCCAAAGCGCGCGGCTTCCCGGTAAGTGCGGTAAGTCACTCTCCCCTGACGACACTTCGCAAATCTATACAAAATTATTATTGATTACAAGTTAACTTCTGACTATTCAGTTTGAACTAACCCTTTATTTGTTGTCAGCCAGCACCAGGGTGCTACGCAGACAAAAAGCTTACATCACAACCCTGGCGTGCGCTCGGCCCAGGGGCGCTCGGCCTCGATCTGACCGGCGAGCGAAAGCAGCGTCGACTCGTCTCCGGGACGACCGACGATCTGAACCGCAAGGGGCAAACCGTCGGCGGCGATGCCCATCGGGACGGACATCGCCGGGTTGCCGAGGTGGTTCCAGGGGACGCAGTAGGGGTAGAAGCGGCTCATGCCGATCACGGTGCGGAGGGCGCCCTTGCCCTCCCAGCGGCGGATCGGGATTGCGGTGCCGCCCATCACCGGGGTGATCAGGACATCGAAGGAGTCGAAGAGGGCGTTGATGCGGGCGGCGTCGATGTCGCGGCCGTGCAGGGCCCGCTCGAAGAGGGAGTCGGGGAGGTGGCGGCCGAGGCGGCCGAAGCCGCGGGTGCGGCTTTCCAGGCGCTCGGGGTGGGGCACTTTGTCGACCGTCTCGGAGACCCCACGGAGGAAGCGGGGGGTGATGTTGTTGCCGATCCCGCCCCAGTCGGGGTCGCGCTGGGTGACCTCGTGGCCGAGCGAGCGCATCAGCTCGGCGGCGTCGGCGACCGCAACCTTGACGATGTTGTCTACCGTCGGGGGCGCCGCAGCGCGGGGCGCGAGGGTCGAGTAGGCGACCCGCAACTTGCCGGGAGGCGTCTGCGCCGACTCGACGAAGGGCCGCTCCGGAGGCGGCGGCGCGCCCTGCTCCTTCGAGCCGCCCGAGGTGATGTCGAGCCACAGCGCCGTGTCGAGGACGTTGCGGCTGAGGCAGCCGTTCACCGCCAGGCCGTTCCAGTATTCGAGGTCGGGGGCGAAGGAGATCCGGCCCCGCGAGGGCTTCAGGCCGAAGAGGCCGCAGGACGCGGCAGGGAGGCGGATCGAGCCGCCGCCGTCGCCGGCCGAGGCGATCGGGACCATGCCGGAAGCCACCGCCGCCGCCGAGCCACCGCTCGAGCCCGCGGGGCTGCGCTGCAGGTCCCAGGGGTTGCGGGTGACCCCGTAGGTGGCCGACTCGGTGAAGCCGCAGATCGCCATCTCCGGCAGGTGGGTAAGGCCGACGACGATCGCGCCGGCCTCGCGCAGGCGCCGAACCATCTCGCAGTCCTCGGTGGCCGGCTCGGTGAAGGCATCGGTGCCGAACATCGTCACCTCGCCCGCCACCGCGCTTTCGTCCTTGATCGCGATCGGCACGCCGAGCATCGGCCGTTCCTCCCCGGCCTTCAGCCGCGCTTCGGCCTGCTGGGCCTCGAGCAGCGCCCGCCCGGCGAGGATCTTGCGGAAGGCGTTCAGCTCCGGGTCGAGGCGGGCGATCCGGTCCAGGCAGAGCTGCACCAGCTCGGTCGGGGAGACCTCCCCCGCCCGCACCATCTCCGCCTGCTTGGCCGCTCCCGCGAAAGCGAGATCGTCGCTCATGGCGGGGAGACTATTCAGGTCGGCTCTGGCTCGGGCTTGCGGCTGGCGCCCTCGAAGCTGAGATCGGGCAGGGCGCGGTCGAGCCAGGAGGGCATCCACCAGTTCCAGCCGCCGAGCAGCTTCATCGCCGCCGGAACGAGGATCAGGCGGACCAGGGTCGCGTCGAGGGCGATCGCCACCGCGCAGCCCATCCCCAGCTCCTTGATCGAGGGCACGCCGGTGAGGACGAAGACGGAGAAGACACAGGCCATGATCAGCGCCGCCGAGGAGATCGTCTTGGCGCTGGAGGAGAGGCCCTCCGCCACCGCCCGCTCGTTGTCGCCGTGCACCATGTAGCGCTCGCGGATGCGCGACATCAGGAAGACCTCGTAGTCCATCGAGAGGCCGAAGACGATCGCGAAGATCAGCGGCACGTTGATCGTGTCCAGCGCGCCCTGGCTTTCGAAGCCGAAGAGGCTGTCGAACCAGCCCCACTGGAAGATCGCCACGAGGACGCCGAACGCCGCCCCGATCGAGAGCAGGTTCATCAGCACCGCCTTCAGCGGCAAGAGCAGCGAGCGCAGCATCACCATCAGCACCAGGTAGCTGAGGGCAAGGACGAAGAGGACGATCTTCCACATCGAGCCGCTGATCTGGGCACGCGCATCGCTGCTGCGAGCGGTCTCGCCGCCGACGTCGACCTTGGCGATGCGGCTCAGCGCCGTGTTCGGCACGACACCGATGCGCAGGCGGTCGACGAGCGCCCGGGTGGCGTCGGACTCGCTGGGGGTGCTCGGCGTCGCCTGAATCAGGACGCTGCCGCCGGCGTAGGTCGGTGGCGCGACGGCGCTCACGCCGGGCGTCGAAGCGAGCGTCCGGACGAAGCCGGCGACGGCCGCGTGGCCGGCCCGTCCCGGTCCGGAACCGCCGAAGGAGGCGACGACCTGGACCGGATCTGTACCGCCGCCGAGCTGCTTGGAGACGAGCTCGTTGCCCACCCGCACGTCGCTTCCCTTGGGGAACTGGCTGAGTGCCTGCGTCCCGGTCTCGATCGAGAGCAGCGGGATCGCCAGCGTCAACAGCACCGCGGAAACCCCGATAACGGCCGTCCAGGGATGAGCCATCACCCGCGTCGTCCATCTCACCCAGAAGGCCTCGCGGTCCGGGCGCTCGCCCCGGCGGCGGAAGACGCCGAGCACCTTGGCGACGATCCCGCCCGGCAGGACGCGGTCGCCGAGCATCGCGATCAAGACGGGGAGCAGGGTCGTCGCGGTCAGGATCGAGACGGCGACGACCATCATCGCGCCCAGAGCCATCGAACGCAGGGCCTGGTTATGGACCATCCAGAGCCCTGCCAGGGAGACGATCACGGCAAGGCCGGAGAAGGTGACCGCCAGGCCCGAGGTCGAGAGTGCCTCGGCGCGCGCCGCATCCTGGTCGCGCCCGCGCGCCCGCTCCTCCCGGTAACGAGCGAGGATGAAGAGCGAGTAGTCGATCGCCACACCGATCCCGATCATCGAGGCCATGTTGGTGACGAAGACCGAGGTCTCCATCTGCAGCGAGACGAAGTAGATCAGCGCCCCGGTGACGATCACGCTGACGAAGCCCAGGGCCAGAGGCAGCACCGCGGCGGCGAGAGAGCCGAAGACGACCAGCAAGATCAAGGCGACGATCGGGAAACCGCCGGCCTCGGCTTTGGCGAGGTCGTCCTTCGAGAGTTCCTGCATCCCCGCCCAGACGGTCGGCTGGCCGGCCAAGTAAGTGGTGACCCCGCCCGAGGCGGTCCCCGGGTCGAGGTCTTCGCGCAGTGTCCCGGCCGAGTCGGTCTGGCGATCGGCCGACTGTTCGCTGCGCAGCGGCAGCAACGCCGAGCCGGTCCGCTGCAGGGCCAGCTCGGAACGGCGCAAGACGGCCGCAGGCAGCGTGACTTCGTCAAGTCCGGCCACGGCGCGCCGCACCCGGTTCACGGCAGCCGTCCGGGCTGTCGGCCCGGCACTCGCTTCAGCCCGAAGCAGCACCGTTATGCCACCGGTCTTAGCGCCGAAGTCGCGCTGCAGGGCATCGCTGACGGCCTTCGACTGACTGCCGGGGACATCGAAGCCGCCGCCGGTGAGGTGGTCGGTCTGGCGCGAGGCGAGCGGCAGAGCCGCGATAACGACGGCAACCCATGCGAGCAAGACCCAGCGCCGATGACGGCCGAGGAACGCTGCCAGCTTGACCATGAACTCACGCATTGGCTAGATGGCCAGCTTTTCGAACGAACGGCCGGCCGTCTGTGAGTCGAGTCACTCGCGACGCGACAGGGCGCCGGCGATCGCTACTCGTTGACCAGCAGGTAGCGGGCCGAGGCCGCGCCGGCGGCGAGAGCGCCGCTGTTGTCGCGACTCGGGTCCGAGAGGGCCTGCAGGGCGAAGCCGTCGCCGACCGCGAAGAGGTAGGAGACGATCGCCTCGGCGTCGAAGCGGAGGCTGAGCACGCCCTCGCGCTCCTTCGCCTTGAGCACCTCGGCGACGTGCGAGCGGGTCAGCTCGAAGAGCTGGCCGACCTCGTGCTGGATGTCGGGATTGCGGCGGCCGGCGCTGAAGAGCTCGTAGAGGAGGAGGAAGAAGGCGGGCTCGTTCTCGATCAGGTCCATGAGGCTGGCGACGAGAACGTCGATCACGTCGTCGACGGTCTCCGCCTTGGCCAGCGGTTCGTCGAGGCGGGCCACCCGGATCTCGGCGTCGCGCCGCACCACCTCTACCAGCAACCGCTCCTTGGTCCCGAAGTAATAGTGGAGAAGGCCGCGGCTGACCCCGGCCTCGCGGGCGACATGCTCGAAGGTCGAGCCGGCGGCGCCGCGCTTGGCAACGCTGACCCGCATAGCGTCGATGATGCGCTGCGCCTTCTCACCGCTGAGCTCGCGTTCTTGTGTTGCCGCCTCCATCGGGAGATCAGTCTAGTACCGGCTGACGGGTCCAGGCGCCGGCAGGCAAGGACGCAGGAAGCGTGGCGTGCTCTGCACGCGAGCGACCGAGGACGCCGCATGGCGGTGCCTGGGCCCCGTCAGGAGCCGTTGATGGAGGTCGTGCTGGTGTACTCGAACTCCTCCTCGGCACCGAAGAGGGAATCGAGAACGGTCTTGCGGGCGTCCTCGCTGAAGATCAATGCGAGGCCGGCGCCGACCAGAGCGAGCAGGACGAGGCGGCCGAGCTTGCTCTTGCGCTTCCTCGGCGCACGCAGCTGCTCGGAGGCGTCGCGAAGGCTCTCGGCTGCGGAACGCAGGTCACGCTGGACCTTCCTGTCGCTCGTCACCGCCTTGACTGCGCTGTGGCCGTTGCTTGTCGCCCGGCCGTAGGCGCCCCGTGCCGCCTCGAAGGCGTTCTTGAGGCTGTCGCGCAGCTCTTCGTCCTCGATCAAGCGCTGGACGTAAGGGTTCTCGCGTGCGGTCGAATAAAGGTCGGCGGCCTGGGTCGCCCGGGTGGTCTTGCTCATGCCATCTCCTCGCTGGGTTCCTGGGATGGTCAGGATAACTCCGAAACGGTTTTGCGTCAGGGAGGGCCGATCCCGTCCAGCAACACCCCGTTGGAGTGGAAGCCGAGCTTTGCATCGCGCACGATTCCCAGGCGCAACCGGCTCAGCCCGGGCCCGGGGGTGACATAGCGCCGCACGTAGAGGCGGCCGACCTTGCGGTAGCCGAGCTGGCGGAAATCGGGACCGACCAGACGGGCCGGGGGCGCGGCGGCGGGGCCGTCGGAGACGAAGTCGATCTCTCCGACCTCCCAGTCATAGCCCTCGGATGGCTGGACCTGGAAGCCACCAGTGGAGAGGTAGTAGCGCAGCGAGGCCTGGCCCAGGGTCCAGGTGACCAGCGCTCGAGGTTCGGTCGGTTCGCCCAGATCCGCTGCGACGGAAGCCCAGTCAGGGCGTTGCAGTGCCGGCGAGAGGCTCGCCCACACCGAGAAGCCGAGCGAGGAGGCGACCAGGGCCGAGCAGAGGAGCACGCCGGCACGACCGGCACGGTGGACGGTGAAGCCGACAGCGATCGCGACCAGGAGCGGCACGAGGGCCGGCAGCAGGTTGCGAGCGAGAACGTAGTCCTTGCCGGGATCGAGCAGGCCGAGGAGAACCGGGACGGCAACGGTTACCGCGGCCAGCGCCAGCGGGATCGTGGCGGCACGGCGCTCGCCGCGCTCGCCGCGGGAGAAGGCGAAAACCAGCGCGGTGAGCGCGAGTAGGCACGGGACGAGGGCGAGCAGCGGATGCTCGGGGCGGGCGATGATGTCGCCGGTCTCCCCCAGCATGAAGGTCAGCCCCGTCTCCCAGAGCCGGTGGCCGAGGGAGAAGTTGCCGATCCACTCAGCGTGCCCGATCGACATCTGGTGGATCGCCAGCGGCGCCAGCAGCAGCCCGGCGCCGGCGACGATCGCCAAGCCGGGCGCCGTCTCCCGGCGACGCCGGCGCAGCAGCCACAGAGCCTCGGCGGCGACCGGGAAGGCGGCGAAGTAGTGCGTGCCAAGGGCCAGGGCCGAGAAGACCCCCCAGAGGACGAAGTCGCGGCGAGCGCCACGATCCAGCGCACGCACGAAATACAGCGCCGAGACGGCGGTGAGAAGAACGAAGAGCGCATAGGCCCGGGCCTCCTGCGAGTACCAGATCAACATCGGGTTGGCGGCGACCAGCGCCGCAGCCGCAATCCCGACCCGACTCCCGCCGACGGGCCGATACGTCAAGGTGGCCTTGACGTATCGGCCCGTCGGCGGGGTTGTCAGTGCGGTGGCGAGCCAGAAGGCGATTGGGATGGTGGCTACGCCGGCAAGGGCCGAGATAGAGCGCAGGCCGAACTCTCCCGTCCCGGTCACCTGGGTCCAGAGCCAGGCCAGCGCGTAGTAGAGCGGCGGCGCCGACTCGCTCGAGCCGACTGCTTCCATCGCCTGCCAGAAGCCGCCGGGCAGGATCCGGGTGGCGGTGACGATCTCATCGTGGTGATAGCTCTGGATGCCGAGCGTGGCGAGGCGCAAGGCGGCTCCGCCGAGGGTCAATCCGGCGACGATCCAGAAGGTGCGCGAGCGCGCCCGCACCATCTCCCCGATCGCTTCCCGGTAGGTCGATAGGCTGCCCCTGTCGAGGGCTTCGGCGGCCTCCATACAGCTAGGCGAGCGCCGCGTCGATCGCCTTGGAGACCTCGTCCACGTAGACGAACTCCAGCTCGCTGCGCTCGCGCTCGGGGATCTCCGCCACGTCGCCCTCGTTTCGCGCCGGCACCAGCACGCGTTTGATCCCGGCCCGCTGCGCGGCCAGCGACTTCTCCTTCAGCCCGCCGATCGGCAGCACCTGGCCGGTCAGGGTCACCTCGCCGGTCATCGCCACATCGTTGCGAACGGGACGGCCGCCGATCAGCGAGGCCAGCGCAACGGTCATCGCCACCCCGGCCGAGGGCCCGTCCTTGGGCACGGCGCCGGCCGGCACGTGGATGTGGATGTCGTGCTGGGCGAACCAGTCCTCGCCGAGGTCCGGCGCGACCTCGCTCCAGTGGCCGCGCACGTAGGAGAGCGCCGCCTGGGCCGACTCCTTCATCACGTCACCGAGCTGGCCGGTGATCGTCAGCTTGCCGGCTCCTGGCATCGAGGTCGCCTCGATGAAGAGGACGTCGCCGCCGGTCGGTGTCCAGGCGAGGCCGGTGGCGACGCCGGGGTCCTTGGTGCGCCGGCGCTGCTCGGCGAATACGCGGCGGCGGCCGAGCAGCTCGCGGGCTCGCTTGGCCGAGATCTTGACCTTGCCGTTGCCCTTGCCCTCGGCAACTTCGCGGGCGACTTTGCGGCAGATCGTGCCGATCTGCCGCTCGAGGTTGCGCACGCCGGCCTCGCGGGTGTACTCCTCGACGACCGCAGCCAGGGCCGGGTCGGCGAACTCGATCTGGGAGGGCTTGAGGCCGTTGGCCTCGATCTGGCGCGGGACCAGATACTTGCGAGCTATCTGCTTCTTCTCCTCCAGGGTGTAGCCGGCCAGCTCGATCGTCTCCATCCGGTCCTGCAGCGGGCCGGGGATCGTGTCGAGCACGTTGGCGGTGGCGATGAACATCACCTCGGAGAGGTCGAACTCGAGGTCGAGGTAGTGATCGCGGAAGGAGTCGTTCTGGGCCGGGTCGAGCACCTCGAGCATCGCCGAGGCGGGGTCGCCGCGGAAGTCGGCGCCCATCTTGTCGATCTCGTCGATCATGAAGACGGGATTGCGCGAGCCGGCATCGCGCAGGGCACGCACGATCGTGCCGGGCATCGCGCCGATGTAGGTGCGCCGGTGGCCGCGGATCTCCGCCTCGTCGCGGACGCCGCCGACCGAGATCCGCTCGAACTCGCGACCCAGGGCCCTTGCGATAGAGCGGCCGAGGCTGGTCTTGCCGACGCCGGGTGGGCCGACGAAACAGAGGATCGGCCCCGGCGAGTCCGGCTTCAGCTTGCGCACCGCCAGGTACTCGAGGATGCGGTCCTTGACCTTCTCCAGGTCGTAGTGGTCGGCATCGAGCACCTCGCGGGCGTGGGGGATGTCGAGGTTGTCCTCGGTCTGCGCCGCCCAGGGCAGCTCGGTCAGCCACTCCAAGTAGGTGCGGATGACGCCGTGCTCGGCGGCGGCCGGGGGGAGCTTCTCCAGCCGCGAGAGCTCCCGGTCCGCAGCTTTCTGCGCGTGCTCGGGGAGCTTCGCCGTCTCGATCTTCTCGCGCAGTTCGTTGACTTCGGCCTGCTGCTCGTCGCCCTCGCCCAGCTCGTCCTGGATCGCTTTCAGCTGCTGGCGCAGGAAGAACTCACGCTGCCCCTTGCCGATCTCGGACTCGACCTGCGACTGGATCTGGGTGCCCAGCTGGACGACCTCGAGCTCGCGAGCGAGGATCTGGGAGAGGTGGCGCAGGCGGGTGACCACCTCGACCTCCTCCAGGAGCTCCTGCTTCTCCTCGGTGGAGATGCGCAGGGCGCCGGCGATCAGGTGCGCGAGCGCCGCCGGATCGTCGAGGTTAGCGACGGCCATCTGCAGCTCCTCGGGCAGGTAGGGGATCTGCTCGATGATCTCCGAGAAGGTGCGCTGGACGTTGCGGGTCAGCGCCTCCAGCTCCGGGCCGTCCTCGACCACGTCGGGCAACTCCGCGATCCGCGCCACGAGGTAGGGCTCCTCAGCGACGTAGGGGCCGAGGCGGACCCGCTGCGTGCCCTGGACGAGGATGCGCAGCGATCCGTCGGGCACCTTGAGCATGCGGGAGACGACGCCGACGACGCCAATCTCGTAGAGATCGCTGGGGCCCGGCTCCTCGTTCTCGGGATCCCGGGCCGCGACCATCGCCAGCATCCGGTTGGCGCCGAGCACGTCGTTGACCAGCTTGATCGAGCGCTCCTGGCCGACCGCGAGCGGGGTCAGCGTCTCCGGGAAGGTGACGGTCTCGCGCAGCGGCAGGACCGGCAGCGCATCGGGGAGGGGCTCCGAGGCGCGGATCGCATCCTCGGCGTCGAGCGGCGCCTCGACCACCTCGAGCACCGGGCTGCCCTCCATCAATCTCTCCCGATCGGGACCCGGCGCGTGTTCTCGGCCGGGTCGCGCAGCGGCAGCTCGATCCGCAGCACCCCGTCCTCGTAGGTCGCCTTGGCCCGCTCGGCGTCGACGTCAACCTGCAACTCGACGATCCGCCGGAACGACCCCGAGGGAATCTCGACCTGCTGGTAGACCCGCCCCTCGGTCTCCTGCACCGGCCGTTCCCCCACGATCGCCAGCTGCCGACCGCTCACCTCGATCCCCACCGCCGAAAGCTCCACCCCGGCCAGGTCGACCTTGACTACAGCCTGCTGCGGTTCCCCGCAGTAATACACGTCGACGTTGGGCGTAAAACCTCTGCTCCTGCGAGAGACGTATGTAGTCCGTGCCCACGCATATAGATCCCGCTCCGGCATGTGGCAGAACATTAGCCAGCTCCGCCGCTCGCAGCGGGTGGCACGGATTTGGGGGGCCACCCCGAGGAAGCTTTAGCTACCGCAGGGGTGGTGGCACCAAATCCGTGACAGGACCCGCTGCGCCTGGGGCGTCACGCAGGCTGTGCTTGCGATGCCCAGCGTGGAGGCCGCATCAAAAGCACGGGCTGCTTCGGCGGAACCAACCCCTCGGGACGGTTCGGCCGGAACGTCGTGCAGGGCTCCTCCAGCTCGAGCGCGCAAAGGAGGTTCTTGCGGAAGTAGCAGTCGTCGCAGGTCGGCGGCTTTGGCTTGCGCGGCATCGAAGGCGATACTGGCACCGGCGTGACGCTTTCGTGAGTCTCATTTCCGCAAAGCGCCACATCTTTGACACAGTCTCGTCACAGGTTCCCCGCGTCTTGCGGAAGCCGGGTCCGGCCGTCGCTACCATTGGCCCTGGATGGACTCCCCCAGCAGGACCGACAAGCTCGCGGCATCCCCGCAGCTGTTCGAGAACGGCTTCTTCGACTTCTTCTCGCGGGTGCACCCCTCGATCCCGGCGATCGTCTTCGTGCCCGTCGTCGTCGCGATGGAGTGGCTTGGCGCCGACCGCGGCTACGCCGCCTGGCAGCTGATCCTGCTCACACTCGGTGGGATCGGCATCTGGACCCTGACCGAGTACTGGCTGCACCGGCTGGTCTTCCACTGGCAGCCCGACAACGCCTTCGGGCGGCGGATGCACTTCATCATCCACGGCATCCACCACGACCACCCCAACGACAAGCTGCGGCTCGTGATGCCGCCGGCGGTGGCGATTCCGCTCGCAACGCTCTTCTTCTTCGCCTTCACGCTGCTCTTCGGCACGCCCGCCGCCTATCCGCTCTTCGGCGGCTTCATCGCCGGCTACCTCTTCTACGACTACACGCACTACTACGTCCACCACTTCGTCCCCAAATCAGATCTCGGCAAGCGGCTGCGCGAGCAGCACATGCGCCACCACTTCCAGGACCATCGCTACGGGTATGGCGTCTCCTCGCCGATCTGGGACGTCGTGTTCCGGACTCTGCCGCGCAAACGCAGTTAGCCGGTCGAGGTTGGAGAGGGATGGCGGGTGCGCCTCTGCGGGAATTGGCGTCGCCCGCGCCTATGGCGCGCAGCGACGAGATGAGGTGCGCGGGCTACGCCCGCGCAGGAATCGGATTGCATTTCCGCCGCTTCGCGACATTCCC
>Ga0307503_10000044_pt1 | contig 92978 bp, 91 predicted proteins | sample 17_S_MG_FD_194514 | JGI IMG/M metagenome (GOLD analysis project Ga0307503, IMG submission 194514) | Soil microbial communities from Populus trichocarpa stands in riparian zone in the Pacific Northwest, United States - 17_S | ecosystem: Environmental > Terrestrial > Soil > Riparian zone > Trees... | reverse complement strand
CCCTCGTCCACCACCACGGCTTCCCGCGCCCCGAGGTCAACGTCCAGCTAGGCCGCTGGACCGTCGACTTCCTCTGGCGCGCGCAGCGCGTCGTCGTCGAGACCGACTTCTGGAGCTACCACCGCGGCTCGGTCGCCTTCGAGGCCGATCACGCGCGGGACCTTGATCTCCGCGCCGGCGGCTACACCGCCCTCCACTTCACCGACCGGCAGATCGAGAACGAACCCGATCGGGTCGCCGCTGACGTGACGCGAGCGCTTGCTCGCGGCGCCGCTTAGCCGTCCGACTCAGCCGGCGCCGGCCTGACCGCCCCGAACTCGCCCGTCGGCGCCGGATCGCCCTCTGCCGGCTCCACGTGCAGGCGGGGGAGGATGCGGTCGAGCCAGTCGGGGAACCACCAGGCGCGGGCGCCGAGGAGCTGCATCACCGCCGGGACTAGGACCGAGCGGATGATCACGGCGTCGATGAAGACCGCCGAGGCGAGGCCGAGGCCGAAGAGTTTGATGATCCGGTCTTCGCCGATAGCGAGAGAGAGGAAGACGGTGACCATGATCGCCGCCGCCGCGGTGATCACGCGGCCGGTCAGCGCGAGGCCGCGGGTCACCGATTCGGTCGCGTCCTTGCTGTGCTCCCACTCCTCGTGGATCCGCGACATCAGGAAGACCTCGTAGTCCATCGAGAGCCCGAAGATGATCGAGAAGAGGAAGATCGGGAAGAACGAGATGATCGGCCCGGTCGCGTCGACCCCGATCAGGCTCGCGCCCCAGCCCCACTGGAAGACCGCGACGATCAGGCCGAAGGCGGCGCCGATCGAGAGCAGGTTCATCAGCACCGCCTTCAGCGGCACCCAGATCGAACGGAAGACGATCATCAGCAGCAGCGCCGAGAGCAGGACGACGACGCCGATGAAGAGCGGCAGCTTGCCGGCGATCGCGTTGCCGAAGTCCTCGAAGATCGCGTTGATGCCGCCGACGTGTATCTGGGCGCCGGTCGCGTTCTCGACCGGCGGGATCACGTCGTCGCGAACCCGGTGGAGCAACTCGGTGGTGTCCTCACTCTGTGGCGAGGTCGTCGGGTAGAGCTGGAAGACGCCGACGGTTTCGTTCGGGTTGAGGGTGACGTCGGTGACCGCCTCGACGCCTTCTTCGGATTTCAGCTCGGTCCGCAGCTCCTGCAGGACTTCGTCGTCGCCCTTGTCCGGCAGTTCGGCGGCGATCACGAAGGGCCCGTTGAAGCCGGGACCGAAACCTTCGGCGAGCAGGTCGTACGCTTCGCGCGTAGTCGTCCCGGCCGGGTCGGTGCCGGCGTCGTTGGTGCCGAGGCGCAGCGAGAGGGTGGGGATGCAGAGGGCGAGCAGCAGGGCGCCGGAAACGAGCGCCGCGATCCACGGCCGCCGCTGGATGCGCCGGCTCCAGCGGAACCACCAGCCGTTCTCGTCGATGCTGCGGGCGCCGCTGCCCAGTCCGGGGATGCGGATCCGGTTGACCCAGTTGCCCGCGATCGTCAGCAGCGCCGGCAGCAGGGTCAGCGCCGCGATCATCGTGAACAGCACCGCGATCGCCGCCGCGGTCGCCACGCCGTAGAGGAAGGGGAGGCCGAGCAGCAGCATCCCCATCAGCGAGATGATCACCGTGATCCCGGCGAAGAGCACGGCGCGGCCGGCGGTGTCGACGGCGGCGATCGCCGCATCGCGCTTCTCGAGTCCCTCGTCGAGGCCGTTGCGGAAGCGGGTGAGGATGAAGAGGGCGTAGTCGACGCCGACGCCGAGCCCGATCATGAAGGCCAGCTGCGGCGCGAACTCGGCGGTGTCGAAGACGTGGGTGAAGAGGGTGATGCCGCTGATCCCGACCCCGAGGGCGAACAGCGCGGTAATGATCGGCAGCCCCATCGCGACGACCGAGCCGAAGCTGATCAGCAGCACGACGACGGCCGCCAGGACCCCGATCATCTCGGAGCCGCCTTCTTCTTCTTCGCCGCGGACTTCCTCCACCGGGGAGCCGCCGACCTCCACCTGGAGACCGTCGCCGCCGGCCTCCCGGGCGGTGTCCATGATCTTCTTGACTTCGCCGTCGTTCAGCTTGTCGGTGGTGACGTTGAACTGGGCCGTCGCGTAGGCGATTTCGCCGTCGTCGCTGACCGCGCCGGCGCCGCCCTTGTCGTAGGGGCTGGCGACTTCGCTGACGTGGGGCAGCGCTTCGACCTCTTCGAAGACCGGTTCCATCGTGCGCTTGACCGCCGGCGCCTCGACCCCCGCTTCGGCCTTGTAGACGATCTGCACCGTGTCGCCCGCCTGCGCGGGGAAGCGGGTTTCGAGCAGGTCGAGCGCGTCCTTGGAGTCGGAGCTCGGAAGGCTGAATTCTTCGGTGAAGTCGGAGCCCACCGAGCTCGCGATCATCCCGAACCCGATCAGGGCGACGATCCAGCCGATGATCACCGTCTTGCGGTGGCCGGTGGTCCAGGTGGCAAAGCGTCGCATTGGCGCGGGCACCGTACCAATGCGGGAGGCGGGGCGCGTGAACATCCTCACGTCGCGGCCGGGGGCTAGATTCCCTCTGGATGCCCGAACCCCAGATCGCCCGCTTCCGGCGGGTAATCAGCTCTGCATATGCCTCGCTGGAGGCGCGCCGCCAGGAGGTCAACGACCTCAACGTCTTCCCTGTCGCCGACGGCGATACCGGCGACAACATGGCGATGACGCTGCGCGCGGTGATGGAGGAGCTCGACCGCCTCGACGGCCAGTCCGTCGACGAGGTCGGTCGCACCGAGCTGGTCCAGGCGCTGGCGCGCGCGGCGCTGATGGGGGCCCGCGGCAACTCCGGCGTCATCCTCAGCCAGATCGTCCGCGGCGCCGCCGAGGAGCTGGCCAGCCGCCCCGGCGAGCTGATCGACCCGACCCTGGTCGCCGCCGCCTTCGCCCGCGCCGCCGACGCCGCCTACGACTCCGTCCGCGACCCGGCCGAGGGGACGATGCTGACCGTCTTCCGCGAGATGGCCCACTCGCTCTCCCGCCAGCTGGCCCACCTCGAGCAGAGCAAGCAGCGGCTCGGCAGCGAGGCCAGCGAATCCGAGCAGGACGCGGTCCTCGCCGAGGTGCTGGAGCGCGCGATCGAAGACGGCGAGCGCGCCGTCGCCCGCACCCCCGAGCAGCTCGAGGTCCTGCGCGAGTCCGGGGTCGTCGACGCCGGCGGTCACGGCCTCGTCCTCATCCTCGCCGGGGTCGTCGCCGCCCTCCGCGGCGACGGCGAGGAGCCCGAGGTCCAGCACTACGAGCCGCCGCGCCGCAGCCTGCCCCATCACGAGGACAGCCGTTACCGCTACTGCACCAACTTCATCGTCTCCGGCCGCGGGCTGGAAAACCGCGAGTACCTGCCGCGACTGGAGAAGCTCGGCGACTCGGTCCTCGTCGTCGGCGACGACGTCACCCTCAAGGTCCACGTCCACACCGACGAGCCCGAGGCGGCGGTCGCGGTCTTCGACGGCGTCGGCGAGGTGGCCAACCTCGACGTCGCCGACATGCGCGAGCAGATGGCCGAGCGCGACGCCCGCCTCAGCGGTCGCACCGGCGTCGTCGCCGTCGCCGCCGGCGACGGCCTCCTGCGCCTCTTCGGCGAGCTCGGCGCCCACGTCGTCCCCGGCGGCGAGACCCTCAACCCCTCGACCTACGAGCTGCTCGCGGGCATCCACAGCGTCGCCGCCGACGAGGTCCTCGTCCTGCCCAGCTCCTCGAACGTGATCATGGCCGCCGAGCGCGCCTGCGAGCTCTCCGAGAAGCCGGCGCGGGTGGTCGCGGCGACATCGCAGCAGGCGAGCCTGCTGGCCCTGGTGGAGCTCGACCCAGAGTCCTCGCTGGAGGAGAACGCCGAGCGGCTGGAGGAGGCACTTACGGGAGTGGCCACCGGCGGTATCGCCCCGGCCGCCCGCGACGACGCCCAGGGCCGCTTCCGCAAGGGCGACGCGGTCGGCTTCGCCGACGGCGCCATCGTCGCCTGGGGCGGAGCCGGCTCGACCCTGACCCGGACCCTGCAGCACCTCGCCGAGGGCGCGGAGATCGTCACCGTGATCGCCGGCGAAGGTGCGCCGATCCCCCTCGACGAGATCGACACCCACGTCCCCGACGGGGTCGAGGTCGAGGCCCACGAGGGGGGACAGCCGAGCTGGTGGTGGCTGCTGGCCGCCCAGTAGTGCGGTCCTTCGCCGGCGCGCGCGAGCTGCAGCGAGGGGAGCTGCTCGACGCCCCGGTCCACTGGCCCCGCCCGAGCGTGCTGGAGCAGGGCTTGGCGGCGCTGCAGGGCGTCGGGCCGAAGACGGCCGAGGCGGCAGCCGAAGCGGGCATCCGCACGGTCGGCGACCTGCTCTTCCGCGTCCCCAGGCGACACCGTGACCTGCGGGTGCGCCGGCTGGGCGACCTCGAGCCGGGGGAGACCGCGACGGTCCTGGTCGAGGTACAGGGCTCACAGCCCCGTCCCTTCCGCAAAGGCCGGCTGCGGATGGTCAGCGTCAAAGTCGGCGACGGGACCGGCCACGTGCGGGCGACCTGGTTCAACCAGCCCTGGGTGGCCTCGAAGCTGACGCCGGGCACCGGCCTGCTGCTGACGGGGAAATACGGCGGCAAAGGATTCGCGATTCGGGAATGGGAGATGGCGGACGCCGGCTCGCGGGGCTCACCGGAGGGCGAGGAAGGCCTGATGCCCGTCCACCCGGCAACCGAGAACCTGCGGGCGCAGAAGATCCGGGAGTGGGTCGAGCGGGCGCTGACGTGGGCGCCCAACGCGATCGAGGGGCTGCCGGCGGAGATGCGGGCGCGAAGGGGGTTGGCGGGCATCGGAGACGCCCTGCGGGCGGTTCAGTCTCCGCAGGCGATCGACGAAGTCGAGGCGGCGCGCAGGCGGTTGGGGTTCGAAGAGCTGTTCCTGCACCAGGCGCTGCTGGCGACGCGCAAGCGCACCCACCGGACCGCGCGGCCGGCGCCGCGGTTCGGCAAGCCGGGGGACCTCGTCGCCCGCTGGCTCGACTCGCTGCCCTTCGAGCCGACGGGGGACCAGCTCAAGGCCTTCGACGAGATCGAGAAAGACCTCGACTGCGGGGAGCCGATACAGCGGCTGCTGATGGGGGAGGTCGGGTCGGGGAAGACCGTCGTCGCCGTCTACTCGATGCTGCGGGCGCTGGAAGCGGGCTACCAGGCGGCGCTGATGGCGCCGACCGAGACGCTGGCCGAGCAGCACGCGATCACGCTCGGACGGCTCCTCGCCGCGGAGCCGATTTCCTTTTCGTTGCTGACCGGGTCGACCCCCGCACCGATTCGCCGCCAAGCCCTGAACCAGCTCGCCAGCGGCGAGTTGGAACTGATCCTGGGCACCCACGCGCTGATCGAGCCGACCGTCCGCTTCGCCCGCCTCGGCCTCGTCGTCGTCGACGAGCAGCACCGCTTCGGCGTCGGCCAGCGCCGCGCCCTCGACGAGAAGGGGGTGGAGGGGATGGCGCCGCACCTCCTCCACATGACCGCGACGCCGATCCCGCGCACGCTCTCGCTCACCGCCTACGGCGACCTCGACACGACGACCCTGCACGAGCTGCCGGCGGGCCGCCAACCGGTGACGACGCACCTGGTCGAGGAGCACCAGCGCGACGAGGCGTTCGAGTTCCTGCGCCGGCAACTGCGCGAGGGCCGCCAGGCCTTCGTCGTCTGCCCGCTCGTCACCGAGTCCGAGAAGCAGCCGGGCAAAGCGGCCGAGGTCGAGGCGGCGCGCCTGCGGAGGGCGGAGCTGCGCGACTTCCGCGTCGGCCTCCTGCACGGGCAGATGCACTCGGCCGAGAAGGCCGAGGCGATGGCCGCCTTCGCCGCCCGCGAGACCGACGTCCTCGTCTCGACGACGGTGATCGAGGTCGGTATCGACGTCGCCAACGCGACGGTGATGATCATCGAGGGGGCCGAGCGCTTCGGCGTCTCCCAGCTGCACCAGCTGCGCGGCCGGGTCGGGCGCGGCGAGCACCCGAGCCAGTGTTTGCTCTTCGCCGAAGAGGCGGGGGAGATGGCGCGGCAGCGGCTGACGGCGGTGGCGGGGGAGAGCGACGGCTTCAAGCTGGCCGAGATCGACCTCGGCCTGCGCGGCGAGGGCGAGATTCTCGGCACCCGCCAGTCCGGCCTGCCCCGCTTCGCCGTCGCCAAGCTTCCCGACGACAACGAGGCCCTGCTGGCGGCGCGCCAGGAGGTGCTGACCCTGCTGCGCCGCCACGGCTCCCTCTCCGACCCCGCTCTCGGGCCACTGCTCGACGCCGCCCACCGCCGCTTCGGCACCGGCGCGGCCGACCCGATTCCCTTATGAAGGGACCCCTATGAGGGTCATCGCCGGAGAGCTGAAGGGCCAGCGCCTGGTCGCCCCGCGCGGCTGGAAGGTCCGGCCTACCTCCGACCGCGTCCGCGAGGCGATCTTCTCGGCGCTGGGGGACCGGGTTGACGGGGCCCGGGTTCTCGACCTCTACTGCGGCACCGGGGCGCTGGCGATCGAGGCGCTCTCGCGGGGGGCCGAGGGCGCCGTCCTGGTCGACCGCGACACCCGTCCTGCCCTCGGCAACGTCCAGCGCCTCGGCCTCGAGGAGAGGGTCGAGCTGCTCCGCGCCGACGTCGGCCGCTGGTTGGGAGAGGTTTCGTCCGCCTCCTTTGCGGGGAATTTTGACCTCGTCTTCGTCGACGCCCCTTATAAACTCGCCGACCGCGTGACCCAAGACCTCGAAACCCACCTGCCGAAGCTGCTCGCCGCCGACGGACGCGCGGTGGTCGAGAGCGGAGCCCGCCGGCCGCTCCGGATAGGTTCGCTGGAGCCGCTGCGCCAGCGCCGCTACGGCGCCGCCGACGTGACGATCTACGGCGAGGTGGGCCGGTGAGCGGGCAGAACGGGACGGTCGTCTGCCCGGGCAGCTACGACCCGGTCACCAACGGCCACATCGACATCATCACCCGCACCTCCAACGTCTTCGACCGCGTCGTCGTCGGCGTCGTCAACAACCCGGTGCGGAAGGCGAAGACGCTCTTCACCGCCGAGGAGCGGAAGGCTTTCATCGAGGAGGCGACCGCCGACCTCGACAACGTCGAGGTCCAGATCTTCGCCAACCTGCTGGTCGAGTTCGCCCGCGACAACGACGCCAGGTCGATCGTCAAGGGACTGCGGGCGATCTCGGACTTCGAGTACGAGTTCGAGATGGCGCAGCTGAACCGCAAGCTCGACCCGGGGATCGAGAGCATCTACGTGATCGCCTCCCCCCACTACAGCTTCCTCTCGTCCACCGGGGTGAAGGAGATGGCCACCTTCGGCGGCGACGTTTCCGACCTCGTTCCGCCCGCCGTCGCGGCGGCGCTGAAAGAACGCCTGGACGACAGGTAGGCTGTGCGACTCCGGTCCGTCCACTTGGGCGTCGGCTTGCAAAAAACTGCTCTTTGAACCGCTTCTTCACCAAAATCCCCGCATACACGTAGGCTTACGACTCTTCATATGGACGTCCTGGTCCTCATAGACAAGCTCGATGACGTAGTTCACAACGCCCGTCCGGTCCCCCTGACGGATCAAGTGCGCGTGGATCGGGAGGAGATTTACGACCTCCTCGATCAGATGCGCGCGACGATCCCGGAGGAGATCAAGCAGGCGCGGTGGATCGTCAAGGAGCGCCAAGAGATGCTGGCCGAGGCCAAACGCGAGGCCGAGCGGATCGTCCGCGAGGCCCGCGAGCAGCAGGCCCGCTTGATCTCCGACGAGGAGGTCACCAAGCAGGCCGAGCGCGCCGCCGACGAGATCGTCGAGGACGCCCGCACCCGCGAGCGCGAAATCCGCCTCGGCGCCGAGGACTACGCCGACGAGATCCTCAACACCCTCGAAGTGAACCTGCAGAAGTTCCTCGCCGCCGTCCAGCGCGGCCGCGACCGCCTCGCCGGTCGCGAGGAGGATCAGCCGCAGCCCGAGCTGGATCAGCAGCCTTAACGGGCGCCGCTACTCGAGCTTTAGGTCCTTCAGCGCCGACCAGCGGGGATCGGTGGCTTCCTCGTGCTCGTGGGGGTTGTCGTTGAGGGACTCGCCGCAGACCGGGCAGAGGCCGGCGCAGTCTTCTCGACAGAGGATTCGGGTGGGGAGGGCGAGGATCGTCGCGTCGTGGGCCCAGCGGCCGATGTCGAGCTCGTCGTCCTCGACGTAGGGGCTGCGCAGTTCCGGATCGTCCGTCCCGGCCTGGTCGATCTCGCGCGCCTCGACCTCGAGGTCGAGGACAGCCGGCTCCAGGCAGCGCATGCACGGTCCTTCGAGGTGGACCGGGAAGTTGAGGCGGAAGGCGAAGCCGTTGCTGGGGCGCGAGACCTCCAGCCGCACCGTCGGGGCCCAGGGCTCGGGCTTGTAGGTCTGGCCGGCGAGCTCGAACGGCTCCAACGCGACCGGCACCTCGATTCGCTTCCCGTCGCCATGGGCCAGCGAGAGGCGGGAGAGGTCGATGATCGTCTGCGGCGCTTGTGGCATGCTCCCGACGAGGTTACGGAATGGGCCAATTCCACTGGAAACCAGACAGCTACCTGGAGCTGATCCGCTCCGAGGTCCCGCGCTACGACGAGCTGCAGGAGCAGGCGATCGCGGCGATCCCCTTCCCGCCCGAGCGGGTGCTGGAGCTGGGGATGGGGACCGGGGAGACGACCCGGCGCCTGATCGAGGCCTATCCGGAGAGCTGGGTGATCGGCCTCGACGCCAGTGCCGACATGGTCTTCCGGGCGCGGGAGGCCTACGACGACGTGCAGCTGGCGCGGATCGAGGACCCGCTGCCGGACGGTCCCTGGGACCTCGTCGTCGGCGTCCTCTCGATCCACCACCTGCGCGCCGAGGCGAAGCAGAACCTCTTCCGTCAGGTCCGCGAGCAGGCGCGCTCCTTCGTGATCGGCGACGTCGTCAAGGCCGACCCCCAGATCGCCCCGATCGACCCCGACTACGACTTTCCGGAGACGGCGGCCGATCTGGCCGAGTGGTGCGGGGGAGAGGTCACCTGGGAAGCGGATGACCTGGCTGTCGTCCGAGCCGTGTACTGAGCGGGCAACCCGCTACCATCCCGCGACCGATGGCCGTCCCTAAGAAGAGAACTTCGAGCGCCCGCCGCGACAAGCGGCGCGCCCAGCACAAGGCCGGCAAGCCGAATCTGAACAGCTGCCCGCGTTGTCACAGCCCGCGGCTGCCGCATCGCGTCTGCCCGACCTGCGGCACCTACGCCGGGCGCGAGGTCGTCGCCCAGCGGATCGCCGACCCGTCGGCGCCCCACACCCACGAGTAAGCGGTGACGCCCTCACGCGCGGTGACCGTGGCCCTCGACGGCTACGGGGCTGAGCAGGGCTTCGACGTGCTCGCCGCGGGCGCCCGCCTGGCCGCGGCCGACGGCATCGGCGTCCGCGTCTTCGGGCCGCGGCGCGCGCTCGGGCTCGACGGCTCCGAGGGGATCGAGGTCCTCGACACCACCGAGCAGATCGGCAACACCGAGGAGCCGGTGCCGGCGGTGCGGGCGAAGAAGGAGGCCTCGGTGGTCCGCGCCGCCGGCGACGTCGCCGCGGGCGAGTCGGCGGCTCTCGTCAGCTGCGGCTCGACCGGGGCGACGATGGCCGCCGCCACCTTCGGCCTGCGCCGCCTCAAGGGCGTGCAGCGGCCGGCGCTCGCGGTCCAGCTCCCGGTCCCGGGCAAAGCCGTCCTCTTCCTCGACGTCGGCGCCAACGTCGAGGTCCGCGCCCAGCACCTCGTCCAGTTCGCCTTCCTCGGCGCCGCCTTCAGCGCCGCCGTGCTCGAGGTCGAGGACCCGACGGTCGGCCTGCTGACGGTGGGCGAGGAGTCCGGCAAGGGACGCGAGGAGGTCGTCGAGGCGCACCGGCTGCTGAGCGACGCCCCCGGGATCAGCTTCGCCGGCAACGTCGAGGGCCGCGACCTGCCCGCCGCGAAGACCGACGTCGTCGTCACCGACGGCTTCACCGGCAACGTCTCGCTGAAGCTGCTGGAGGGCACCGCGAAGACGGTCGCCGCCGCGGTCGGCGACGCCGCTCGCTCCAACCCGATCGCCGCCGTCGGCGGCCTCCTCCTCAAACCGTCGCTGAACGGCCTCCGCCGTCAGCTCCACCCGGACACCACCGGCGGCGCGATCCTGCTCGGCCTGCGCGGGATCGCCGTCGTCGGCCACGGCAGCTCCGGCGCCGAGGGGATCGCCAACGCCGTTCGCCTCGCCGCCCGCTGCGCCGAGGTCGACGCGGTCGGCCGCACCGCCGCCCTGCTGGCCGAGGGCGGCGCCGGGCGCGGCGCCCTGGCTGCCGAGGACGGCGCCTGATCGCCGTGATAAACAACCCTCCAGATGAACCGTGACGAAGTCCTGACCCTGGTCCGCGAGCACCTGGCCGAGGAGCTCGAAGTCGAGATCGGGCGGATCGACGAGGGGACCCGCTTCAAGGAGGACCTCGACGCCGATTCCCTCGACCTCTACGAGCTGGTGATGGAGCTGGAGGACCGCTACGGCGTCACCGTCAGCGAGGAGCAGGCGACCCACATCAAGACGGTCGGCGACGCGGTCGGCTTCGTGGTCGAGCACGCTCCCGCCTGAGCCGTTGGCGGCGCAGCCCGATTCCCCCGTCGCAGCGCTGGCCGCGCTGGTCGACGAGCTTCCCGACGACCTCCGCCGCCAGGCGCTGACCCACTCTTCCTGGACCGAGCGGCGGGTCGACTCCTTCGAGCGCCTCGCCTTCCTCGGCGACAGCGTCCTTGGCCTCGCCGTTGCGACCCGGGTCTACGAGAGCTTCGAGATGCTTGCGGCGGGCGGTCTGACCAAGGTCCACAACCAAACGGTGAGCGGCGTCTCCTGCGCCGAGATCGGCAGGCAGCTCGGGGTGCCGGCGATGCTGCGTGCGAACGAGCCCGAGGGGGTGGCGACGGCGATCCCGGCTGAGATCCTGCTCGAAGGCGGGCGGCCGCTGCCGGAGGCGACCGAGGCTTTGATCGGCGCCTGCTACGTCGCCTTCGGCTTCGAGCGGACGGCGGCCGCGGTGGCGGCGGCGTTCGAGCCGCGGATCGAGCTCGCCTCCGAGACCAGGATCGACTTCAAGTCCGCTTTGCAGGAGCTTTTGGCCCGGCGTGGGGCGCGCGTAACCTACGAGGTGATCGCGGCGACGGGCCCCCCGCACCGGCGAACCTTCGAGGTGGTGGCGATCGTCGACTCCGAGCGGGTCGGCAGGGGGAACGGGCGGAGCAAGAAGGCGGCCGAGCAGATCGCCGCCGAGGAGGCATTGACGCATCTTGGGGGTTAATCAAGCCGCATTCGCGTCCGAGCCGACCGCGAGCCTTTGGGCGATGCGAGGAGTGCGCGGATGTATCTGAGGTCGATCTCGATGAAGGGCTTCAAGTCCTTCCCCGAGCGCACCACCCTGGAGTTCTCTCCGGGCGTGAGCGTGATCGTCGGCCCCAACGGCTCCGGCAAGAGCAACATCACCGACGCGGTCCTCTGGGCGCTGGGCGAGCAGAGCCCGGGCGCGATCCGCGGCGCCTCGATGCAGGACGTGATCTCCGCCGGCGGCAAAGGGGTCGGCCAGCGCCGCGCCGCCGAGGTCGAGGTGACGATCGACAACTCCGACGGCCGCGCCGCCACCGAGTTCTCCGAGATCGCCGTCGAGCGCCGGCTCGACCGCTCCGGCGACAGCGGCTACCGCCTGAACGGCGCCCGCTGCCGGCTCGCCGACGTCACCGACGTCCTCTCCGACACCAACCTCGGTCGCGAGATGCACTCGGTGATCAGCCAGGGCCGGGTGGAGACGATCGTGCACTCGAAGCCGCGCGAGCGGCGCCTCCTGGTCGAGGAGGCCGCCGGCCTCGGCAAGCACCGCAAACGGCGCCGCCGGGCCGAGCTGAAGCTGCGCTCCGCCCGCGACAACCTCGATCGCGCCCTCGACGTCGAGCGCGAGGCGCGGGCGCGGCTGCGGCCCCTGAAGCGCCAGGCGCAGGCGGCCGAGCTGGGGGTGCGGATCGAGCGCGAGGAGCTGGGCCTGCGGGCGCAGCTAGTCTCCGAGGAGCTGCGCTTCGGCGCCGACCGCGCCGCCGCGGCGGAAAAGGCGGCGGCGAAGGCGCGGGGGGTGCGGGAGAAGCTCGAGGAACAGCTGGCCGAGGTCTCGAAACGGCGCTCCGCCGCCGAGGAGCGCTTCGCCGCCCGCGACCGCGAGCGCACCCAGGCCTGGGGCCTGCTGACGAAGCTGCGCGGCGAGCAGGAGCGGGTCGCGGTCCGCGTCGCCAACCTCTCCAGCCGCGAGGCCGAGCTGGAGGCGTGGCTGGAGCGGCTTCGCACCGAGCTCGGGCCGCTGACGCTCGACGTCGGCGACGGCGCCGCGCCGGGCGAGCGGGCGCGGAAACTGGAAGAGGAGCTGGGGGAGATCGAGGCCGGCCTGCGGACCGCGGGCGAGGGCTTCGACGTCGCGCGCTCCGCCGACGCCGCCGAGTCGGCCCGCGAGGCGGCGCTGAGCGACGTCCGCGCCGGTGCCGAGCGCGCCGGCCGCCACGCCCGCCGGGCCGAGGGCCTGCTCGGCGAGCGCCACCGCGAGGCGCTGCGGGCGAGGCTCACCGCCGGGGAGCAGTTGCTCGACGACGTGCGGGCGGCCCGAATCGCGGCCGAGGCTGTCGGAGCGGCGATCCGCGCCCGCGTCGACCTGATCGAGCGCAAGGTCGTCGGCGGCCAGGACGACGGCGACGAGATCGCCGACGAGCTGCGCGCCTGCTCGCGGCAGGAGTTCGAGTTGCAGTCGCAGATGAAAGAGACCTCCGACGAGCTGACCCGGGCCGAGGTCGAGGCCGCCCATCTCGGCGATCGCCGGGCCGAGGCCGAGCGCGAGCTGGCCGCGATCGCCGAGAAGCTCGGCGAGGAGATCCCGCCCGCCACCGAGGCGCTGAGCGACGAGGCGCGGGCGGAGATCGACCGCAAGCTGGAGCGGCTGGAGCGCCGCCGGGCGCAGATCGGCCCCGTCAACCCGCTGGCCGAGAAGGAGTACGAGGAGGCGCGCGAGCACGTCGAGGCGCTGCAGGTCCAGCGCGAGGACATCGAGCGCTCGATGCGGGAGCTGGAGTCGCTGATCCGCGACATCGACGCCGAGATCGAGCGCGCCTTCGAGGAGACCTTCGAGGCGACGGCCAAGAACTTCGAGGAGATGGTCGAGCACCTCTTCCCGGGCGGGCGCGGCCGCCTGCGCCGGGTCAGCCTGCGGCCGGTCCGCGATGAGGAGCGCCCGGCCGGCGAGCAGGAGGCGCCGACCGACGCCGAGCCCGAGCCTGAGCCCGAGGAGGAGGAAGGGCAGCGCGACGAGCAGGGGGTCGAGATCGAGGTCACCCCGGCCGGCAAGTCGACGCGGAAACTTCAGCTGCTCTCCGGCGGCGAGAAGTCGCTGGTCGCCCTGGCCTTCGTCTTCGCGGTTTTCCTCGCCCGGCCCTGTCCCTTCTACATCCTCGACGAGGTCGAGGCCGCCCTCGACGACGCCAACATCGACCGCTTCCTGCAGCTGATCCGGCGCTTCTCCGACCGCGCCCAGTTCGTCATCGTCACCCACCAGAAACGGACGATGGACGCTGCCGACGTCCTCTACGGGGTCAGCATGGGCGGCGACGGCGTCACCAAGATCGTCTCCAAGCGCCTGCCGCGCGACGTGGCCGCGGACACCGAGGACGAGGGCGAAGCCCCGGGTCTCTCGGCCGTCGCCTAGCTCTCGCTACCTTTCCTCGCCATGACCACGACCTGGCAGGAGATCGTCGACCTCGGTGCGCGCAGTCCCTCCGCGGTCGCGACGGCTGAGGAAGAGGCTCCCGAGCAACGTCGCGGTGTCTTCAAGCGGCTGAAAGAGAGCCTCTCCAAAAGCCGACAGGCGCTGACGGAGGAGATCTCGGCCTCTCTCTTCGATCGCATCGACGACGAGACCTGGGAGCTGCTCGAGGAGGCTTTGATCCTCGCCGACGTCGGGGCGCCGACCACCGCCGCGGTGGTCGAGCGGCTCGAGCAGGAGGTCGAGTCCGGGGCGGTGCCGATGGACGGGGTCGCCGTCCGCGACCGCCTGATCGAGATCCTCGCCGAGGTCGCCTCCACCGGTCGCGCCCCGATCGACCTCAGCGCCGAGCCGGCGATCCTGATGATGGTCGGCGTCAACGGCACCGGCAAGACGACGACGATCGGCAAGGTCGCCTGGCACCTGAGCAGGGAGATGGGGCTGAGCGTGGTGATGGCCGCCGCCGACACCTACCGCGCCGCCGCCGCCGAGCAGCTGGAAACCTGGGCCGAGCGCGCCGGCGCCGAGCTGGTCCGCGGCGCCGAGGGCTCCGACCCTGGCGCCGTCGCCTACGACGCGATCAACACCGCCCGCACCCGCGGCGCCGACGTCGTCATCGTCGACACCGCCGGCCGCCTCCACACCCAGGCCAACCTGATGGACGAGCTGACGAAGGTCCGCCGGGTAATCCAGAAGCAGATCCCCGAGGCCCCGCACGAGACGCTGATCTCGATCGACGCCACCACCGGTCAGAACGGCCTCCGCCAGGCGAAGGTCTTCTCCGAAGCGGTCGAGGTCGACGGCGTCGTCCTCACCAAGCTCGACGGGACCGCCCGCGGCGGCATCGCCCTCGCCATCGCCTCCGACCTCGGCATCCCGGTGAAGCTGATCGGCGTCGGCGAGACCCTCGAGGACCTGCGCCCCTTCGACCCCGCCGACTACGCCAAAGCCCTCCTGGCCGAGTAGCTCATTCGCCTGTTCCTTTTGGTTGCTGGACGCCCATAAAGAACAGGCGAGCGTCCCGTAAGCTGCTCGGGCATGTTCGACCAGCTATCCGAACGCCTGCAGTCGACCCTCTCAGAGGTCCGCTCGCGCGGCAAATTGAGCGAGTCCGACGTCGACTCGGCGATGCGCGAGATTCGCCTCGCCCTGCTCGAGGCCGACGTCAACTTCAAAGTCGTCAAAGCCTTCACGAAGACGCTGAAAGAACGCTGCCTCGGCTCCGACGTGCTGGAGAGCCTCGACCCCGGCCAGCAGGTGGTGAAGATCGTCGACGAGGAGCTGGCGGCGCTGATGGGCGGCACCGGCTCGGAGCTGGCGATGGCCTCCAGCGGCCCGACCGTGATCCTGATGGCGGGACTGCAGGGCTCCGGTAAGACGACCGCCTGCGCCAAGCTCGCCCAGTTCTTCAAGAAGGAGGGCAAGGACGTGGCGCTCGCCGCCTGCGACGTCTACCGCCCGGCCGCGGTCGAGCAGCTGGTGACGATGGGCGGCCGCGCCGGCGCCCACGTCTACGAGCGCGGCACCGAAGCGGACCCGGTCGACATCGCCTCCTGGGCGCTCGAGGAGGCGAAGCGAGAGCGGCGCGACGTGCTGATCGTCGACACCGCCGGCCGCCTCCACATCGACCAGGACTTGATGGCCGAGCTGGCGAAAATCCGCAAGCAGACGTGCCCGCACGACGTCCTCCTCGTCGTCGACGCGATGACCGGCCAGGACGCGGTCGGGGTCGCCGAATCCTTCGCCGAGGTGGCCGAGTTCGACGGCGTCGTCATGACCAAGCTCGACGGCGACGCCCGCGGCGGCGCCGCCCTCTCGGTCAAAGCGGTCACCGGCAAGCCGATCCTCTTCGCCTCGACCGGGGAGAAGATCGAGGACTTCGACAAGTTCCACCCGGACCGCATGGCGCAGCGGATCCTCGGCATGGGCGACGTTCTCAGCCTGATCGAGAAAGCCGAGCAGCAGGTTGACGAGAAGGAAGCCGAGGAGCTGCAGGAGAAAATGCGGCGCGACCAGTTCACGCTCGAGGACTTCCTGACGCAGATGAAGCAGATGCGCAAAATGGGCCCGCTGAGCGGAATCCTCGGGATGCTGCCCGGGATGGGCGCCCTCAAACAGCTGAAGAACGCCGACATCGACGAGAAGGAGCTCGACCGCGTCGAGGCGATCATCCTCTCGATGACGCCCCGGGAGCGGGCCAATCCGGGGATGATCAACGGCTCCCGGCGCAAACGGATCGCCAACGGCTCCGGCACCAAGGTGCAGAACGTCAACAACCTGGTCAAGCAGTTCGACCAGATGCGGGTGCTGATGAAATCGATGGCCAACGGCCAGCCGCCGACGCCCCAGCAGATGGCCAAGCTGGCGGGCGGTGGGCAGCGCGCGCCGCGCCCGAGGGCGCGAAGACGCTAATCTGCCCCGCCTTATGGCAGTCCGAATCAGACTTAGACGCGTGGGTTCGAAGAAGAACCCGATCTGGCGCATCGTCGTCGCCGACAAACGCTCGCCGCGTGACGGGCGCACGATCGAGACGATCGGCCAGTACAACCCGCAGACCGAGCCCTCGACGATCAACATCGACGAGGAGCGCGCGCGCCACTGGCTCGAGCACGGGGCCCAGCCGTCGGAGACGGTGGCCACCCTGCTGCGGACCAAGGGCATCAAAGCCTCCGGCAGCTAGCCGGAACCCGGCGGATGACCGAGCTGCTCGAGTTTCTCGTCAAGGCCCTCGTCGAGGAGCCGGAGGCGGTAGTCGTCGAGGAGCTGGAAGAGGACGGCGACCTCGTCTACGAGATCAGCGTCGCCGAGGGCGACCTCGGCCGCGTGATCGGCAAAGGCGGCCGGATCGCCAACGCGATCCGGACGATCGCCAAGGCGGCCGCGGTGCGGATCGACCGGCGCGTGATCGTCGACATCCTCGACTGAAGGCGGCTTCGCCGAAATGCGGCTCGACGTCTTCACCCTCTTCCCGGAGGCCTTCGACTGGTTCCAGACCCAGCGCTCGGTCCAGAACGCCCTGCGCGAAGGCAACGAGTTCCGCCTCGTCAACTACCGTGACTCGACGCCGCTGAGCGCGGGCCAGGTCGACGACTCGCCCTACGGCGGCGGCGCCGGGATGGTGCTGCGGGTCGACGTCGTCGACGCGGCGCTGCGGGCCGCCTACGGCGAGGGCCCGCGGCCGCGGATCGTGCTGCTCTCGCCGACCGGGCCGCTGCTCGACGACCCGATCGCCGACGAGCTGGTCGCCGAGCCGCACGTCGCCCTCCTCTGCGGCCGCTACGAGGGCTTCGACGACCGCGTCCACCAGCACCTCGCCGACGACGAGATCTCGATCGGCCGCTACGTCCTCGCCGGCGGCGAGCTGCCGGCGATGGTCGTCGCCGACGTCCTGATGCGGAAGCTCCCCGGCGCCCTCGGCCACGAGGACTCCGCCGTCGAGGAGTCCTTCAGCCACGCTCTCGAGGGGATGCCCGAGTACCCCCACTTCACCCGCCCGCCCAGCTACCGGGGCTGGGACGTGCCCGACGTCCTGCTCTCCGGTGACCACGAGAAGGTGCGGCGGTGGCGGCTCGAGCAGAGCAGGCTTCGGGCGGAGCAGTTCGAAAAAGACGCGGAATAGCTACCATTCCGCGACCGCGCGGTTCCCGCACCTGGGTCCCGGCGGTTTTTTCTCGCGTCAAATCCTCAGCAACACACATCACATGAGCTCCGTAATCGACAGCATCGAGCGCGCCCAGCTGAAGCAGGGCCTGCCCAATTTCGCGCCTGGCGACCGTGTCCGCGTCCATTTCCAGGTGATCGAGGGCAACCGCAAACGGACCCAGGTCTTCGAGGGCGTCGTCCTCAAGCGCCAGGGCTCCGGGGTGCGCGAGACCTTCACCGTCCGCAAGCAGTCGTTCGGTGTCGGCGTCGAGCGGACGTTCCCCCTGCACTCGCCGAAGATCGAGAAACTCGAGGTCGCGGCGCGCGGGGCGGTGCGACGGGCGAAGCTTTACTACCTGCGCGGCCGTATCGGCAAGGCCGCGCGCGTCGCCGAGCGGCGCTGGGGGATCGACGACGACGTCGTCGCGGTCGCCGGCGCGGCCGAGGGCGAGTCCACCGCGGTCGACGCCGAGGGCGTCAGCCAGGAGGAGGTCGTGCCGGTCGAGGCTCCGGCCGAGGCCGAGGGCGGCGAGGAGACCACCGAGGCTTCGGCAGAGGCCGAGGCGGAGGAGGCTCCGGAGCCCGAGGCCGAGGCTTCAGCCCCTGCGGAGGAGCCCGAGGCTTCCGTCGAGGCGGAGCCCGAGGCTCCCGCGGAGCCGGAGGCGGCAGCGGAGGCCGAGACGGCGGCAGAGGCGGACGCGGATGCGTCCGAGGACGGGGAGACCGAGGACACTTCAGCGCCCGAGGATGCCGAGGACGAGGAGCCGTCAGCCGACGGCGACTCCGACGAGGACTCGGCAGCCTGAAACGCCTGATCCCGAAGCCGGAATCGAAAGGCGGCGGGCTCCTCGAGTTGGTCGTCATCGTTGCGCTTGCCCTGGGGCTGGCGCTGGCGATCCAGGCCTGGATCGTGAAGCCGTACCAAATCCCTTCTGAATCGATGGAGCCGACGCTCGACGTCGGCCAGCGCGTTCTCGTCAACCGCTTCCTCTACCACTTCACGGACCCGGAGATCGGCGACGTAATCGTCTTCCACCCGCCCGCGGGCGCTGACGGAAGCCCCAGGTGCGGCGTCCCCGGTGGGGCCCCGGAACAGGGCGAACCCTGTCCCGAGCCGACCCCCGAGCGCTCCGACCAGAACTTCATCAAGCGGATCGTCGCCGGGCCCGGCGACACCCTCTCGGTCAAAGACGGCCACCCGGTCGTCAACGGCGAGGAGATGACGGATGAGCCCTTCATCAACCCCTGTGGCGGCGCTCCGGCCTGCAATTTGCCGAAAGAGATCACGATCCCGCCCGACCATTACTTCATGATGGGCGACAACCGTGGGGCAAGCGACGACAGCCGCTTCTGGGGACCCGTACCCCGAGACTGGATCATCGGTGAGGCCTTTGCCACCTACTGGCCCCCGAACCGCATCGGCGGGCTCTAAGCCGGCCAAACCCGGGAGGACCCACCGCCGCCGGCTGGCCCGCAGCCGCCGGCTCTTCGCCTTCGACCGCGGGCTGCAGAGCCGCTACGTCGCCGGCGCCGACGAGGCTGGCCGCGGCTGTCTGGCCGGGCCGCTGGTCGCCGCCGCGGTGCTGATCGACTACGAGCGGCTCTCGCATGCGGACCGCCGCTCGCTCAGCGGCCTGCACGACTCCAAGCAGATGACCGAGGAGCGGCGGCTGGAGATGTACCCGTGCGTGCTGCGGGCGGCCGAGCGGGTCAGCGTCGTCGTGCGCTGCGCGGCCGGGATCGATCGCCGGGGCCTGCACGTCACCAACATGGAAGCGCTGTCGCTGGCGCTGGAGCGACTGGCGCCGCCGGAGGGCGAGGCGATCAGCCTGGTCGACGGCTTCCGCCTACCGGGATGCGTGGTGCCACACCGGCGCGTGATCAAGGGCGATGCGACCAGCGGCGCGATCGCCGCCGCCTCTGTCATCGCCAAGGTCACCCGTGACCGCTACATGCGCGAGGTCGCCGCCCTGCACCCGGGTTGGGGCTTCGAGGAGCACGTCGGCTACTCGACCCCCGAGCACCGGGCGGCGATCGAGGAGATCGGGATCTCGCCTCTGCACCGGCGCTCGTTCCAGAGCGTCGCCTACTCGCAGCTCGAGCTCGGCTAGAAGGCGCCCTGCAGGTGCTCGACCTGCAGCGGACGGCCGCCGCGGTCGAGGATGACGCCGACGGCGTCGAAGCGGATGTCGTCGTAGAGCGGCTGGTCGCGGCGTTCTGAAATCCAGGCGGTGGCGAGGCGGCGGACCCGGCGCTGCTTGCGGAAGTCGATCGAGCAGATCGGGCGCTCGGGGCCGTGTTCGGTGCCGGCGCGGGCGCCCTTGACCTCGACGAAGACGAGGACGTTGCCGTCGCGGGCGACGATGTCGAGCTCGCCGTAGCGGGTGCGGGCGTTGCGCTCGACGATCTCCCAGTCGGCGGCGGCGAGGCGGGCGGCGACGAGGTCCTCGGCGATCTGGCCGGTGCGGCGTCTGGCGTCGGTCATGTGGGACTAAGGGCGCGGAAGTCCCAAACTCTCCCCACCCCTGGTTCAGAAGAATTGAAATCTGCGCGCAACGCGTCAATCGAGGCCGCCTAGCGTGCCCGGCGTGCTCGCAACCGCCCGAACCTTCACCCTCGACGGCATCGTCGCCCGCCCCGTGCGGGTCGAGGTCGACGTCCACCGCGGCCTGCCGAACTTCACGATCGTCGGCCTGCCCGACGCCGCCGTCCGCGAGGCGCGCGAGCGGGTCCGCGCGGCCCTGGTCAACTGCGGCTTCGAGTTCCCGCTGCGGCGGATCGTCGTCAACCTGGCGCCGGCGAGCCTGCGCAAGGCCGGGCCGGGTATGGACCTGGCGATCGCGGCCGCTCTTTTGAGCGCCTCCGGGCAGCTGGAGTGGGAGAGGCTGGCAAAGGTGGCGCTGGTCGGCGAGCTCGCCCTCGACGGCTCGACGCGCTCCGTCCACGGCGCCCTGGCGATGGCCGAGGCGGCGCGGGAGGGTGGGGCGGAGGCGCTCGTCCTGCCCGCGGAGAACGGTCCCGAGGCGGCGCTGGCGGAGGGAATCGACGTCGTGCCGGTGGAGGCGCTCGACCAGCTGCTCGGCCTGGCCGCGGGCGACTGGAGGCCGGCGCGGCCCGAGCCGCTGCCGTTGCTGCCGAGCGTCTCACCCGGCACCCCCGACCTCGCCGACCTGCGCGGCCAGCCGCATCTGCGTCATGCCCTCGAGGTGGCGGCCGCCGGCGGACACAGCCTGCTGATGATCGGCCCACCCGGTGCGGGGAAGTCCTTGGCCGCCAGCCGCTTGCCGTCGATCCTGCCGCCGCTGGCCGCCGCCGAGGCGCTCGAGGTGGCGCGGATCGCCAGCGCCTGCGGCCGCCTCGGCGCGGGGTTGCCGGAAGGGCGCCCGTTCCGCGCCCCGCACCACACGATCAGCGCCGCCGGGCTCGTCGGCGGCGGCCAGCCGATCAGAGCCGGGGAGATCACGATTGCCCACCGCGGCGTCCTCTTCCTCGACGAGCTCTGCGAGTTCAGGCGCGACGCCCTGGAGGCGCTGCGGGCGCCGCTGGAGACCGGCGAGGTGGCGATCGCCCGGGTCGGCGGCCAGCGCAACCTCCCCTGCCGGTTCATGCTCGTGGCGGCGGCTAACCCCTGTCCCTGCGGTCGCGGCGAAGCCGACCCCGACTGCTCCTGCTCGCCTTACGAGGTGCAGCGGTACCAGGGCAAGCTGAGCGGAGCGCTCGCGGACCGGATCGACCTCCTCGCCGCCGTGCGGCAGCCGAGCGCGGCGGAGATCGGCGGCGCCCCCGGCGAGCCCTCCGCGGTGGTGCGGGAGCGGGTCTGCGAGGCGCGCGAGCGCCAGGAGCACCGTCTCGGGCCCGGTCGCTGCAACGCCGAGATGGCGCCGGCTGAGGCGAGGAGCTGCCCGCTCAGCGAGGCCGCGGCGTCGTTGCTGGCAAGGCTCTACGAGCGCCAGCGGCTCAGCGGCCGCGCCCACGACCGGGCGCTGAGGTTGGCGCAGACGCTGACCGACCTGGCCGGGGCGACGGAGATCGGCGAGGAGCAGATGGCGCAGGCCCTGCAGATGCGGAGGCGGGACCATGGCTGAGCCGGGCGCCTGCCTGGAGTGCCTGCGGCGTTCGTGGCTGCTCGCCGCTCTGGGCCCCTACGTGGAGCGCATCGCCACGGGTGAGGTCGGCTCCCGCTCACCCCAACTGCTGCGGCTCTCGAACGAGGAGCTGGTCGAGGTCGCGGCGCCGAAGGTCGCCGAGCAACTGCTGGCGCGGATCGGAGCGCTGGGCGAGGAGCGGCTGAACGAGGCGCTGCTGCAGGCGGGGTGCTGGGCCTGCTGTCGCCACGGCGATCTCTATCCAAGTGCCCTTCGCGACGCTGCCGACGCGCCCTGGACCCTGGTCGGCCGCGGCGACCCGAACCTCCTGAACGGGCTGGAGCCTTACGGAGCGGTGACGATCGTCGGCGCCCGGCGCGCGACCTCCTACGGGCGCGAGGTCGCCCGCGATCTTGGCCGGGAGCTGGCACGGGCGGGGATGGTGGTGGTCAGCGGCATGGCTTTCGGGATCGACGGCTGCGCCCACCGCGGCGCCCTCGACGGCGGTCGCACGATCGCCGTCCTCGGCTGCGGCCCCGACGTCGCCTACCCGGCAAGCCACCGCTCGCTTTGGCGGCAGATCAGCGAAAACGGCCTCGTCCTCTCGGAGTTGCCGCCCGGCGCTCCGCCCTGGAAGTGGACCTTCCCGGCGCGAAACCGGATCATGGCGGCCCTGGCGGGGATGACGGTCGTCGTCGAGGCAGCGACCCGCTCGGGCTCCCTGATCACGATGGACCTGGCGGCCGACCTCGGCCGCGACCTCGGCGCCGTCCCCGGCCCCGTCACCTCCCGCGCCTCAGCCGGCCCCAACGCCCTCCTCGCCAGCGGCGCCCACGTCATCCGCGACGCCCAGGACGTCCTCGACGCGATGCTCGGCCCGGGGCGCAGGCCGATCGACCATGTGGCTCCCTCCCTGGACCCAGACCTCGAAGCCGTCCTCGCAGCCGTGGAGTCCGGCGAGGCGACCTGCGATGGAGTCGCCGCGGCCACCGGCCTTCCGGGTCCCGCGACCGCTTCGGCGCTGTCCCGCCTCGAGCTCCTCGGATATCTCACCTGCTCGAGCTTCGGCACCTATTCGCGGGCGCTGGCCCCTTCAACCAGCAAAGCGTGTCTTTAGGCTCCCGTTCCATGGCTCGCAATAAACCACCGACGGCTCTCTCGATCGCCGGTTCCGACTCCGGCGGCGGCGCCGGGATCCAGGCCGACCTGAAGGCGTTTGCGCGCTGCGGGGTGCACGGGATGACCGCGATAACGGCGATCACGGCGCAGAACACGGTCGGGGTGGAGGCGGTGGAGGCGATCTCGCCGCGGATCATCGTTGCCCAGGTGCGGGCGGTGGCCGGGGACATCGGCGTGGACGCGGTGAAGATCGGGATGCTGGGAACGGCGGAGACGGTGGATGCGGTGGTGGAGGCACTCGGTTTCGTGGGTGACGCACCGGTCGTGATCGACCCGGTGATGGTGGCCGAGAGCGGGGCGGTGCTGCTCGCCGACGAGGCGCGGGCGGCGCTGGTCGAGCGGCTGCTGCCGCTGACCGCCGTCGCGACCCCGAACATCCCCGAGGCGCGAGTGCTGACGGGGCTGGGGGAGGGGGCGAGCCAGGAGGAGCTGGCACGGGCGGTGGTCGCGCTCGGGCCGCGGGCGGCGGTTGTGACCGGCGGTCACAGCGAGGAACTGGTCGACGTTTTCTTCGACGGCGAGCAGGTGGTCGAGATCCCGGGGGACCGGCATCCCGACGGTGCCGCTCATGGATCGGGCTGCACCCACTCTTCCGCCCTGGCGGCCTATCTGGCTTCGGGCGAGGAGCCACTGGAGGCCGCGCGCAAGGCTCGCGAAATCGCGTCTGCGGCTGTCGGCGCCGGCCTCCGCGGCATCGGCGTCGGCCCGGGGCCCGTCGACGTCTTCGGGCTCGGGTGAGCAGTTTGGTCACCTCGCAGACCAAAACGGTGCAATCGCGGCCGCGGTTCCCTCAGTAGATTCCGTCCCCATGAGCACGAACGGCGATACCGCGACCAAGCTTCCCCGTCCTCGCTCGGCGACCGTCTTCGACGGGCCCGACCGCGCCCACTCACGCGCCTACATGAAGGGGATCGGGTTCAGCGATGAGGACCTCAGTAAACCGACGATCGGGATCGCCAACACCTGGACCGAGGCGATGCCCTGCAACTTCCACCTCCGCGCCCTGGCCGAGCACGTGAAAGCAGGCGTCCGCGCCGCCGGCGGCTCGCCGATGGAGTTCAACACCGTCGCTGTCTCCGACGGGGTGACGATGGGAACGCAGGGGATGAAGGCCTCGCTGATCAGCCGCGAGGTGATCGCCGACTCGATCGAGCTGATGGCGCGCGGCTACCAGTTCGACGCGATCGTCGCCCTCTGCGCCTGCGACAAGACCATTCCCGGCTGCGCGATGGCGCTGGCCCGGCTCGACGTCCCCTCGGTGCTGCTCTACGGCGGCTCGATCGCCCCCGGCCACTGGCACGGCCGCGACGTCACCATCCTCGACATCTTCGAGGCGATCGGCGCCCACAACGCCGGCGACATGAGCGACGAGGAACTGCACGAGCTGGAGGGCGTCGCGAGCCCCGGCGCCGGGGCCTGCGGCGGCCAGTTCACCGCCAACACGATGGCCTGCGCCTTCGAGGCGCTCGGGATCAGCGCCGGCGGCTCGGCGATGGTGCCGGCCGAAGACGACGACAAGTCGACGGTGGCGGAGAAAATCGGCGAGCTGGTAATCAACGTCCTCGCCGAGGACTTGCGGCCGAGCAAGATCATCACCCGCGAGTCGCTGGAGAACGCGATCGCCTGCATCTGCGCCTCGGGCGGCTCGACCAACGGCGTCCTGCACCTGATCGCCCTCGCCCACGAGCTCGGGATCGAGCTGACGATGGACGACTTCGAGCGGATCTCGCGCCAGACGCCGCTCTACGCCGACCTCAAGCCGGGCGGACGCTTCGTCGCCACCGATCTCTACGCCGCCGGCGGCGTGCCGGTGATCCTCAAGCGCCTCGCCAAAGCCGGGATCCTCCACGGCGAGGCGATCACGGTCACCGGCAGGACGATCGGCGAGGAAGCCGCCGCCGCGACCGAGGCGCCCGACCAGGAAGTGGTGCGCCAGGTGGAGAACCCGCTGAAGCCTGAAGGCGGGCTGGCGATCCTGCGCGGCAACCTCGCCCCGGAAGGCTCGGTGGTCAAGGTCGCCGGCACCGAGCGGCGGCAGCAGACCGGCCCGGCCCGGGTCTTCGAGAACGAAGAGGAGTGCTTCCGCGCCGTCAAGGACCAGCAGATCAACCCCGGCGACATCGTCGTCATCCGCAACGAGGGGCCGGTCGGCGGGCCGGGGATGCGGGAGATGCTCCAGGTCACCGCCGCGATCGTCGGCGAGGGGCTCGGCGAGAGCGTCGCGATGGTCACCGACGGGCGCTTCTCCGGCGCCACCCGCGGGCTGATGATCGGCCACGTCGCCCCCGAGGCGGCGAAGGGCGGCCCGATCGCGGCGATCCGCGAGGGCGATGAGATCACCGTCGACATCGACAACCGCAGCCTCGACGTCGCCCTCTCCGACGAGGAGATCGCCAAGCGGGTGGCCGAGTACGAGTCGCCGGAGCCGCTCTACGAGCGCGGGGTGATGGCGAAGTACGCGGCGACCGTCTCCTCCGCCGCCAAGGGCGCCATTACCTGAGCGTCAGCCGACGGCGGTGTCCGCTGCCGCCCGCAGCGGCTGCGAGGACTCGATGAACTCTTCGAGCAGCGGGTTGAACCGCAGTGGCCGCTCCAGCATCGGCAGGTGGCCGGTGCGCTCGAACATCTCCAGCCGCGAGTGCGGGATCAGGCGGTGGTACCCGAGCGCCGCCTCGACCGGGACGATCTGGTCGTTCAGTCCCCAGACGACCATCGTCGGGATCTCGATCTCCTGCAGGCGGGCGCGGGTGTCGTAACCCCAGATCGCCGCCAGGGCGTCGGAGAACCCGGGCGCCTGCAGCCCGGGCCGCACCTGCTCGGCGAGCAGCTCCGGCCGCAGCCTGCTCGGGTTTCGGAAGAGCCGGCCGAAGGCGATCTTGCGGCCCCGCGGGCGGGTCAGGAAGGCGCGCCGATCGCCGCTGAGGAAGGGAAGCGCCGCCGTGAAGATGCGGCGGCCGGCGTCGAACGACTTGCCCTCCCACTCGGCGAAGCTGATCCCGGCGGCGGAGATCAGGACCAGGCGGTCGAAGCGCTCGGGCTCCTCGACGACCGCCTCGGTGCCGACGAAGCCGCCCATCGAGTTGCCGACCAGTGCCGCCACGCGGTCGATCCCCACCCGCTCGCAGAAGTCGTGGATGAGGCGGCCGTAGTCGCCCATCGTGATCTGCCAAGACGGCATCGGGCTGTCGCCGAAGCCCGGCAGGTCGAGCGCGATCGCCCGGTAGTTGCGGCCGAAGTGGGGGAGGTTCTCGAGCCAGTTGCGCCAGCAGCCCGCGATCCCGTGGACGAAGATGATCGGCTCGCCTTCGCCGATCTCGACGTAGTTGACCGCCGGGGCGCCCGGCAGATCGACTTGGTGCAGGTGCTGCCGCCAGTCGATCTTCAGCCACTCCGGCTCCGGATCGCCGTAGTCGGCGGCGGGAAAGAGCGGTGAGTTCGCGATATCTGGGTGATCAGGCATACCCCATCCTTTCCAAAACCGGGATCTCGCGGATTTGCGGCGGCTGCAGGTGGTCCCAGAGGATGCCGCGCGGGCGGTCGTACTGGCGGTCGATCTCGATCACCGCCCGCGGCGTCGCGATCAGGTCGCAGGGCAGGTCGTGGTCGGTGACCATCAGGTGTTGGCGCAGGATCTGGATCGGGTGGACGGTGGTGGCGACGGTGGTGTGGGCGTCGATCTTGCCGGCGTCGGTGAGGATCCCGTACTCGAGGTCGTGGTAGCCGCCGCCTTTGCCGACGCGGGCGCCGCTGAGGTTGACCGCGACCGAGCCGCAGAGGACGAAGTCGATCTCCGGCAGGTCGTCGAGGGCGGTGACACGTCCGTGCTTGAGCGCGCCCTTGATCGTCGCCGCCTCTTTCATCGCCGCCTTCGAGAGGCGTTTCGGGTCCAGTACCCGGAAGGGGTGGGGGTCGCGCAGCCGGGGCACCGCCATGATCATCGTCTTGCCCTCTTCGAGGGCGATCCGGCGGGCGTGGGTCTGCGGCGAGTCGGGATTGGCCTTGATCACCCGGGCCCGCTTCCAGAGGCGGTGGCCGGCGAGCTTCTCGGCCGCCAGTTTCGCCCCGGCGAAGTTCGGAATCCGGCCCTCGGCGCCGGGGAAACGCGAGACGCCCTCGCGTTCCATCGCCTTCCAGACCTCCTCGCGGACTTCATCCTTGGTACGCACGCCTGCGAAAGATATCCGGCGTCGCTGCCGATACGACCTGGGCACATGCGAAATTGCAGGGAACAGCACCCGGTAAGGCGAAGCAGGCGACTGCCTAGACTTCTCAAGACCGGGTCGAACCGCTACCAGGGCGTTTCCAGTTAATGGGTAAGAGAACCTCGATAGTGCTGATCATCGCTGCGGCCCTGCTGGTCGTCGTGGTCGCCGCTGCCTACGCCTACGACAGCAGCCAGAAGGACGAGATCGCCGCGGGAGTGACGATCGGCGGCGTCGACGTCGCCGGCCTGAACGAAGAGGAAGCCGCTGCCAAGGTCCACCGCAAGCTGCTGGCCCCGCTCAAGCACTCGCTGAAGGTCAACTTCGACGGCGAGACCTGGGAGCTCTCCGGCGAGCAGCTGAAGCTCCGCGCCGACATCGACGCTGCCGTCGAGGAGGCCGTCGAAGACAGCCAGGAGGGTGGCCTGCCAGGGCGCCTCGTCCGCTACGTCAGCGGCGGCGAAGTCGAGGAAAGCATCACCCCCGAAGTCGAGTACTCGGTCCCGGCCGTCAACCGCTTCGTCCGCCGCGTCGCCGAAGACGTCAACCGCGATCCCCAGAACGCTGACGTCGAACCGTCCGGCGACTCGCTCGAAGTCGTCGCCGGGGAGCCCGGCCGCAAGCTGCGCGACAACCTGCTCGAGGAGGACCTGAAGGCGGCGGTGCTGAACGCCAACGCGCCGCACACGATCAAGGCCGAGGTTCACTCGACCGCTCCGGAAGTCACCAAGCAGGAGGTCGCGGCCCGGTACCCGTCCTACCTCACGCTCGACCGCTCCACCTTCACGCTGCGCCTCTGGAAGAACCTGAAGCTGGCCAAGACCTACACGGTCGCGGTCGGGATGGAAGGGCTGGAAACGCCCGAAGGCCTCTATGAGATCCAGGAAAAGGAAGAAAACCCGGTCTGGAACGTGCCGCTGTCCGACTGGGCCGGCGACCTCGCGGGGCAGACGATCCCGCCGGGGCCGTCGAACCCGATCAAGGCGCGCTGGATGGGCATCTACGAAGGCGCCGGCATCCACGGCACCGAAGAGACCTACTCGCTCGGCAGCGCCGCCTCCCACGGCTGCGTGCGGATGGCGATTCCCGACGTCGAAGAACTCTACGACCAGGTCGAAGTAGGCACCCCGATCTTCATCGGGTAGCGATCCCGCGAAGGACGAGGGGCGACCGAGGCGAATGAAGCCTCGATGAACTGGACGGATGCTCTAGCCGCCTACGACCGCGATCTGCGCGCCCGCGGCTCCGCCGAGCGGACGCGACGCGCCTACGGCGTCGACCTCGGCGGGTTTGCCGAGTGGGCGGGGGAGCAGGGGCTGAGTCCCGGCGACGTCCGCCACCGCGACGTCCGCCGCTTCGGGGCGGGGCTCTCGAACGCGGGGGCGGCGCCGGCGACGGTCGCCCGCAAGCTGGCGGCGATCCGCGGCCTCTACGGCTACCTCGTCCGCACCGAGCGGGCCGGTGCCAACCCGGCCGAGCTCGTCTCCAGCCCGAAGCGCTCGGAGAAGCTGCCGACGGTCCTCACCACCGAGCAGATGCGGACGTTGCTGGAGCGGATCCCAGCGCGGACGCCATTGGAGCTGCGCGACCAGGCGATGCTGGAGCTCGCCTACTCCTGCGGGCTGCGCTGCGAGGAGATCGTCAACCTCGACGAGGGCGCCCTCGACTTCGAGACCGAGCAATTGCGTGTCCTCGGCAAGGGACAGAAGGAGCGAATCCTGCCGGTCGGCGAGCCGGCGCAGCGGGCGCTGCGGCGATATCTGGAGAAAGGCAGGCGGGCTCTCCTCGCTGATCCGCGTGAGCTCGCCCTCTTCCTTTCCAAGAGCGGCCGCCGCCTCTCCAACTCCGACGTCACCCGCCGACTCGGCCTCTGGACGCGCGAGGCCGCCCTCGCCGCGGGGGTCTCCCCGCACGCACTCAGGCATTCCTTTGCAACTCATTTGCTCGAGGGGGGTGCCGACCTGCGTACGATTCAAGAGCTACTGGGCCACGCGTCGATCTCCACCACCCAGGTTTACACCCGGGTTGACGCGGCCCGGTTGCGTGACACCTACGCTGCAAGCCACCCCCGCGCATGAGACAAACCCCCGCAAACGACCGTAGAATCGGCTGATGGAAACGGGCGTAAAAGAGGTTGAGCTGCGCGACCTGTGGCGCCGCTACAAGGACGAAGGGGACGACGGCGCCCGCGAGCGACTCGTCGTCGCCTACTCGCCGATGGTCAAGTTCGTCGCCGGTCGGCTCGGCGCCGGGCTGCCTTCGCACGTAGAAGACGCCGACCTGATCTCCTACGGCCTCGTCGGGTTGATCGGCGCGATCGAGCGCTTCGAGCCTGAGCGCGGAATCAAATTCGAGACCTTCGCGATGACCCGCATCCGCGGCGCGATCATCGACGAACTGCGCTCGCTCGACTGGGTGCCGCGATCGGTCCGCTCGCGCGCTCGCGAAATCGAAGCCGCCCAGGCCAAGCTCGAGCACGAGCTGCAGCGTGCCCCGACCGAGGCCGAGCTCGCCTCGAAACTGAACATGACCGAAGAGGAACTGCAGGGCGCACTGCTGGAGATCGCCAACTCCTCCGTCTACGCGCTCGACGAGCTCTGGACCGTCTCCGACTCCTCCGGCGACCAGGTCTCCCTGCTCGACACGATCGCCGACGACGGCGCCGCCGACCCGCAGGAGGCGCTCGCCTCCAACGAGGTCAAGGACCGCCTCACCGAGGCGATCGGCTCGCTGCCCGAGCGCGAGCAGCTCGTCGTCGCCCTCTACTACTACGAGAACCTCACCCTGCGAGAGATCGGCGAGGTCCTCGGCGTCACCGAGTCCCGCGTCTCCCAGCTGCACACCAAGGCTGTGATGCGGCTGAAATCGCACCTCCAGCAGGGGTAGGCGTGTCGGGTCGGCGGCGACTCCGCGGTCTCCTGCGACACCCGCCCCGCGTCGACCTCGGCGAGCTGACGCCTTTCCAGCGAGCGGTCGTTCGCTTCAACGCCAGCGACGCGGGCCGCTCGGTCGCCGTCCTCTCTCGCACCTTGGGGACGCCGACGGCTTCAGTCGGCTCGGCTGCCGGCGCTCCCGGCGAGGTGCGGATCACCGTTGCCTGGGAGCTGTCCTGGTACCAGTGGGGAGTGGATATCGCCGACGAGCTGCGGCCCGTGTTCGAGCTCTGCAAGGGCGGCGAGATCGGCCAGCTCGACGCCGCCGCGAAGCAGTGGAACGCCACAGTCGGCAAGGACGGCAGGCTGCGCCTCGCCGGGGAGCGGGCGCCGAGCCGGTGAGCCGGGTCACCGTCAACGTCGACGGCGGCGCCCGCGGCAACCCCGGGCCGGCGGCGATCGGCGTCGTCCTCCGCAACGGCGACGGCTCGGTCGTGGAGGAAGTGGGGGAGCGGATCGGCGAGGCGACCAACAATGTCGCCGAGTACCGGGCGCTGCTGCGCGGGATCGAGCTCGCCGCCGCCCATGGTGCCCAGGAGCTGGAGCTGATCGGAGACTCGGAGCTGGTCGTGCGCCAGGTCGAAGGCCGCTACAAGGTCAAAAACGCCGGCATGAAGGAACTGCACGCTGAGGTGAAGCGGGCGCTGGGCGGCTTCGACTCCTGGTCGATCCGCCACGTCCGGCGGGCCGAGAACGCCGACGCCGATCGCCTCGTCAACGAGGCCCTGGACGGCGAGCGTTGACGGAGGGGGGCGAGCCGACGAGCGACCCGATCGATCCCGGCGTCGACATCGGCCACGTCCACCTCAAGGTCGCCGACGTCAACCGTGCCCTCGACTTCTACTGCGGCATCCTCGGCTTCGAGCTGATGCAGCGCTGGGGGGCCGACGCCGCCTTCATCTCCGCCGGCGGCTACCACCACCACATCGGCCTCAACTCCTGGTCCTCGAAAGGCGGCTCGCCGCCGGGCCCGGGCACCACCGGCCTCTTCCACACGGCGATCCGTTACCCGACCCGGCGCGCCCTCGCCGACGCGCTGCGGCGCCTCAGCGAGGCGCACTGGCCGCTGGAAGGCGCCTCCGACCACGGCGTCAGCGAGGCGCTCTACCTCTCCGACCCCGACCGCAACGGGGTCGAGCTCTACTGGGACCGCCCGAAAGAGCAGTGGCCGATGGCACCCGACGGCGACGGCGTCGAGATGGGCACGAAGCCGCTCGACCTTGACGACCTGATCTCCGAGCTGCGCGACTGACCGTCAGGCGCCGAGGATGGCGCCGACCAGGTCGGGCTTGAACGGCTCGGTGCCGTTGACCAGCTGCAGGTTCGGGAAGCCGTGGGAGCGGGCGTAGGCGAGCTCGCGCTGGAGGTCGCCGACGCCGTTGGTGCCCGCCAGGGGCGCCAGCTGCAAGGTGCTGAGCACACCGAAAGCCTGTCCGGCTTCGTTCATGAAGCCGCTGCCGGAGTCACCGGGGACGCCGGGGGTGAGGGTGACGACGACATGGCTCCAGCCGCCACCTTCGTTCTGGATCACGGTGCCCTGCTTCGGGCTCAGCTTGGCGATCCCGAAGCGAAGTTCCGAGTTGCCGTAGGAGAAGACGGTCGAGCCGAGGTCGCCGACGGTGCCGATCCCGGTCGGCCCGCCGTAGCCGGGCACCGAGGGATTGACCCGGCCGACGTCGGCGGCGTCGAGCCGCACGAGGGCGAGGTCGTTGTAGGCGCAGGTGTCGGGGTCGGACTCGCCGCTCGCCTGCATCGCCAGCCAGGAGTTGTAGGCGAGGGTGCCTTTTTTGCTCGCGCCTTTGACTTCGACCGCGGTGCCGAGCGGCAGCGAAGCGCTCGTGCAGCCATCGGTTTCGGTCGCTTCGCCGGTTCCGGAGCAGTGAGCGGCCTGCCCGAGGAAGACGGTCGAGCCTTCCTGGAAGACGAAGTTGGAAGTGCACTGGGCGCCCTGCGTGTAGGTCTGGACCCCGGGATGGACGGGAGCCGACCCAGAGGGCGCCCATGCCGACGCGAGGCTGGGGAGGAGCAACAGGGCAACCGTAGCCAGGGATACGACGGCGCCGAATTGGACTCGCTTCACGCTCCTCCTGCCTCGCGTCGGTGGGGAATGGATCATGTGGGAACGTCGAGTACCTTACCCAATATTCAGTAGAAACCAACCCCACCTGCCAGAAAAACTTCCTTAGCCAAAATTGCCGGCCGCAGCAGAGCGCCCCGGCCTCAATTTTTGACGACGTAGACACGCTTGCCATCGGGGGTGATCGCGAGTGCGAGCGGGAACGGGCCGATCTTGATGCCCCGGACGGCGAGCTTGTTCGTCGCCGTATCGATCACCGAGACGACACTTCGCATCTGCGTGGCGGCGGCACCCTTGCGAGCACCCGCGTCCGCGATCAATATGGTCGTTGTCAGTCCGGCGAGCAGGAATGCGACGAAGATCCACTCGAGACGACTTCTCCGGCTCAGGGGCGAGCAAGCTACTCGAAGGACATGGACATGGACATCGAAGAGCGGGTGCGGACGCTGTGGAGGGACGCGTTCAACGGGCGCGGGCTTGATGCGCTCGATGCCGTCACGGCGCCTGGATTCGTGAACCGCAACGCGCTGCCGGGTACGCCGTCCGGGCCCGAGGGTCACCGCCAGGTGGTCGAACGGCTCTGGGAGGCCTTTCCGGACGCGCACTTCGAGATCGAGCATCTGGCCTGCGACGGCGACACGGTGATCTGCGTCGGCACGATGTCGGGGACTCACGAGGGCACGCTTCTCGGAGTACCTCCCACCGGCAGGAAGGTCGAGTGGCGCCAGTGCCACCTGTACCGCTTCGACGAGAGCGGCCGCGCGATCGAACACGACGCGATCCGCGACGATGTGGGCCTGTTCCGCCAGTTCGGCGAGGGCGGCAACTGACGGATGCCGCTGGGTTCGGGCGGCGGGAGCGGGCCGGCCGTCCTCCGACCGCGGGCGACCTTATTGTGGCCCGCCCTTGTACGACGCCCCTCAGCATCTGATCGGCGACGGGGCGCCTGCCCGATCGCTTCCGGAATGGCCCGATGCCCGACCGCTCCGCTCGTGGCAGCAGGAGGCGACCGCGGCCGTGCGGGCGCACTCGGCCGCCAGCTTCCTGGCCTCGGCGACGCCGGCGGCCGGCAAGACCACCTTCGGCCTGCACATCGCCCACCGGATGCTGAGCGCCGGGTTCGTCTCGCGGGTGGTCGTCGCCGGCCCGACCACCCACATCTGCCGCCAGTGGGCTGCCGACGCGGGTCGCTACGGGATCGACCTCGAGCCGAACCGGCCGAACTCGGACGGGCCGGAGTCGGCCGACTTCCACGGCGTCGCCGTCACCTACCAGACGATCGCGGCCGGGCCGGATACGCACCGGCGGGCCGCCGGCCGCCGGCCGACCCTGCTGATCGCCGACGAGCCGCACCACATGGGCGATCAGGCGGCCTGGGGCCTGCGGGCCCGCCGGGCCTTCGACGGCGCCCGCTTCCGGCTGCTCCTCTCGGGCACGCCCTTCCGCTCCGACAACTCGGCGATTCCCTGGGTCACCTACGACGCGGACGGCGTCAGCCGGGCCGACTACGTCTACGGCTATCCACAGGCGCTGGTCGACCGGGTCTGCCGCCCGATCACCTTCCTGCCTTATGACGGCGAGATGGAGTGGCTCTCGGACGGCCGGCTGCGCAGCGCCGACTTCGACCTCGTCCTGCCGGCGGTGGAGGCGGCCCGGCGCCTGCGGACGGCGCTCAACCCGGAGGGCGAGTGGATGGGCGAGGTGCTGCGCGACGGCGACGCCAGGCTGAGCGAGGTGCGCGCCGACGGGCACCCCGACGCGGGTGGCCTGGTCATCGCCTCCGACCAGGATCACGCGCGGGCGATCGCGGCGCGGCTGGAGTCGGTCTCGGGGGAGAAGCCCGAGCTGGTGATGAGCGACGAGCCCGGCGCCAGCCGGCGCATCGCCGATTTCGCCTCCTCCGACCGGCGCTGGCTGGTCTCGGTCCTGATGGTTTCCGAGGGCGTCGACATCCCCCGCCTGCGGGTCGGCGTCTACGCGACGGCGGCGCGGACCGAGCTCTTCTTCCGCCAGGTGGTCGGTCGCTTCATCCGGACCACCCCGCGGCCGCGCCGCCAGATGAGCTACCTCCTGATGCCGGCCGACTCGCGGCTGAAGGCCCTCGCCCGCGAGATCGAGCTGGAGCGCCGCCACGCGCTCGACCTCTCGCCGCTCGGCGAGGAGGACGAGGGCGAGGAGATGGACGACGGCCCGGAGCAGCGCAAGCCGGGTGAAGGCTTTGCCGTCCTCAGCTCGGGAGACGCCGAGCTGGACGAGGCGATCATGAGCGAAACCACCCTGCAGCTCTTTCCGACCGATGACCCCGAGCCGCGGGCGAAGAAGGCGGCCGCCCGCGCCAAGTCCGAAGCCGCCTCCGAGGACCCCGGGCCTGAGCGGGAGTCGGCCTATGCGACCCGGGAGCGGCTGCGCGGCGAGCGCAGGCGCCTGGTCGCCGACGTTGCCCGCCGCACCGGCAAGTCGCACCGGGAGGTCCAGGCCCGTATCAACCGCGCCACCCGAACGCGCTCGGTCACCAGCGCCACCATCGAGCAACTCGAGCGCGGCAACGCGATGCTGCGCCGGGAGCTGTGGGGGTGAGGTCGACGCCGAGCGGGTACCTTCGCCCTGATGACGCGGATCGCCTTCGTCGTGGCCTACCTGGTCGCCATGCTCGTCGCCCTCTTCCTGATGGACGCCGACGGCGGGGGGTTGTGGGGCACGGTCTGGCTGGTCGCGTCGATCCTGCTCGGCGCCGGGACGGGGGATTACCGCCTCGCGCTCCTCTCGGTCCTGACGATCCCGATGGCGATCCCGTTCGGCCTGCCGAACGATCCGGAAGGCGACCCGGTCTTTCCCCTCTGGGTCGCCATGCTGGGTTTCGCCCCCATCTCCTCCGTATTGATCCTGTTTGGCGCCTTCGTCAGGCAGACCGCGCAGGAGCGCTTCAGCCGAGCTGCTCGGCGAGCATCACGATGATTCCCTCCGGGCCTCGGATGTAACAGAGCCGGTAGATGTCCTCGTAGCTCACCACCTCGCCGAGGAGCTCGAACCCCTGGTCCCGCACCTTGGCGACGGCGGCGTCGATGTCGTCGACCGAAAACGCGAAGCGACGGATGCCAAGCGTGTTCGGTGACGCGTTCGTATCCCCCTCGCGCGCCGCCGGACTTTTGAACCGCATCACCTCCAACCGCCCATGGCCGTCGGGGGTCTGCAGCATCAGAATCTCGCAGCGGACGTCCTCAAGCCCCACGACCCGGTTGACGAACTCGCCCGACACCTCCGTTTCGCCCACCGGCTCCAGACCGAGCTCGACGAAGAACGCCTTCACCGCCTCGAGGTCCTCGACGACGACCCCCACGTTCTCCAGCGATTGAATCGAGCCGCTCATCTCCGAGCGACGATACCTATCGCGGTCGCTCCGGTCAGCGGGCAAACAAAAGCCCCGCCGTAGCGGGGCTTTCAGTGCAAGCGGCTGAAGGGATTCGAACCCTCGACCTTCTGCATGGCAAGCAGACGCTCTAGCCAGCTGAGCTACAGCCGCATCGGAGGGCATTCTAGCTGTGGCGGCCTCCTCGGCGCGGTAGCCTGACCCGCAAGGACGAAGATGCTTTTCCGCCAGATCATCCATGAGGACCTGGGCTGCGCCTCCTACCTGGTCGCCGATCGGGAATCGGGGGTCGCGGTGGTGGTCGACCCGCAGTGGGACATCGATCCCTATCGGCGGCTGGCGAGCCTGCACGGGGTGCGGATCGGGCACGTGCTCGAGACCCACAACCACGCCGACCACGTCTCCGGGCACGGGCGGCTCTGCCGCCGCACCGGGGCGACGGTCCACGTGCACGAGCTGGCCGCGGCGGAGTACCCGCACGAGCCGTTCGCGGATGGCTGGAAATTGGAGCTGGGGAACCTCGTCGTCGAGGCGGTACACACGCCCGGCCACCGGCCCGAGCACACCTGCTTCCTGCTCAGCGACAAGGGCCGTGGCGGCGACCCCTGGGCGCTGCTGACCGGCGACTCCCTCTTCATCGGCGATGTCGCCCGCCCCGACCTCGCGGTCGAGCCGCGCGAGGGCGCCGCCGACATGTTCCGCTCGCTGCACGAGCGGCTGCTGGTCCTGCCGGACGAGGTCGAGGTCTGGCCCGCTCACCTTGGCGGCTCGCTCTGCGGCGGCTCCGGGCTCGACCTCAAGTGCTCCTCGACGATTGGGTTCGAGCGCCGCCACAACCGTGCCCTGGCGATCGCCGACGAAGCGGAGTTCATCGAGGACCAGGTCGGCTCGCTCGGCGACAAACCGCCGAACGTCGAGCGGATCGTCGGCCTCAACCGCGGCCCCCTGGTCGAGGACTTCGGGACGCCGGCGCCGCTCAGCCCGCACGAGGTCGAAGAGCTGGTCGAGCTGGGCGCGGTGGTGATCGACGGCCGCACCAACGAGCAGTTCGACGAGGCCCACATCGAGGGCGCGATCAGCTCCTCCTCCTACGACACCGGCTTCGCGACCAAGGTCTCGCGGGTCGTCCCCGAGGGGGGCGACATCGTCATGGTCGCCGCCTCCAGCGGCGACGAGCGCCAGGCGGCGCAGCTGCTCGCCGCGGTCGGCCTCGCGGTCCGTGGCTACCTCGAAGGCGGGATGACCGCCTGGCGGACGGAGGAGCGGCCGGTGCACCGGATCGAGCTGATCGACCCCGAGGAGCTGGCCCGGCGCCTCGACGGCGACGGCGGCCCGGTGATCCTCGACGTTCGCAACCGCTCCGAGTACGCGGGGGAGCACATCCCCGGCTCGCTGCACATTCCCTACGTCGACCTCGCCGGCCGCCTCGACGAGCTGCCCCGCGACCGCCAGATCGCGACCATCTGCCGCGGCGGCAAGCGCAGTGGCCTCGCCGCCTCGATCCTCCAGCGCGCCGGCTTCGAGGACGTGATCCACGTCGGCAAAGGCGTCGGCGTCTGGCGCGACGGCGGCCATCCGGTCGAGAGTGGCGCCCCCGCAGCAGCCCCCGCCGCTTAGTCCCGTCCGCTCGCTTGTGCCACGCCTTCCAGTGCCGCCAGGTGCCGGTCGATCTGCAGCGCGATCACCAGGGCGGAGTCGCCGGCGACCATGCCGACGTGGGGGCCGGGGACGCGCTCGATCTCGATCTCGCCGGCGGTGACCCGGCGCCAGACCGGCAGCGGGTCGGCGAAGAGGTGGAAGCGGCGGACGGTGGGGAGGAAGTAGGTCATCGAGCCGCGGTAGGGACGGGGGCGGTAGGACTCGGCCAGCTGCAGGAAGTGGGTGGCGAGGCGCTGGTGGGCCTCGGAGGCGCCTTCCATCCAGGTCGCCTCCGACTCGGCCAGGGCGGCGTCGCGCTGGAAGCGGGAGAAGCCGCGCCGCAGCAGCCTCGGGATCGCGCCGAAGAGGGCGCGGAGGGCGGCGCCCGGCCGGCGCAGGGCGGCGCGGGCGTAGTGGAAGGGCAGGGCAAAGCGGTGGCCCCAGCGGCGGGCGGGGGAGTGGGCCTCGGTGCTGAGCTCGGCGTCGATCAGCCCCAGCCAGTCGACCTCCTCGCCTTGCTCGGTCAGCAGGCGGGCGATCTCGAAGGCGAGCAGGCCGCCGAAGGAGTGGCCGGCGACGCGGTAGGGCCCCTGCGGCTGTTGGCCGCGGATCACCTCGACGTAGGTCGCGGCCATCTCCTCGACGCTCCGCTGCGGCTCGTCGCCCTGCAGGCCGCGTGCCCGCAGGCCATAGACGGGGACCTCGCCGCGCATCGCCACCGCCAGCTGCCGCATCCCCAGCACGTCGCCCCAGATCGAGTGGACGAGGAAGAGGGGCCGCCCGCCGCTGCCGGTGCGCATCAGGACCAGCGGTTCGAAGTGCCGGCCGGGGTCGTCGACCGTGGCGGCCAGCTCGGCCACCGTCGGCGCCTCCATCAGCACCGAGAGCGGCAGGTCGACGCCGAGCAGGTCGCGGATGCGGGTGAAGACGCGGACCGCCTGCAGCGAGGTCCCACCGAGGGCGAAGAAGTCGTCGCCGCCGGCGATGTCCTCGACGCCGAGCACCGACTCCCAGATCGCCCGCACCTTGTCCGCCGTCGTGGCGGCCGTCGAGAGCGCCTCGCCCTCGCGCGCCGCCAGGCTCGCTTCTGCCGCCAGGACCGCCTCGCGTATCTGCTCGAGCGAGCCCGGGTTGGCGAGGGCGCCGCGGTTGGTGGCGTCCTCGCCCTCGACCGCGGCGCGACCCGCCCGCTCGGAGCGCTTGCCGCTGTGGGTGGCGGGCAGCTCCGCGACCGCGACCACCAGCTCGGGCACGTGCAGGGGCGTGGTCTGCTCGGCGATCGTCCTGTGGAGGCGCTTGCTCAGCTCGGCGTCGAGGCCGGCGCCGTCACGCAGGACCGCGAGCAGCACCAGCCGCGCTCCCTCCGTCCGGCGCTGTTCGACCGCCATCGCCTCGGCCACCTCCGGCACCGCGCGCAGCGCCTGGTAGATCTCGCTGGGGCCGATGCGGACGCCCTGGATGTTGAGGACGCCGTCGGAGCGGCCGTGGATCCGGGCGTGCCCCTCGTCGTCGAACTCGATCAGGTCGCCGTGCGTCCAGACTCCCTCGTTCTCGGCGAAGTAGGCGTCGTGGAAGCGGCTGCGGTCGGGGTCGTCGAGGAACCCGAGCGGGCGCGAGGGGAAGGGATTGCGGCAGACGAGCTCACCGATGCCCGAGCCCGACGGCGTCGACTCGCTCGCCAGCGCCTGCACGTCGAGGCCGAGGCTGCGGCACTGGATCGTCCCGCGGCGGACCGGCAGGTCGGGGTGGCCGAGGACGAAGCAGCCGATGATGTCGGTGCCGCCGGAGATCGACTGCAGCTTCACCGGGCCGACCTCCTCGGCGACCCAGTCGTACTGCCAATCGCGCAGGACCGAGCCGGTGGAGAGGACCGAGCGCAGCGCCCGCGGCGGCGCGGCCCGCCGCGGCGAGAAGCCGCTGTCCTGGCAGAGCTGTAGGTAGGGCGGGCTGGTGCCGAAGACTGTGACGTCCTCTTCGGCGACGATCTTCCAGAGCCTCCCCGCCTCGGCGATCGGCCCGTCGTAGACGACGACCCTGGCCCCACAGGCGAGCGCCGAGAGCTGCCAGTTCCACATCATCCAGGCGGCGCTGGTCTGGAAGAAGAGCGTCTCCCCGGGGCGCAGGTCGCCGTGCAGGCGGTGCTCCTTGAGGTGCTCGAGCAGGGTGCCGCCGGCGCCGTGGACGATGCACTTCGGTGGCCCGGTGGTGCCGGAGGTGAACATGACGAAGAGGGGATGGTTGAAGGGGAAGCGCTCCCAGCCTTCGGGCAGCGGCTCGGGCGGGGGAGAGGCGAGCAGGTCGTCGAGCAGGTGGAGCGGCACCTCGATCTCACCCGGGGCGCGGCCGGCGTCGAGCAGCACCAACGCCTCCAGGGTCGGCAGGCCGGCGATCACCTCGTCGAGGCTGTCGCTGCCCGTGCCGGCGAAGAGCAGTTTCGGCGCCAGCTGCTCGAAGCGGCTGAGGGTCGCGGCAGCGCCCATCTCCGGGGCGGCGCTGGAGAAGGTGGCGCCGAGGGTGGCGGCGGCGAGGGCCGCGACGATCGCCTCGGCGTTGTTGGCGGCAATCGCGACCACTCGGTCGTCGCGGCCGACGCCGAGGGCGCGCAGGTGGGCCGCCAGTCGCCGCACCCGCTCGCGCAGCTCGCGGCGGGTCAGCTCCTGGCGGGAGCCGTCGCCGTGGCGGGCGACGATCGCGACCCGCTCGTCGTTCCCGTCGCCGCGCGGCTCGAGCAGGTTCTCGACGTAGTTGAGGCGAAGGTCGGGGAAGAAGGTAGCGACCTCGCAGCGATCGTCGGTGCAGACCGGCTCCGGCTCCCCGGAGCGCAGTGGATCGACCCACTCGAGGAAGCAGCGCCAGAAATCGCGATAGCTCTCGACGGAGAAGGCATGGAAGGCCTGGGGGGTGTCGAAGTTCCCGCCAGTGCGTTCCTCGCAGAGACCGACGAAGTCGCTGAGCTGGGATTTCTCGCTATTTGCGGGGAAAGTAGCGTCGCCGCCCATATCTATCTCTTTGACTTCGGCCTGACATTTGTAAAGCGCTCCCGTTGAACTAGTGCACGTGCAACGGGCGTCGTGGTCGCTGACTGGTCGTCTGCGGCGCCCGTTCCACCTGCCAAACGCGCGCCAGCCTGAGAGAATGCCGCAGATGGAGGCCGCACGCCGCTACGACCTGGTTCTTTTTGGGGCAACCGGCTTTACCGGAGGCCTCACCGCCGAGTACCTGGCGGCTCACGGCCCGGCCGAGATGCGTTGGGCCCTCGTCGGGCGCAACCGCTCCAAGCTCGACGCCGTCGCTTCGCGGCTTGCCGCCGGCTCCTCGCAGGCGCCGGCCCCGGAGATCATCGAGGCCGATGCCGGCGACCGGGCGGCGATGCGCGAGGTGGCTGACGCAACCCGCGTCGTCGTCACCACCGTCGGTCCCTACGCCCTCTACGGCGAGCCGCTGGTCGCCGCCTGCGCCGCCGCCGGGACCGACTACGCCGATCTCACCGGCGAGCCCGAGTTCGTCGACCGGATGTGGGCCGAGCACCACGCCGAGGCCGAGCGCACTGGCGCCCGACTCGTCCACTGCTGCGGCTTCGACTCGATCCCGCACGACCTCGGCGCCTACTTCACGGTCAAGCAGTTGCCGGAGGGCGTGCCGCTGACGGTCAACGGCTACGTCCGCAGCAACGCCAGCTTCTCCGGCGGCACCTACCATTCGGCGATCAACGGCTTCGGCCGTGCCCGCCAGACCCTGAACGCCGCCAAGGCACGGCGCCGGGCGGAGCCGCGCCCGAGCGGCAGGGAGATTCACGCGGCGCCGGCCCACGTCCACCGCAACGAGGAGCTGGGTGGCTGGACCGTGCCGCTGCCGACGATCGACGGCGCCATCATCCGCCGTTCGGCGGCCGCCCTCGACTGCTACGGCCCGAACTTCACCTACGGGCACAACATGGTCGCCAAGCACCTGACGACGGTGGCCGGGGTCGCCGCCGGGGTCGGCACCGGCTTCACCCTGGCGCAGCTGCCGCCGACCCGGAAGCTGCTGCTGAAGATGAAAACGCCCGGCGAGGGACCGAGCGAGGAGAAACGGGCGAAGAGCTGGTTCAAGGTCACCTTCGTCGGCGAAGGCGGCGGCAAGCGCGTCGTCACCGAGGTAAAGGGAGGCGACCCCGGCTACAGCGAGACCTCGAAGATGCTCGCCGAGTCCGGCCTCTGCCTCGCCTTCGACGATCTCCCCGAACGCTCCGGCCAGCTCACCACCGCGGTGGCGATGGGCGACGCCCTCCTTGAGCGGGTGCAGAAGGCGGGGATCGAGTTCCGCCTGGTCGAATCCTCGGAAACCGGGTAGGCAGCCGCCATGGACGACCAGCAGGTACTCGAGCGCATCGACCAACTCGTCAAGGAAGAGGAGGAGCTCCTCCATCGCCACGAGGGCGAGGGCCTCGACGACGACGAGCACGCCCGCCTCGACGAGCTCAAAGTCCAACTCGACAAGGCCTGGGACTACCTCCGCCAGCGCCGCGCCCTCCGCCGCGCAGGCGACGACCCCGACGAGGCCAGCGTCCGCGACGGCGGCACCGTCGAGGACTACGAGCAGTAGGCACGGCCACGCGCCCTCCTTGCCTCCGCGCCGCTACCCTTCAACGGGTTTCCGGCGCCTTGGCGGAGTGGCTACGCAGCGGCCTGCAAAGCCGTTTACACCAGTTCGATTCTGGTAGGCGCCTCTGGTTCTGTGTCCGGTTGGGTTCGGTTGTTGCCGATCATCTGGATGTTAGGCTGGCCCACGACTGGCCCACGGGTTTTTCAACGGCGCCCGGATTCTTGGTGTCGTAGAACCCGGGTGCAACAATGTGTCGGCGATGAAACCGCAAGCACCCAGCGCTCCGAGGAGGGCCACCGACAAGCCCGATATGAAATCGGGGCTGCCGGGCACGCCCGAGGAGCAGCGCCGCGACCTTCGCGCGGCCATGAAGAAGCATGAGGAGACGCTGCGCCGCTTGGCGCAGTAGCCGCTGCTCGAAAAGTGCCCGAAGTCTTCTACGTCACGTTCGGCGATTACTGCCGCATTGCGGCCGACGTTCTCGGGACGACTCCCGAGCAGGTTGCACGGCTGCCGCGCATCGCTTTGGCGGACTCTGCGCTGGCATCACCCCGCGCCGGGTTCGGCGACCAGGATGCCTATCCGACCCTGATCGAGAAGGCCGCCGTTCTCGTCGAGCACCTAACCCGTAATCACCCTCTCCCCGACGGCAACAAGCGTTGCGCCTTCTTGGCTCTGGATCGTTTCTTGGCAGCTAACGGAAAGCCGATTCGTAATGCCGATCCCGATGTGGACGTGGCGATGGTGGAGAAGATCGCCGCCGGGGAGGCAACCCCAAACGCGATCATCGCTTGGCTAGAGCACCGAACCGCTTCGCTCGGCTAGCGCTTCGTCCGTCGAGTGGCTGCGGCATGGCAGCGCGAAATGCGGTGCTACCCTCGCTGGTCCGGGCAGGTCATGGAATCCCAATTGGCACCCGGCTACTTAGTGGGTGTCCCGATGTCGTTGCTCCCTCGCAGTTTGCGCTCGCTGTGGAGAGCGGCTGAGCATGCTGCTTCTGACGCCGATCAGACGCTCTCGGAAGCCGATCAGACCAGTTCCGATTCCGACCAGAGCCTCTCCGATCGCGACCAGGCGGCGGCGCAGGCCGACCAGCAGATATCCGACCGCGAACAGGCCATCGCTGATCGCCAGCTCGATGCCGCCGGTGCCTCGGACCGGCCCGGCAGGATGCCTGAGTACGAAAGAGCCCACGCCGAGCGCGACGAGGGGACGATGTCGCGAGCGGCAACCGCCGCTGTCCGATCGATGATCTCCGGCGAGCGCGATGCCCAGGCCGAGCAGCGCGACAAACAGGCTCACGACCGCGATCTGATCGCCGAGGAGCGCGACCAGGTCGCCGACGTCGCCGACCAGGAGGCGAGTGCACTGGCCCGGGAGATCGGCGAAGCCGACACGCCGGCCAAGCTGGCGCTCGAGGCTGCAGCTTCCGCGCGAAGCCTCGCGGCGAGTGCCAGGAGCAAAGCGGCATCCGATCGCGAACGGGCGGCGCAGGATCGCGAGGCGGCCGCTCGCGATCGCGATTTCCTCCGTACCGAGATGGAGCGATCCCAGCTGGACGAGCTGACCGGGGCCTACAGGAGGGGCATGGGGGAGATCCTCCTCCGCCATGAGATGTCACGCGCACAGCGCCTCGGCGCACCGCTGACCCTTGCCTTCGTCGATGCCGACCGGCTGAAGGAGACCAACACCCGCTCCGGCCATGCTGCCGGGGACGCCATGCTCCGACAGATCTTCGAGGGCCTCCAGGCGAGGCTCCGCCCCTACGATCCGATCGTCCGCTGGGGCGGCGACGAGTTTGTCTGCACCGTCTCCGGGGTCATCCCCGCGGAGGCCCGAATTCGGCTCGAGCAGGCGGCAGTCGACCTCAGGGCCCTCGACCCCCGGGTCTCCATCACCTTCGGCGTGGCGGCGATGGAGGCCGGCGACACCCTTGCGGCTCTGGTCGGCCGCGCGGACACGGTCCAGCGTGGGGCGAAGGAAGAAAAGCGCGGCTGAGGCGAATCGGCCCCTTGGTCCTGCCGTGAAAGCTGTCTTCGCCGTCGCGACCCTGCTTGCGCTTGCTGCCGGCTTCAGCGGCGAGTCCGCTGGCGCCGAGTGGGAGGGGCTGCCGGTCGTCCCGGTGCTCGGCCCCGGCGTCGCCGGACACCTCGCGAAGGTCGCGGATCGCGGCGAGCGCCTCGGCAACCAGCCAGGGGTTTTCGCCAAGATCGGCGACAGCATCACCGCTTCGCCGTCGTTCCTCCAGGCGCTGGCGTGCCGCTCGCCTCAATTGGGGGGTTGGAGCGCCCTGCGCGGGACGGTGGAGTTCTTCGGCGAGACCCCCGTGCCGCGAGGCTCCGAGGAGGCCGGGTGCACGGTCAGCAACAGCTACTCGCGGGTCGGAGTGGCCGCGGTGCCGGGATGGAGGGCGGTCGATGCCCTCTCCCGGCTCGAAGCGTCTCCCGAGTGCCTGGACTTGCCGGCTGTCAGCTGCGAGCTGCGGCTGACCCGCCCGTCGGTCGCCCTGATCATGTTCGGGACCAACGATCTGACGGAATTCACCGCGGTCCAGTTCCGCCGCGATCTCGCCCGCGTGGCCCGGCTCGTGTCCAGCGCCGGGACGATCCCGGTAATCAGCACGATCCCGCCCCGGGAGAGGCGGCCGTTCTCGCAGCGGGTCGCACGGTTCAACGCCGAGATCGCCGCCCTCGCCGAGAACCGGGCGTTGCCGCTCTGGAACTACTGGCGGCAGATGGCCGAACCGGGGGTTCTCAACCGGGGCCTGGGCGACGACGGAGTCCACCCGAGCGCTCTCTGCCCTCCCTGCACCGCGATCGACTTCCGGCCCGAAGGGCTTCGGCAGGGATACGCCCTGCGGAACCTCGGGGCGTTGCGCGTCCTCGATCGCCTGCGCCGCTCAGTTCCCCTCGGGGCCGGCCGCTGAGGGCCGCCCGATCACCGCGGGGGTGCGGCGAGCACGGGCAATCTTCACCTGCCGGCGACTCTCTCTGATCAAGGCGTAGGTACCGAGGGCCAGCGCAAAGGTTCCGCTCACGGCCAGCCCCCAGCGGACGGGCGTCGCCAGGTCGGTCGTCGAGAGGGTGCTCTGCAGGGCGACGAGGAACGGGATATGGACGAGATAGATCCAGAAGCTCGCGTCCGACAGATAGCGCAGCACCCGCGACTCCTCGCGGACGTATCGCGCCAGCACTCCCCAGATGCCGAACAGGGTCAGCCAGCAGACGAGGCCGACGGTGAACAGGCCGTAGACGCGCAGCTCGCCGATTTCGGCCAGCAGGCCCGGCGTGCCGACGTTGCCGGTGAAGTCGCCGTTGTCGTAGAAGAGGAGGAAGGCGGGCACGGCGATCAGCGCCCCGGCGCCGAGCCGCAGCCAGGCGCCGCGCTTCAGTCCCTCGATCAGGCCGCTCTGGCCGCTGAGCAGCCAGCCGAAGAGGAAGAAGAGGCCGTAGTAGGCGAAGAGGGTCGGGGCGGGGATCAGCGAGTTGGACGCCGACCCTCCCGCCACCCAGCCGGTCTTGGTGATCAGGATCGCGGCGCTGACCGAGGCTAGGACCGGGACCGTCCACCACGACTTCATCAGCCTGCCGAAACCGCGGTTGAGGGCCGCCCCCATCTTGGGCGCCCGCTGGATCGCCAGCCAGAGCCCGATCGCGAGCAGGGAGACGATCAGCAGGTAGGAGATGAACCAGAGGTGCCGCGGCGTGAAGCCGAAGACGTTGGTGAGGTCCAGTTCCCGCTTCGGCGGCAGGGCGCCCTTGCGGGGCCAGAGCGCCGCCGCCCCGATCACGAAGAGGTTGGCCAGGGGCACGACCGTCAGCATCCCGACCACCAGGGGCACCCCGAGCCGGCGAAACCGGGCTCGGACCTGCAGGGCGGCGGTCGATCGCCGCAGCGCGCTGGCGGCGAGGAAGCCGGAGATGGCGAAGAACAAGGGCATGTGCCAGGTGTGGACGAACCAGACGACGGCGTCGACGATCCTGGGGTCGCCGTCGCCCTTCTGCACATAGCGAGCGGCGTGGTAGGGGATCAGGAGGAGGATCGCCGAGACGCGAATCGCGTCCAGGTGATGGCGACGTTGGCTTCCGTTCTCAGTGGTCAAGTCACAACACCCATCCCCCGGCGCAGCTTTTCCAATCCCAGCCGCGTCCGGCCCGAAGTGCGGGGGAGGGTGGTTGAGGAGACCTATCTATTGCGCGCTGACGGCGCCGTCCACGCGAGACGCAGGGCGGGCCGGCGCTTTGCGCCCGGCGTGGGCCGGGAAGTCAGGCGCCGCCTAGAAGACGCGGCGAAACAGGTAGATCGCGAGCAGGACGAGGATGATGATGATCAGGATCGTGACGATGCTCATTGCTCTCCTCCGGGTCAGGAATACGGTTCCCGCCAGTCATCCCCAGTGCGGCGCGCGCTCAAACTTCCCGATCCAACTCGTGGTGCTCGGCGAGCTCGGAGAGGGCCTCCAGGGAGGTGTCCAGGGCTTGGGCGATGCGGCGGATGTCGCCCCAGGGGGGGTCGTAGCGGGCGCTCTCGATCCGGGCCACCGTGGACTCGGGCAGATCGGCGCGCTCGGCCAGGTCGGATTGGCTCAGCTTCGCCTTCTTCCGCAGCTCATTGATCGCTTTGGCGAGGCCTCGCTGGCCTTCGGATGGGGGAGGGCCGCTGGACACCAGCCGGGAGTCTGCCGCGTCTAGTGGACCTTCAGCGGCGCGATAGCGCTGCTGGCCTCGCCGATCGCGACGATGCGGACGGCGCCCGGGCGCTGGGCGGGGACCGTCAGCTTCAGGGTCGCCTTGCCGGGCTTCAGCTTTCGGGCCCCCAGCTGCTTCAGGCGGCGCCAGTCGGCGCCCTTGCGGCGCTGGAGCTCGAAGCGGACCTTGTCGCGGGCGCCCTTGAGGGTGACGCTCAGCGCGACCTTGGCCCGTTTCCCCGCCCGCAGCCTGGCCGGCTTCGCCTCCAGCCCGCTGAGGTAGGCGACCGGCGCGGTACGGGGGAGGACGCCGGTGGGGCTGACGGCCCGCGTGCTCGGCGAGGCGGCGTTGGGATCGGCGTAGTGGGGGGTGTTGAAGGCTTCGTCGGGGACGCCGGCCATCGCGTAGATCGTCGCGCCCTCTTCGAGGAAGGTGTCGTCGGAGATTCGCCAGACCGCGTCCTGCGCCCCCGGGGTCTCGGTCAAAGCCGTCGGCTGTAGCTTCGCCGCCACTTCGAGCACGCGCTGCAGGTACTTCATCGCCGGCTCCGGCTGTGAGGCGGCCGGGCCGAGGACGTCGAAGCGCTGGCCCTCGCTGGGGACGTGGTGGTGGAGGTCGATGCAGTAGGCGACGAGGCCGTCGGCGTGGCCGGGCTTGCCGGGCGAGACGGTCAGCTCGAAGGGGGCGCCGACGGCGAGGTTCTGGGCGCTGCCGTCCTTGTTGAGGAGGATGTCGCCGGGCCTTGCTTCGATCGTCAGCTTGTTCTTGCCGATCAGGGCGAACTTGTTGACGTCGGCCTTCGTCAGTTTCTCCTTGCCGCCGAAGACGTCGCCCATGATGTCCTTCTCGTGACCGGGCTTGGGCTTCGTCCCGGCCTTGCCTTTGTCGTAGTCGAGCCCCTTGCTCTTCGCCCATTCCTTGACCTGGGCGGGGTCGGCGATGTCGATGTTGTCGGGGATCGGGATGTTCTTGCTGCCGATCCGGAAGACCTGGACGTACTGGTCCTCGAGCCCGGCCAGGTGCAGCGCCTCGTGGGTCCAGATCTGACGGTCGCCGACCTCGCCGCGCCCGCTCGGCCATTCGCCGCTCTGCGGTTTCGCGAAGGGGTTGCCGTCGGGTTCGCCGGCCTTGCCGCGGAAGTCGGCGTCGCTGGTCAGCTGGGCCTGGTGGAAACAGGGAGAGGGCTGAGCGCCCGGCGCCCGTTCGCGGGCGACGATGTCGAACTTGACTTCGGTCCCGTCGGCTGCCGTCTGCGGCGGCAGGTTCTTCTCGATCGAGGCCTCCACCTCCGCGGCGCTCGGGCCGCCCGGAAAGCCGGTGAACTCGATGTCGATCTGGACCGTGACCGGGACGTTCGCCGGCTTCCAGGTCGCGTCGACCGCCACCGCGTCGCCGTTGTAGCCGCCCTTCGAGGTGAGCTTGACGGCGCCGAGGCTCGCCGCGTCGGTGAGCGAGACCCGCTTGGAGATCGTCGTCGGCCCCTGGCCGGGAGGGCAGGGCGCGGTGCTCGGCCCCGCCGCCGCAGCGGGGGCAGCTACAAGCAACGCGCACGCCACCAAGGCGAGACAGAGAGCCCGTGCTGAGATGGGACGGCGACGCACGGCGGGCACAGTATCCGCCTGGCGATGCCTGTCAAGGCGCCTCGAACCTACGGCTGTTGGCACCCGCGGCGCCTTGTGCCCGGCGGCTCGTCTTCCTACTCTGCAGGGAGTGGCCGAGCACTCGGCAGAGGCTGAGAACTCGAAGGATCACCAAGGTAGTCGGACCGCGGCCCAGCTCGCGCGTCTCTACCTGGACTCGGTGCGGGCGGCCGACGCCTCGGGCGCGTTCCGGCTTGCCGCCGGCGCCCTCGCCGACGGGATGTCAACCCCCGAGCTGTACCAGCGGGTCATTGCGCCGGCGATGCACGAGGTCGGCGAGCTCTGGGCGAAGGGCGCGCTGACGGTCGCCGACGAGCATCTTGCGACCTCGCTCACGCATCGGGTCCTGGCGGCGCTGCGGCCGCCGATCTGGGTCGAAGCGGGGATGAAGCCCGCCGGGACGCCCCGCCGCGGCCGCGTGATGCTCGCGGCGGTCGAGGGGGAGCAGCATGTGCTGGGACTGCGAATGGCGGCCGACGTGCTCGAGGACGCCGGCTTCGAGACGATCTACCTCGGCGCCGACGTCCCGATCGGCGCCCTTCTGCAGGCGCTCGATTCGCTCGCCCCGGACCTGCTCGCTCTCTCGGCGACGATGCCGGAGCTGTCCCTCGTGCTGGATCAGACGGTCGCCGCCGTCCGCCGCAGCCACCCCCGCCTCCGGCTCCTGGTCGGCGGCCAGGCCGCGTCCCCCCGGATCACCGGGGGGACGCTGATCGACGACCTCGAGACCCTGCCCGAGGTCGTCCCGATCTGACTAGGTGTGGTTGGGGCCGTCGTCGGCGCCACCACCACCGCTGCCGTGGTCATCGCCACCGCTGTCGTCGCCGCCGCCACCGTTGCCGCCCTGCGGCTCGACCTGCTTGGCGAGGAGGCCGCTGTCGGTGCGCACGGCGTCGACCTCGATCCGCATCCCTTTGTGGACGGCGCCGAAGCCGGCGATCCGCTCGAACTCGGTGGTCCCGTTCACCTTGATCCGCAGCCGGTTGCCGCTCTCGGTGGCGATCCGGAAGGTGCGGCTGTCGGAGTCCTTCGAGAGGACGGTGCCGTCGAAATGCCGCAGCGCCGCCTGCGCGGGCGCGGCGATGACGCCGAGCGCGAGGGCCGCGGCAAGCACCGCAATCGTCAGTGCGGATGCGCGCTTTCCAATCATCTTCCCTGCCTTTCCTAGTGGTCCCTTTGGCGGGCATACGCAGAGTCGGTTCCCGAAGTTCATCGCTTAGACACCAGCCGGGCGGGGTACCTGGGGGTCGTCCACCAGTCACCGATGGGCAACAGGGAACCAGGAGGAAGAGATGACTGAGAGGACCAGGGAGGGGACGGTCGACGACCGGGACACGGTCGATCGCCGCGCCCCCGACGGCGACGGGGCGCACGAGAGAGACGAGCGCCGCGACGATCGCGAAGTCCAGCGCCGCGAGGCGGCGGCGGGGCCGGCGGTCGTCCACGAACGCCAGCGCGACGAGTACGGCGGCTTCAACTTCGGGGCGGCGTTCTTCGGCTGGATGGTCGCGGTCGGGATCGCGGTCCTGCTGACGGCGCTCCTCAGCGCCGCCGGCGCGGCGATCGGCCTCACCGAGCTGAGCGAAGGAGAGGCGGAATCGAACGCCGAGACGATCAGCATCGTCGGCGGCATCCTCCTCATCGCCGTGCTGGCGATCGGCTACTACGCCGGCGGCTACGTGGCCGGGCGGATGTCTCGCTTCGACGGCGGCCGCCAGGGCCTCGGCGTCTGGCTGCTGGGTTTGATCGCGACCGTGGCGCTGGCCGTGCTGGGCGCCGTCGCCGGCTCTGAGTACAACCTCTTCTCGCAGCTGAACCTGCCGCGCATCCCGATCGACGAAGGCTCGCTCGCCACCGGTGCCGGCGTTGCCCTCGCCCTCGTCCTGATCGCCACCGCGCTCGCCGCGGTCGCCGGCGGCAAGGTGGGGGAGCGGTATCACCGCAAGGTCGACCGGGCCGGCTACGAGCCGCGGCGGCGGGAGGCCTAGTCCCGCCGCTGCCAGTTGGGCCGCAGGTAGGCCTCTTCGAAGCCCGCCTTGAGGATGTTGCGATAGCTCGCCGAAGGCCGGTCCGGCACCCGCTCTCCCGTCTCGACCAGGAGGGTGTGGCAGCCGGCCTCGGCGGCGTCGACGATCCGGCGCCGCAGGAGAGCGGTCTGGCAGCCGCGGCCACGCGCGCCCTCGAGCGTGGCGCCGATCCCGAGCTCGGCGACCCCGTCCTCGATCACCATCGCTCCGCAGCCCTGCGCCTCGCCGTCGACGCGGGCGACGTAGCAGCGCCAGCCGTCCCGTCCCGGCAGGTGGGCGAACAGCTCCGTGCCCCAGGCCGGCATGCCGAAGCCGAGCGCGGCGATCGTCCCGAACGGCTCCTGGTCCGGCGTCGTCACCTCGACGACCTCGACTCCGTCGGGAGCCGGAAAGCGCGGCGGGTGCGGGTCGCGGACGAACTTCATCCAGGCGTAGGTCGGCTCGAACCCCCGGCCTCGCAGCCACTCCTCCGCCGCGGCGCTGCCAGGGAGGCCGGGGGTGACCGAGACGTAGGGGGTCGATCGCTCCTCGGCCCAGGCGACCGCTGCCTCGAGATCGGATCGCTCGATGGCCTCGGCGGTGCCGAGAACGAGGTTCAGCATCCCGACCTGACCCAGGGCTTTGGCCGTCGTGACCTGGATCGGGCCGAACTCGCGCACCTCGACGCCTCGCTCGGCGGCGACTTCGGCCGGGACCGACTCCCATATGTCGCGCCAGAAGCGGCGATCAACCCGGTCCAGCGCCGCCGAGTCGTAGGCGACGCCGCTCTTCGTCGTGCCGGTGCCCATCGAGTGGCAGCATAGGCGGCAATGACGAGCGAGCGCGAAGCCGGGGACGGGGTGCCCCGCGACCAGGTGATCGTCCTCTTCGGCGCTACGGGAGACCTCGCCAGGCGCAAGCTGCTGCCGGGGATGTTTCACCTGATGCGGGTAGGGCTGATGCCGGAGCGCTTCCGTATCGTCGGTGCCGCCCGCAAGCCGGTCGGGGACGAGGAGTTCCGGCAGCTGGCGCGGGGTGCCGTCGCCGGCTCCAGCCGGGAGATCGAGGACCCGCAGGCCTGGGAGCGCTTCAGCGAGTCGCTGCGCTTCGCCGGCGTCGGCGAGGGGTTCGGCGACCTCGAGCGCGCGATCGGGGAGGCGCGCGGGGAACTGGGCGAGGAGGCCGGCCTGCTCTTCTACCTCTCACTGCCGCCGCAGGCCGCGGCGGGGACCGTCGAGCAGATCGGCGAGACGGGGCTCGGCGACGGTGCCCGGGTGATCATTGAGAAGCCGTTCGGGACCGACCTGGAATCGGCCCGCAAGCTCAACCGCAAGCTGCACTCGGTCTTCGCCGAGGAGTGCATCTTCCGCATCGACCACTACCTGGGCCGGGAGGCGGTTCAGAACCTGCTGGCGCTGCGCTTCGCCAACGGCATGTTCGAGCCGGTCTGGAACCGCAACCACATCGATCACGTCCAGATCGACATCCCGGAGGAGCTCTCGATCGAGATGCGCGGCTCCTTCTACGAGGAAACCGGCGCCTTCCGCGACATGATCGTCACCCATCTCTTCCAGGTCCTCGGGTTCGTCGCGATGGAGCCGCCGGTCTCGCTGGAGCCGAAACCGCTCGGGGTCGAGCGGGAGAAGGTGTTCGAGGCGATGCCGCCGCTGCGTCCCGAGAACGTCGTCCGCGGCCAGTACCAGGGCTACCTCGACGAGGACGGCGTCGCCGCCGACTCCGACGCCGAGACCTTCGTCGCGGTCAAGGCCTTCGTCGACAACTGGCGCTGGGAGGGGGTGCCGTTCTACCTGCGCTCGGGCAAGCGGCTGGGGGAGAGCCGCCACCTACTGACGATCGCCTACGCGCGGCCGCCGCGGCGGATGTTCCCGCTCGACTGCGACCAGATCGCCGAGTCCTTCGGCCACGACCACCTCACCTTCGAGCTCGGCGACCCCGGCAGCATCTCGGCCTCCTTCCTGGCCAAGGTGCCGGGACCGCGAATCCAGCTCGGCGAGGCCCACATGCGCTTCAGCTATGCCGACACCTTCGGCGGGCCCGACGAGGCGCTCGATCCCTACGAGCGGCTGATCCACGACGTCATGGTCGGCGACCGCACCCTCTTCACCAGCTCCGAGGCGATCGAGCGGCTCTGGGAGGTCTCCGAGCCGGTCCTGCGCGAGCCGCCGCCGTCGATCCCCTACGAGCCGGGGTCCTGGGGGCCGCGCGAGGCCGACGACCTGATCGCGCCGCGCCGCTGGCACCTGCCCAACGAGCACGTCTAGGAGAACGGAAAAGGGCCCCGAACGGGGCCCTTTCTTTCCGAAGGACGTACCACCAGAGAGGGCTAAGTCGCTGGCTCGTCGGTCCTCAAACTCTGCAAGCTCACCCCAATAAACACCGGGGAGCGTCGAAAGTTGCATCAATTGCATCGACCGTTGCAACGGAACCTTTAGCCACCCCCCGGCGACCTCCCCGCCGCTGCTAGATTCCGGAACCCCGGGCGTATAGCTCAGTTGGGAGAGCGCCGCCTCGACAAGGCGGAGGTCACTGGTTCGAGCCCAGTTACGCCCATCTCATCCAGCTCTGTAGTCAGGCAGCGGCGCCCTGCGCGGCGGCCGGCGCAGGCAACGCTTCGAGGATGCTGGCAGGCAGGCGCGTACTGGCATCCCAGACCTCGATTGCGACGAGCTGGTGGCTGGCCCGGTCGTAGTCCCGCAAACCGCCGGGAACGCGCTCGCTGACGACATCGCTCGATTCCCCGGTAGGGAACCAGGCGATGTCGGCGTCTCGGTCGTAGTAGGCAAACATCGTTCTCAAAGGGTAGCGCCGCCCATCGGCTACGGATCCAGTCTCCAGGCGGAAACGATCCGAACGGTGGTCTCGTCGTTGCCGTGCGGGTGATCGTAGATCGCCTCGAACGGAGTTCCGTCGGATAGCACCCCGGAGACAAGCCACTCCGCGCGTCCATCGTTGACCTCTCGCTCCGCATGACCGTTCCTGATCGCCTGCTCGACATCGGCTGCCTCAAGCCCACGCTCGGCGAGGCGCATGCGTGCGTGTTCCGTCCAGACGAAGTACTCGATCTCCACCGGTCCAGCCTAGGCTGTCTCGATTACGAAGATGGGCTAGGCGGATGGACGTGGCAGGAGGGTCGCCGATCGACCCGACGGCCCTCCTGCCCGAAGCTCAGACACTCGCCGGCAGTTTCACCTGGGTCAGGCGCAGGCTGTTGCCAGAGGGGTCGCGGAAGCCGCAGTCGATTCCGTAAGGGCGCTCTTCCGGGGTCTCGGTGAACTCGACGCCGCGGGCCTTCAGCTGCTCGTAGTCGGCGAGGCAATCGTCGGTGGTGAGGAAGACGGTGCCGGAGAAGCCCTTTGCCATCAGCTCCTCGACCTGCCGGGTCGTCTGCTCGTCCATCACCGGCGGGCCGGGGATCGCCATCAGGACGACGGTCACGTCCTCCTGGTCGGGCGGGCTGACGGTGAGCCAGCGGAAGTCGCCCATCTCCGGCAGGGTGACGTCGGAGCGGACCTCGAAGCCGAGCTTCTCGGTATAGAAGGCGAGCGCCTCGTCTTGGTCGTGGACCCAAAGCTGTGCGGTTGCGATCTTCATGTTTCCTCCTTGATCGATTGGCTGGAGGCGATGCTAGGCCCGCCCCGAGGGGCTGTCTTCTCGAATCGTGCGGTGTTGCGGGCGGCCGTAGGCGCGGACGACGCAGGCCGGGACGACGGCATGGGCGGAGGCCGGCGGCTCGGCGGCCCGGTACTCCGTCGGCGTCATCCCGTACATCCGCTTGAAGCTGGTGGTGAAGGAGCCGACGCCCTGCAGGCCGACCTCGAGGCAGATCTCGGCGACGGAGTAATCGGTGTTGCGCAGCAGCGCCGCCGCCCGCTCCAGCCGTCGCGTCAGCAGATAGACGTAGGGGGACTCGCCGAAGGTGCGCCGGAACTCACGGCTGAAATGCGCCTTCGAGAGCCCGGCCGCCCGCGCCAGGTCGTCGACCTCGAGCGGTTCGAAGTAGCGCGAGTCGGCCAGGTCCTTGGCCCGAAGCAGATGGCGGGCTGGAGGTACAGAGGCCATCGAGCCAGTCTAGGTTCGCCTGATCTGGATGGCATCCGGATAGCAATGATCGGGTAACGTTGCGCAATCGATGTGGGGAGCGAGAACCTGTCCTGGCGTGTGCGCCGCTTTGATGGCAGTGGCGTTGCTAACTGGGTGCGGGTCCGGTTCTAAGCCAGTTGGTGATTCAGAGGATCTGGCCGCGAGCCGCCCGGAGAAACGGGTTATGGAATGCATAGTGGCCGAAGGTGGGTTCATCGAGCCACTCGCTCCCGACCGCGAGACGCCGGAGGCGCCGAGCCTCTCGTTCGCGCACGGCGTCGGGCCTGCCCACGGCCATATCGCGATCTATCTTTCGATCTCTCCGCAGGAGATCGACCGCTGGGTCCGTTCCTACAATCGGATCGGCGAGTACCACGCGACCAAGACCAAGGATGGTCGCAACCTGATCTTGCTTGATCGCGAAGGCCCACAGCGGGACCGCGAAGTCGCCTTCCGCTGTATCGACGCCGCTACGCAGTAGGCAGCCCGCCGCCCGCTGCCGAAGCGCCAGCTAGGCTCGCCGCCTCGTGATCGGGACTTACGCAGCCGTGGTGGCGATCTGCGTCGCATCGCTGGCGATCGGTCAGGCGGCGATCGGGCTCTACGGGGGGCGCCGGTGGTCGTGGCTGGCGCCGGCGGTGGGACTGGCGTTGCTCTGCTTGATCTGCTGGTGGACCGTGCGGTTGCCAGGGGACGGGGTGGCCTCGGCTGTCGTCGTCCTGGTTCTGACCGTGACCTCGGCGGCCTACCTGCGGGGGCGGCTCGATGGGACGGGGGAGGCGCTGCGGGTGGGCCTGCCTGTCGCCCTCGGCGCCCTTCTGGCCGCTTCATTGCCGTTCGCGGTCGAGGGTCACTTCGGCATCCTCGGCACCAGCTTCAACCCCGACATGTCGCAGCATTTGTTGGCGGCCGATCGGCTGGCCGAAGGCCATGACTCGCAGCTCTTGAACCAGGGCTATCCGCTCGGCCCGCACTCGATCGTCGTTGCCTTGAACAAGGGCCTCGGCATCGGCCTCGTCCAGGGTTTCAGCGGCCTCACGGTCGCCGTCGCGGTCCTCGCCTGCCTGACCGCGCTGGCCGCCTTCGCCGAGCTGCCGGCGCTTCCCCGCGCGGCCGGCGCCCTCCTCGTCGGTCTCGCCTACGTCGTCGCCTCTTACTTTGCCCAGGGCGCTTTCAAGGAGACGATGCAGGCCGTTTTCCTACTCGCGTTCGTGCTGGCGCTGAGGGAAGCGGACCGAAGTTGGGGCGATCTGCCCTTGCGCTATGTCCCGGCGGCCCTGATCGCGGTCGGCTCCATCTACACCTACAGCTTCCCCGGCCTGATCTGGCTGGGCGCCGCCTTCGTCCTCTACCTCCTGGTCAAAGCGGTCCTTGCCGTGGGTGGCGACGATGCGGGACCCTCGCCGGTTGGCGAGGGGGTCGTATCGGAGGCAGGACCCGCGGCTCTAGCGCTCGGTCTTGCGGCGGCCGTGTTCGCGGTTCTAGTCCTGCCGGAGCTCCCCCGCATGCTCGACTTCCACAGCTTCGAGACCTTCGATCCGAACGGACCCGGGCTCGGCAACCTCTTCGGGCAGATATCGCCCTTCGAGACCCTCGGGATTTGGCCCTCGGGGGACTTCCGGCTGGCGGCGGGGGACGGCGCCGTGCCGGCCGTCGCCTACTACCTCGGGATTGCCTTCGCGCTGGCGCTCTTCACCTACGGCCTCGTCCAACTCTGGCGCCGTCGCGAGACCGCGATTCTTGCCGGCGTCGGGGCCGCGGCCCTTGCCTACCTCGCCGCGCGCGTCGCCGGCACCCCCTACACGTCCGCCAAGGCGATCGAGATCGCGGCGCCGCTCGTCGCCTTGACGATCCTCCTGCCGCTGCTCTCTGAGGCGTGTCGATTTCCTCTCGCTATGCGAGACAAACTCGACACGCGCCGGCTCTGGGCGCCTGTTGCGGCGGCGCTCTTTATCGCCGCCGCTGGCATTTGCTCGCTTCTCGCCCTCGCCAACGCTCCCGTCGGGCCGACCTCCTACTCCTCGTCACTCAGCGAGTTCCGCAAGCTCGTCGGCGAAGGACCGACCGTCGTCTTTGCCTCGCCACAGCTGCTCGAGGAGGAACACGGGGAACCGTTCCTCGCCTGGGAACTGCGCGGTGGTCGCGTCTGCATCAAGTCGACCGAGGAACCCGAGGTGCCGGCGGGGGTGCGGTTCGCGATCTGGGACGAAGGTGGCTGGACCCTGAAGCGGATCAGCGACCCGGGCCCCGGCAAGAGTCCCTGCCCGCTGGTCGCCGAACGGCAGGCACGACAGGGACCCGCTCGGTAGCGATTCACCGGTTCGCAGCACCAGAGCGGTCCGCGTACCATCCCTCCACGCATGGAGGCCGCGACCGAGAAGACCACCTTCACCCTGCCCGACGGCAAACCGCTGGAGCTGCCGGTGGGGGCGACGGGCGCCGATGCGGCGGCGGCGATTGGCCCCGGCCTCGCCAAGGCCGCGCTGGCGATCAAGGTCGATGGCGAGCTGCGGGACCTGGCGGCGGCGTTGCCGGCGGACGGAGGCGAGGTGGCGATCCTCACCGACCGCGACCCGGAGGCGCTGGAGCTGATCCGCCACGACGCCGCCCACGTCATGGCCGAGGCGGTCGTCGACCTCTACCCCGGTACCAAGGTGACGATCGGCCCGCCGATCGAGAACGGCTTCTACTACGACTTCGAATTCCCGCCCGGGACCAAGATCACCGAAGAGGACCTGCCGAAGATCGAGGCGGCGATGCAACGGCACATCGACGCCGACGAGGAGTTCAGCCGCCGCGACGTCCCCGTCGCCGAGGCGATCGAGCTGTTCCGCGACCAGGACCAGGGCTTCAAGGTCGAGCTGATCGAGGACCTCGTCCGCGACGAAGGCGTGGAGACGGTCTCGCTGTACCGCAACGGACCCTTCGAGGACCTCTGCCGCGGCCCCCACGGCCCCTCGACCGCCCGCATCAAGGCGATCAAGCTGAGCTCGGTCGCCGGCGCCTACTGGCGCGGCGACGAGCAGCGCGAGAGCCTTACCCGCATCTACGGCACCGCCTTCTTCTCGAAGAAGGATCTCGAGCAGCACCTCGAGCGCCTCGAGCAGGCCAAGGAACGCGACCACCGCCGCCTCGGGCCCCAGCTCGGCCTCTTCATGCTGCGCAAGGAGGCGCCCGGGATGCCGTTCTGGCTGCCCAACGGGACGACGATGCTGCGGACGATCGAGACAGAGGTCCGCGACCAGCTGCGCAAGCGCGGCTACCAGGAGATCGCCACGCCGCAGGTGATGGACGAGAGCCTCTGGCACCGCTCCGGGCACTGGGACAACTACAAGGACGACATGTACTTCATGGAGGACGACGACCGCCGCTACGCGCTGCGGCCGATGAACTGTCCCGGCGCCTGCCTCGTCTACTCCGCCGACCGCCACTCCTATCGCGAGCTGCCGCTGCGGCTGGCCGAGTTCGGCCGCGTCTCCCGCAACGAGCGCGAGGGCGTCCTTCACGGCCTGCTCCGCGTCCGCGCCTTCACCCAGGACGACGCCCACGTCTACTGCACCGAGGAGCAGATCGGCGAGGAGGTGGCCTCGATCTGCGAGGCGATCGACGAGCTCTACGGCCGCTTCGGCTTCACCGACGTCCACGTCGAGCTCTCGACCCGGCCGGAGAAGTCGATGGGGAGCGAGGAGCAGTGGGCAAAGGCCGAGGCGGCGCTGGCCGAGGCGCTCGAGAGCCAGGGGCGCGAGTACACGCTCAACCCCGGCGACGGCGCCTTCTATGGCCCGAAGATCGACTTTCACATCACCGACGCCCTCGGCCGCTCCTGGCAGTGCGGCACCTGCCAGCTCGATTTCCAGATGCCCGAGCGCTTCGAGCTCTACTACACCGGCGCCGACGACCAGGCCCACCGCCCGGTGATGATCCACCGCGCCCTGCTCGGCTCGATGGAGCGCTTCGCCGGGATCCTGATCGAGCACTACGCCGGCCGCTTCCCGACCTGGCTGGCGCCGGTGCAAGCGATCGTCCTGCCGATCTCCGACCGCCACAACGACTACGCCCGGCGCGCCTTCGAGCAGCTGCGCGAACTCGGCGTCCGCGTCGCCATCGACGACCGCTCCGAGTCGGTCGGAAAGAAGATTCGCGACGCCTCGACGATCGGGCTCTACCCCTACATGCTGGTCGTCGGGGACCGCGAGGAGGAGAACGGCGCCGTCGCCGTCCGCTCCCGCGCCGACGGCGATCTGGGGGAGATGTCCCTGGCTGATTTCGGTGGCCGCGTCGCTGCCGAGATGGAGCAGCGTTGAGGGTCGCGTTTACGCGCGGCCGTTCTGTCTCTATACTGCGCCGAACTTGATCGCTGGCACGCAAAACCACCGCCGCCGCTGAGCGCCCCGTGCCTGCCTACCGTTTCGTCCTCTTGAAGTCCCGCCTCCGATAGTGCCGGTCCCGCGTAGGTTCGATCGGCGCCCACCAGAGCGCGACACGACTCGGATCAACGAGCGGATCCGCGTTCCGCAGGTGCGCCTGATCGGCGCCGATGGCGAGCAGCTGGGGATCGTCGAGATCGGCGACGCGCTGAAACGGGCCCAGGAGGCCGACCTCGACCTGGTCGAGGTCGCCCCCGGCTCGAAGCCGCCGGTGACCCGCCTGCTCGACTACTCGAAGTACAAGTACGAGCAGGAGCAGAAGCAGAAGCAGGCCCGCAAGCACCAGCAGCAGGTCAACATTCGCGAAATCAAGCTGCGGCCGAAGATCGCCACCCACGACTACGAGACGAAGAAGGGCCACGTCGAACGCTTCCTCAAGCACCGCGACAAGGTCAAGGTGACGATCATGTTCCGCGGCCGCGAGCAGGCCCACCCCGAGCGCGGCCGGGACCTGCTGCAAAAGCTCTTCGAGGACCTCGACGGCCTCGCCGTGATCGAGTCGGCGCCGCTGCAGGAAGGGCGCAACATGAGCATGCTGCTGGGCCCGAGCAAAGAGGTCGACAAGATCGCCGACGGCGATCAAGCCGACGAGTCGGCGTCGGCCGACGACGCCCCAAGCGACGCCTCGGCCGACGCTAGCTGAGGATCACGTCGGCGATCCGCTCGGCGGCGCGGCCGTCCCAGAGCGGTGGTGGCCCCGGCGGCGTCAGGCGACCCTCTTCGAGCAGGGCCGGGATGCGCGAGATCGCGCTCGGGTCTAGCCCGAGCAGCGTGTTGGTGCCGGAGGTGACGGTGACCGGCCGCTCGGTGTTGTCGCGCAGCGTGAAGCAGGGGACGCCGAGGTAGGTCGTCTCCTCCTGGATGCCGCCGGAGTCGGTGAGGACGCCGCGGGCGTCGGCGATCAGCGAGAGGAAGTCCAAGTAGCCGAGGGGGTCGGTTAGGTGGAGGCCGGGCGCGTCGGGCCGAAGTCCCTCCATCATCTTCCGCGTCCGCGGGTGGACCGGGAAGAGGACCGGCGTCTCGCGCGCCAGCGCGGCGAGCTGCGAGACGGTCTCGCCCAGCAGCGGGCCGTCGACGAGGGCGGGACGGTGGAGGGTGACCAGTAGGTAGGAGCCGGGCTCGACGCCGAGGCGCGCCGCCGCGCCCGCCGCCCGGATGCGGCCTTCGAGCGCGACCAGGGTGTCGATCATCGTGTTGCCGACCATCTGCATGCGCTCGTCTGGAATCCCTTCGGCGCGCAGGTTGGTGACCGCCTCGGGGCTGTGGAGGAAGAGCCACTCGGAGAAGCGGTCGGCGACGATCCGGTTCACCTCCTCGGGCATCGTCATGTCGAAGCTGCGCAGGCCCGACTCGATATGGGCGACCGGAATGCCCATCTTCACCGCGGTCAGCGCCGCCGCCAGGGTCGAGTTGACGTCACCGGGGACCATCACCAGGTCCGGCTTCTCGTCGGCGAGGACCGGCTCCAGGCGCTCCATCGTCCGCGCCGTCTGCGCCGCGTGGCTGCCGGAGCCCACCTCGAGCATGTAGTCGGGCGCCGGCACCCCGAGCTCGGAGAGGAAGACCTCGGACATCAGCCGGTCGTAGTGCTGGCCGGTATGGACGATCGCGTGGCGTCCCTCCGGGTCCCGTCCCCGCAGGGCGCCGATCACGGGCGCCGTCTTGACGAAGTTCGGTCGCGTCCCGACCACGTAGAGGATCCGCATCGCGGCGGCAGCGTATCTGCTTCAATAGCGGACCCGATGCCGAAGATGAAAACCCATTCCGGCGCCAAGAAGCGCTTCAAGAAGACCGCCAACGGCAAGCTCCGTGGCCGTCGCGCCTACTCCAGCCACATCCTGGAGAAAAAGTCGCCGAAGCGGAAGCGGAAGATGGCGAAACCGGTCGAGATTTCGCCGAACGACGCGAAAAAGGTGCGGACGCTCCTTGGGGGCGGCAAGTGAGCCGCGTCAAGCGCAGCGTCCACGCGCGCAAGAAGCGCCGCAAGGTCCTCAAGGAAGCGAAGGGCTACTTCGGCCGCAAGCACTCCTCCTACCGCTTCGCCAAAGAGCAGGTGCAGCGGTCGGGGATGTACGCCTACCGCGACCGGCGCAACAAAAAGCGGACCTTCCGCCGTCTCTGGATCACCCGCATCAACGCCGCCGCGCGGCTCGAGGGCATGAGCTACTCGGAACTGATGCACGGCCTCAACAAGGCCGAGGTCGAGGTCAACCGCAAGATGCTGGCGGAGATCGCCGTCTCCGACCGCGACGCCTTTCGCCGATTTGTGGAGCTAGCCCGGGAGGGTGCGGCCGCCTAGCGGCTCACCGACATTCCTCTCTCCCGGGCGGGCCGTGAAGACGGCCCGCTTTTTCGTTCCAGGAGAAGAAACCGCCAAACCGAAGACAACGGAACCGATGATCGAAAGCCCGCAAAACGAGAAGCTGAAGCTGGTCCGCAAGCTGCGCGACCGCAAGCACCGCGAACGCGAGGGCCTGTTCGCGAGCGAGGGCGAGGACCTGCTCGAGGCGGGGCTGGCGACCGGGGCCGAGCCCCGCTTCGTGCTCGTCGTCCCCGGCTCCGGGTTCGAAGGCGAGGAGGTCGACGCCAAGCTGCTGTCCGAGGTCTCGACCCTCGGTTCCGGCACGAGGGTCATCGCCGTCTGGCCCATCCCAGGCGACCGGACGCAGTTGTCCCCGCATACCGGGGACAAATACGTTCGGTCGCCATGCGTGTACCTGCACGGGGTCGGCGATCCGGGGAACGTCGGGACGATCATCCGCACCTTCGACGCTCTCGTCGGAGGCTCGGTGGTCCTGGGTCCAGATACTGCCGATCCCTTCTCACCCAAGGCGGTCCGCGCCAGCATGGGATCGATCTTCTCGACGCCGCCGATCAAGGCCGGTATCGAGGGCACCAGTGAGCCCCGTGTCGCTTTTGTTGCCCAGGGGGGTCAAAAACTCGACACGCTCTCGGGTGCCGCGACGGTTTGCTTGGGTGCGGAGCGCGAGGGGCTGCCCGAGGACGTCCTTGCCCAGTGCGAGCGGCGGGTGACGATTCCCCTGCGCGAGGGGGGGCCGGAGTCCCTCAACGTCGCCGCGGCGGCTGCGATCGCCGCGCAGCGGTTATCTTCGCTCGCGATGACGGAGGCGCGGCCCGATGCTTGAGCGGATCGAGGAGATCAGGGTCGAGGCCGCCGCGGCGATCGAAGGTGCGGGCTCGAGCGCCGAGCTGGAGGAGCTGCGGGTCCGCTACCTCGGCCGCAAAGCCGAGCTGACGAGCGTCCTGCGCGGGATCGCCGAGCTGCCCCAGGAGGAACGGGGACAGGTTGGCGGCGCCGCCAACCGCGCCCGCAAGGAGTTGGAAGCGCTGCTCGAGGCGAGCGCCGAGCGGCTCGACGCCTCCGAGCTGGAAGCGCGGTTGGTCGACGACCGGATCGACGTCACCCTCCCCGGGGCGCCGCCGCGGCCGGTCGGCCACCCGCACCTGATCGCCCGGACGACGCGGCTGATCGAGGACACGATGGTCGGCCTCGGCTACCACGTCGCCGAGGGCCCGGAGATCGAGCACGACTACTACAACTTCACCGCGCTGAACCACCCGCCCGGGCACCCGGCGCGGATGCTCCAAGACACCTTCTACGTGCAGTCGCACCCCGACGTGCTGCTGCGCACCCACACCTCGCCGATGCAGGTGCGCTCGATGGAGTCGCAGCCGCCGCCGATCTTCGTCGTCGTCCCCGGCAAGGTCTACCGCCGCGACTCCGACGCCACCCACAGCCCGATGTTCCACCAGGTCGAGGGGCTGGCGATCGCCGAGGGGCTGACCCTGGCCGACCTGCAGGGGACGCTGCTGGCGATGTGCAGGGCGCTCTTCGGGGGCGAGCGGGAGCTGCGCCTGCGGCCGCACTTCTTCCCCTTCACCGAGCCCAGCGTCGAGGTCGACGTCTCCTGCTTCCAGTGCGGCGGCAGCGGCGAGCTCGCCGGCGGCGGCCGCTGCAACCTCTGCAAGGGCCAGGGCTGGATCGAGATCCTCGGCGCCGGCATGGTCGACCCCAACGTCCTCGGCTTCGTCGAGGGCCACGGTTACGACGCCGAACGGGTCCAGGGCTTCGCCTTCGGGATCGGGGTCGAGCGGGTGGCGATGCTGCGCCACGGCGTGCCGGACCTGCGGCGCTTCTTCGACAACGACGTGCGGATGCTGGAGCAGTTCTCATGAGGGTGCCTTACAGCTGGCTGCGCGAGTACTGCGACCCGGGCATGGGCCCGGCCGCGCTCGCCGACCGCCTGGTGATGACCGGGACCGAGGTCGAGCGTCTCGACACCGTCGGCCCACCCTCAGCCGAGAACTTCGTCGTCGGCAAGGTGCTGGAGCGCGAACAGCACCCCGACGCCGACCGGCTCAGCGTCTGCCGGGTCGACACCGGCGACGGCGAGCGGACGATCGTCTGCGGCGCCCCCAACGTCGCCGGCGGCCAGACCGTCGCCGTCGCCCTGCCCGGGGCGCGGATGCCTGGCGGGGAGAAGCTGCGCAAGGCGAAGCTGCGCGGGGTCGCCTCGGAAGGGATGATCCTCGCCGCCGACGAGCTCGAGGTCGGCGACGACCACGAGGGGATCATGGAGCTCGACTCCGCCCTCGCCGCGGGGACGCCGCTGAGCGAGGTGCTGCCGCTGGCCGAGCCGGTGCTGGAGATCGAGGTGACGCCGAACCGGACCGACTGCTTCGGCGTCCACGGCGTCGCCCGCGAGGTCCACGCGATCACCGGCGCCGCGCTCGCCGCCGATCCCTGGACCGAGGACGCCTCGGCCGACGGTGAGGGGGAGGCCTCCCACTACGCCTCGGTCGCGGTCGAGGTTCCCGACCTCTGTCCGCGCTTCACCGCCCGTGTCTTCACCGACGTCGAGGCCGGACCCTCGCCGCTGTGGCTGCAGGCGCGGCTGGCGGCGGCCGGGCAGCGGCCGATCAACAACGTCGTCGACATCACCAACTACGTGATGCTGCTGACCGCGCAGCCGCTCCATGCCTTCGACCTCGACAAGGTCCCCGGCGGCGAGCTGACCGTCCGCACCGCCAAGAAGGGCGAGAAGATGACGACCCTCGACGACGTCGAGCGGACTTTCGACGCCGAGACCGTCCTCGTCTGCGACCGCGAGGGACCCTCGGGGATCGCCGGGATCATGGGCGGACAGCGCTCCGAGGTCTCCGGCGAGACGACCCGCGTCCTGCTCGAGGTCGCCTGCTGGAACGGCACCAACATCCTCCGCAGCTCGCGCCTGCTCGGCCTCCGCTCCGAGGCCTCCTCGCGCTTCGAGAAGCAGCTGCACCCGGAGCTCTGCCTGCGGGCGCAGCGGATCGCCTCCCGGCTGCTGGTCGAGCTCTGCGGCGCGAAGATGGTGCCGGGGACGATCGACGTCGCCGCCGAGATTCCCGAGCCGCGGCGGCTGCGGCTGCGGGCGAGCCGGGTCGAGGGCCTGCTCGGGATGACGATCTCCCAGGACGAGCAGAAGGCCTACCTCGAGCGGCTCGGCTTCGAGGCCGCGGCCGACGGCGAGGACCTCGAGGTGACGGTCCCGCCCGATCGCCACTACGACGTCACCCGCGAGATCGATCTGATCGAGGAGGTGGCCCGGGTCCACGGCATCGACGAGCACCTGCCAACGACGCTGCCGGCGACCGGGAGCGCCGTCGGCGGCCTCAGCCGCGAGCAGCGGCTGCGGCGGCGGGCCGAGGACGGCCTCCGCGACCTCGGCTTCGACCAGGTCGTCGGCTGGAGCTTCACCGACCCCGGCGAGGCGGGTCGCCTGCGGATCCCCGCCGAGGACCCGCGGGCGACTCCCGTCCTGCTCGCCAACCCGCTCTCCGAGGAGCAGTCGGCGATGCGGACGACCCTGCTCGGCTCCCTGCTCGACATCGCCGCCCGCAACGTCGCCCGCGGCGTCGGCAGCCTCGCCCTCTTCGAATCCGCCCGCGTCTACCTCCAAAACGAGTTGACGGGCCTGAAAGGCCCCCATATGGAGGAGAATCGGCCCGTCGACCCGCTGGCGGGGCACTTCGCCGGGGATCAGCCGGCGCCGTTCGCCGAGCCGCATCGGTTCGCGGCGATCGCGGTCGGGTCACTGAGCGAGCGCTCCTGGCGTGGCGGCGGCGAGGCCGCCGACTTCTTCGCCCTCAAGGGCGTGCTGGAAGCGCTGGCGCGCCAGCTCGGGGTCGAGCTGACGCTGGCGCCCGCCGAGCAGCCGTTCCTGCACCCGGGGCGCTCCGCCGTCGTTTCGCTCGCGGGTGAGGACGCCGGCTGGATCGGCGAGGTGCACCCGCTCGTCTGCCGGAGCTGGGACCTGGAGGCCGCCGTCGCCTTCGAAATCGACGCCGCGCCGCTGATCGCGGCGGCGAGCGTCGGCGAGGAGTCCTACGAGGACGTCACCACCTTCCCGGCCGTCTACCAGGACCTGGCAGTGGTCGTGCCCGCCGACGTCCCCGCCAGCGCCGTCAGCGAGGCGATTCGGGCGGGCGGCGGCGAGCTGCTGCGGGGAGCCGAGGTCTTCGACCTCTACGAGGGCGAGCAGCTCGGCGCGGACCGCAAGAGCCTGGCGCTGAACCTCGAGTTCCGCGCCCCCGATCGCACCCTCACCGACGAGGAGGTCGCCGGGCTGCGCGAGGCGATCAAGGCGAAGCTGGGCGAGATCGGGGGGTCGCTCCGTGAGTAAGCGCGTCCTGGTCGCCGGCGCCTCCGGTTTCACCGGGGCGCTCGCGGCGCAGATCGTCTCCGATCACCCGGGGCTGGAGCTGGTCGCCGCGACGTCGCGCAGCGACGCCGGCAAGCGGCTCGGGCAGCTCTACCCGCGCTACCGGGCGCCGATCGAGCTGACCGAGCTCGACCTCGGCAGCCTGCCCGAGGTCGACGCGGCGATCGTCGCCTACCCCCACGGGGCCGCCGCGCCGACCGTCGCTGCCCTGCGCGAGCAGGGGATCCTCGTCGTCGACCTCTCCGCCGACTTCCGCCTCCGCGACCGCGAGACCTATGAGCGCTGGTACGGCGAGCACGGCGCCCCCGAGCTTTTCGGCACCGGCGTCTACGGCCTCACCGAGTTCTACCGCGAGGCGCTGCGCGAGGCGGAGATCGTCGCAACCCCCGGCTGCTATCCGACCGCGAGCGTGCTGGCGCTGGCGCCGCTGGCCGAACAGGGCCTGCTCTCGGAGGTCTTCGTCGCGGCGATGCAGGGGACCTCCGGCTACGGCCGCAGCAGCGACGACCTCGTCCACTTCTCGAACATGACCGAGAACGCCTTCCCCTACAAGGCCGAGGGGCACCGGCACCGGCCCGAGATCGAGCAGGAGCTGGCGGCACTGGGCAGCCCCGCTCCCGTCACCTTCGTCCCGCACCTGCTGCCGCTCGACCAGGGCGAGCTGGCGACCTGCTTCGCCACGCTCTCGGAGTCGACCTCGAAGGAGGCGGTCCGCGCCCTGTACGAGAAGCGCTACGCCGACGAGCCCTTCGTCCACGTCCTCGACGGGCCCCCGAACCTGCGCGCCGTGCGCGACACCAACGAGTGCCACGTCTACGTCACGGTCGAGGAGCGAGGGCGGGTGATGGCCTTTTCGGCGATCGACAACATCTGGAAGGGCGCCTCGAGCCAGGGCGTGCAGAACCTCAACCTGATGCTGGGCCTCGACGAGACGGAAGGCCTTAAGTGACCTTCAGCGACTCATTCGCCTGTTCCTTTTGGTTGCTATGCCCACATAAGGAACAGGAGAAGAGATGAGCTCCGCCTTTTTTCGTTCACGTTGGGTGGTTGAGCCGGCTGGCGTCGGGGAGCTCGACCCCGCCCAGCTTGCGCCCGGCTTTCGCGCCGGCGGCGCCCACTGTGGGCTGAAGGGCGGCGGGCGCACCGACGTCGGCCTTGTCGTCTGCGACACCGAGGAGGTCGCCTCGGCGATGGTCCTGACCCGCAACGCCTCCGCGGCGGCGCCGATCCGCATCTGCCGCGACGAGGTCGACGGCGGCGGCGTACGCGCCGCCGTCGTCAACTCGGGCAACGCCAACGCCGAGACCGGCGAGCAGGGTCTTGCCGACGCCCGGGCGATGTGCGCGCGGACGGCCGCCGAGCTCGGCCTCGCCGCGAGTCAGGTCGCCGTCGCCGAGACGGGAACGATCGGCGTGCCGCTGCCGATCGACGCCGTCCTCGCCGGCATCGCCGAGGCCGCCTCCTCGCTTGCCCCCGACGGCGGCACCGCCTTCTCCGACGCGATCCTCACCACCGACCGCTGGCCGAAGCGCTGCACCCTGCGCGCCGGCGGCGTGACGCTTTCCGCCCAGGCGAAGGGGGCGGGGATGATCGAGCCGAACATGGCGACGATGCTCTGCTTCGTCCAGACCGACGCCGTCGTCTCCAACGCCGACGCGCGCCTGCGCGCCGCCGTCGACGCCTCCTTCAATCGGATCACCGTTGACGGCCAGATGAGCACCAACGACACCGTCCTGCTGCAGGCCTCCGGGGCCTCCGGGCAACCGCTCCCCGAGGGCCTCCTGGAGGCGGTGCTGATGCAGCTGGCGATCGAGATCGTCCGCGACGGCGAGGGCGCCGCCCGCACCGCCCGGATCGAGGTCACCGAGGCCGCCACCCAGGCCGAGGCCGAGCGGGTCGCCCGGGCGATCGCCAACTCGCCGCTGGTGAAGACCGCCCTCTTCGGCCGCGACCCCAACTGGGGCCGGATCGCCCAGGCGGCCGGCGCCGCCCTCGCCGGCGAGGAGCTGCCCGAGCTGGGTGCCGAGAACATCGACGCCGCCGAGCTCGGTGCCGAGGTCGAGGAGGCCGAGATCGGCCTCCGCCTGGGCCGCGGCGAGCACGCCGCCCACGTCTGGTTCTCGGACCTCGGCTACGACTACATCAAGCTCAACGCGGAATACACGACGTGAGTGACGTGAGCAACAGCGCCGGCAGCCACCACGACAGCAGTGTCGCCACCCTCCTCGAGGCGCTGCCATATATCCGCGAGTTCCACGGTCGCACCGTGGTGATCAAGTACGGCGGCGCGGCGATGCTCGACGAGGACTTGCGCGAAGCCTTCGCCACCGACGTCGTCCTCCTCAAGTACGTCGGGCTGAACCCGATCATCGTCCATGGGGGCGGCCCCGAGATCACCCGTTACATGGAGCGGCTCGGGATCGAGGTCCGCTTCCACGAGGGCCTGCGGGTCTCCGACGCCGAGACCGTCGAGGTCGCGCAGATGGTCCTCGCCGGCAAGCTCAACTCGGAAATCGTCCAGCGGCTGAACCGCCACGGCCAGGCCGCGGTCGGCCTCTCCGGCGAGGACGGCCACCTGTTCGAGGTCTCGCCGGTCGCCAACGCCGAGCAGGTCGGCTTCGTCGGCTCGATCGAGCGCGTCGACGTCGACGTCCTCAACCACATCGCCGCCGACTACATCCCGGTGATCGCCTCCTCGGCCTCCGACCGCGGCGGCCAGTCCTACAACGTCAACGCCGACGAGGCCGCCGGCAAGGTCGCCGCCGCGATCGGCGCCCACAAGGCGATCTTCCTCACCGACGTCGTCGGCTGGCTCGAAGACCCGAGCGACGAGGGCTCGCTGATCTCCCGCGCCACCGTCACCGAGGTCGACGAGAAGCTGCCGACCCTGGAGGGGGGGATGCGGCCGAAGCTGCAGGCCTGCGCCGACGCGATCCGCGGCGGCGCCCAGTCGGCTCACATCATCGACGGCCGGGCGCCGCACAGCCTCTTGCTGGAGCTCTTCACCGACGCCGGCATCGGCACGATGGTCACCCCATGACCGACGTCGCCGAGGGCATCGGCCTGGAGCAGACCCGCGCGCTTGAGGAGCGCTACCTGATGCGCACCTACAAGCGGGCTCCGGTCGACTTCGTCCGCGGCGAGGGCCCGCTGTTGTGGGACGCCGAGGGAAAGAGGTATCTCGATTTCCTCACCGGGATCTCGGTCTGCTCGGTCGGCCACTGCCACCCCGACGTGGTCAAGGCGGTGCGCGAGCAGTCCCACCGCCTGGTCCACGTCTCCAACCTCTTCTACACCGAGCCGATGGCGCGGCTGGCCGAGCTGCTCTCGGAGTCGAGCCTCGGCGGCCGCGTCTTCTTCTCCAACTCCGGCACCGAGGCGAACGAGTGCGCGATCAAGATCGCCCGCAAGCACGCCCACGGCCGCGGCGTCGCCGAGCCGGAGATCGTCAGCTTCGAGAGCGACTTCCACGGCCGCACCTACGGCGCCCTGGCGGCGACGCCGGCCCTGGCCGCGAACGAGGCGCTGGGGCCGATGCTGCCGGGCTTCCGGGCAGTCCCGCGCAACGACGCTGCCGCCCTGCGCGAGGCCGTGGGGACCCACACCGCGGCGGTCCTGATCGAGCCGATCCAGGGCGAGTCCGGCGTCTTCCCGATCTCAGACGAGGCGCTGCTGGCGGCGCGGCAGGCCTGCGACGAGGTCGGCGCGCTACTGATCTTCGACGAGATCCAGACCGGGATCGGGCGCACCGGTTCACTCTGGGCCTACGAGCAGACGCCGGTCCGCCCGGACGTCCTCACCAGCGCCAAGGCGCTCGGCGGCGGCTTCCCGATCGGCGCCTGCGTCACCTCCCCAGATGCCGCCGAGGTGCTCGAGCCCGGCGACCACGGTTCGACCTTCGCCGGTGGCCCGGTCGCCACCGCCGCCGCGCAGGCGGTGCTCGCGATCGTCGACGACCCGGTCCTGCTGCGGCGCGTGCGCGAGCTCGGCGCCTACCTCCGCGAGCGCCTCAAGCAGTTGGACGGGGTGCGCGAGACCCGCGGCCGTGGCCTCATGGTCGGAGTCGGCCTTGAGGAGGGGATCGACGCCGGCGCCGTCGGCGCCGACCTGCTCGAGCGCGGCCTCGTCGTCAACGCTCCCCGTCCCGACACCCTGCGCCTGCTGCCGCCGCTGGTGATCGATTCCGATCATGTCGATATCGCCGTCGACCTGATCGGCGAAAGCCTTCTAGGCTTCGCTCCTCGATGAGCCGCCGCGGCAAGCCCAGCGACATCTCGAAGAAGCAGCGCGCCCTGCAAACCGACACCGCGGAGCGGCTGGAGGCGATCGTCGAGGCCGCCGAGCGGGCCGCCGCGGGCGTGATCGACGACGCCGAAGCGCAGGCGCGGCGCTACCTCGCCCAGGCGCGAGTCGAGGCCGATCGTGCCGCCGAGGGCCGCGCCGGCGAGCTCTCCGAGCTGATCGAGACGCTGCTGGGGCAGGCGATCTCGTTGCGGCTGGAGGCCGAAAAGCTGCAGCAGACCCTGGAAGCGGCCAGAGCGCGGGTCGGGGTAGAGCTCGCGGAGGGGGAAGTGCCGCCGGCCCCGGAGCCACCCATCGCGCCCCGCCTGCGCGCGGTCGCGGCTCCCGAGCAGGAGTCAGAACCAGAGCGCGTGGCGGCGACGTCTTCCGAGCAACGCGGCGACCCCGCCGGCGCCCGCCTGCTGGCGACGCAGCTGGCTGTTTCCGGTAACAGCAGAGAGGAAATCGCCGAGCGACTTCGAAACGGGTTCGAGGTCGAGGACGCCGACGCGATCCTCGACGCCATCCTCGGACCGGAGGAGAGCTGAGCAGATGCACGAGGCTCCGACTCGCCTGATGGGACCCGAAGACCGCGGCCCGGGTGGCCATGGGCCGGACGGGGGCCGCCCGCACGGTAACATGCGGTTGCTGATCGCCGGCCTGATCGCGGTGATCGTCGGCCTGCTGATCGCCGTGGTCGTGATCGCCTCCAGCGACGACGGTGGCGAGTCCACCACTTCCAGCATCGAAACGACCTCGACCACGCCGTCGACGACCGAAAGCTCGACTACGACGACGACGGACTCGACGACGACCACGACCGAAGAAGAACCGACGGTCGAAGAAGACGAAGAAGCTCCGGAAGAAGAAGAACCGGAAGAAGTGCCGCCGTCGGAAGAAGAAGGCGGCGCCGGGGGCATCGAAGCCCCCTAGAAGCATCTGCCGCGGGCGGCGTGGCAGACTTGCGCCCCCGTGAGCCCTCAGCCTCAGCCGACCGCCACCTACGAGGCGGACCCCGCCAACGTCCATCGCGTCCTCCTGCTCTACTCGGGCGGGCTCGACACGAGCGTGATGCTGAAGTGGATCCAGGACAACTACGAAGCCGAAGTTGTCTGCCTCACCGTCAACCTCGGCCAGCCGGGCGAGGATTACGAGGTGGTCGAACAGAAGGCGCTGCAGCTGGGGGCGGTCGAGTGCCATGTCGTCGACGCGCGGGAGCGCTTCGCCGCCGACTTCGTCGCGCCGGCGATCAAGGCCAACGCCGTCTACGGCAACGGCTATCCGCTCTTCACCGCCCTCGGTCGGCCGCTGATCGCTCAGCTCGCGGTCGAATACGCGCGCCAGAGCAGCTGCGACACGATCGCCCACGGCTGCACCGGCAAGGGCAACGACCAGGTGCGGATCGAGGCGACGGTGGCGACGCTGGCGCCGGAGCTGAAGACGATCGCGCCGGTCCGGACCTGGGCGATGGGCCGCGACGAGGAGATCGCCTACGCCCGCGAGAACGGCATCCCGGTCAAGGGTGGGACCGAGGTCGCTCCCTATTCGATCGACGACAACCTCTGGGGACGTTCCTCAGAGGGGCGCTGGATCGAGGACCTCGAGCGCGCCCCCGAGGACGACGTCTTCCAGCTGGTGACGCGGCCCGAGGAGGCGCCCGACGAGCCGGAGACGATCACCGTCGGCTTCGAGCGGGGCGTGCCGGTCTCGCTGAACGGCGAGCGCCTCGAGCTCGTCGACCTGCTGGAAAAGGCTGCCGAGATCGGCTGCCGCCACGGCGTCGGCATCGTCGACCACATCGAGGACCGGATCGTCGGCCTCAAGGTCCGCGACATCTACGAGGTGCCGGCGGCGGCGATCGTCCTCACCGCCCACGAGGAGCTCGAGCGCCTGGTCGGCACCATCCACCAGAACCAGTTCAAGCCCGCGCTCGACCAGAAGTGGGGCTACCTCGTCTACGCCGGCCTCTGGTGGGAGCCGCTGCGCAGTGATCTCGACGCCTACATGGACGCGGTCAATGCCCAGGTGACGGGGGAGATCGGCCTGCGCCTCTACAAGGGCAGCGTCCGCGTCGTCACCCGCTCCTCGCCGAACGCCGTCTACGACGCCAGCCTGGCCGGCTTTTCCGAGTCCGGCGGCCTCTTCAAGCAGACGGCTTCGCCCGGGTTCATCGAGCTCTGGTCGCTGCAGTCGCGGATGGCGCACCAGCTTCGCCAGCGAGGGGAGGGCTGATGTACAACCGGCTCGGCAAGGCCTCGATCAAGTTCGCGTTCCGCTATGCGCGGCGGCGCTACCGCCGCGAGGCGCGGATCGGGCTCGGGTTGCTGGGAGCGGCGGCCGTGGCGGTCGTCGCCTACGTCGCCACCCGCGAAGTCCCGGAAGGCTGAGGCAACCGCAACTTCGCTTGCGGGTTATCGGCAACCTGCGGGGATTTCGGCGCCGCCTCGCTAGCCTCGGCCACCTCCGTGCGGCCGCTCGAGCTCAGAAAGGATCTCCTCGGGATCTGCGCCGCGGCGCTGCTCTGCGCGCTGCTCGTGGGTCTCCTCGTCGCCGCCGGCAGCGCCGGCGCGACCGAAGCCGAGAAGCTGGAATCGAAGCTCGCCGCCGCCAGGGACGAGGCGAGCTCGCTGTCGGCGCAGCTGCAGGCGACGACCGCCGAACTGGCGAGCGCCGAAGCCGAAGCCGGCGACGCCGCGGCCGAAGAGGAGGAACTGACGGGGCTGCTGGCGGAAGGGCGCGAGCACGCCGCCGAGCTGGAGCGCAGGCTGACGGTGACCCGGCACCGGCTCGCGGTCGAGAAAGCGCGGCTGCGGCGCTCCCGCCAGGCCCTGGCCGAGCGTCTTGTCGCGATCTACGAGAGCGGCACCCCGAGCACCGCCGACCTCGTCTTCGGTTCCGACGACTACGACGATTTCGTCACCCAGAGCGACTACCTGCGGGCGATCTCCGAAGCCGACAGCGCCCTCGCCGACCGGGTCGCCGCGGTGCGGGCGGCGGTGCACGAGCAGGTGCTGCGGGTCGCCGACCTGAAGGCGGAGGCGGTTGCCTACGACGAACGGCTGGAAAACGCGCGGGCCGAAGTCGCCGACGTCCGCGCTGCCGCCGAGGCCGCGGCGGCCCGCCTGCAGTCGCTGGGCGCCAGCCGCGAAGCCTCGCTGGCGACGCTGAAGACCGATATCGCCGAGTGGGTCGACGAGGTCCAAGAAGCGAAGCTGGCCGAAACGGAAGCCGAGGCCGAAGAAGAAGTCGGCCGCTGGCTCGGCGGCCCCTACTCGATCCCGACCTACATCGTGATGTGCGAGTCCGGAGGCAACTACAGCGCCCTCAACCCCTCCAGCGGGGCCGGTGGCGCCTACCAGATCCTCCCCTCGACCTGGGAACTGTACGGCGGCAAGGGCCTCCCGCACGAAGCCTCGAAGGCCGAACAGGACCGGATCGCCGCCGAAATCTGGGCGGACTCCGGGACGAGCGCCTGGGTCTGCGGCTGATTTCCCAAAGGCGTCCCGAAAACTCTCCAAAGATTTTGCTTTCTGCGAGTCAACGGTGACAACACGCGCCCTATGGTTCGATCCATGGCGGTGATGGCAAGGGAAGAGTGGACCGACAAGCGGCTCGACGACCTCAACGGTCGAATGGAGAAGGGATTCGACGAGGTCAAGGACGAGATCCGCGACGTCAAAGGCGAATTCCGAGAACTCCGAAAGGAAATAAACACGCGTTTTGTGGCGGTCGAAGCTCGCTTCAATTCGATCGAGGCTCGCCTGGATGGCCTCAACCGCTCGCTCGTGATCGGCATGGTGAGCATGACGGCGAGCATCGTTGGCGCTCTGCTGGTCACTCAGCTCTGAAGTAACCCGGAATCAGCGTAAAAGCGTGACGAGACCCCCTCGGGTCCGTCATCTGGGCTTGCCATGATCGATCACCTTGTGAGTCCCGGGTCCGCCGTACATCTGCACGCCCACAGCGAGTACTCGCTGCTCGACGGCGCCTGCAAGATCGATGCGATGGCGGCGCGGGCAGCGGAGCTCGGTCAACCCGCCCTCGGCCTCACCGACCACGGCGTCATGAACGGCGCCGTCGACCTCTACAAGGCCTGCCAGAAGCACGGGATCAAGCCGATTGTCGGCCTCGAGGCCTACCTCGTCGAGGACCGCCGCGCGATCAAGGAACAGACGCGCTACGAGCGCAACCACCTCACCCTGCTGGCCGAAAGCGACCAGGGCTTCGCGAACCTGGTCAAGCTCACCTCGGCCGGCTTCCTCGAGGGCTTCTCCCGCGGCAAGGCCAACGTCGACATGGACCTGCTGGCCCAGCACGCCGAGGGCGTGATCGCCCTCACCGGCTGCCTGCAGTCCCGCTTCTGCCGCCGCCTCGTCGAAGAGCGCGACGACGACGCCCGCGCCCACCTCGACGACCTGATCCAGGCCTTCGGCCCCGAGCAGGTCTACTTCGAGGTGCAGAAGAACGGGATCGAAGAGCAGGACAAGGCGAACCAGGGGATCGTCCGCTTCGCCCGCGAGCTGAACCGGCCGCTGGTCGGGACCGCCGACGTCCACTACCTGCGGCGCGAGGACTTCGATAACCACGCGGCGCTGCTCTGCGTGCAGACGAAATCGACGCTGCAGATGCCGAAGATGAGCTTCGACACGAACGAGTTCTACATCAAGGACAACGCCGAAATGGCGGAGTCCTTCGCCGAGTGGCCGGAGGCGGTGCCGACGACGGTGGAGATCGCCGAGCGCTGCAGCATCGACATCGAGCTCGGCAAGCTGCTGCTGCCGCGTTACCCGACCCCCGACGGCGAGGAGCCGGAGGCGATGCTGCGCCGGATCGCGATGGAGGGCCTGCGCGCCCGCTACGGCGACCCGCCGCCCGCCGAGGCGGTCGAGCGGCTCGAGTTCGAGCTCGGGGTGATCGAGGAGATGGGCTTCTCCTCCTACTTCCTGATCGTCTGGGACTTCGTCACCTACGCGAAGGAAAACGGGATCGCGGTCGGGCCGGGGCGCGGCTCGGCGGCCGGCTCGATCGTCTCCTACTCGCTGCGGATCACCGACCTCGACCCACTCGCCGAAGGGCTGATGTTCGAGCGCTTTCTCAACCCCGGCCGCAAATCGATGCCGGACATCGACATCGACTTCTCGGTCCGCGGCCGCGAGCGGATGATCCGCTACGTCGGCGACAAATACGGCCGCGAGTCGGTCGCCCAGATCATCACCTTCGGCAAGATGGCGCCGCGCGCCGCCACCCGCGACGCCGCCCGCGTCCTCGGCTTCGACTACGCCACCGGCGACCGGCTGGCGAAGCAGATTCCCGAGCCGATCATGGGCCGCAGCCCCTCCTTCGAGGAATGCCTGAAGAACGGGCAGGAGCTGCGCCGGACCTACGACTCCGAGCCCGACGCGAAGAAGATCATCGACGTCGCCCAGGGGCTCGAGGGGATCATCCGCAACAACTCGATTCACGCCGCCGCCGTCGTCATCGCCGACCGGCCGCTGCACGAGATCGTCCCCCTGCAGCTGGCCGAGGACAAGAGCGCCCCGGCGCCGGCCCCGGCGAACGGGAACGGGAACGGGTCCGGCAAGCCCGAGCGCCAGTACAAGATCGTCACCCAGTACTCGATGAACCCGATCGAGGAGATGGGCCTGCTGAAGATGGACTTCCTCGGCCTCCGCAACCTCGACGTGATCGAGGACGCGATCGACATCATCGAGCGCTCGCGCGGCGAGCGGATCGACATGGAGCAGATCCCGATCGACGACACCAAGACCTACGCGATGCTCGCGCAGGGGGACTCGACCGGCGTCTTCCAGTTCGAGTCTGAGGGGATGCGGGACGCCCTGCGCCGCGTCGGCCCGACCGAGTTCGCCGACATCGTCGCCCTCGGCGCCCTCTACCGCCCGGGCGCGATGGCCTACATCCCTACCTACGCGAAAGGGAAGAAGGACCCGTCCTCGGTCCGCTATCCCGATCCCCGCCTGGAAGCGATCACCAAGGAGACCCACGGCTGCGTCATCTACCAGGAGCAGTTGATGCAGATCGCCCGCCAGATGGCCGACTTCTCGGGTGCCGAGGCGGACGACCTGCGCAAGGCGATCGGCAAGAAGAAGCGCGACCTGATGGCGACCATGAAGGACAAATTCATGGAAGGGCTGGCGAAGTCGGGAACCGACCCCAAGGTCTCGCAGGACCTCTGGAAGCTGAACGAAGCCGCCGCCGACTACTCCTTCAACAAGTCCCACGCCGCCTGCTACGGGCTGATCTCCTACCGCACCGCCTACCTCAAGGCCAACTACCCGGCCGAGTACATGGCGGCGGTCATCTCCTCGGTGATGAACACCAAAGACAAGGTGCCGTTCTTCGTCAACCGCTGCTCGGAGATGGGGATCGAAGTCCTGCCGCCCGACGTCAACTCCTCCGACCACAGCTTCGTCGTCTCCGAGAAGGCGATCCGCTTCGGCCTCGACGCGGTCAAGAACGTCGGCCACGCGGCGGTCGAGGCGATCCTCCGCGCCCGCGGGGAAAAGCCGATCGAGTCGATCTGGGACTTCTGCGAGCGGGTCGATTCGAGAGCCGTGAACAAACGGGCGATCGAATGCCTGGTCAAGTGCGGCGCCCTCGACTCGACCGGCGACAGCCGCAAAGGGATGCTGGAGACGCTGCCGGCGGCGCAGTCGGCGGGCCAGAAGGCGCAGGTGGACGCGCAGATGGGACAGGGCTCGATCTTCGACTTCGGCGAAGAAGCCGGGGGAGGGGGGATGCAGTCGCAGGCGCAGCACCGGCCGCCGATCCCCGCTGCCGAGTTCGACCGCGCCGAGATGCTCTCGATGGAGAAGGAGACCCTCGGCACCTATCTCTCCTCGCACCCGCTGACCGAAGTCGGGCCGGCGCTGCGGGCGCGGGTCGACTGCGGCCTGGCGCAGCTCGGGAGCAAGCCCGACGGCGCCTGGGTGACGGTCGGCGGCATCGTCGTCGACTGCAAGAAGATCCGCACCAAGAGCGGTAGCCAGATGATGTTCGCGACCCTCGACGACGTCGAGGGCCAGGTGGAGATGCTCGTCTTCAAGGCCGACCAGGCCGAAAGCGCGGCGGTGATCGAGCCCGACGCGATCGTCCTCGTCCGCGGCCGCCTCGACCACAAGGACCGCGGCGAGACGAAGCTGGTGGTGCAGGAGGCGCAGCGCTTCGAACCCGACGAGGCCGAGATCACGAAGGCGGCGAAGCTGGCCCCGGCCGCGACTCCCGCCGGGCCGTTCGAGGTCCCGATCGACCTCTCCCGCTGGAGCGACGAGCTCTGCGAGGAACTGAAGGCGGTCCTCGAGCACCACAAGGGCGACGCCGAGGTCTTCCTCGTCGTCGGCGAGCGGCGGTTCAAGGTCGGCGACGGGTACCGGGTGAAGCCGTCCGGGATGCTCCGTACCGAGCTGGACCACGTCCTCAGCTCGACGGCCATCGCCGCTTGAGCGCGCCAAACCGCTTGGTTCCGCGCTACGGCATCCCTAAGCTTTCGGAATGACCGCAACGCGCACCACGGTCGGCGAGTGCCGGCAGTGCCGCTCCTTCTGCGACAAGATGGTCGAGCCGCGCGGTTGCATCGAGCTCGGCTGCCGCTACCTCTACAGCTTCGTCGACCGTCTCACCGGCGAGCAATATGTCGGCTGCATGCAGGAGGTCTACGGGGCTGAGATCGAGCTCTCCGCCGTGCTCGAGAAGGGCGGCTTCGGCGGCGTCAAGATGACGGGTGAGCCGCTGCCGCACTGCCAGTTCTCGGTCGAGCGGGCCTACGAGGGCGAAGGCGGCTCCTACGGCTGCGTCAACAAGCGCTTCTTCGACTGCAGCGACGAGGGCAGCGAGGGGCTGCGGGCCTTCGATTTGCGCGATATCTGAGCCTCATCACGGTTTCGTGACACGACATCGTTCCGTGTAGACTTCGCCGCCATGGCTGATTCCTCCGTCGCCGACGTCGACGCGCAAGCGCTGCTCGACGAGGCCAACTCCACGTCGGACAGCTCGGGCGAGGCGAAGTTCACGCTCGAGCTCAACCAGGACCAGAAGGACATCCGCGAGTGGGTGCACGGCTTCGCCGAGGGCGTCGTCCGCCCCGCCGCCGAGGAGTGGGACGAGCGCGAGGAAACCCCGTGGCCGGTGATCCAGGAGGCCGCCAAGATCGGCCTCTACAGCTTCGAAGCCGTCGGCCAGTTCTGGGCCGACGAGACCGGCCTGACGCTGCCGATCGCCAACGAGGAGCTGTTCTGGGGCGACGCCGGCATCGGCATGGCGATCATGGGCACGACCCTCGCCGTCGCCGCGATCTTCGGGCAGGGAACCCCGGAGCAGATGGGGGAGTGGATTCCCCAGTGCTACGGCACGCCGGACGACGTCAAGCTCGGCGCCTTCTGCGCCTCCGAGCCCGACGCCGGCTCCGACGTCTCCGGTATCCGCACCAGCGCCAAATACGACGAGGCAAAAGACGAATGGGTGCTCAACGGCCAGAAGGCCTGGGCGACCAACGGCGGCATCGCCAACGTCCACGTCGTGATCGCCTCGGTCGACCGCGAGCTCGGCTCACGCGGCCACGCCGCCTTCGTCATCCCGCCGAACACCAAGGGCTGCGAGCAGGGCGCCAAGGTGAAGAAGCACGGCCTTCGCGCCTCCCACACCGCCGACGTCCACCTCGACGACTGCCGTGTCCCGGGCTCCTGCCTACTGGGCGGCAAAGAGAAGCTCGACGAACGCCTCGCCCGCGTCCGCGAGGGCAAAAAAGCCAAATCGCAGGCGGCGATGCAGACCTTCGAGGCGAGCCGGCCGACGGTCGGCGCCCAGGCGCTGGGCATCGCCCGCGCCGCCTACGAGTACGCCCTCGACTACGCCAAAGAGCGCGAACAGTTCGGCCGTAAGATCGTCGAGAACCAGTCGATCGCCTTCGACCTCGCCAACATGAAGCTCGAGATCGACGCCGCCCGCCTGCTCGTCTGGCGCGCCGCCTGGATGGGCCGCCAGGGCCACAAATTCGAAAACGCCGAGGGCTCGATGTCGAAGCTGAAGGCCGGCGAGGTGGCCGTCTGGGTGACCGAGCGCGCGATCCAGATCCTCGGCGGCAACGGCTACACCCGCGAGTTCCCGGTCGAGCGGATGCACCGCGATTCGAAGATCTACACGATCTTCGAGGGAACCTCCGAGATTCAGCAGCTCGTTATCGCACGAGCCATCTCGGGCTTCCACATCAAATAAAGACTTACGGCGGGAGAGCAAGGGCCGGGGCAGGGGTGCACCGGCCCTTGTCGCCTGCCTATTTCCCCCGCCGTTTGAGGCCTTCGCGGCGCAGGCGCTTCGCCAGGGTTACTTCAGCCTTCGAGGAGCCCTTCTTTTCTGGGCCGGGGGTCTCGAGGGTTGCCGGGAGGCCCTCGAAGCGGGGCTCGGAGAGGAAGGCGGAGAGGCCTCGTTTGCCCATCTCGCCTTTGCCGATGTTGGCGTGGCGGTCGAGGCAGGCGCCGAGGGGGACGGCGGCGTCGTTGACGTGGACAGCGCCGAGGCGCTCGATTCCGACCTTGGCGTCGGCTTCGTCGAGGACGGCGCCGAGGTGGGCCTCGTCGGTGATGTCGTAGCCCTGGACGAAGAGGTGGCAGGAGTCGAGGCAGAGGCCGAGGCGGGAGCCGCTGCCAGCCAGCTCGATCAGCTCGGCGGTCTGGTCGAAATCGCGCGCCAGAAGTCCTTTATGGCCTGCCGTCTGCTCGATCAGCAGCGGGCAAGAGTTGGTTTCCTTCAGTGCCTCGGCGATGACTTTCGAGGCCCGCTTCAGCGATGGTTTCAGGGGGTCGGTTTTCTGTGAGCCCGGGTGCAGGACCACGCCTCTGGCGCCGATCGCGTCGCCGATCCTCAGGGCGTGGGTGAGCGAGGTGAGGGACTTCTTCCTCAGCTCCTTGTCTTTGGTCGCGCAATTGATCAGGTAGACGGCGTGGATGATCACGGCTTCCACCTTGGAGGCGTCCATCGCCTCGCGGAACGCGGCGAAGTCCTCCTCGCCGAAGTTCGTCGGCCGCCACATGCGCGGGCTCTGATTGAAGATCTGGATAGATTCGCAACCGCGCTCCTCGCCGCGCTCGATCGCGTTGGCGAGGCCGCCGGCAGTGGAAACGTGCGCTCCTATGAACATGCCAAGCGATAACTCCCGTCTTAGGTTTGCCCCCTCGCCGACCGGTGCGCTGCACATCGGCGGAGCGAGGACGGCACTCTACAACTGGCTCGCCGCCCGCCACGACGGGGGGGAGCTGGTGCTGCGGATCGAGGACACCGACCGCGAGCGCTCGACCGAGGAGAACGTCGAGCAGATCCTCGACGCGATGCGCTGGCTGGAGCTGGACTGGGACATGGGCCCTGTGTCGCAGGCCGGCCGCGCCGACCGCCACGCCGAGGCCCTTGAGAAGCTCCTGGCCTCCGGTCACGCCTACCGCGACCACGCCACCGCCAAGGAGGTCGAGGCCTGGAAGGCCGAGCACGGCGCCGGGCGCGGTTACCGGGGCACTCCGGCCGACGATCCGACCGCCGCGATCCGCCTCCGCGTCCCCGACGAGGGCGAGACCGTCGTCCACGACCTGATCCGTGGCCCGGTCGCCTTCCCCAACTCCAGCTACGACGACTTCGTCATCGCCCGCGCCGACGGCTCGGTCCTCTACAACTTCGCCGTCGCCGTCGACGACGCCGAGATGGGCATCACCGAGGTCGTCCGCGGCGACGACCACCTCTCCAATACCCCGAAGCAACTGCTCGTGCTCGAAGCGCTGGGGCACGAGCCGCCCCGCTACGCCCACCTGCCGCTGCTGCATGGCCCCGACGGCAAGAAGCTCTCCAAGCGCCACGGCGCCGCCTCGGTGCAGGAGCTGCGCGAGGCCGGCTACCTGCCGGCGGCGGTGCGCAACTACCTGGCCCTGCTCGGCTGGGGTACCGACGACGACACGACCCTGATGTCGACCGAGGAGCTGGTCCGGCGCTTCCGGGTCGAGGACGTCGGCAAATCGGCGGCGATCTTCGACGAGAAGAAGCTGCGCTGGCTGAACGGCCGCTTCATGCGGGAGCTGCCGCTCGACCGCTACACCGTCGCCGTCGCCCAGCACCTCGGCCGCGAGGCCGACGAGCGGCTGCGAGCCGCCTGCGAGATCGCCCAGGAGAAAGCGCAGACCCTGGAGGAGGTCTGGCCGCTGATCCGCTTCCTCTTCGAGCCGCCCGTCTCCGACGAGAAGGCCTGGGGCAAGGTGATGAAGGAGAGGACGGGGGAGGTGCTGGAGGCGGTCGCCGAGGCGCTGGAGAGCGTCGATCCCTTCGAGCCGGGGCCGATCGAGGCGGCGCTGGCGCCCCTGCTCGAGCGTTTCGACCTGAAGCCGGGCCGGCTCTACCAGCCGATCCGCGTCGCGATCACCGGCACCTCGGTCTCGCCGGGAATCTTCGAGTCCCTGGCGGCATTGGGGCGGGAGCGCTCGCTGGAGCGCCTCCGCGCCGCCGTCGCCCGCCTCGCATCCGCCTGATTAGGCGGAAATTGCTCCATACTTTTCGGGTCGAAAAGGGTCCTTGAGCTAAACCCTTCGCCGTTTGCTGCCGATGTGGTGTGCCCATGAGCGTTATTGCTGCGCAAAGCAACGGCAAAGTGCCCCTGCACGAGACCGCCAAAGCCGGAACCAGGGCCGCCGCGGCGCCCGGAAGCCGGTTGGCCGAGGCCTTCGAGGCGGTCGAGAGCTTCCCGGTCCTGATCGAGTCCCGCGAGCGGGTGATCGCCTCGGCGACCGCGGAGACGGCCCGGGTCGGTGAGATCGTCGAAGCCGTCGAGAGCGACGTCGCGCTGACGATCGCCGTTCTCCGCCAGGCAAACCGGGGCGGCCTCGTCGCCGGCGGCATCGCCAGCGTTCCCGCCGCCCTCGAAGTTCTCAAGCCCGCCGGCGTTCTGGCTCTCGCCGGGACGGCCCCGAGCTTCGACTTCTTCGACTCCAACGGCGGCTGGGAGCTGAAGCCGGAGCGCTTCCGCGTCCACGCCCTCGCCACCCAGCGCGCCGCCGACCGCCTCGGCCGCGTCGTCGGCTGGGCCGAACGCGACGAGCTCGTGGTCGCGGCCCTGCTCCACGACGTCGGTCGCCTGGTCATCTCCCGCCTGCACCCCGGTTACAAGGTCTACTTCGACGCGATCTCGCGCACCCCCGAGCAGCGCCTGCGCGAGGAACGCGAGCAGCTCGGCATCGACCACGCCCTCGTCGGTGGCGTTCTTGCCCGCCGCTGGAACCTGCCTTCGCGGATCGCGATCGCGATCGAGCGCCATCATTCCGAGGACGCCGAGGGCCTGGCCGCGATGGTCGCGACCGCCGACATGGTCGCCCACTACTGCCAGGGCGAGGCGATCGCCCCGGAGCGCCTGCGCGCGAGCGCCGAGCGTTGCGGCCTCAGTCCCGAAACCCTGCGCGACCTGCTCTACGAGCTACCGCTGCCGGCCCAGGACCCCTCGCGGATCAGCGAGCCCTGCCCGCTCTCGAGCCGCGAGCTCGACGTCCTCCGCCACCTCTCCGAGGGCATGGTCTACAAGCAGATCGCGAGCGAAATGCACCTCTCGGTCTCGACGATCCGCACCCACCTCCACAACGTCTACGGCAAGATCGGCGCCGTCGACCGCGCCCAAGCCGTCCTCCTCGCCCGCGACAGGGGCTGGATTTAGCGATGGCCCAAGCATCGGTGGGGACCGCGCCTGCGGTCACCCGCAAAGAGCAGCCGCCCAAGTGGCGGCGCCGGTCCCTGGTTCGTGTCCGCCGTCCGGCCTGGGCGACGACCGAGCCGCGCCGCCCGGTCAGTCGATAAGGCACTCGCGCACGGCGATCGCCACCGCGTGGGTGCGGTTCCTGGCGCTGAGGCGGGCGAGGGCGTTCTTGGTGTGGGTCTTCACCGTCTCTTCGCTGAGGTCGAGCTCCCGGGCAGCGACCGTCGTCGACTCGCCGTTGGCGAGCAGCTGCAGGATCTGCCGCTGGCGGCGGGTCAGTTTGCCGCGGCTGCCTTTCGGCGGCACCGCCGGGTCGACGAACCGCTCCTGGGCGACGGCGGCGTCGACGGCGCGGCGCAGGTCCCCCGGCCCGGCGGTGCGGGCGACGTAGGCGCTGGCGCCGGCCTGCATCGCGGCGCTTGCCAGGTGCCGCTCGGGCAGCTCGCCGTGGGCGACGATCCCGAGCGCGGGGCTGGAGCGGTGCAGCATCCGGATCGCGTCCGGGCCGGTGATCGAGTTGCCGTCGCCGTCGCCGCGCCAGCGCATGTCGACGATCGCGACGTCGAAGTCGCCGATGTCGCGAACGAGGTCGAGCGCCTCCTCACGCGTCGGCGCCTCGTGCAGGACGAACCCGTCCTCGAGTGCATCGCGGATCCCCAGCCGGACCAGGGGGTGGCCGTCGATGACCAGGCATTGTGGGGGGGCGCTCAGGGCTGCTTCCGATCGGTGATTTGGGTTGGCGGGCACGATTTGCCCTCGCTGGGCACCCGCCGGCCGATCCTACCCAGCCGAAGGGTGCGGTAGAAAGTCCCTTGTGATCTCAATTACCTCAAAGTCGAGGTATGCCGTCGTCGCGTTGGCGGAGCTTGCGCGGGCGGGGGAGCGGCCGGTGCCGATCAAGGAGCTGGCCGAGCGCCGGGACATCCCCGAGCAGTTCCTCGAGCAGCTCTTCTCGACCCTGCGCCGCAACGGGCTCCTGACCAGCCACCGCGGCATGCGTGGCGGCTACACCCTCGCGCGACCGGCCGACGAGATCACCGTCCTCGACGTCGTCCAGGCGCTCGACGGCAAGGTCGGCGACGAGGCCGACGAGGCCGGCGGCATCTGGGCCGAGGGCGTCGCCGCCCTGCGCAAAGTCTTCGGCCAGACGACGATCGCCGAAATCGCCCGCCGCGAGGCCGAAGAGGCCGGCAGCGGCATGTACTTCATTTAGCGGAGGTCAGCCCAGCCTCTCCGAGATTTGGGTGCCTATAGGGCACCAAACTTCGGAGAGGCTGTCGCGGGGCCTGCAGGGTCGGCTAGGCCCCGCCTCGGTCTGGGCACCGAACTAGACTTCCCGCGATGCGCATTGGAGCTGAGGCCTCGGCCGTCGTCGGCAACACGCCGATGGTCCTGCTCGACCGGCTCTCCGAGGGGCTGCCCGGCGACGTCTGCGCCAAGCTCGAGTACTTCAACCCCGGCGGCTCGGTGAAGGACCGGATCGGGGTGGCGATGATCGACGCCGCCGAAGCCGAGGGGCAGATCAAGCCCGGGAAGTCGGTCGTCGTCGAGCCGACCAGCGGCAACACCGGCATCGCCCTGGCGATGGTCTGCGCCGCCCGCGGCTACGAGCTGATCCTGACCCTGCCGGAGGGGATGAGCCGGGAGCGCGGCAAGCTCCTGCGCGCCTACGGCGCCGAGGTGCGGGAGACGCCCTCGCTGGGTGGGATGAACGAGGCGGTGGCGCTGGCGGAGGAGATCCGCGAGCAGCGCAAGGGCTTCATGCCGATGCAGTTCTCCAACCCGGCCAACCCCGAGATCCACCGCGGCACCACGGCGGAGGAGATCTGGAGCGACACCGACGGCGAGGTCGGCGCCTTCGTCTCCGGGGTCGGCACCGGCGGCACGATCACCGGCGTCGGCCGGATGCTGAAGGAGCGGGCGCCCGAGGCCCTGGTGGTCGCGGTCGAGCCGGCGAGCTCACCGGTTCTGTCCGGCGGCGCTCCCGGCCCGCACAAAATCCAGGGCATCGGCGCCGGCTTCGTTCCGGAGAACCTCGACCGCGAGGTGGTCGACGAGGTGCTGCCGGTCGACGACGAGGAGGCGCTGGACATGGCGCGGCGGGTGGCGAAGGAGGAGGGGGTGCTGGCCGGGATTTCCGCCGGCGCCAACATCTGCGCCGCGCTGGAGATCGCCGGTCGGCCGGAGATGGCTGGGAAAAGGGTGGTGACGATCGTCTGCGACTCGGGTGAGCGCTACATGTCCCTACCCTTCTTCTCACCATGAGTCGCTGGAAAAGGCTGGTCAAGGAGATTCGCTCGGACGTCACGGCGGCGCGCCAGCGCGACCCCGCCGCGCAGGGAGTCTCGACCTTCGAGATCGTCACCAGCTGGGCCGGAGTGCAGGCGCTGCTCGCCCATCGCGCCGCCCACGCTTTATTCGAGGCGGGGGTGCCGCTGCTGCCGCGGGCGATCGCCTACATGACCCGTGCGGTGACCGGGATCGAGATCCACCCGGCGGCTGACATCGGCAACGAGTTCTTCATCGACCACGGCTCCGGCGTGGTGATCGGCGAGACCGCCGTGATCGGCAACTGCGTGACGCTCTACCAGGGGGTGACCCTGGGCGGGACGGGATTCCAGCGCGGCAAGCGCCACCCGACCCTCGGCGACAACGTCACCGTCGGCAGCGGCGCCAAGCTGCTGGGCCCGATCGCGGTCGGCGACGGGGCGAAGATCGGCGCCAACACCGTCGTCGTCGAGGACGTGCCGCCCGGCGCGACCGTGGTCGGAAACCCCGGCCACCCGGTCCGGCTCGAGGGCCGCAAAGTAGAAGGGCCCGACGCCGACTGGATCCACCTGCCCGACCCGATCGCCGAGGCGATCAAGGCTCTCTCGGAGCGGATCGCCGAGGTCGAGCAGCGCCTCGCCCGCCTCGACGGCGGCGATGGCCCCTCCGCCGAGGAGGCACGGATAGAGCCCCGCACCGGCCGTTCTTCGGCCGGGGGCTGAGTCCGCACCCGTCTCTATGCTCGGGGAGATGTTCCAGGAGCACGATCCGGACAGTCCCACCCCGTCCCGGCAGCCCCCTCAGGGCGCCCCGACGGAACCCGGCGCCGACCGCGCCGAGCGCCTGCTGGCAGGCCTGAACGGGCCTCAGCGCGAGGCGGTCGTGCACGGCGAGGGGCCGCTGCTGGTCCTGGCCGGAGCCGGGTCGGGTAAGACCCGCGTGCTCACCCACCGGATCGCCTACCTGCTCGCCACCGGTGCCGCCCGGCCGGGCGAGATCCTGGCGATCACCTTCACCAACAAAGCCGCCGCCGAGATGCGCGAGCGCGTCGGTCAGCTGGTCGGCCGCTCGGTGCGGGCGATGTGGGTGACGACCTTCCACTCCGCCTGCGCGCGGATGCTGCGCGTCGACGGCGAGCGGCTCGGCTACTCGAAGAGCTTCACGATCTACGACCAGTCGGACTCGCTGCGGATGCTGAAACGCTGCCTCACCGAGCTCGGCGTCGACCCGAAACGGTTTCCGCCGCGGGCGGTCCAGGCGAAGATCTCCGGCGCCAAAAACCAGCTGATCGACGCCGACTCCTACAACGAATCAGCCCATGGCGAATTCGAGGAGATCGTCGCCGAAGCCTTCCCGCTCTACGAGAAGCGGATGCGCGAAGCCAACGCGATGGACTTCGACGACCTCCTCGTCCGCACCGTCAACGTCCTCGAGCTCTTCGAGGACGTGCGCGAGCGCTGGCGCCGCACCTTCCGCCACGTTCTCGTCGACGAGTACCAGGACACCAACCACGCTCAGTACCGGCTGCTGCAGTTGCTGGCGGGCGAGCACAAGAACCTGATGGTCGTCGGCGACGACTCGCAGTCGATCTATGGCTTCCGCCACGCCGACGTCCGCAACATCCTCGACTTCGAGAAGGACTTCGAGGACGTCGAGATCGTCAAGCTCGAGCAGAACTACCGCTCGACGCAGACGATCCTCTCCGCCGCGAACGCCGTCATCGAACGCAATCGCGAAGGCCTGAAGAAGGAGCTCTGGACCGAGGAGCAGGGTGGCGATCAGGTCCAGCTCAACGAGCTGACCGACGAGCACGAGGAGGCGCGCTGGGTCGCTGCCGAGATCGAACGGCTGGAAGAGGAGCACGGCGTCTCGCGCTCCCAGGTCGCGGTCTTCTACCGGACCAACGCGATGAGCCGGGTCCTCGAGGACACGCTGCAACGCTTCGACGTCTCCTACCAGGTGATCGGCGGCACCAAGTTCTACGAGCGGGCGGAGGTCAAGGACGCGGTCGCCTACCTCAGCCTGCTCGTCAACCCGGCCGACCTCGTTTCCTTCACGCGGGTGGTCAACTCGCCCCGGCGCGGGATCGGCAACACGACCCAGGGCCGGGTCGCCTCCCACGTCAACACCACCGGCCTGCCGGTCTGGGAGGTGGTCGAACGGGCCGAGGAGGTGCCGGGCCTGAGCGGCGCCGCGATCAAGTCGCTCGGCCGCTTCTACGAGACGATGGCCGGCCTGCGCGAACGCGCCGACGAAGAAGGGCCGGTGGCGACGCTGCTGGAGGCGGTCCTGCACGAGACGGGCTACCTCGAGGCGCTGGCAGCGGAGCGGACGATCGAGGCCGAAGGCCGGGCGGAAAACCTGGAAACGCTGATCGGCGGTGCCGCCGAGTTCGACATCGAGCGCGAACGCGAGGGGGAGAGCGAGATCGCGCCGCTGGAGGAGTACCTGCAGCAGATCTCCCTCTACACCGAGCAGGACGGGCTCAGCTCCGAGCAGGAGCTGGTGACGCTGATGACGCTCCACAACGCCAAGGGGCTCGAGTACGACACGGTCTTCATCGTCGGCTGCGAGGAGGGCGCCTTCCCGCACATGCGGGCGCTGGAGGAGGGGGGAGAAGAAGAGGAGCGGCGCCTCTGTTACGTCGGCATCACCCGCGCCCGCCGCCGCCTCTACATGACCTGGGCTCGCGAGCGGCGGCTGTTTGGCCGCGCCGAGCACAACCTGCCCTCGCGTTTCGTCGACGAGCTGCCGCACGAGTTGACCGAGCGCCACTCGACCGCGGCCCGCAGCCTCGGCACCAGCTGGAGTAACTCGGTTTCGAACGAGGTGACGCCGGCGCAGGGGGTCGACCCCGGCCCGGCGCTGGAACTGCAGACCGGCGACGACGTCGTCCACGCCAGCTTTGGCGACGGCGTCGTCACCGGCGTCGAGCCCGGCGGCGTGGTCGTCGTCCGCTTCTCCGGCGACGGCGCCGAGCGCAAGCTGATGGCCGACTACGCCCCGATCCGGAGGCGCTGAGGCGTGCCCGCGCGGGTGATCGACGGCAAGGCCGTGGCCGCCGCGGTGCGCGAGCGGGTCAAGGTCGACGTCGCCGCCTACGAGCAGGAGGCCGGACGCGTCCCAACCCTGGCGACGGTCCTGGTAGGCGAGGACCCGGCCTCCGAGATCTACATCCGTAACAAGCGCCGCACCACCGAGGAGGTGGGCATGCGCTCGGTCCACCACGGCCTCGGAGCGGGGATCAAGCAGGAGGAGCTGCTGGGCCTCGTCCGTGAGCTCGGTGAGGACGGCGACGTCGACGGCATCCTCGTCCAGCTGCCTCTGCCGGCCCACCTCGATTCCGACGCCGTCGTCCAGGCCCTCAACCCCGAGAAGGACGTCGACGGCCTCACCCCGGTCAACGCCGGTCTCCTCGCCCACGGCACCCCCGGCCTGGTGCCCTGCACCCCGGCCGGAGTGATGGAGCTGCTGAGCCACGAGGGTGTGGAGCTGGAGGGGGCTGAGGCGGTAGTGGTCGGCCGCTCGAAGCTGGTCGGCATTCCGGTAGCGCGTCTCCTCCTGCAGGCCAACGCGACGGTGACGATCTGCCACTCCCACACGAGAGACCTAGACGAGACCTGCCGCCGCGCCGACGTCTTAGTCGCCGCCGCCGGCGTGCCGCGCCTCCTTGGTGCCGAGGCAATCAAGCCGGGCGCCGTAGTGGTCGACGTCGGCATGAACCGCCTTGAGGACGGCCTCGCCGGCGACGTCGACTACCAGGCCGCGGCCGAAGTCGCATCAGCGATCACGCCGGTCCCAGGCGGAGTAGGCCCGATGACGATCGCGATGCTGCTCTCGAACACGCTGCAGGCCGCACGCCTGCGCAGCGCGCCTTGCTGAATACGACAGAAGTCTCTAAAAACTCACGAATTTTTGACGGGTGCTTCTAAGTCTGATATGGGTACGCATGCGTATAGCCCGAAGGGCTGCCCCTCCTAGGCAAGGCAGCGCTTCATCCCACCGGACGCCCAAGCGCTCGCTGGGGATGATCCTGCGCCGGAGCCTTTTTACGGGCTCCGGCGCAGCGCGATATAGCAAACCGGCACCCGGGTGCCAGCTCCAGGGGAGAGGATACCCACAACGAGATGCGCCAAACGCTCACGATCCCTTGACTAAAGAATCAGCGTCTGTTATTGGTACCCCTGGGTATCTCGTTACGCGATAGCGATGTACCTGCGCCGGAGCCCACGGCCCCGGCGCAAGCGATAAATGCAAGCCGGCACGAGAGTGCCGGTTCCACAAGGAGAAGAACATGAAGCGATTCAATACCCTCGGCCTCTTGGCCGTGGCGGCACTGGCCATTGCGGCCTTCGTCGGCACGTCTTCGGCATCAGCCCTCACATCGGGCTCATTCACAGCCACAGGTGGAGCCGGAGTCAACCTCGAAACGGAAAAAATTGTTCAGCATGTCTTCACGGTGGAAGGCAGCGAAGTCAAATGCAACAAAGTGACGTTCACGGGACAGACCGAAGGCGCTGAGACCACATCTCAGACCGTCACGCCAAAATACGAAGAATGCACCGGCTTCGGCCTCCCGGCAACCGTCACCAACAACAATTGCGTCATCAAATTGACAGCGACAACAAGCGCAGAAGTAGGCGGAACCGCCGAAGCGCACCTCGAAAAAGGCCCAGGGGCAGGAGAATGCGAAATGACAATTCTCTCGAAAAACATCTTCGGGGAATGCCATGTCGACGTGGGACCCCAGACAATCGGAGGGATCACGTACACCAATAATGCCTCACCCGAGGATATTAAAGTCAAAGTTGATTCGGGCAAAACGATGCACGCTAATGTCACAAAATCGTCGGGTGTCTGCCCGCTGAAAGTCGGCACAACCAAAGAAGCCAGGTACACGGGCGAAGAGACAGTGAAAGCCAGTGGCGGCGTTACATTTATGAACATGGCTTCGGCAGGAGCTCCCTGATCCAACGATCATTCTGAGCGACGAAACTCTGGAGGGGACCGGCGAAGCCGGTCCCCTCCGCCATTGACAATCCAATAGCCATCATTTAGGCTCGCGGCAGAGGCTATTTAGGCACGGGCACGGTACAAGCAAAGGGACAATGCGCATCGGGGGGAACGAATATTTCTGGTCACGGCTGGCATTGCTTGTCGTCGCAATGGTGGGGCTGGCAGTGGCGCCGGCACAGGGGTCTCCGTTGGAGCCAGGGCAGGATCTCGTCAGCTTCGGCGAATATGGCTCCGGCGCAGGTCAGTTGAAGTTGGAAGGGGGCGGAATTGCTGCCGACCCCCTCACCGGTCACCTCTTCGTCTCTGACATCCTTAATGACCGGATCAGCGAGTTCACCGCTTGGGGAGAGTTTGTGGAAGCTTGGGGCTACGGTGTGTCTAACGGCTCGAGCGCGTTTCAGAACTGCACTACCGTCTGTCAGGCCGGGGAAGCTGGCCCGGGTCCAGGACAGCTAAACAAACCAAATGGCATCGCTGTAGCGCCAAACGGCAACCTCTACGTTTATGAACGCCTAAATCACAGAGTTCAGGTCTTCGATCAAAACGGCATTTTCATGTTGATGTTCGGTGGAAAAGTTAACAAAACCGACGGCACCAACGTCTGCACCGCAGTTGATATCACTGCCGGAGATGAATGCCAGGCTGGCTTCTCAGGTGTCGGTCCGGGAGAATTCTCGGTCGACACGCTGTACTACGCAACCAAATTCGACTACATCGATATCGGAGCCGACGGTGCCGTCTACGTTGGCGACAAAAATCGCATTCAGGTGTTCGAAGAGGACGGTAGCTTCATCAGAGTTGTTCCTCTCCCGGATGCGGAAAACGCGGAAAACGAAAACAGGGCATGGGAAAATCCATGGGCCCTTGATTTCGACGATTCGAGCGGGGACCTCTACTTCTCCTTTGCCGCGGAAGGGTTCCTATTCGAATCGACCCCTGCTGTTCGATTGGATGCTGAGACGGGCAGCGTAGTGAGTGAAGATCTGCCACTAACGCTGGCCGAGTCGTTGGTGACCGATCCGGTCGGAAATCTTCTTGCCTCGGATGCCCCCTCGGCGGGGAATGACCTTTTGCTGAGTGAAATTAGCGCGAGCGGAAACCTTCTCAGAAGCTGCTGCGAAGCACTGTATTCTCTGGCAGGGCTGGCGACGAACGTGGTCACGGGGGCAGGAGGTGTTGACCTCTATGTGCTGCATGTCCGGGCGGCAAATGAACTCGCCTTCATTGAAGTCCGCGGTCCCGCCCCGACCAAATGGCCGCCGCCCTCCGTGTCGCCGACGATCGAAGGCCAGTTCGCCTCCGAGCTGGAAGAAACCTCGGCGACCCTGAAAGCCCAGATCAACCCCAACTTCTGGGCCGACACCGAATACTGGGTCGAATACGGGACCGCTCCGTGCTCGAGCGACGGCTGTGGCGCCGAAACCGCCAAAACCCTGCTCGGCGCCGGGCAGGTCAAGCAATCGATCACGACCGCGGGGGCCGAGATCAGCGGGCTCTCGCCGAACACGACGTACCACTTCCGCTTCGTCGCGGAGAGCGGCGGCGGCGGTCCGGCCCATGGCATCGACCCCGACGGTCTCAAAGGCCCCGAAGAAGCCACCTTCGAAGACGGTTTGGAAGGAACCTTCATCACCTTGGGGTCGGTGGTCGACCCCGAAGGAGACTGCGCCAACGACCCGTTCCGCGTCGGCCCCTCGGCCAAGCTCTGGGAGTGCCGCGCCTACGAGATGGTCTCACCCGTAGACAAACTGGGCGGCGACATCCTGGTGGTCGGCAACATCAGCGGCGCCCCCTCCCGCCTGGACCAAGCCACCCCCGAGGGCAACAAGGTCACCTACTCCTCCTACCGCTCCTTCGGCGACGCCCAGTCAGCCGCCTACACCACCCAATACATCGCCTCCCGCAACGAAGGCAGCGGCTGGTCGACCCACGCGATCTCGCCGCCGCGGGATGGGCGCGTCTTCACCGGCCCCCGTGGTCTCGACAGCCAGTTCAAAGCCTTCAGCGAGGACCTCTCCTTCGGCTGGCTCGTCTTCGACACGAACCCGGTCCTCGCCCCCGGAGGGGTGCCCGACTACCCGAACCTCTACCGCCGCGACAACACCACTGATAGCTATCAGGCGATGAGCACGACGAAACCGACCCCGACTCCGGCAGTCAACTTTGACCTCGAAGTGCAGGGTGCCTCGGCGGACTCCACCCACACGGTCTTTCGGGCTGCGGGCAAAATCACCGCCACCGCCTCGAACCAGTCGATCTACCAGGTCTACGAGAACGTCAACGGGACGCTGCGGCTGGTCAGCGTGAAACCGACGGTGGGGGGGCCGATCGCGGTGGAAACGACGGTGGGGTCATTTCGGGGCGGCTTCAACAACGGCCGCGAAGCAAACACCGAACACGCGGTCTCCGAAGACGGCGCGAAGATCTACTTCACCGAAGTCGGCGGCTCGGGACGCCTCTTCGTACGTGCCGACGGGACGACGACGACCCAGGTCTCGACCGCCGCCGCCACTTACTGGAACGCCACCCCCGACGGCTCAGCCGCCCTCTACACCGAAGCAGGAAACCTGAAGCTCTTCGACCTGGGGAGCAAAACCTCTGCGACGCTGGCCGAAGGCGGCGTCGGCGGGGTGATGGGGGCGAGCGAGGACCTCGACCGCATCTACTTCGTCTCGACCGCCGACCTGGCCGGAGCGGCGGAGGCGGGGGAGCCGAACCTCTACCTCTATGAAGAGGGCGAACCGTTGCGGTTCATCGCGACGGTGGCCGCAGCGGACGCGCAGCTCGTCCCGGGGGCATTCTCGGCGCTCTCGCCGGTCTCGCTCTCGCCGCGCAATCGCTCCTCCCGCGTCTCCCCCGACGGCCGCATCGCCCTCTTCGCCTCCCGCGGCGCCCTGACCGGCGAGGACAACCTCGACCAGGCGAGCGGCGAACCCGCGGCCGAGGTCTTCCGCTACGACGTGACCACGGAAGAGCTGGCCTGCCCCTCCTGCCTGGATAACGGGATGCGCCCGAACGGCCGCCCACTGAAGCTCGACAGCATCGTCGGCGACTATTACTACGCCTCCCTGGTCCCCGGCTACGAATTCCTCCACGCCACCCGCGCCCTCTCGGACGACGGTAACCGCGCCTACTTCAACAGCCTCAACCGCCTCCTGCCTCAGGACACCAACGGCCGCCAGGACGTCTACGAATGGGAGGCCCCGGGCAAAGGCCAGTGCGAAGTGAGCTCGCCGAACTACCGGGCCGCCTCGCAGGGCTGCGTCAACCTGATCTCAACCGGCACCGGCCTCAAGGACTCCGAATTCGTCGACGCCTCAACTGACGGCCGCGACGTCTTCTTCTTGACCGAACAGAGCCTGGTGGGGCAAGACCCCGGCCAGTTCGACCTCTACGACGCCCGCGAAGGCGGCGGCTTCGCCCCACCACCGCCGCCGAAAGACCCCTGCGAAACCGAAGCGACCTGCCTGCCCGGCCAGACTCCGGCGCCGCCGCCACCGGGAGTCGGCCCGAGCCAGAGCCCGAGCTCGGGCAACGTCAAACCGAAAGCAAAGAAGAAATGCCCCAAGGGCAAGGTCCGCCGCCACGGCAAATGCGTCAAAAAGCATAAAAAAC
>Ga0307503_10000043_pt1 | contig 95128 bp, 92 predicted proteins | sample 17_S_MG_FD_194514 | JGI IMG/M metagenome (GOLD analysis project Ga0307503, IMG submission 194514) | Soil microbial communities from Populus trichocarpa stands in riparian zone in the Pacific Northwest, United States - 17_S | ecosystem: Environmental > Terrestrial > Soil > Riparian zone > Trees... | reverse complement strand
CGCTCAGCACGTTGCCGCGCAGCAGCAGGCAGACGCTGTGCTGGTCGCCGCGGCCCACCCTGCCCCGCAGCTGGTGGAGCTGGGCGAGGCCGAAGCGGTCGGCATGCTCGACGATCATCAAAGTGGCGTTGGGCACGTCGACGCCGACCTCGATCACCGTCGTCGCCACCAGCACCGCGATCTCGCCGCGCGCGAACGAGTCCATCACCGAGTCCTTGTCCGGCCCCTTCATCCGGCCGTGGACGAGGCCGACCTTGTCGCCGAACCTGAGGCGCAGGATTCGGGCGCGGTCCTCGGCGGCGGCGAGGTCCACGGCCTCGCTCTCCTCGACCAGGGGGCAGACCCAATAAGCCTGCCTGCCGGCGCCGATATGGCGACCGAGCGCGTCCACCACCTCGGGCAGCCGCTCGGCGCTCAGCACCCTCGTCTCGATCGGCCGGCGGCCCGGCGGCATTTCGTCGAGCCGGCTGACGTCCATCTCGCCATAATGGGTAAGCGTCAACGTGCGCGGGATCGGCGTCGCGGTCATCACCAGCAGATGCGGCGGCCGCTCCGCCTTTTGCGCGAGCATCATCCTTTGCGCGACGCCGAAGCGATGCTGCTCGTCGACCACCGCCAAACCGAGTTTCTTATAAGAAACCGCCTGCTGGAAGATGGCGTGGGTGCCGACGAGGATGTGGATCGAGCCGTCGGCCAGGCCCATCAGGCAGGATTCGCGCGCCCTGCCCTTCTCCCGCCCGGTGAGGATGGCGACGTTCACCGGCAGGCCGGCGAGCTGGCGGAGCAGCGTGTCATGATGCTGGCGGGCGAGGATCTCGGTCGGCGCGAGCAAAGCCGCCTGGGCGCCGGCCTCGACCGCGGCCAGCATCGCCATCAAGGCCACCAGGGTCTTGCCCGAGCCGACGTCGCCCTGGAGCAGGCGCAGCATCGGCACCTCCTGCTGGAGGTCGCCTTCGATCTCGGCGCCCGCGCGGCGCTGGGCATTGGTGGGAGCGTAAGGGAGCCTGAGCGCGTCGCGCAGGCGGCCGTCGCCGTGGAGCGGCAGGCCCTTGCGGCGGCGCGACGAGGCGCGGACCAGCATCAGCGCCAATTGGTTGGCGAAGACCTCGTCATAAGCGAGCCGGGCGCGCGCCCGGCTCGCGGCCGGATCGCGATGGGCGGTGTCGAGCGCGTCGGCCCAGTCCGGCCAGCCCATCCGCGCCTTCAGGCTGGGCTCGATCCATTCGCCGAGGTTCGGCCGCCGCGCCAGCGCCTGGCCGGCCAGGTCGCCGAGCCGGTTGTTGGTGAGCCCTTCGGAGAGCGGATAGACCGGCTCGCGCGCGGGGACGGTCGCGGCCTCGGCGGGCAACAGCACATAATCGGGATGGACCATCTGCAGCTCCTGGCCGTAGCGGTCGAGCCTTCCGGAGACGATCCGCGCCTCGCCGATCGGCAGCTGCTTCTTTCCCCAGCCGGGATTGTTGAAATAAGTGAGCGTGACGTAATTGCCCTGGCCGTCCTCGGCGAAGATCCGCAGCGGCCCCCTGCCCCCCTGGCGATAGTCGCGCGCGGTGAGCAGGGCGATGATCACCTGCCCGACATCGGCCTCGTCGAGCGTCTCGACGCGCTTGCGGTCGATCCAGCTCACCGGCAGATGAAAGAGGATGTCGACGACGCGGTCGAGCTTGAGCCGGTGCAGCGGCTTGGCGAGCGCCGGCCCGATGCCTTTCAGCACCTCCACCTCGGCGAACAGCGGATTGAGAATGTCGGGGCGCATGGGAGGCTCTTACCGACCCCTCCCCTTCCCGTCATGCCGGACTTGATCCGGCATCCACCTTTCTTCCTCGCGGTGCCGGAAAAGAAAAGGTGGACCCCGGATCAAGTCCGGGGTGACGGGGGAGTGGACGGCCACTACATGGCTTGCATTCGAAGCCGCCTGGATTCCCAGCGCGGCCATTTTCCGTTGGAGCTTATGGACACAGACGACCGCCTCAAGCGCCTCCGCTTCCGCGCCTGGCATCGCGGCGTGCGCGAGGCGGACATGCTGGTCGGCGGCTATTTCGACCGCTGGCACGAGGCGTGGGACGAGGCCGAGATCGTCTGGTTCGAGGCTTTTCTCGACGAGCAGGACATCGACATCCTCGCCTGGGCGATCGGAACCGCCGCCGTCCCCGCGCGCTGGCAGGGCGACATGATGACCCGCCTCCAGGCCCTCGATTACATCCAGCTTCCGTAAATGAGCGCCGACCTCCAGAAAATCCTGACGGCCGCCGCGCCGGTCACGCTGGCGGGCGTGCCGGGCGGGTTCATGCCGTGGCTGGCGGCGGATCTGGCGCGCGCGGCAAAAGGCCGAGCGGTGTTCATCGCGCCCGACGAAGGGGCGATGCGGGCGCTGGCGGACGCGGCGAACTATTTCGCGCCGGAGCTCGAGGTGCTGGTCTTCCCGGCGTGGGATTGCCTGCCCTATGACCGCAGCTCGCCCTCGCTGCGCGCGACCTCCGAGCGGCTCGCCACGCTCCATGCGCTGCAGCGCGAGGCGGCCGCGCCGCAGCTCCTCGTCACCACGGTCAACGCGGCGACCCAGCGGACGCTGACCCCGTTCCGCATCCGCCAGCTCGTCGCCCGCCTCGCGCCCGGCGAGCGGATCGACATCGACCGGCTCGCCGCCCTGCTCCGGGCCAATGGCTATGGCCGCACCGAGACCGTCCGCGACCCCGGCGAGTTCGCGGTGCGCGGCGGCCTGGTCGACCTGTTCCCGTCGGGCGAAGAGCAGGCGCTCCGGCTGGATTTCTTCGGCGACGAGATCGAAAGCGTGCGGAGATTCGATCCCGGCACCCAGCGCAGCATCGACCGGATCGACGGCTTCACCCTGCTCCCTGCGTCCGAAACCCTGCTCGACGAGGACAGCGTCAAGCGCTTCCGCTCCGCCTATCGCGAATTGTTCGGCGCGGCGGCGACCGGCGATCCGGTCTACCAGGCGGTGTCGGACGGGCGGCGGATCGCCGGCGTCGACCATTGGCTGCCTTTGTTCGAGGAAAGGCTGGCGACGCTTTTCGATCATCTCGCCGACGACGATCGGATCGTCCGCGACAGCGGCGATGCCGGCGCGCTCGAGGCGCGATTCGAGGCAGTCGCGGATTATTACGAGAACCGCCAGCGGGCGCAGAGCAAGGAGCCCGGAAGCTACCGGCCGCTTGCGCCGGAGACGCTCTACCTGGCGCGCCCGGAATGGGACGGACTTGTGGCCGAGCGGCCGCTCCACCAGCTGACCCCGTTCCACCAGCCGGCAAGCGCTTCGGTCATCGACTTCGCGATGGAAGGCCCGCGCGATTTCGCGCCGGAGCGGGCGCAGGGCGCCAACGTCTACGAAGCGGTCGTCGCCCACATCGCCGACCTGCGCCGCACAGGCAAGAAGGTCGTGCTGGCGAGCTATTCGAAGGGCTCGCGCGAGCGCCTGAAGGGCCTGCTCGCCGAGCACGGGCTCGAAAAGGTCGTCGAGGCCGAGACCTGGCAGCAGGCGCTTGGCGCTGCCGCAATTCCTCCCCGGAACGGGGAGGGGGACCAAGCGAAGCTTGGTGGAGGGGCCGGCAGCCTCGCCACCGCCCCGACCCCTCCACCACGAGCCTCCGGCTCGCGGTCCCCCTCCCCGTTCCGGGGAGGATTTGTTGCCCTGGCGGTCATCCAGCTCGATCACGGCTTCACCGGCGGCGACGTCGCCTTGCTCACCGAGCAGGACATGCTCGGCGATCGCCTCGTCCGCCGCCGCAAGCGCCGCAAGACCGCCGACGCCTTCCTTTCCGAGCTCGCCACGCTCACCCCGGGCGACCTCGTCGTCCATGCCGATCACGGCATCGGCCGCTATGAGGGGCTGACCCAGATCCCGGTCCAGCGGGCGCCGCACGATTGCGTCGCCTTGAGCTATGCGGGCGGCGACAAGCTCTACGTGCCGGTCGAGAATATCGACATCCTCTCGCGCTACGGCTCGGACAGCGAGGGCGTCGGGCTCGACCGGCTCGGCGGCGAGGCCTGGCAGCGGCGCAAGTCGCGGATGAAGGAGCGCATCCGCGCGATCGCCGGCGACCTCATCAAGGTCGCCGCCGAGCGCGCGCTGCGCCCCGGCGCCATCGCCGAGCCCGATACCGGCTATGCCGCCTTCGCCGACCGCTTCCCTTACGAGGAGACCGAGGACCAAGATCGCGCCATCGCCGACGTCATCGCCGATTTGGGCGCCGGCAAGCCGATGGACCGTCTAGTCTGCGGCGACGTCGGCTTCGGCAAGACCGAGGTCGCGCTCAGGGCCGCCTTCATCGCCGCCATGTCGGGGCTCCAGGTCGCGATGATCGTCCCGACCACCCTGCTCGCCCGCCAGCATTACGAGAATTTCCGCGACCGCTTCCAGGGCTTCCCGGTCGAGATCGGCCGCCTTTCCCGCCTGGTGCCGGCCAAGGAAGCCAGGGAAGCCAGGGAGGGGGTCAAGGCCGGCAAGGTCGACATCGTCATCGGCACCCACGCATTGCTCGCCAAGAGCGTCGAGTTCAGGAAGCTCGGCCTCGTCATCGTCGACGAGGAGCAGCGCTTCGGAGTCACCCACAAGGAGAAATTGAAGGCCCTGCGCGCCGACGTCCATGTGCTGACCCTGACCGCGACGCCGATCCCGCGCACGCTGCAAATGGCGATGTCGGGCCTGCGCGAGCTTTCCGTGATCCAGACCCCGCCGGTCGACCGCCTCGCGGTGCGCAATTACGTCATGCCTTGGGATCCGGTCGTGGTCCGCGAGGCGCTGCTGCGCGAGCATTATCGCGGCGGCCAGACCTTCTTCGTGGTGCCGCGCATCGCCGATCTGCCCGACATCGAGCAATATCTGCGCGAGGAGGTGCCCGAGGTCCGCGCCATCACCGCCCACGGCCAGATGGCGCCGACCGAGATCGAGGAGCGCATGTCGGCCTTTTACGACCGCAAATATGAGGTTCTGCTCTCGACCACGATCATCGAGAGCGGGCTCGACGTGCCGACCGCCAACACCTTGATCGTCCACCGCGCCGACCGCTTCGGCCTCGCCCAGCTCTACCAGCTGCGCGGCCGGGTCGGGCGGGCGAAGATCCGGGCCTATTCCTATTTCACCACGCCGCCCAACCGGGTGCTGACCGAGACCGCCGACAAGCGCCTGCAGGTGCTGGCCGGGCTCGACAGCCTCGGCGCCGGGTTCCAGCTCGCCACCCACGATCTCGACATCCGCGGCGCCGGCAATCTGCTCGGCGACGAGCAGTCCGGCCACATTCGCGAGGTCGGCTTCGAGCTCTACCAGTCGATGCTCGAGGAAGCGATCCTGGAAGCCAAGGCCGGCGGGCTGGAGCAGAGGCCCGACATTTTCTCGCCGCAGATCACGGTCGACGCGCCGATCCTGCTGCCCGAAACCTATGTCCCCGATCTCGACCTGCGCATGGGCCTTTACCGGCGCATGAACGAATTCGAGACGCGCGAGGAGATCGACCCCTTCGCCGCCGAATTGATCGACCGCTTCGGCCCGCTGCCGCCCGAGACCGCCAACCTGCTCAAGGTCATCGAGATCAAGATGAATGCGCGCACGGCGATGGTGGCCAAGCTCGACGTCGGTCCCAAGGGCGCGCTGGTGAGCTTCTACAATGACAGCTTCCCGGATCTGCCCGGGCTGCTCGCTTATGTGGAGCGGCTCCAAGGCACTGCGAAATTGCGCCCGGATTCGAAGCTGGTCATCACCCGCGCCTGGCCCGATGCCGAGGCGCGGCTGAACGGCGCGCTGCAGCTTTCGAAGGGGCTGGCGAAGATCGTCGCCTAAGCCGTCATTCCAGTGCAAGCTGGAATCTCTTTGCCTTTCCGGCCGCCGTCATGAAGAAATGAGATTCCAGCTTGCGCTGGAATGACGCGAGCGGCGGGGTCGTCCAATGAACAAAAGCCTGATCTTCATCGCGGCGCTGGCCGGTTTAGGCGCATCCCTTGCCTCGGCCCAGACGGGATCGCGCCGGGCGCCAACGCAAGCCGGGTTCGACCGTCCGGTGGCGGCGGGCTCGTGGGGCGGCGTCGTCCGCAGCGGGCCCGGCATGGAGCATGCGCGCTTGGCCTCGCTCCGGGAGGGCGAGCGGGTGGAGCTGCTCTACGATACCGGGATCATGCGCGACGGTTATCCCTGGTTCCTCATCCGCTTCAGGGGCAATCAGCTCGGCTTTCAATGGGGCGGCATCTTGTGCCGGCTCCAGGTGCCAGTCGAGGGACTCTACGAGAGCTGCCGCCGCTAGCTGGCGGCGTTTCGCCGGCGCTTACCAGTCTCCCCAGCCGATCGTGCCGGCCCTGTATTCGGCGATCCGGCGGCGGGTCGCGGCCGAGACGCCCGCCGGCAAAGCGTCGAGCGGGAACCAGCGCGCTTCCTCGATCTCCATCGCATTGGCCCGTCCCAATCGGGCCGCCACCCCGCTTTCGGCGCGCACGACGAAGATCGCGATATGATCGTCCTTGGCCTCCCTGCGGCTGTGATAGACGCCGAGGATGGCCTCGATCCTGAGGCCGTCGAGGGCGATTTCTTCGCTGAGCTCGCGCAGCAGCGCTGCCTCGAAGCTCTCCCCCTTCTTCACGCCGCCGCCGGGCAGATACCATTGATCGGCATAAGTGTGGCGGACCAGGGCGATCCGGTCGTCGCGGTCGAGGACGACGGCGCGAACGCCGAGGGTCCGGGGCCTGCGCAGGCGCCAGTAGAAGCGCGCCGCCTTGCCGATCAGACGATGATGCCACGCCATGCGCCCCCTCCCGCCGCATTCCTACGCGGAAAGTCGCCCGGATGCCCGCATGATCGTGCCGGCCGCGGGGGCTGGGGACGATGCGATTTGCGACACTGAAACCGAAGCTCCCCATGGCAATCGAATTCTTGTACGATCGATTCGGGGCTGCCGGCCCGGCAGCGGGGAGCGGGAGAGGTAGGATGGGTGTGAAGCCGATTGTGGCGGCCTCCGCATTGGCGATAGGCTTTGGCGCTTTGTGGGCGACCCCTGCCCTCACCAGCGGGGCCGCGGCGACCGCCGCCGGCCAGACGCAGCCCAAGGCGGCGCGGAACGATCCCAACCGCAGGGTCTGCCGGAACCTGATCCGCAGCGGCACGCGCTTCACCAGCCGCTATTGCCGCACGCAGGCGGAATGGGACGAGGCCGGGGAATCCTCGCGGCGCTTTCTTCAGGAGGGTCAGAACGAGGGAAATTCCCGCGACGCGGAGATGCATGGACAGGAAATGGGAGTGCCAATGGTCGCTCAGCCTCGCTGACCAGGCGCCGTTGAAGCCAAGCTCCTCTTTGAGCGAACTCATGTATTTTTCCGATTCGGGATTGCCGCCCGGCAGCGGGGAAAGGGAGAGGTGAGATGGGTGTGAAGCCGATCGTGACGGCCTCCGCGCTGACGATTGGCTTTGGCGCCTTGTAGGCGGCCCCTGCCCTCACCAGCCAGCCCGCACCGGCGGCCGCGGCCGAAACGCCGTCCAAGGCCGCCCCGAACGACCGCAGCCGGAAGGTGTGCCGGAACCTGGTCCGCGGCGGCGCGCGCCTCGGCACCCGCTATTGCCACCCGCCAACGAAATGGGACGGGGCCGGGGAAGGCGCGCCGCCTTGTTCAGGAGGGCCAGATCGAGGGATCGTCGCGCGACGGCCAGGGGGCGCCTCGAAATTAACGGATGGCGGCGGGGGACGGCCGAACGGCCGGCCGCACCCCGCCTTTCCTTATCTTGAAGCCACCGCGGTGCTGATCCCGCGGTAGAGCGCGACCGAGGTCAGCGCGCGCAGCGACTGGAGATCGACCGTCAGCCGCTCGCCCTGGTTGGTGCAGGGCTCCACCGCGCTGGCGATCTGCTGGACCGCCTGCATTTCGGCGTCGCTGCCGGGCTCGCTCAGGGCCAGGGCGCGGGCCGCGGCGGGATGGCGCGCGGCCAGGCAGAGGGCGAAATCCTCGGACACGTTGAGCGGCGGCAGCGCGGACAAGGTCCTCGCGAGGCGCACTGGATCGGCGCGTCCGATCTCGGCCTGCACGAAATGCTCGGCCAGGCTGCCGACCAGGCCGGACGTCCGGAACGTCACTTCGACGTCGAATCCGCGAATGCAATTGTCGTTTCCGCTCAGGGCATTGGAAGCGGCATAAGCCTGGGCGTCGCTGAGATAGGGATGAGAAAGCGTCTGGCGCGCCCAGCCCGGCCGCGCGCGCGCGAGGCAGGAGGCCAGCGTGCGCAAATCGTGCCTTTGCTGGGCGGAATCGGGGCTCGGCTGGATCGGCGCCGGCGGCTGGGCAAGGGCCGGGGCGGATAATGCGCCGAGGGCGAGCAACGCAACGACATGAAACCTGGCCATGAATCATCTCCCGCTTCGATCTGATAAGCCATGATGCGCCATCGGAAGCTGAAACGGAAGGGCCGATGCGCAATGCGGCCGCCGGCGCCCGCTCAAGGCGCCGCGCCGCTCCCGATCAATGCCGCCAGCGCCTCGCCCGTCATCGGCGGCGCGCACAGGAAGCCCTGGTAGAGCGTGCAGCCTTCCTGGGCGAGCAGACTCAATTGCTCTTCGGTCTCCACCCCTTCCGCGACCACGTCGAGGCCCAATGACCGCGCCATGTCGATCACGCTCCTGACCACGATCCGGTCGCGCGTCGAGCCGGCAATGTCCTGGCACAGGCGCTTGTCGATCTTGAGATAATCGAGCGGCAGCGCCTTCAGATAAGCGAGGCTCGAATAGCCGGTGCCGAAATCGTCGATGGCGACGCGAAGGCCGCCGCCGCGCAACGCGGCGAGCAAGGCGGCGGCGGCGCCGAGATCCTCGATCAGGCCGCTTTCGGTGACCTCGACGGTGAGCCGGCCGGGATCGAAGCCGCTCTCCTCGACCAAAGCCAGGAAGGAGGCGGCGAAGCCCGGCCGCAGCATGTCGGCGGCGGTGATGTTGACCGACAGGCGAAGACCGCCAAGCGCGTCGGGCCAGGCGGCGGCCTCGCCGATCGCCTTGCGCTGCACATGGTCGGACAGCTGGACGAGATAGTCCGAGCCCTCGGCGACGCTGAACAGGGTGAGCGCGCCCAATTCGCCATATTGGGGGTGATTCCAGCGGGCGAGCGCCTCGGCGCCGACGATCGCGCCGGTGGTGACCGAAACCTGCGGCTGGAAGCGGATCTCGATCTCGTCCTGGTCGAGCGCGCGCCTGAGGTCGATCTCGAGACGGTCGCTGCGCGCGGTGCTGCTCTCGCTCCCCTCCTCCAGCACCCTGACCGGCGCGCTGTCGACATCGCGCGCGTCGGCGAGAGCGGCGCTGGCCCGGCGCAGCAAAGCGGCGGCATCGTCGCCCGCCTGCGCCGCCGCGACGCCGGCCTTGGCGCCCAGGGTGATGACATGGTCGCCCGAGACGAACGGGCGCCCGGTCGCCTCGACCAGCTCGCCGGCGAGGAAGCGGCCTTCCTCGAGCGTCGCCGGCGCGGCGAGCAGCACCGCGAACTCGGCGCCGGCCATGCGCGCCACCAGGCGTCGCCGGCCGTCGCTCTCGGCATGGCGCTCGATCCGCCGCCCCGCCGCCTGCAGCACCGCATCGCCGGTGGCGCGACCAAATGCAGCATTGATCGCGTCATAGCGATTGACCGAGACAAGCAACACCACGAGCTGGGGACAGTTACTAGTAACTGTCCCCGACTGGAGCTGCTCGGCAAGCCAGGCGCGGGCGGCGCGGCCGTCGCGCAGGCCGGTGAGCGGATCGCGGCCGACGGGCAGCCGCCCGAGGCCGGAGATCGTCTCGGAGCGGCCGACGATCCCGCCGCGACCCTCCACCCGCATATGATGCGCGATCCGGCCGCCGCCGGCTTCTCCGCGATGGGCGAAGGCGGTCGCCTCGCCGGTCGCCATCAGCCGGTCGATTGCGCTGCGCGCCGCGCGGCGGCCGTCGGGGTCGAGCTTGCGGAACAATTCCATCAGGCTGATCCGCCGCCCGTCATCCTCGCCAAGCCCCGCCTGGCGCGCCAAAGCCGGGCTCAGCTCGATGGTGCGCGAGCCCGGCTGCCAGCGCCAGCTGTCCGCATCGCCCTCATCGCCGAGTCGGCGCGAGCCGCCGCCGGCGCGCTCGGCATGGCGCTGGGCGAAAAGCAGGGCATGCAGCAATTGCGGCTCGGTGAACGGGCTGACCAGGAAATGGGTCGCGCCATATTGATGGAAGGCGTCGAGCGAAGCGGCGTCCGTGCGCGACACCAAGACGAGCAGGGCGGCGGCATTGGCCTCGACTGCGTCGGCGATGGCGCGCACCGCTCCCTGCCCCTCGCCGAGCGCGCCGCGCGCGTCGACCACCGCCACCGACGCCCCCGAGGCGACGAAGCGCGCCTCGGCATTGGCCGCCCGCCGCGCCGCGATCGGCTGCCACCCCGCGCCCTCGGCGAGACGGGTGAGCTCGTCGCGATGGCGAAAGGAGAGGATGAAGAGAGGGGCCCCCATTGCGAAGCTCTAGACCGGCGCTCCGGCCCCGCCAATCACCTTCGATACGGGCTTCCCGGCTTGGCACATTGACGGCACCACATCCTGCCCCCTAGCTCATCGCATGACGGAGAGGATGGATTCAGACCAGGCTCTCGGTGCAGCGCTCGCCGAGGTGCTGACGCTCTTGGCCGGCGCGCTTGGGACGGCCCCGTTCGAGCGAATCGACGATTGCCATTTGCGGCTGCGCGACGGCGATCTGGCGATCGACTTCTACTGGGCCGCGCGCATCCATGAGATAGGTCCATCCATTACGCTGACGACCTCTTCGGGGTGCGAGCGTCTGCCCCTCGATGCGGTCCAGGAGTGGCTGGGAGAGGCCCCGCACGCCTATATGTTCAGTGACGCAACCATGCGGCAGGCGTGCGGCGCGGTGGCGGATTTCGCCGAGCGGGTCATCACCGGCTTTCGGCGCGATCCGGCGGCGGCCGTAGACCGCATATATGCGATCGGGCGCGCCCGCGCCGACCGCTATGAGATCGAAGAAACCAGGCGGGCCGCGAACGAGGCCTGGACCCGCCGCGATCTCCCGCATGCCGCGCGGCTTTACGAAAAGATAGCCGATCGCCTGAGCGCGGTGGAACGCAAGCGGCTGAGCCTGGCGAAAAGAAATCCGGCTTAGGCCGATCGCCGCCCTTCCAGGCCTGGCACATTGACGAAGGGATGCCCGCACCCCTAGCTACGGCCATGGCGGAATGCGGAAACATGCCGATGGCGCTGGTCGCCTCCAACGCGGAATCCGCTCAGGCGGCCGAGGGGATGCTGCGCGAGCGCTACGATTTCGTGCCGATCGAGGAGGCGGAGCTGATGGTGGCGCTCGGCGGCGACGGCTTCCTGCTTCACACGCTGAGGGAGAGGCTCCAGCTCGGCAAGGTCTGCCCGGTGTTCGGGATGAATCGCGGCACGGTCGGCTTCCTGATGAACGAATGGCGGATCGACGGGCTGATCGAGCGGCTCGGCCGCGCCAAGAGCTTTGCGGTGTCGCCGCTGGAGATGAAGGCGGTCACCGTCGCCGGCGAAACCGTCGTCCATCACGCGATGAACGAAGTCTCCCTGCTCAGGGAGACGCGCGAAACGGCCTGGGTCGAGGTTTCGGTCGCCGGCCGGGTGGTGATGCCCTCGCTCGTCTGCGACGGCGTGCTGGTGGCGACGCCGGCGGGCTCGACGGCCTACAATCTTTCCGCCAACGGCCCGATCCTGCCTTTGGGCTCGAAGCTGGTGGCGCTGACTCCGATCAGCCCGTTCCGGCCACGGCGCTGGCGCGGCGCGCTGATCCCCGACGATCTCAAAATCTCGTTCCGGGTGCTCGATCCGGTCAAACGGCCGGTCAGCGCGGTCGCCGACCAGATCGAGGTCCGCGACGTCGCCACGGTCGATGTCTGGCTCGACCGGCTCGACATCCTGACCCTCCTCTTCGACCCCGAGCACGCGCTCGACGAGCGCATCACCATGGAGCAGTTCGCGGTTTGACGCCGCGGCAGGCCGGGTCCCCTTTCGGTTCGGGCTGAGCCTGTCGAAGCCCTTCCCTTCTTGATGACGCCGGAAAGGAAGGAAGGAAGGAAGGCCCTTCGACAAGCTCAGGGCGAACGGAGTGTGTGAAACCTTGCCAGCCGCGAAAAACGCCTGCTATAGGCGCGCCTCGCCGAAAGGCTGCTCCCCGGTAGCTCAGCGGTAGAGCAACCGGCTGTTAACCGGTTGGCCGATGGTTCGAATCCGTCCCGGGGAGCCACTTCTCCAGATATCGATGTCCTGGCCAAGGCCGGCCGAAGCCGCTTGCCCAGGCGACTGATTTCGCCCACCCTGTGGTGGACCGGCCGCACAGGCTGCCGGCGAGAGGGGATGGTCGTTCGAATGGCGGCTTTTCGAATCGCTCTGCTCGGCGCGGTTGCGGCAGTCGCGGCAATCGCCCTTCCGGCCCATGCCCAGGAAGGCGTCTTCAGCGTGCTCGAGCTCGACGGGGCGCCCGTGTCGCTGCCGTCCAGGGAAAGGGAGAAGCTCGCCACGCTCTCCACCGCCGTACGTGGCGAGCGCCGGGGCCAGCAGGATGTCGCGCTGGCGGCGGCCCACCATGCGGTGACCAGCGTCGCGGGCCGGCAGATCCTTGCCCGCTTCGAGCTCGAGCTCGGCCGCCAGCGAGGCGACAATGCGATGCGCGCGCGGGCGCTCGACGAATTGATCGTCAACCCGCTGACGCCGCGCCTGAGGCTTCCCGGCCAGCTCGCCGTGCGCGGCGACATCGCCTATGAGCTGCGCGATTTCGAAACCGCCGGGAGGGTCTGGACGCGGCTGCTTGAGATCAATCCGAACGACGCCGACATCCTCTCCAACCTGGCCCAGGTCCGCCAGGCGCAGAACGATCCGACCGCGGCCGCCGCCCTGCTGGAGCGCGCCATCGCCGCGCGCGCGGCCACCACCCAGCCCGTATCGGAGGTCTGGTACCGGCAGCGGATGAGCGTCGCTTATCAGGGACGCCTGGTGCGGCCGGCGATCGCCGCGGCGCAATCCCTGGTCAGCACCTATCCCACGCCAAGAAACTGGCGCGACGCGCTCGTCGTCTATCGGCAGCTGGTCGCGCCGCAGGACAGCCTCGAGATCGACCTGCTCCGCCTGATGCGCGCCGTCGGCGCCTTCGCGCGGGCGAGCGAATATCAGCGCATGGCGCAGCTGCTCACCCGCGCCGGCGCGGCCGCCGAAGCCAAGGCCGTGCTCGACGACGGTCTGGCGCGCGGCCATCTCAACGCCGGCGAATCGCCGACGCGCGAGATCATCGCGGAGGTCGACCGCGCCATCCCGCGCGAACGCAGCCGGCTTCAAGCGACGCCTCAGCCGGGCCCGGTGAACGACCTGAGCATGGCGGACTCGCTGGCCGGGAGCGGCCGCTTTGTCGAGGCCATCGCGCTCTATCGCACGGCGCTTCAGAGGCCCGGGATCAACGCCGCCGAGGTCAATCTTCGCCTCGGCATGACGCTCGTCCTCGCCGGCCAGCGCGCGCAGGCCGAAGCGGCGTTCCGCCTCGCGGCAACCGACGCCGCCGCCATCGCGCAGCCGGGCCGCTACGCCGACCTCGCCCAATTCTGGCTGGCCTGGCTGGCGCAGCCGCCGGCGGCGACGTCGCTCGCGCCCCGCAATTCCTGAGGCCCGCAAACTCCTGAAGCGTTCGGCGCTCAGCGCCGCCGGCCGCCCAGCCCGACGCGCCGGCATTCGGGCGTGCCCGCGCCAGCGCCCCTGCAGAATTCGTACAGCACGCCGGCATTCTCTTCGTTGAGCCGCGGTCCCGTGCGCTTCGGCGGACGCACCGGCGGCTGGCGCCGCGGCGGCGTGGCCTGGGGCGCCTGCGCGGGCGGCACCGCGCCGGGCGCCGTCGCTGGCGTGTCCGGGGCGAGCGAGGGTACCGCGACCGGCTCGCGCACTCGAATCCGCGAGCGCTCCATATAGCCGATCAGGCCGCCGGCGATCCTGACCCGCCACCAATCGCCGTCCTGGGCGTAAGTGTTGAAGGGCTCGCCCGCATTGACCCGGGCGACGATCGGCGCATCCGCCGACGGGCCGGCGCGGACGTTTGAGAAGCCGTCCTCGTCGCTGATCACCGCCTCCTGCGAGAATTCGGCGGGGACGGCCGCGACCGGCGGCGCTTCGGGTCCGCCCGGCTCGGCCGGCCGCGCCTCGTTGGCCGCCGCGACCCCGTTGCCCGCGGGCTCCGTGGAGCGGCCGCGCGTCAAAGCGAGCACCGCGACCGCCGCGATCACCAATAAAGAGACTCCGATCAAGATAAGAACCAGCTTGTTCGAGCCCCGTCGCGCAGGCTTTGGCGCTGGCACCGGCGCCGGGGCCGGGGCTGGCGTCGGGGCCGGCGCGGGCGGCGGCGGAGGCGCGGCGGGCGCTGGCTTTTCCAGAGCGACGGGCGTCGCGGCCGCCACCACGGTCGCCTCGGCGCCCGGGGCGCCGCACAAAGCGACAAGGCTCTCCTTCACCTTCGACCAGCCGGGATGGTCGTCGCTGCCGTCCCAGTCGGCGAGCGAGACGTAATGGAGCTGGTTGAACGGCATCGGCGGGTCGCGATTGTCGATCGAGGTCTGGATGAGCTTCTTCTGGCTCCGGGCCATGTCGGCCTCGGCGCGCACCCATTCCGATTGGGTGGCATTGGCCGACCAGACCACGATCGCAGCCTTGGCGCCGCCGACCTTGGCGGCGATGACGTCGCCGTAGGAGAGATGCGGCGGCAGCTGGTCGTCCCACCAGACGCTGTAGCCCAGCCGCTTCACCGCTTCGGCCAGGCGGCGCACCACCTCCTGGTTCTCACGCGAATAGGAAATGAAGACGTCGCTCACTCGTGCTTCCCCCTTTGCCGGAGGTCTAGCACGAAGGCGGCGGCGGGGAAACGGCGGGCACCCGCATTGCCCGGACTGGTCTGAAATCCCGTCATTCCAGCGCAAGCTGGGATCCCACCTATTTCAGCGCTGGAAGGAAAAGAGATTCCAGCTTTCGCTGGAATGACGATTCACCCCTGCTCGATCCGCCCTAGGCCACCGCCCCGTGGCAATGCTTGTACTTGCGCCCGGAGCCGCACGGGCAGGGCGCGTTGCGGCTGGCCGGGGCTGCGACAGTGCCGCCCGGGGCCGGCAGATCGGCCATCGGGATCGACAGCGGCGGCAGCTTCGAGAGGATCGCGCCTGTGCCCGCGTCGATGTCGTAGGTGTCGTCGTCGCCGGTGAACGGATCGATATGGGTGGTGAGGTAGGGCGGCAATTCCGGCAGGTCCATCGGCTGCATCTGGAAATGCGCCTTGGCGAGCCAGCCGGTGACGTCCTCGCGGATGATGGCCAGCATCCGCTCGAACATGGCAAAGGCCTCGTGCTTATATTCGTCGATCGGCTTCTTCTGGGCATAGGCGCGCAGGTGGACGACCTGCCGGAGCGCGTCGAGCATCGAGAGATGCTCCTTCCAATGCTGGTCGAGGCTCTGCAGCAGGACCTGCTTTTCGACCTGGACCCACTCCTCGAGCGGAATCTCCCTGATCTTCTCCTCGATCTGGGCGTCGGTCAGCGCCTGCAGGCGCTCGACGAACATTTCGGGCTCGACCTCCTCTTCCTTGACCCACTCCGCAAAGGGGGGATTGAGGCCGAACACGCCCTCGACTCGCTCGGCGAGCAACTCGACGTCCCATTGCTCGGGATAGGAATTGACCGGGATCGCCTCGCCGATGAGCGTGTTGACCGTCTCGGCGCGCATGTCGGCGACGACGTCGCCGACCGTGGCGGCGTCCATGATGTCGGCGCGCTGCTCGTAAATGACCTTGCGCTGGTCGTTCATCACGTCGTCATATTCGACGACCTGCTTGCGGATATCGTAATTGCGCGCCTCGACCTTCTTCTGCGCGGTTTCGATCGCCTTGGAGATCCAGGGCGAGATGATCGCCTCGCCGTCGGCGAGATTCTTGTTGAGGAGGCGCGCGAACATGGTCTGCGGCCCGAAGATGCGCAAAAGGTCGTCGTCGAGCGACAGGTAGAAGCGGGAAAGGCCGGGATCGCCCTGGCGGCCGGCGCGGCCGCGCAGCTGATTGTCGATGCGCCGGCTCTCGTGGCGCTCGGTGCCGAGCACGAACAGGCCGCCGGCAGCGATCACGCGCTCCTTCTCGTCGGCGACCTCGCGCCTGATCTTCTCCTCGGCCTCGTCGCGCTTGGGGCCGGGCTCCATGTCCTTGAGCTCGTCGGCGATGCGAAATTCCCAATTGCCGCCCAATTGGATGTCGGTGCCGCGGCCGGCCATGTTGGTGGCGATGGTGACGGCCCTGAGGCGCCCGGCCTGGGCGACGATATGCGCCTCGGTCTCGTGGTAGCGCGCGTTAAGAACCTCGTGCTTAATCTTGGCTTTCTTGAGAAATTCGGAGAGCAGTTCCGATTTCTCGATCGAGACGGTGCCGACCAGGATCGGCTGGCCAGCCTCCTGCTTGGCCTTGATCGCCTGGACGATGGCGGCGAATTTGTCGTCCTGATTCTTGTAGAATTCGTCCTCGTCGTCGGAGCGCCGGACCGGCAGGTTGGTCGGGATCGAGACCACGTTCATCTTGTAGATGTCGTAAAATTCCGCGGCTTCGGTGGCGGCGGTGCCGGTCATCCCCGAAAGCTTGGGATACATGCGGAAATAATTCTGGAAGGTGATCGAGGCCAAAGTCTGGTTCTCGGGCTCGATCTCGACGCCTTCCTTGGCCTCGACCGCCTGGTGCAGGCCCTCGGACCAGCGCCGGCCGTCCATCATGCGCCCGGTGAACGGGTCGATGATGATCACCTTGTCGTCCTTGACGATATAATCGATGTCGCGGCGATAGGCGACGTTGGCGCGCAGCGCCTGGTTGAGGTGGTGCACCACCTGGGTGTTGGCATAATCGTAGAGGTTGGAGCCTTCGAGCAGCCCCTGCTTCTCGAGCAGCCGCTCGACCGTCTCGGTACCGTCCTCGGTCAAAAGGACGCGCTTGTCCTTCTCGTCATATTCGTAATCGTCGGACGGCATCTCCTTCACGACCTGGTCGAGCTTGATGTAGAGCTCGGACTTGTCCTCGGTCGGGCCGGAGATGATGAGCGGCGTGCGCGCCTCGTCGACCAGGATCGAATCGACCTCGTCGACGATGCCGAAATTGAACGGGCGCTGGACCATCTCGCGGCGCTCATATTTCATATTGTCGCGAAGATAGTCGAAGCCGAACTCGTTGTTGGTGCCGTAAGTGATGTCGGTATGATAGGCGTCGCGGCGGGCATGATCGGGCAGATTGGGGACGATCACGCCGACGCTGAGGCCGAGGAAGCGGTAGATCTGCCCCATCCAGTCGGCGTCGCGGCGGGCGAGATAATCGTTGACGGTGACGACGTGGACGCCCTTCCCTTCGAGCGCGTTCAGATAGACGGCGAGCGTCGCGACCAGGGTCTTGCCCTCGCCGGTGCGCATCTCGGCGATCTCGCCGCGGTGGAGGACGATGCCGCCGATCAGCTGGACGTCGTAGTGGCGCTGACCGAGCGTGCGCTTGGCGGCCTCGCGGACCGTGGCGAAGGCCTCGGGAAGGACGTCGTCGAGCGTCTCGCCCGCCTCGAGCCGCTCCTTGAGCAGGCGGGTCTGGTCCTTGAGCGCCTCGTCGGTCACCACTTCGAGGCTGGGCTCGAACGCGTTGATCTTGTCGACGGTCTTCCGGAGCGAACGCACGTAGCGGTCGTTGGACGATCCGAAAATGGCTTTGGCAAATCCACCGAACATATTGGAATCCTGGCTTGATGAGAGTCGCCCGGCCGCGGCCGGGGCTGAAGGTGACGAAAAAGGGCGCCGAGGCGCCGGCGTCACTCGATCGGGCGGTCCGCATAAAGCGGCACGGCGGCGGGCGGCGCCGAAACGGGCCGGGCCTCGGCGATCGCGCGCGCAGGCGCCGGCGCGGGCGCCACGGCGATCCGCGCCGCGGGCACCGCGACTTGCTGCGCGGGCTCGGCCACGGCGACGCTCTGCGCGGTCGCCGCATGATGCAGGCGCGCCTCGTGCGGCCGCGCGCCCGTGAAGGCGCCGGTCACCGCGCTCAAGAGAGCGGAGAGGACGAGCAGGAATTCCATCGCGGGTGCGACATAGTGTCGCGCCGCGCCAAGGTCCATGCTTTTGGCGGCGCGGCCGGTTGAATTCTTCGGCGCTCCCGCCTAGCCGGCGGCGATGGACGAATATCGGCAGGGCGGCTGCGCGTGCGGCGCCGTCCGCTACGAGCTCAGGAGCGAGCCGTTCGACGCCGGCTGGTGCCATTGCCGGATCTGCCAGCGTGTGTCGGGCGCGCCGGCGATGATGTTCGCGACGGTGCCCGTGGACGACATGGTTTTCATCGCGGACGGGGACGCGATCGGAACGGTCGCGCTCACCGCATTCGGCCGCCGGCGCTTCTGCGCGGCTTGCGGGACGCCGCTCACCATCGAAGTCGACTATCAGCCCGAGACGATCGATTTCCCGGTCGCGACGCTCGACGATCCCGACGCCGTCGCGCCGGGCTTCCACATCTTCCGGGCGAGCAAGGTGGCCTGGTTCGAAACCGCGGACGACCTGCCGCGGCACGAGCGGTTCAGGCCGGACACGCGCGGCCTGGAAGGGACCGAGCCGCCGGACACTCCGTCGTCACCCCGGACTTGATCCGGGGTCCACCTTCTTCAGCGATATGCGGGAAAGAGCGATGTGCGGGGAAGAAGGTGGATGCCGGATCAAGTCCGGCATGACGACCTTTGGTGATCCAATCGGTCTCAGGTCACGGTCAGATGCGGAGCGAGCTCCGCCTCGATCTTGCGCAGCGGCATATAGCCGTCGAGCCGCGCCACCTCCTCGCCCGCGCGGAACAGGATGCCCATCGGATAGGTCTCGACGCGGTAAAGGTCGGCGGTGGCGGGGCTGTCGTCGACGTCGAGCTTGGCGACGATCAGCCGGTCGCTATGGCTGGCGGCGAGCGCGCGCAGAGCCGGCGCCATCAGCCCGCACGGCCCGCACCAGGTCGCGCCGAAAACCACGAGGACGAGCCGGCCCGAGCGCAGCACATTGTGCTCGAAGGTCGTATCGGTGACGATCCGCACGATTCCCGCGCCCATGAACGTGCCCCCATGGGGACAATTGCCCCCGAATGGGGACAGTTACTTTTTTCGCGTCCCTCGGGTGACGTCGCGCAGGCCGAGGGCGAAAAAGTAACTGTCCCCTTTTCCCTATAGAGCGCCCTTTCCCCTTCAGAGCGCCCCTTCGAGCCAGGCCTGGATGCGGCTCTTGGGCTCGGCGCCGACCTTGGTCGCGGACGGCGCGCCGTCCTTGAACAGGATCATGGTCGGGATGCCGCGCACGCCGTAGCGGCCGGGCGCCTCGGGATTGTCGTCGATATTGCATTTGACGATGGTCACCCGGTCGCCGAGCTCCTCGCTCAGCTCCTCGAGCGAGGGCGCGATCATCTTGCACGGGCCGCACCATTCCGCCCAGAAATCGACGAGCACCGGCTTAGGGGCGCCGAGGACGTCGGCCGCGAAGGACGAATCGGTGACGGAAGTGGTGGCCATGGACTTGTCTCCTGAACTGCGTTGGAGCCGATGTAGGATGCGCCGCCGCCGCGCTCAACCACCCGCCGGCATGTGCGCGTCGAGCAAGGCGTCGGGCAGAGCGATGAGGATCGGCGCGGCGGTGTAGAGCAAGGCGGCCGCGACCGGCCGGTCCGGGAAGATCACGCGCAAGGCGGCGCGATAGGCGGCCATCTGCCGCAAATGGGCCGCCGGGATCGCGCCTGCGTCCGCGGGCGGGTCGCGGCCGGTCTTGAAGTCGGCGATCAGGATGCGGTCGTCGGCGACCAGCAGCCGGTCGACCGTCCCCGACACGACGGCGCCCCCCGCCACCACCGCCGCGATCGGCGCCTCGGCCAGCGCGTCGGCGGCGAACAGCTCGGCGAAGCGGGGATCGGCGATGACCGCGCAGGCGGCCTCGGCGAGCGCCCGGCGCGTGGCTTCGTCGGCGACGCCCGCCGATTGCTCGAGCCACTGCAGCGCCAGCGCGCGCCGCTCGCCCGCCGCCACGCCCGGCAGCCGTTCGAACAAGGAGTGGAGCAGCCGGCCGCGCTCGGCCGCCGCGCGCCGGGCCGGGCCGGGCGGCGGATCGGCAACGTCGTCCTCGCCGAGCGAGGAGGGCGCGAGCGGGCGCGGCGGCCTTTCCTCGGCCGGCGCCGGCTGCCGCAGCCAGGCGGGCAGCAGCGGGTTGCGTCCGGGCGGCTGGCGCGCGGCCCGGGCGGCGATTTCGGGCGTACCGTGCCGGATCTCGCGGTCCCACAGCGGCGAGGCGGCCCATTCCGCGCCGAGCCCGGCCAGCGCAATCTGGACCGCGCGGTACCAGCTCGCCGCCGCCGGCACGCCGCGGTCGCGCGACCCCAAGGCGCCGCCGACATAAAGCCGCTCCTCGGCGCGGGTCAAAGCGACGTAAAGCAGCCGCCAATGCTCCTCGCGGTCGCTCGCGTCGCGGCGCTCGATTTCGCTCTTCAGCGGCTCGGCGAGCTCGTCCCTCTTCGGCCGGAAGACCGGGATCGAAGGGCCGTCCTCCCCGAGCGGCAGCGCGGCCATGCGCACGCCGGGGGCGCCGGCGCGGTCGGGGTCGGCGCAGGCGTCGGCGAGGACCACCAGCGGCGATTGCAGGCCCTTGGCGCCGTGCACCGTCATCACCCGAACCGCGTCCGAGGGCGCCGAAGGATCGCGGACGATCTCGACCTCGCCGCGGGCGAACCAGTCGAGAAAGGCCTGAAGCGAGGCCGACGCCCCGGTTTCGAAATCGAGCGCCGAGGACAGCAATTCCTCGATCGGGTCGCGCGCCTCGGCGCCGAGCCGCTCGAGCAGCCGCCGCCGGCCGTCGAGCGGACCCGACAATATCGTCTCGAAGAAGAGGTGCGGCGGCGCATAATCGGCCATGGCGAGGATCGCATAGAGGCTCGCGAGGCGCTCGGCCGGCAGGGTGCCGCGCAAATGCGGCCAGAGCGGCCCGCTCCGCCCGAACGCCGCGGCGAACAAGTCCTCCTGGGTCCAGCCGAGCAAGGGCGAAACGAGCAGGCCGGCGAGGTTGAGGTCGTCGAGCGGCTGGGCCGCGAAGCGTGCGGCGGCGAGCAGATCCTGCACGGCCAGCGGCTCGGTGAGCGACAGCCGGTCGACGCCGGCCACCGGCACGCCTTCGGCGTGAAGCCGCGCCACCAGCAACGCCGCCAGCTCGCCGCGCCGCCGGACCAGGATCAATATGTCCTCGGGCCGCAGCGGCCGGCTCCGGCTCTCGAGGTGGAACGGTCTGTCGAGCCATGAGCGCACCTGGCGCGCCAGCCGGGCGGCGTAGCGGCGGATGGCGTCGCCGATCCAGCCCTCCTCGCCTTCGTCCTCGTCGGCGCCGCTTTCGTCGGTGAAGGGCAGCCACAGGGTCACCGCCCCTCCCCTCGCCGCGTGGTGGCTCTCGTGCGGGTTGGGCCGGCGCGGCAGCCCGAAGGCCTCGTGGCCGAGATCGGCGACGACGCGGTCGACTGCCGCCAGGATCGGCGGCGAGGAGCGGAAGCTCTTGTCCATCGACAGATCGAGGAAGTCCTGCTCGCTCGCCGCCGCCTCGCGCGCGAACCAGGCGCGGGCGACGTCGAAGCTGGCCGGATCGGTGCCCTGGAAGCCGAAGATCGCCTGCTTGTAATCGCCCACCGTGAAGATCGTCCGGTGCCGTCGCGCCGCGCCTTCGCCGGCGAAATATTCCCCGGCCAGAGCGCGAACGATGTTCCACTGGCTAATATTGGTGTCCTGCGCCTCGTCGACCAGGATATGGTCGGTGCGCTGGTCGAGCTTGTAGCGCACCCATTCGCCCATGCCGGGCGTCAGCAGCAATTTCTCCGCCTCGCGAATCAGATCGTCGAAATCGACCAGCCCCGATGCCCTTTTGGCGGCGCCGTAAGCCAGCGCATAGCTCTGCCCGGCGCGAAGCCCGGCGGCGAGCGGCGTCAGCATAAAGGCGAGGCGGCGCAGGGTGAGCAGCCGCCGGCAGCAGTCGGCGAGCCGGGCTGCGTGCGCCTCGTAATCCGGATCGGCCTTGAGCAGGCCGGCCGCGGCCTTGCGCGGATCGCCCGCCTTGGTGAGCACGAGCGCGGCGAGCCCGTCCAGCGTGGCGGCGCGTTCGGGCCCGGCGCGCGCGAGCCAGGCGGCGATGGCCTCGCAGCCGGCAAGGCCGGTCGCCGCGCCCCAGGCCCGGTTGGCGGCGGCGAGCGCGTGCAGGGCCGCGACGTCGAAGACCTCGTCGCCGCATTCGCGCGCGATGAGATCGTCGACATCGCCGAGCGGCAGGCCGAAGACGTGCCTGAGCCGCGCCTCGACGCCCTCGCGCGGGCCGAGCGCGGCCATCGCTTCGGGCGCGCGGGCGCAGGCCCGCAGGAAGGCCTCGGCCCCGCCCTCGCCGAGCCTGAGGCTCAGCGCCTGCAGGTCGCGGATCAAGGCGAGATCGCCCGCGCGCTCGGCGGCGACGAGCAGCTCGGCGAGCGTCGCGCGCGCCAGCACCTGCTCCTCGCGGCCCTCGAGCGGGCGGAAGCCCGGCGCCAGCCCCGCCTCCGAGGGGAAACCGGCGAGCAGGCCTTGCGCGAAGGCGTGGATGGTCTGGACGCGCAGGCCGCCGCCGGTCGATTCGAGCAAGCGGGCGAAGAGGGTGCGGGCTTCGGCCCGGGCCTCCGGCCCCGGATCCTCGCCGAGCGCGGCCAGCTCGGCGCCGAGGTCGGCATCCTTGAGCCGCACCCAATGCGCGAGCCGGGCATGGATCCGCCCCGCCATCTCGGCCGCGCCCGCCTTGGTGAAGGTCAGGCACAAGATCGAGGCCGGATCGACCCCCGCCAGCAGCAGCCGAAGCACCCTGGCGGTCAGCACATGGGTCTTCCCCGTCCCCGCCGACGCCGACAAGGCGGCATGGCCGCGCGGCTGCGAGGCGCTGCGCTGCGCGCCTTCGAGGCGATCGAGCGGGCGGAGGCGGTTGGGCATGGGCCTCTGTCGCTGATGGCCGGGGGTGACGCAAGCGGGACGGGAGCGGCGCCCCCTGCCGCGATGCCGCGCGACCTTCCGCTTCAGTCTGCCGCGCGGCGAGAAACGGAGCGCCAACGCTGCATAGGGGATGCGGAAACGGAGCTCCGCCGAGACTAGCCGGATTGCCGGGGTAGCGTGACCTCGATCCCGAACGGACTTCGAATTGCTAGCCCGGCGTGGAAACCGGCCAGCTGTTGAGGACGGCGGTCAGCTTTACGACGAGGTCCGAAAAGTCCTGGCTGGTATGCACGATCGCGGCGAGTGCCCCCACCGAGGCTCGGAGCTTCTCGATCTGCTCGTCCGAGGGAAATTCTATGTCGGCGCCTCCGACCAGGAAGGTCATCATCCCCCTGACCTGCTGGATTTCCGAGAAGGTGCTGCTGATGATCCCCTCATAGTCAGGCTTGAGATCGCTCGGAATCGCATCGAGCCGCTTCTTCGCATCCTCCAGGACAAGAAGCTTGTCCATTAGCTTATTCCAGAGAACCTTGCTTTCATGGGACATGGTCATCGCGTTCCTCCATTCAATTTGGGGTTGCGGCGGCGGACGCCCCGGCACTGGCGGTGGTCGTGCTGGTAGCACCCGAAAGCGATTCTTCGTACTTGGCACGCAAGGCCGTCGCGAACCGGAATGTGTCGCGCGCGTAATCCACAAGGCCGCGCGGCCGCTGCAGCGCCGTCAATTGCCGGATCACGGCTTCCACGGGTGCCGCGTCAAACCGCAGGGGCTCGGCCGGAGCGGGTTGACCGGAAGCCCCATCGGTGACCGCCAGGATCGTCGCGGCATCCCGCTGGGTGAGCAATTCGAACCTGCCGACCACGTCCCGCTCGCCAGCAAGGCGCCACGCCATGGTCCTCGACTGAATCTCGCTCAACCTGAATTGCCGTTCGCCCTCATAGGCCCTCAGCCGTGCGGCATTGGCTGCATTGAGCTGGTTCTGCGCTGTGGAGAACCGGACAAGCTGCGTCCGATATTGACCCAGGATCGCAGCGCTCTGGCTTGATACCGAGCGCAGCTGGTGCTCACCCGCGCATGCGGGAAGCAATAGCAAGGCTGCGGCCAGAATGGCGGACTTCTTCATGCGACTACCTCCCCAAGATGGCGCCGGTGACCGGCAGGCTTGCGAGAAACGGGCCAAGCACGTCGGGTTTGACCCCACCGGCGCCGTAGGCGGCCATCTGGTCGAACGCGGGCTGGAGAAGGGCGCGATAATCCGCTTCCGCAGCCTGCGCCCGCCTGATCGCAAAGGCCCGGTCGACCTGCAGCTCTCGCGACCGCAATACCTCATAAGGGATCAGCCCCTTGTCGAACGAGCTGGCGAAATGGCTGAGCGCTTCCGCATTGACGATGCCCGTGCCGCAGCTGTGCTGAGTTGAGCAGAGAGCCTCCACGCGGGCCAGATAATAGGTCTGGGTGCGTAGCGCCGCCGCCTCCGCTTCGAGAATGCTCGCCAGGCGCTGGTTTCGTTGGATGTTGAGCTCGACCAGGTTGAGTTGGTGCCGCACCCTTGCAATGGCGATGAGGATTGCGGAAGGTTCGTCGAGCGGCGTCCGGGATTGATCGCGCGCAAGATCCTCCGCTGCCCCGAGCGCCTCCAGCACGCCCGTGATCCACGCCGTCGCTGGCATCTGGAATGCGGCATCGCGCGCGGCGCTGATCTGGTCGAGCGTTTCCACCAGTTTCTCGCCAAGCAGCGTATCGAGGGCCGTCAGCACCTCTCGTATGTCTTCCGAGACAGCGAAGTCACGCAGATCCCTTGCCGCTTCCAGAACCTCGTCTGAAACTGTGGTCGAGGGCGCGCGGGCGGCAGCCAGCGCTCGATTCAACGCGGCCAACGCCTTTCTTCGATCCTCCCGTTGCGCAGGGTTCGCATCCGTTTCACGCATCCTCCGGAGGCGTTCGCAGACTTCGAACAGCCGCCCCTCGCTCAGCCCCATCGCACAGGTCGGCGCCTGTTGCTGCCCAGTCGCAATGGCGACGCATGATCTGCGGATCATGGCATAGGTTTCCTGGGCGGCTGGCGGATCCAGGGCGGGCGGCGTCGGGTTCAGGAAATCCGCGCAGCGCATTTCGCGACGGGTTCCGTTCTCGTTCCGGTAATTGTCGAAAAGCGCCCGGGTTTGGCCGTCGTGGAATTCGAGAGAAGCTGCGCGCGTCAGACCTTGGGAGCGCTCGGCATCCAGCGCCGCCGCACGATCGTTGCCCAATCGGTCCACACCGGCCGTTTGGTGGATCTGCGTCCTGGCGGCCTCTGTCAGGCGCTGAGCTGGGGTCTTGGCGCTCCCGTCCGGGTTGCGCGCATCGTTGGCTGGCGCCCGAAGGATGTTGAGCAACGAGTAGTTTCGGGACGCCACCTGGTACTCCGCAACGGCCCGGTCCTCGCGGGCGGCGAAGTCGTCGAGATGCCTTTGCTGCTGCTCGAGATAGGCCGGGGCCGAAAGCTGTCCAAACGAGGTCTTGAGCGCCGCAGTTGACGTCTCCAGGTCGGGTCGATGAAGATATACGCCGCAGCCAGCGACCATAGGAATCGCCGCCGCCAGCAAGGCGATTCTGTACCGCGCGATCATTGGACCCTCCCGTCGCATCGACCCGCAATTGCGGCCCGTGAACGAGAGTCGAGTAATAGGGCTTGGCCCCGGCTACTGTGGCCTTTGCCACAAAGACGAAAAAATTATTCGCGGGCGTTGGCCCCGCTTCAGAATATCCACGCGCCGGCGACGAAGGCGGCGATTGCGATGAGCCAATCGCGGGGCTCCAGCCTTCTGATCATGTCCATTTGCATCCTCCTGATACAGTGCCTGTATTGCTGATATAATACAGCAGGACACCAATTCAAGAGGATGAGTCGGAGGCCGCGAAGAGGGGCAGCGATTCGGCCGCGAGCGCGCCTTCGATCTCCAGCAATTTCAATTTGGTCGCCCGCCCCCCCGGCGCCGAGAATCCTCCCATCTTGCCGTCCGCCCCGGTGACGCGGTGGCAGGGCACGACGATCGGCCAGGGGTTGCGGCCGAGCGCCTGGCCGACGGCGCGGGCGAGAGACGGGTCGCCGAGCCCGGTGGCGATCGCGCCGTAGGTCGAGGTGGAGCCGGACGGGATCGCCCGGGCCGCGCGATAGACGGCGCGGTCGAAGTCGCCAATGGCGCTCTCGTCGAGGGGCAGCGAGGCGAAATCGTCGCTGGCGCCACTGAGGAAGGCCGCGATCCGCGCGATCGCCGCTTCGATCGCGGCCGGCGCAATAGCCGGCGCCAGGCTGGGGAAGCGCTGGCGAAGGCGCCTCGCCGCGGCCGCGTCGGACGCCTCCGGCAGTTGTAGGCCGACGATCCCCGCCCCGCTCCAGGCGATACCGCAGCGGCCGATCGCGGTGCTGAACAAAGCGAATCCCGGCTGGTCCATCCCACCAGCCTAGCCGATCCGGCGCCGCCGGTCGCCCTCTTGGCTTTTGCCGCCGCGACCGGCTAAGGGTCCGGCTCGGATCAGCGAAGAGTGAGAGAAATGGCCGACGATCCCAAAGCCAAGGCGAGTGCGTCCACCCCCGCCGACACGAGCGCGGCCGGCGCGTCGCGGACCAAGCATATCGTCACCGGCGCGGCGATCGGGATCGGCTCGGCGGCTTTGGTCGCGGCCCTGCTCTACGCCAATCGCGCCCGCAAGGCCGACAGGAGCTAAGCCTTATCCTGCCGGGCGAGCGACAGGATCCGCTCGAGCACGGCCGGGTGGAGCGGCTGGGTGAACTCGCAGGTGAAGCGATAGCCGTCGACCGAGACGATCCGCGCCGGCCAGCCCTCGAGCCCGGGCAGCACGATCCACAGCAATGAGCCCATGCCCAGAGCGGCGAAGCTGTCGAAGGTGACGTTGCGCGCGGTGATCGCGGCGACCTCGATCGACCAGCGCCGCGTGCCCTCGCGCACGCGGGCGTGGAGATTGAGCTGGACGCTCTCGCCCTCCTCCCTGGCAGGCGGCGCGGCTTCGGGCGGCGCGGGCGGCACCGGTTCGGGCGCTGCCAGCGGCGCCTCGCGCCTTTTGCGCCGCTCCTTCAGCCACAGCATCAGCTCCTGCCAGCGCAATTCGGGCAGGAAGGCGATGCCGGCGACATGCTCCTCGGACCAGCGCACCACGCCCTGCAGCGGCGGCAGGCCGTCGAGGCTGATCAGGACGCGCGCGTCCTGCGCGAGCGCGAACGGCACGTCGATCTTGGCGCCGCCCTGCGAAATGTCGCGAGTCGTCACGACCTCGGTGCCCGCCTCGGTCTCCAGCAGGCCCTGCACGACCAGCTCGACGCGCGGCATTCGGCGGCGCTCGCCGGGCTGGCTGACGATATCCTGCGCGATCACCGCGAACACGTCGATGGCTGAGTCGAAGCGAAGGCCGACCTCGGCGCCGCGCTGCCAGGCGACCGTACCGCCGAGCTGCTCGCCGGTCATCAGCTCGAGGTCGAGCCGCTCGCCCGGCCCGATCGCCCCGTCGACATGGACGATGGCGCCGCCGGCGCTGATCTTGCGGATCGAGCAGACCTGGCGGATCGAGCCGACGGTGAGCGCGCCCGGCCACAGGCCGAAATCGTCGGCCTCGATCGGGATTTCCACCGGCGGAACGTCGCCGGACAGGGAATAAACGGTTTCCACGCTCACGCTTTCCACATCGGCCGGACTCGCCAGAAGCCCGGCGCCCGGTAGTTTCCTCCCAATCGGTTTACGATTCCCTAAGGACGCGACGGAAAGGGACAGTTACTTTCACGCACCGAAGCCGGAATAACGGTCGCCGCCGGCCGACGGGGACAGTTACTTTCACGCGCCGAAGCCGGAATGACGGGCGCCGCCGGCCGAAAAGTAACTGTCCCCATCAGCGCGGAAATGGGGACAGTTACTTTTATGAGGCCCGCGCGGACTCTGGAAGGCCGACGCGTGAAAGTAACTGTCCCCGCGAGATTTGCACCGGCCCGGCGCATCGCTATGGGAGGGGCGAATCGCCCTGGTGGGCGCCGGGAGCGTGTTTGTTGGACTTTTCCGCCTTTAGTTTCAGCGAGCTGTGGCCGTTCATCCTGGTCGGATTCGCCGCTCAGCTCGTCGACGGCGCGCTCGGCATGGCCTTCGGGGTGATCTCGAGCACTCTCTTGATCAGCCTCGGCGTGCCGCCCCACTTCGCGTCCGCAAGCGTCCACGCGGTTGAGGTGTTCACCACCGGCGCCTCGGGGATCAGCCACACCCTGCACAAGAACGTCGACTGGCGGCTGTTCGGCCGGATCGTCATTCCCGGCGTTCTCGGCGGCATCCTGGGCGCCTATGTGCTGACCAGGGCCGCGGAAAGGGCCCGGCCCTATGTTCTCGCCTATCTGGTCTGCATCGGCCTCTATCTGCTTTGGCGCGCCTTTCGCCACAGCCAAGTCGTAAAGAAGCCGCGCGTTGTCGAGCCGCTGGGTTTCGCGGGTGGCTTCCTCGACGCTGCCGGCGGCGGCGGCTGGGGGCCGATCGTCACCTCGAACCTGCTCGCGCAGGGCGCCGAGCCCCGACGCGTGATCGGCACGGTCAACACCTCCGAATTTTTCCTGTCGGTGACGATCTCAGCGACCTTCTTCTTCACGCTCGGCTTCGAGGCCTTCACCCCGGCGATGGTCGGCCTCCTGATCGGCGGCCTGCTTGCCGCCCCGCTAGGGGCGATGGTCGCCAAGCGGATTCCGGCCCGGCCATTACTGATCATGGTCGGGATCGTGCTCACCCTGACCAGCGCCTACGGCATCTACACCGCGCTGAAATAGGGCTCAGCCCTCGCGGCCATACCATTCGTCGCGGCGCATGAGCTGGTCATAGTCGCCATAAGGCGCATATTCGGGGTGCAATTTGGCGGTGAACGGCTCGGCGCCGGTCAGCCAGGCCTCGGCCGCCGCGATGAAATGGCCGGCCGCGAGCGCGGTGAACTCGGCCGCGTCGAGGCCGTTCCGACCGCCGACCGGGCTGGCGACAAAGCCGCGCCGGCCGGCGCGCTCGCCGGACGGGCAGCGCGCCAGCGACCAATATTCGAAGCAGGCGGCGGCGCCCTCGATCCCGGGAAAGCCGCCGCGCTCGGCGATCAGGCCGAGCAGGCCGAGCTGCAGCGAATAGCCCGCGCCGACCGCCTTCTTGGCCGGCGGCTGGCCGGTCTTGTAGTCGACGATGGCGAGGCCGCCATCGGCCATCCTGTCGACCCGGTCGACCTTGCCGCCAAGCCCGACCCCGGCCAGCTCGACCGCGCCCCAGGTTTCGGCGGCGAGCGGCCGCCGCCCCTCGCGCTGATTGGCCTCGACCTGGTCGGCGATGAAGTCGATCGCCTCGGTCAGCAAAGGCTGCCAGAGCGCGCGCATCAAGGGATGGGCGGTCTGCGAGTCGAGCAAAGCCTCGGCGCGCTCGCGCAGCCTCGCCGGGTCGCACTCATCCTCCTTCATCCAGGCCTCGAGCACGTCGTGGACCGCGCTGCCGCGCCAGGCCGGAGTCGGATCGGCGTCGACCGGATCGAGGGCCGTCAGCGCCAGCATCTTGCGCGCGTAGAAGGCATAAGGATCGGCCTTGAGCCGGTCGACCTCGGTCACCGAGATATTGCGGGGCCGCACGGCCGGATCGGGCGCCGGCGCCGGCCGCGCCGCCGGCACGGGCTCGCCGGCCGGCCGGTCGATCGCCCGCGCCCATGAGCGAAGAGCGGGCGAGCGGGTCAGCCCCCCGGTCATCGCCTCGAGCCTCAGCCAGAAGCGCGAGGCGATCGCCGGCGCGCGGGCGTCGCGCCGGGCGCGGGTCACCAGCACCCGCGGCGCGCCCAGGGCGGCGGCGAAATCGTGGGCGGCAAGCCCGATCCGCCGTTCGAGCGAAGGCAGGCCGAGATCGGCGCGGAGCCGCGGCGCGAGCCAGGGGTCGGGCGCGGGCAAAGCCGGCCAGGTCCCTTCGTTGAGCCCGCCGAGCACCAGCAGATCGGCATGCTGGAGCCGCGCCTCGATGAGGCCCCAGATGAAGAGGCGCGGATGCTGGCCGTAAGGCGGGCGCACGGCGACGTCCGCGAGCAGCCCTTCGAGCAGAGCGGGCAGCTGGGCGGCCTGGATCCGCTCGGGGCCCTCCTCCGACGCGGCCTCAAAATCGGCGAGCGTCGCGGCCGCGGCGCGCCCGGCCGGCCCCGCCCAGGCCGCGATGCCGGCCAGCGCGCTCGCCGCCTCGCGCACCGCGCCGAGCAGCCCGGCAAGGGTCGCTTCGCTTTGGGTCACCGCCTCGAGCGGCCGAAGCAGCGGCATGACGTCGCGCCACCAGGTTGCCGCCGCCTCGCGCAGGTCGCCGTCGCGGCCGCCTTCGTGCGCGAGATGCGCGGCGATGCCGTCGAGCCCCGCCGCCGGGCGCGGTCCGCGCAGCATCCGGTCGAGCAGCCGCGCGCCGTCGAGCCAGCCGAGCCTGTCGCCCTGCGCCATGACCAAAGGATGCTTGAGCAAGGCGAGCAGCGCCACCGGCGCGAAGCGCTCCGCCGCCGCGTTCGCCGCGGCCAGCAGCAAGGTTCCTGGCGGCGTCTGCGCGAGCGGCCGGCCGGCGCTGTCGTCGGCCTCGATCCCCCAGCGCTTGAGATGGGCCGAGACGCGGCGGGCGAGCGCGCGGTCGGGCGTGATCAAAGCCGCGGTCCGGCCCGGCTCCTCCAGCGCCTCGCGCAGCGCCAGCGCGATCGCCTGCGCCTCCTCGGCCGGGTCGGCGAGCTCCAAGGCGCGCACGCCGGTCAGCCGCCGCTCGGCGGGCTTGAGGCGCTGCCATTTCTCGGTGAAGCGCGCCGGCGCCATGGCATGGGCGATGGCGCGGCTGCGGGCCGCGGGCGCGTCGCGACCCCCACCCCAGCGCCAGCGCTCGACCTCGCCGCGCGCGACGCTCATCCGGTCGAGCAGCAGCTTGAGCTGATATTGCGGATGGGTTTCGATCGAAGGGGGCCGGCGGCCGGTTTCCTCGTCCGGCTCGTGCGGGCCGAGCGCGTCCCATTCGGCCGCGGGCAGAGCGAGGTCGAGGCCGGGCAGCAGGACCATGCCCTCGGGCAGCCGCGCGACCGTGCCGAGCAGCCGCGCGACCGCGGGCGCGGCGGTGGTGATGCCGGCCGCGCAGACGAAGCCCGGCGGCGGCGCCGCGCGCCAGCGCCGGGCGACCGCGTCGAGCAGCAGATTGCGCCGCCGGGCGAGGTCGATCCGGCCGCTCGCCTTCAGCAAGGCCGGCCAGTCGGCGAGGATGAGCTGGAGCTGAGCCAGCGATTTCTGCCAGTGGATCGAAAGCTCGGGCAGCTCGGCCGCGAAGCCGGCGAGGCGGGCGGGATCGACCTCCTCGATCAGCAATTGATCCAGCGTGCGCGCCAGATCCTGGGCCAGGCGCAACGCCTCGGCGGCGTCGCAGCCGCGGTGGCGCTGGACCAGCCGGCCCATCAGCATCAGCCGCCGCGCCGGCTCGACCGCGGGCGGGACCGGCGCCTCGCCGAGCGGCTCCAGAATGCCGCCGATCCGCTCGTCGAGCTCGGGATCGCCGACCGGCACCAAACGGGGCAGCAGCAGGCCGCCGTCGGAGCGGCGCACGAACGCATCCTGGATCGCCCGCGCCGCGCGATTATTGGGCACCAGCACGATGCCCCGGGCGAGCCCGGTCTTGTCGCGCCCGTGCCGCGCGATCAGCCCGGCGGCAAGCGCGTCCGCGAAGGCGCGGTGCGCTGGGATGGTGAAGACCTTGGGATGCACAGGCGCAAGACTAGCGGCCCGAAGGAAGGGAAGGAATGGGCTTCGACAGGCTCAGCCCGAACGGAGGAGGGGAACGAGGCACCGGAAAAACACCGCTCGGCCCGAGCCTGTCGAAGGCCCGCCCTTCTTCTGGGCTCAGGCCGCGTCGAGAATCGCCTCGGTCCGCGCGATATTCTCGGGCCTGCCGATGTCGAACCACAGCCCCTGATGGACGGCGCCGAAGCAGCGGCCGGCCGCGATGGCGCGGTCCCATAGGAGGTTGGTCGAAAAGGGCCCGTCGGGAATCTCCCCTTCGAACAGCCGTTTGGAGAGGATCTGGATGCCGGTATAGACGAACGGCGCGACGCCATGGGGCTTGCGGCGCCTGAGCGCGCCGCCCGCGTCCATATGGAAATCGCCGCGCCCGTTATGGCAATTGGCGCGGGCGTGCGGCACGAGCAGCAGCAGGGCGTCCATCCGCGCCTCGTCCCAGCTCGACGCGAGCAGGCGCAGCGTATCGACCGGACCGTCGATCCAGAAATTGTCGGCGTTGATCACGAGGAACGGGTCGGCGTCGATCAGCGGCAGCGCGTGAGTCACGCCGCCGCCGGTTTCGAGCAGCATTTCGCGCTCATCGGAAATAGCGATCTCAATGCCTTGCACACGATTGCTAAGATGAGCCTCGAGCGACCCCGCCAGATAGTGGACGTTGACCACCGCCTTGGCGACGCCGGCCGCCTTGAGCCGGTCGAGGACATGATCGATCAGGCTCCGCCCGGCCACCTCGATCAGCGGCTTGGGCCGGGTCGCGGTCAGCGGCCGCATGCGCTTGCCGAGCCCCGCCGCCATCACCATCGCCGTCGCCGGCACCTCGGCGACCGGATCGGGGCGGAGCGCGAGCGGCTTGCTGTAGCGGCTCATGCGGCGCGCTCCGCGGCCCAGGCGGGGGCGCGGCTGGCGGCGGGCAGATTGGCGTCGAACCAGGCGCGCACCGGTGCGAGCGTCGGATGCGCCAGATCGCGCTCGAGCAGCCCCCACATGCGCGGCTGGAAGCCGGTATAATGCGGCTTGCCGTCGCGCTTCCACAGCCGCGTGAACACGCCCAGGATGCGCGTGTTGCGCTGCGCCGCCAGCGCCCAATAAGCGCTTTCGAACTGAGGGCCTTGCCCGGTGACCTTCATATAGTGATCGAGCATCGCGCGCTCGACCGCGGGGCTGACGTCGCGGCGAGCATCCTCGAGCACCGAGACGAGGTCGTAGGCCGGGTGGCCGATCACCGCGTCCTGGAAATCGAGCAGCCCGAAATGGCGGATGCCGCCGCGCCCCGCGACCAGCATGATATTCTCGGCATGATAATCGCGCAGCACGGTAACCGGCGCCGAACCGTCGCCGGCGACGGGCTCGAGCACTTCGCGCCACGCGGCCCGATAGGCGTCGACGTCCGCGTCGAGGCCGAGCGCGGGGCAATACCAGTCGGTAAAGAGCTGCAGCTCGGAGAGCCATTGATCGAGCCCGTGCGGCCTCAGCCCGGGCATTGGCGGCCGCGCGTGGAGATGGACGAGGACATCGACCGCAAGCCGGTAGAGCTCGGCTTCCCGGTCCGGCAGCGCATCGAGCGTCTCGCGCAAGCGGGCGTCGCCGAAATCGTCGATCAGCACGAGGCCGCGCTCCCGATCCTCGGCCAGGATCGCAGGCGCGGAGAGCCCGGCCTCGGCCAGCCAGCGCGCCACCGCGATGAAGGGGCCAGTATCCTCGTGCGGCGGCGGCGCGTCCATCAGCACCGCCCGCCGCGCGCCGTGGCGGAGGCGGAAATAGCGGCGGAAGCTGGCGTCGCCGGCCAGCGGCCCGATGTCGCATCCCCCCCAGCCGTGCGCCGCAAGAAAGTCCGGCGCGTGCGGAGGCGGAATCATCGGGGCGGCCATCGCCTCCCCCAAGCGGGCGGCACCGAAGCTGTCAAGCCGCGCGCGCCGTCCGAGCGCACATCGAGGGTGAGCCGCAGCGCCTCTGGCCAGAGCCGGGGCAGCCGCTCCGGCCATTCGATCAGCAGCGCCGCCTCGGTCCGCGCCTCGTCGAGGCCGAGCTCCTCGATCTCGCCGGCGCGCTCGATCCGGTAGAGATCGACATGCCAGAGCGGCAGGCTGGTGTCGGGCGGCGCATAGGCCTGGACGATCGGAAAGGTCGGGCTGGCGACGTCGCTCGCGAAGCCGAGCCCGCGCAGCACGCCGCGGCAGAGCGTCGTCTTGCCCGCCCCGAGCGCGCCGAACAAAGCGACGACGTCGCCGGCGCGCAGCAAAGGCGCCAGCGCCCGCCCGAATCGCTCGGTCGCTTCGGCGTCGGCAAGCACGATCGCCATCTCTTATTTGGCGGCCTGCGCCACCGGCCATTCGGCGCGCTGCTCGGCGGTGCGCGGCAGGCGGATGGTGACCGTGGTCCCCTCCCCCAAAGCCGATTGCAGCTCGATCGCGCCGCCATGGGCCTCGACGAACTGCTTGGCGAGCGGCAGGCCGAGGCCGATCGCCGCCTCCTCGCCGGTGCGGCTCTCGACGGTCCGGCTGAACCGGTCGAAGACGCGCGGCTGGTCCGCGGGCGCGATGCCGCGGCCATTGTCGGAGACGATGATCCGCGCCTCGTCGCGGTCGCCCTCGGCGCGAAGCAGGATGCGGCCCTGCGCCGGCGTGTAGGCGATGGCGTTGTGGAGCAGATTGCCGAGCGCCTGGCCGAGCCGGCGCGGATCGCCGGTGACGATGCCGACCGAAGGATCCACCTCGGCCGCCAGCGCAAGCCCGGCCCGCGCCGCCGGCGCCTCCGCGCCGGCCGCCGCGTCCGCGCACAGAGCGGCGAGGTCGACCTCGTCCTCGGCGAGCAGCAGGCTGCCGGTGTCGCTCTGGGTGAGGTCGAGGACATTGTCGATCAGCGCGCCGAGCCGAACGACGCTGTCCATGATCGCCGCGACATAATCGACCGCGACCGGCGGCAATTCCCCGCCATAGCCCTCGGCGAGCATCTCGGCGAAGCCGCCGATCGAGGTCAAAGGGGTGCGCAATTCGTAGCTCATGTTGGAGACGAAGGCGGTCTTCAGCCGGTCCGCTTCCTCGAGCGCCTCGTTGCGGTCGCGCAGGGCCGCCTCGACCTTGCGGCTGTCGGAGATGTCGAGCATCGTGAACAAAGCGTTGCCGTCGGGCAGCGGCACCGCCGCGAACTCGAACTCGCGGCCGTCGATCAGCGACACCCGGCCGCTCCTTTGCTTGCGCTCGACCGTCGCGCTCCTGACCAGCTCGCGGACCAGCCCGGCATGGCTCGCCCGCTTGAGCTTGGCGGCGAGCAAAGGGGTCAGCGCGTCGACGCGCGGATGGCCGGCGAGCTGCTCCTCCTCCAGGCCCCACAATTCCTTGAAGCGGTTGTTCCACAGGTTGAGCCGCCCGTCCGAGGCGAACACGCCGACCGCCTCGAACAGATTGTCGAAGGTCGCGGTGCGCACCCTGAGCAAGGTGTCGCGGGCCGAGGCGAGCTGGATCTGCTCGGTCCTATCCTCGAAGATCGTGAGCAAGCCGCCGTCCGGCAAAGGCTGGGCGACGACGCGCAGATGCTTGCCGCCGGGGAGCAGCCAATCCTCCTCCTCGGCGGAAAGCCCGGAGGTGAACCAGAGCCGGTGCTCCTCCTTCCAGTCGGGGAAGTCGCGCACCTCGGGAAGGTTGCCCGCCTCGCGCATCGCGTCGATCACCCGGTCGAATTCGGGCCGATCGGCGAGGAAATCCGCGGTCAGCGAGAACAGCCGCGCAAAGGGCTGGTTGAAGAAGATCAGGCTTCGGTCCCGCCCGAACTGCGCGACTCCGGCCGACAGCCGGTCGAGCATGTCGCGCTGGGCGCGCACGAAGCGGCTGAGGTCGGCGCGCGCCTGCTCCTGGTCCTCGACGTCGATCGCATAGCCGGCGACGCCGCTTTGCCCGAGCGGCACCTCGACCACCTGCATCATCCGCCGCTCGCCGGAGATGGTCGCGGGCACGGTCCGCGAGGAGGCCTGCTGCTGGTCGCGCACCGCCGCCGCCTCGCCGAGCGGGCCGGGCCCGTCGGCCTCGTCGATCAGCTCGATGCCGCCCCGCACGACCGCGGCGGCGTCCTCGCCCTCGACCGCGGCGACATAGGCGCCGTTGACCATGGCGAGCCTGAGGTCGGGGCCGCGGTGCCACATCGGGAAGGGCGCGGCCTCGATCAGGCCGGACAAAGCGTCGAGCGCCGCGGAACGGCGCGCGAGTCGCCCGGCCAGCATGGCGGCGGCGGCGTCCGCCTCGGTGACGTCGATGAACCACAGGACCGCCGCGCGCTCGCCGAACGCCGCCGGCGCCGGCCCGCCGTCGACGCGCAGCGCCCGCGACGACCCGGCCGGCCGCAGCAGCAGCGAGAAGGCAGCGCCCGACGCCGCCTCGTCGAGATGGCGCCCCAGCACCGCCGCCTCGGCTGGCGGGAACGGCGCGTCGTCGCCGAACAGGCCCATCCAGCGCGGCGGCAACGCATCGAGCCCGAGCGCGCCGGCCAGCCGAGCCGAGCCGCCAATCGCGCCGTCGGCGGCGACGAGGAGCGGCATGGCCGGGCCGGCGTCGAGCAGGGCCTCCAGCCGGCCATGATCGTCGATCAATGCCGCGGCGGCCTGCGCGCGCGCCCAGGCGCGCCGGCTCACCCAGGCGGCGAAGGCCAGCCAGGCGCCGGCGACCAACGCCAGGATCGCGACGAACAGAGGCGAGGAAAGTGCCACAGCGCCTGTCTAGACGGCGCCACCGGCTTGCGGAAGCCGTCTGCGCGCCGGTGCGAATGCCGGGTCGTCACGCGCTTGTCATGTTACGAAAGCGACATGTTGCAAAACGGCTACACCTCCTGAACTTTCGATGAACGCCCTCACGATCTGCTTGAAACGGCGCGACAAGTGGGCTGTGGCTGCTCCTCTACCCGACGCATGTCGCGTCCTGGTGCCCATTCTCTTTGGGGGAGAATATAAATGAAGAAGTTTGGACTGCTCAGCTCGAGCGCGATCGGCTCTGCTGCGCTCTTTGGCATGTCGCTGGCTTTTGCCGCGCCGGCCTACGCCCAGGACGATTTGGCCGCGGCGCCCGCCCAGCCCGAGGCTGACGAGGGTCAGGTCGTCGAGGTCACCGGCTCGCGCATTCGCAGGCCGAACGTTGAATCGCAGCTCCCGATCACCTCGATCGGTGGCGAGGAGTTCTTCCAGCAGGGCTCGAACAATATCGGCGACACGCTGAACGACCTGCCGCAGCTGCGCAGCACCTTCGCCCAGCAGAATCCGGGTCTCGGCATCGGCATCGCCGGCCTCAACCTTCTCGACCTTCGCGGCCTCGGGACGCAGCGCACCCTGGTGCTGGTCAACGGCCGCCGGCACGTCGGCGCGGACATCCTCAACAACGCGGTGTCGCCGGACGTCAACACCATTCCGAACGATCTCATCGAGCGCGTCGACGTGGTGACGGGCGGCAATTCGGCCATTTACGGTTCGGACGCGATCGCCGGCGTCATCAACTTCATCATGCGCCGCGATTTCGACGGCCTGCAGCTCCGCGCCAACGCCGCCATGTCGGGCGAGGGCTACGGCGCCAACCAATATGTGTCGGCCATGTGGGGCATGAACTTCGCCGACGGCCGCGGCAACATCACGCTCCATGCCGAATATGCGCGCCAGGAGCGCGTCTACGCCTCCGACATCCCGTCGCTGCGCCGGAATGACGGCTTCGGCGTGATCGACAACGACGTCGCTGGCCTTCCCCAGAACAGCGACGGCTTCCCGGACCGCGTCTTCTTCCGCGACCTGCGCAGCGCCAGCATCAACTATAACGGCCTCGCCGTGGTCACCCAGCCGGTCGCCAACACGGCCTGCGGGCGGGGCATCGCCGCCACCGACGGCGCTCCGACGCCCACCGGCAACCCCTACAATTGCACCTTCGTCTTCGCCCCCAACGGCACGATGGTGGCCCAGACCGGCACCCGCTTCGGCACCGGCATCATCGGCGGCATCGTCGGCGGCAACGGCCAGACCGGACGCGAGGCGCACATCGTGTCGGTCCTGCCGGGCATGCAGCGCTACAACACCAACCTGCTCGCGCATTATTCGTTCAGCGACGCGCTCGAGGCGTTCGTCGAGGCCAAGTTCGTCCGGGTCGACATCCAGGGCTCGAACGCCGGTCCCTCCTTCATCCAGGGCACGTTCGGCCAGTTCGACATCCGCGAGCGCATCCGGCTCGACAATCCGTTCTTGGACTCGGCCCGCACCGCGCTGCGCACCGCGATTCTGGCGTCGGGCTGCAACACCAGCCTGACGGCGGCCTGCTCGGCCGCGCGGACGACGTTCGGCGGCCAGGGCATTGGCGGCGCGCTCAACGCGGCCGACATCGCCGCGATCAACGCCGGCACCTATCGCGTCGTCATTTCGCGCTTGCTCGCCGATTCGGGCATCCGCGACGAGGACTTCCAGCGCGACACCTTCCGCATCGTCGGCGGCCTCCGCGGCACGTTTAACGATGACTGGAACTACGAGGTTTCGGCCAATTACGGCAAGATGGAAGAAAACACGACCACTTACGGTTATGTCGACCGGCAGCGGTTCATGCTCGCGCTCGACGCCGGGCGTAACCCCATCACCGGAGCGATCCAGTGCCGCTCGCAATTCGATGCGGGCTCCGCAGTGCCGTTCACCCAGAACCTGCCGGCGGAAACGATCGCGGCCAATCAGGCCAAGCTGGCGGCCGACATCGCCGCCTGCATCCCCTACAATCCGATCGGCGGGGCGAACAACAGCGCCTCGGCCGCCTATTTCGTCTACAATGCGAGGCACACGGCGTCGCTCGACCAGCTCGTCCTCTCCGGCTTCGTGTCCGGCGATTCGAGCCAGCTCTTCGAGCTGCCGGGCGGTCCGGTCCGCTTCGCGCTGGGCGTCGAATATCGGCGGGAGAACGCCTTCTACGAGGAGGATCCGTTCGTTCAGTCCGGGGCCACCAACGCCGTCGTCATCCCGACCTTCTCGCCGCCCACGTTCAGCGTGAAGGAGGCCTTCGGGGAAATCCAGATTCCGCTGCTGCGCGACACGCCGTTCTTCCATGAGCTGACCGTGTCGGGCGCCGCGCGCGTCGCCGATTATGGCGGCGGCACGGGCACCGTCTGGTCGTACAATGGCGGCATCGAATGGTCGCCGATCCGCGACCTCAGGTTCCGCGGCAATTACGGCCGCGCGGTTCGCGCTCCGAACGTGTCGGAGACGGGCTTCCCGGTGGTTCCGAACTTCGCTCCGGGCTTCCAGGATCCCTGCGCGCCCAACCAGATCGGCGCGGGGTCCCAATTCCGCAGTGCCAATTGTCAGGCCGATCTCGGTGCGTTGCTCCCCAATCTCGTGGCAGTGACCTATTCGCTGCCGATCCTGAGCGGCAGCAATCCGAACCTCGAAGCCGAAACGTCGGACTCCTGGACGGTCGGCGCGGTCGTTCAGCCGCGCTTCCTCCCCGGCCTGTCGCTCACGGTCGATTATTACGACATCACCGTGAACGGCGTGATCACCTCGCTCAGCGCGCAGGCGATCATCAACGGCTGCTACGACCAGCCGGACCTCAACAATACGCTCTGCGGCCAGTTCCTGCGCTTCCGCGGTCCGGGTAACGGTCCGTTCGGCGAGGTCGCCGGTGCCATCCTGGGCAACTCGCTCAATGCGGCTCCGTTCAACTTCGCCAAGCGTATCCGGCGCGGCATCGACTTCGAAGTCGTCTATCGCACCAATCTCGGCGACGACACGCGCATGAACGCGCGGCTGCTCTACACGCACCAGCTGCAGAACAGCAACTTCCAGAGCGCGACCGACACGACCTTCGAAAACCGCCTGCTCGGCGAGCTGGGCGATCCGGTTGACGAGGCTCGTTTCGATGCGTCGATCACGCACAAGGAGTTCACGCTGGGCTATCGTGCGCGTTACATCGGGTCGATGTGGGTCAACCTCTACGAGGACTTCAACAGCCTCCAGGGTCGTACGCCGCAGGATTCCGACTGGGCCGACATCCGCAAGTTCCCGTCGGTCCTCTATCATGACTTCCGCTTCGAGTGGAACATCGCCGGCGGCGGCGGCATCGCGGAGAATCTGAACTTCTTCTTTGGTGTCGACAACGTCTTCGATCGGCAGCCGCCGCTCGGCTCGACCGCCACCGGCGTGGGCAGCGCGATCTACAGCATCCGCGGCCGCAATTTCTACGGCGGCTTCCGCGCCCGCTTCTAATCGGACGCGAAACTCAATATCGGGCCGGGGCCAGTCCCCGGCCCTTTTTTTTAGTCTCGGCTCGGTGGTAGGAACGGGGCATGGCCGGCCCCTCCCCTGCTGAACGCGCGGACGCTCTGCTCGCCGCGGGGCGGGCCGCAGAGGCCTATCGCCTGCTCAGCGGCGCTGAGGCCGGCGCCGATCCTGACGCGCTCTTCGCGCTCGCAAACTGGCGGCTGGCGGGCCAGATCGTGCGGCGCGACCTGCCAGCCGCGCGCGACCTCTTCCGCCGGGCCGCCGAAGCCGGCCATCGGGAGGCGCAGCGCATCCACACCGCCTTCGTCGGCAACGGCACCGGCGCGCCCGCCGACTGGCAGGCGGCGCTGCGGCTGCTCGGGCAATATGATTTTCCAGGCGCATCGGCCGAGCGCGCGCTGATCGACCGCATGGCGCTGTCGCCCGCTGGCGACCCGCTGGAACCGCCGCGCGAGGAAAAGCTCAGCGAGCGGCCTCATGTCAGCACGTTCCCGGCGCTGTTCAGCCCGGCCGAATGCGACTTCCTGGCCGCCGAGGCCGGGCCGTGGCTGGAGCCCTCGGTGGTGATCGACCCGCAGACCGGGCGCCAGCTTCGCAATCCGGTCCGGACGTCGGACGGCATGTCCTTCGCTTTGTTCCGGGAGGGGCCCGCCGTCCACGCCCTCAACCGGCGCATCGCCGCCGCGACCGGAACCGAAATCGCCCAGGGCGAGACGCTGCAGGTGCTGCGCTACCGGCCGGGCCAGGAATATAGACCGCATTTCGACGCCGTCGCCGGCGAGGCCAATCAGCGCATCCTGACGATGCTGGTCTATCTCAACGAGGGCTATGCCGGCGGCGAGACGATGTTCGTGCGGACCGGGCTCAGCTTCAAGGGAAGGAAGGGCGACGCCCTGTTGTTCCGCAACGCGCTCGCCGACGGCCGCGCCGACGAGCTCGCCCAGCATGCCGGCCTGCCCGTCGCCGCCGGCGAAAAGCTCATCGCGTCGCGCTGGATCCGGGCGCGGCCGTTCACTTTCCCGCCGCCGCGCCCGCTGCTCGACCTCTGAGCCCGGGCCGCGGCCCGGGCGCCGCGATCAATAGCGGTAATGGTCCGGCTTGAACGGCCCTTCGACCGGCACGCCGATATAATCGGCCTGCTTCTGGGAGAGCTGGGTCAGCTTCACGCCGAGCTTGTCGAGGTGGAGCGCGGCGACCTTCTCGTCGAGATGCTTGGGCAGGACGTAGACGTCGTTCTTGTACTTGTCGCCGCCGGTCCAAAGCTCGATCTGCGCCAGCGTCTGGTTGGTGAAGCTCGAGCTCATCACGAAGCTCGGATGGCCGGTGGCGTTGCCGAGATTGACCAGGCGGCCCTTGGAAAGGACGATGATCTTCTTGCCGTCCGGGAATTCGACCTCGTCGACCTGCGGCTTGATCTCGGTCCACTTCATGTTCTGGAGCGCGCCGATCTGGATCTCGCTGTCGAAATGGCCGATGTTGCAGACGATCGCCATGTTCTTCATCGCCCGCATGTGATCGAGCGTGATGACGTCGGCATTGCCGGTCGCGGTGACGAAGATGTCGGCGCGCTGCGTCGCCTCCTCCATGGTGATGACCTCGAAGCCCTCCATCGCCGCCTGCAGCGCGCAGATCGGGTCGACCTCGGTGACGAGGACTCGGGCGCCGCCGTTGCGTAAGGACTGGGCGCTGCCCTTGCCGACGTCGCCGAAGCCGGCGACGCAGGCGACCTTGCCGGCGAGCATGACGTCGGTGGCGCGGCGGATGGCGTCGACCAGGCTCTCCTTGCAGCCGTAGAGATTGTCGAACTTCGACTTGGTGACGCTGTCGTTGACGTTGATCGCCGGGAAGGGGAGCTTGCCCTTCTTGGCGAGGTCGTAGAGGCGGTGGACGCCGGTCGTCGTCTCCACGGAGACGCCCTTGATGTTCTCCACGGTCCTGGTGAGGTAGCCCGGCCGCTCGGCGAGGAAGCGCTTCAGCGTGGCCGCGAAAATCTCCTCTTCCTCATTGGTCGGCGTGAACAATTCCTCGCCGGCCTCGACACGCGCGCCCCAGAGCGCGAACATGGTGGCGTCGCCGCCGTCGTCGAGGATCATGTTGCAGGTCTGGTCCTGCCCCCAGTCGAAGATGCGAGCGGCATAATCCCAATATTCCTCGAGCGTCTCGCCCTTCACGGCGAAGACCGGCACGCCGGTCGCGGCGATGGCGGCGGCGGCATGGTCCTGGGTCGAGAAGATGTTGCAGGACGCCCAGCGGACCTCGGCGCCCAAAGCGGTCAGCGTCTCGATCAGCACCGCGGTCTGGATCGTCATGTGCAGCGAGCCGGTGACCCGCGCGCCCTTCAAAGGCTTGGAGTCGCCAAATTCCTCGCGCAGCGCCATCAGGCCCGGCATTTCGGTCTCGGCGATCTCGATCTCCTTGCGGCCGTAGCCCGCGAGGCCGATATCGGCGATGACATAATCGTTGAAGCTGGTCTGGGCCTGGCTCGCCACGGGCGGTCTCCTGAAAGTGAAAAGACCGCCGGCAAAAAAGGCGGTCGCGCGCTCGTCCACTAGCCGCGACCGCCCCCGAATGCAAATATAAAGATATCTTTATATGTGCTCAATTCCCTCCCGCGAAGGCGAAGGTGACGCTGCACTGGCCACCGGGCAGCGGCGTGGCGAAGCCAAGCCGGTCCTCGATCGCCACCAGGACATCAATGTCGCCATCGGCGGCGGCCGCCTCTTCGGCCAGCACCGCCGTGTCGCCGCAGACCGACGGGCTGGTGGCGTCGTCGCCGTAAATATTGGCGAGCGACGTCGCGAAGCGGTCGTAATGGACCAGCCCCTGGCGGCCGAATCCGGCTTGGAACTGGGCCAGCAGCACGGCATTGGCGCCCTGGATCGCGCGCCTGTTGGCGCCCAGGAAGCGGTTATAGGCCGACGCCACGTCCACCCCCATCGCCTGGCAGCGCAACGTCGCCACCATCAGCCGCGACTGCAAGTCCCGCACCTTGGCGGCCGCGACCTGCGTTGGAGTCCAGCATTCCATCGCCGCATTGGCCGGGGCCGCGACGCACATCATCCCCGCGACGCTCATGAAGAGCCCGCGCCTTATCCATTGTCCACTCATGGTAAGTCCCCACTCACTCGGCCCGGCACATCATGCGCCGCGGCCGATTCGAAGGTCTCATGCGAGTGGTTACCGAGGTCTCAACGCCGGCGGTTAAAAGCGACGAACGGATTCGGAGTCAGGGATTTAGGCCGTCCCGAACTCCGCCGTCAGCACGCGGTGGAGGCTCCCCCTCGACGTGCACGCCGCGCGAAGCCCAGCCGAGGAAGAACGGTGCCCCGAGCAACCCCGCCGCGAAACCGCCGAGATGCGCTTCCCAGGCGAGACCTCCCATTCCTCCCGAACTCGAGACCAGCAGGTACAATGCGAGAAAGAGGACGATATTCCATCTCGCGAAATCGACCAGCGCGCGGCCGACCCTGACAGATAGGAGAGGAACCAGCGCCGGGCTTTCCGGGTCGAGGCGCGCGGCAAAGCCCAGCAGGCCGCAAATCGCGCCCGACGCGCCCACCATCGGCACCGTGCCGTAGGGATTGATTGCGAGGAACAGCAACCCGCCCGTCAGGCCCGACAGGATCAGCAAGGCGGCAAAGGCAAGCAGCACCCGCACGCCGGGCCCGAACCGGCGGATCGGGACCTTGCTCAAAGCGACGAGCGCCGTGACGTTCAGCCACAAGTGCATAAGCCCGGCATGAGCCGCCATGTGGGTGAACAGAGTCGCGATCCGCCCCTCGCGGATCGACTGACTCGAAACCGCCAGATCGAGCATTCCGCCCGAAAAAGCATAAATAATGAAAACCGCGACCAGGATCCCGGCCAGAACGACGCCCGGAAGCAGGGACGTGTCGAACTGGAAGAAAAAGAGGTCGATTTCCCATTCGGCGCGCTCCGGATCGACAACCTCGCTGTCCAAATACGCCATAGCGGGCTGCTCCATGCCAGCCTGTCGTCGCGTATACGGGTTCCAACCTTTTCAGTCGAGTTCGCCGGAGACCTGGCTCAGGCCGTCCCGAACTCCGCCGTCAGCAGCCTCGGGTCGACGCCGGCGCCGCTGAAGCCGGCGGCCCAGCGGGCGTTGACGTCGCTGTCGTAGAGCAGGCTCTCGTCGCCCGGGGTGACGAACCAGCCGTGGCGGCGCATCTCGCGCTCGATCTGGCCGCCTTCCCAGCCGGCATAGCCCAAAGCCGCGACCCAGCGCGCGGGCCCCTTCCCGTCCGCGATGGCGCGCAGGATATCGAGCGTCGCGCTCAGCACCCAGCGGCCGCCGACGTCGATCGAATCGCTGCCGCCCCAATCGGGCGTGTGGAGGATGAAGCCGCGCTGGGGCTCGACCGGGCCGCCCTGGTGGATCGGCGCGTTGGGCGCCTCGCCCGGGTCGATGTCGAGCTGCTTGAGCAGATCGTGAAAGCCGATCCTGGGAGCGATGCGGCCGAGGCCGATGCCGAGCGCGCCCCCCTCGTCATGGACGCACATCGCGATCACCGCTTTCTCGAAGCGCGGATCGCCGATGCCCGGCATGGCGAGCAGGAACTGGCCGGAAAGGAAGCGCGGCGCGTCCATCCCCTCCCCTATAGTCCGGCGCGAGCCGCCGCGACAGCCTCCCGGTGCGGGGACAGTCACTAGTGACTGTCCCCATTCTCCCCTGCTAAGGGGCCGGCCTGTTTAAAGGAGATTGACGATGACGATCAAGGTTGGCGACCGCATCCCCAGCGCGACTCTGCTCAAGGCCGGCCCCGAAGGGCCGCAACCGGTCGAGACCGACGCTTATTTCGCGGGCCGCAAGATCGCCTTGTTCGCCGTGCCCGGCGCGTTCACGCCGACCTGCTCGGCGCGCCATCTGCCCGGCTATATCGAGCGCGCCGACGAGCTCAAAGGCAAGGGCGTCGACGAGATCGCCTGCCTCGCGGTCAACGATGCCTTCGTCATGCAGGCCTGGGCCGCGCAATCGGGCGCGGAGGGCAAGGTCACCATGCTCGCCGACGGCAGCGGCGCCTTCGCCGACGCGCTCGGGCTCTCGGCCGATTTCTCCAAATTCGGCATGGGCAAGCGCAGCCAGCGCTGGTCGGCGATCGTCGACGATGGCGTCGTCAAGGAGCTGAACGTCGAGGAGCCGGGCGCGTTCAGCGTGTCGAGCGCGGAATTCCTTTCCGCCCAGCTTTAACGAGAAAGGGGACCGAGAAAGGGGACAGTTACTTTTCCGCAGGGTAGCGAGAAAAGGGACAGTTACTTTTCCGCACGGCATCGCCTGATTGAGTGCGACAGTGCGGAAAAGTAACTGTCCCCGTCACTGTCCCCGTCACTGTCCCCGTAACCGTCCCCGTCACTGCCCGTCACTGCGCCGGCGCCGGTGCGTTCAGCACCTCGGTGACAAAGCGGTCGACCTGGCCGGCGAAGACGAGCAGATTCACCGCCAGATTGCCGCGGATGAAGCCGTAATCGGCGGTGAGGTAACGCTGCAGCGTCGGCCGGCCGTCCGCGGTCACGAAGGCGCGGGCGAAGGCATAACGCTGGTTGAAGGCGTGCAGGCCGGCGCCGAGCCGCTCGGGCGGCAAATCGGCCGGCCGGTTCCACACCGCCTGGATCGAGATCGCCTTGCACGACGCACCCTGGCACGCGCCGAACAGGATCGCCGCGCGGCGCCCGTTGGCGAAGGTCACGCTCAGCGCCGGCCGGTCGCCGCTGATCTGCCGCTCGAACCGCGCCCCGATCTGGGTGAGCACGGGTTCGACACTCTCATAGCTGAAGGCGGGCAGAATTTGCCGGTTTTCCGGCGCGTTGGGATCGAAGCGGGGCGGCGGCTGCGGCGCCGGCTGTGCCTGAAACGCGGCGAGCGATGCGAACAGGACCAGCATCGCCCCCACCTAGAGCGGCGCCAGCGCGAAATCGACGCTGACCGCGACTCCGGTGTCGATTTCGGGGCTGGCCTCCCGCCCGCTGAAACTATTGCCCTCGCCGCGCCGGAACCGCCGCGCCTGGCCATAAGCGAGACGGTAGAGATCGGTCCCGTCGCGCTCGCTGACCCGAACGATCCGCGCCACCCGCATGCCGCGCGCCGCGGCGTAGGCGTCGGCATCGGCGCGAATCCTGGCGATCGCCCGGACGCGCGCCTGGCGCTGCGCCGCGCCATAGTCCGAAACCGTATAGAGGGGCGCGCTCTCCTCGTAGGCCACCCCTTCCGCTTCCAGCGCGGCGCGGACCGCGGCAACGCGGTCGATGTCGGCGATCCGGATGACGACGATATCGCCGGACCAGTAATTGTTGAAATCGGCGGCGGTGCCGAAGCTTTGGGGATGGCTCCCCGGCGGCAGGTCTTCGCCCGCCTGCACCGCATCGGCGGGCAGGCCGGCGCCGCGCAGGGCCTCGCGGATGCGCGCGAGCCTGGCGCGATACAGGCGCCGCGCCTCCTCGAACCCGGGCGCTTCGGCGCCGACGGCGATGGTGATCGTCGCCAGGTCGGCGCGCGCCGCGGCGACGCCGATCGCGCCCAGCTCGAGCAGGACTTCGCCGGGCGCGAGCGGCGCGGTGCGCACCGGCGTCGCCGTCACGCCGCGCAGCGGGCCGGGCGGCGCGATCTGCGCGGCCATGGCCGGCGCGGCGAACGCCAGGGCCAGGCCGGCGGCGGCGCGCCGCGCGGTTCTCACCGAGGCGCCAGCGCGAAATCGACGCCGATCGTCACCGATGTCTCGATGTCGGGGCCCCGATTCTCGCTCCCTTCGAGCTGCCGGCGCATCGCCCGCTCGTTCATCATCATCGACACGAAATCGAAGCCGAGCCGCTCGGTGACCCGAACCACGCGGACCACGCGCATGCCCAGGGCCGCCGCATAGGCCTCGGCATCGGCGCGCGCCCGCGCCAGCGCCCGATTGCGCGCCTCGCGCCGCGGCGTATCCGTGTCGTTCAGCGAATAAGCCGGCATCGAATCGACGAGCGCATGCGCCTCCTCCAGGGCCCGAAGCATGGGCGCGAGCCGCGCGACGTCGCGCCCGCGGATCGCGATCAGGGCATGGGCGCTCGCCGCCCGGGGCGGAGGCCCCGTCATCGGCCCTTCGCCGGCGGAGGCATTCGCTTCCGCGACGTCGAAAAGCGGCGGCGGCGTCTCGAGCATATCGAAGCTTGGGCCGATCATGGAATCGCCGACCCTGATGTCGGCCGGAGCGACGCCCGCCTGGCGCGCGACCGCGGTGAGGCGCGCCACTTCCGCCGCGACCGCCTGGCGCGCCTCCGCATTGGTGTTGCCTTCGGCGGTGGCGCGGATCGTCATCACGGCGATATCGGCCCGCGTGGTGACGCTTCCGCTCGCGTTCAGCTCAAGCAGCACCTCGCCGGGCGCGAGCGGCTGGGTGGCGACCGGCGCCTGCGCGGTTGCGCTCGCGCCCGGCAGGGTGCCGGCAAGCGCGAGCGCCGCCCAGAGCGCTACCAGCCGCACCGCCGGCCCCTGTTCTGCTCGCGCAGCCAGCCGAGCAGGGGCCGGAAATATTCGACCATCGGCTCGGCGCTGATCTCGCGGCTGCCGGTGAACGCCTCGAGCGCGTCGGGCCAGGGCCGCGATGCGCCCATCGCCAGCATCGCGTTCAGCCGCCGGCCGACCTCGCGATTGCCGTAGAAGGAGCAGCGGTGCAGCGGCCCGCGCCAGCCGGCGATGTCGCAGGCGGCCTTGTAGAATTGGAACTGGAGGATGCGGGCGAGGAAGTAGCGGGTATAGGGCACGCTCGCGGGTACGTGATATTTGGCGCCGGCGTCGAAATTGCGCTCCGTGCGCGGGCTCGGCGGGACGATGCCCTGATATTGGAGCCGCATCCGGTCCCACGCCGCCTGATATTCGGTGGGCGCGATCTGGCCCGAATAGATGCCCCAGCGATAGCGGTCGACGAGCAGGCCGAAGGGCAGGAAGGCGATCTTGTCGAGCGCCTGGCGCAGCAGCAGCGCCCGGTCCTGCTCCTCGTTCGGCATCTGGTTCTGCCTGAGCAGGCCGATCTGGACCAGATATTCGGGCGTGACGGAGAGCGCGATCGTGTCTCCGATCGCTTCGTGGAAGCCGTCATTGGCGCTGTCGAGATAGAGCGTCGACTGGCGGTTGTAGGCGCGCTGATAGAAATTGTGGCCGAGCTCGTGATGGGCGGTGACGAAATCGTCGGCGTTGACGCGGGTGCACATCTTGATGCGCAGATCCTCGACATTGTCGACGTCCCAGGCCGAGGCGTGGCAGATCACCTCGCGGTCCCTGGGCTGGGTGATCATCGAGCGCTGGTAGAAGGTCGCCGGCAGCGGCGCGAAGCCCAGAGAGGTGAAGAAGCCCTCGGCGGTGCGGATCACGCGCTCGGGCGTGTAGCGGGCGCGCACCAGCAATTGGGTGAGATCGTAGGGCGCCGGGCCGCGGCTCGGCGGCGCGACGACGTCGTAGATATTGCCCCATTCCTGCGCCCAGAGGTTGCCGAGCAGGTCGGCGCGGATCGGGCCCTGGGCCGGCTGGACCTGCTCGCCATAGCGGCGGTTCAATCCGGCGCGGGTGAAGCAATGGAGCTCGTCGTAGAGCGGCTTGACCTCGTTCCACAGCCGCTCGGTCAATTGCTCGAACTGCTCGGGCGTCATGTCGTAGCGCGAGCGCCACATCGCGCCGGTGTCGGGGAAGCCGAGCTCGCGCGCGCCTGCGTTCGAGATTTCGGCCATGCGCGCATATTGCGGGCGCATCGGCGCGCCGACATTGTCGTTCCAGCTCGTCCACATCTCGCGCAGCTGGGCGGGGTCGCGGACCGTGCCCATGCGCGCCTCGATCTCGTTGCCGGTGAGCTGCTGCCCGCCCATCGTGCCGCGGCCGCGGCCATATTGCGAGGAGAGGTCGGTCGAGATGCGGTTCAATTCGGCGGCGGCGCCCGCCGTGGTCGGCGCCGGCAGGGTCAGCGCGCTGCGCAGCAGATCGAGCTTGCGCCGCGTGTCGTAGCTCAAATCGGGCACGTTGGCGTAGCGCGCCGCCTCGTTGGCGAAGCGTACGCCCATCTCGGTGCCGATCGTGCCGAAATGGGCGGCGAGCGCGTCGGTGTCGGGCGTGATGTAGGTGGCGTTGACCCATTGGGCGCGGGCGGAGATGACGATGAACTCGCCGAGCTCGCGCTCGGCCCGGGCGACGAAGGCGTCGGCTTCGGCCGCGGTCGGCGTCGCCGCTTCGGACGCGGCGGCTGCAGCGTTCGTGACGCCATCCGCGGAGGACGCGACTTCCGCAGCGCTCGGCTCACTGGCGGAGGTGGTGGTGCAGCTCGCGGCGAGGCAGGCGGCGACGGTGATGGCAAGCAAGGAAACGGTCGACTTCATGGCGGGCATCCCTCGTATTTTCTGTTCTCGCGTCGCGCTAATGGACCCGCCGGAAGGGCCGGTCAACGGGCCAGGAAATCGGCGATGGCGCGGCCGAGATCGGGCTTGGTCACGGCGCTCATATGGTTGCCTGGAACGGACACATATTCGCCCTTCGGCAGAAGATCCGCGAGCGCCTGCGGAGAGCCGTTATCGTCGTCCTGCGCGCCGCTCAGCACGAGGGTCGGCATAAGAATGCTGCGCAGCATTTCCTCGCTCGTGTCGACGAACGAATCGAGCAAGGGGAGCAGCGCCTCGGGGTCGCCGCCGGTGGTCTTGAGGAACGCCTCGGCCAGCCATTCGGGCGAGCCGCGCTCGTGCGTGCCGAGCCCGGTCAGGATCGCCTTGAAATGCTCGGCGCGATGGCCGGTCTTATGGAGCCCGGCGAGCCCCATTCCGCTGACGATCAGCCGCTTCGGCCGCGCCCCCTTCGCCACCATCCGCACCGCCGTTCGCGCGCCCAGCGAATAGCCGCCGAGATCGTAATCGGTAAGGCCGAGACGGGCGATCAGCGCGAGGCCGTCATCGGCCAATATGTCCGCCGGATAGAAAGCCGGATCGTGCGGCTTGCCACTGTCGCCGTGCGCACGCAGGTCCGGCATGATCACGCGCAGGCCCCGGCCTGCGATCTCGGCGGCGTGGCCGAAGCGGATCCAGTTGGTCCGCGCGTCCGAGAACAATCCGTGCAGCAGGACCACCGCCGGCCCCTCGCCGAGCGCGTGCCAGGCCAGCTTCGTCCCGTCCGCCGCCGTGAAATGATGGATCTCGACGCTCATTCCTTCTCCTCGACCGGGGGCAGCCTGCGGACCACGCCGAACAGGACGATGACCAACGCGCAGGCGGCGAGCAGGGCGGCAAGCAGGAAGGCCCCGCCCGGCTCGCCGCGCTCGGCGCCGAAGGCGAGCGCCTGGGTCATCGCCAGCGGCCCGACGATCGCGGCGAGGCCGGCGATGCTCAACATGCCGCCCATCAGCGCGCCCTGGCGGGATGGGTCGGTCATCCGCGACAGCAAGGCGTTGATCGACGGGTAGACCAGCCCCTGCAGCGCGCCCACCGCGATGATCGCATAGACCATCCAGTCCTGGGTCACGAAGACATAGCCGAGGAAGCTCAGGGCGCCGACGACCATTCCGATCACCACCGTGCGCGCCTCGCCGAAGCGGGCGATCATCCGCCCGGTGACGAAGGTCTGGGCGAGCGCCATGGCGAGGCCCGCGGCGGCGAGCGACCAGCCGATCGCCTTCGCATCCCAGCCCCTGGCCAGCTCGGCCCAGAACGCCCAGGTCGCCGGATAGACGATATGGGCGAACGCCCAGAGAAAGGCCGCGATCAGCAGCGGCGTCGCGCCGCCGGCATGGAAGAGCGGCTTGAACGCGCCCCAGATGTGCGAATCGCGCCAGCGGAACGGCCGGCGCTTGTCCGGAGGCAAGGTTTCGCCGAGGCCGAAGAAGATCCACAGCGCGTTCAGCCCGGCCAGCGCCGCCGCCGCGATAAAGGGCGCGCGCGTGCCCAGCTCCGCCATCAACCCGCCGATCGCCGGCCCGAGGATGAAGCCGAGCCCGAAGGCGGCGCCCATCAGCCCGAAGGTCGCGCCGCGCTTCTCGGGTGGGGTGACGTCGGCGAGCACCGCATTGACCGGCCCGTTGGTGGCGCCGGCGATGCCCGCGATCAGCCGCCCGACGAACAGCCAGGCGAGCGTCGGCGCCGCCGCCATCAGCAGATAATCGAGCGCGAAGGCCAGGGTCGAGAAGAGCAGGACCGGCCGCCGCCCGAAGCGGTCGCCGAGATTGCCGAGCACCGGCCCGGCGAAGAATTGCGCACCGGCATAAGCGACCAGCATATAGCCCGCGATCCGCGTCGCCTCGGCAAGGCTGACCTGGCCGAGATCGACGATCAGCCTGGGCAGGACCGGCAGGACGATGCCGAAGCCGATCGAATCGATCAGCAGCGCCGTCAGCACGATCGGGATGGCGGGATGGTGGAAGCGCATCGGACACCCGTCATTCCAGCGAAAGCTGGAATCTCGCTTCTTCAATGACGTGAAAGGCAAGGAGATTCCAGCTTTCGCTGGAACGACGATTGCGATGGAGGCGCCTGGCTCAGTCGGGCATCTTGCCGACCGCGTCGATCCATCGCTGTACGAGAGGCTTGTGGTCCTCGGTGCGATATTCCGGCAGGCCTTCGGTGTTAATCCAGGCGCGGTGCAGCGATTCGACTCCGAAATGGTGGACGGGTCGGAAGCGCGCCGGATCGTCGAACGAGGCGACGGTCAGGTCCATCTTGTCGCTGTCCGGAAATTCGAAGCCCAATGAAGCCCCGCAACCCGCGCAATAAGGCCGCCGCGCGATCGGCGAGCTTTGATACCAGTCCGGCCCGCTCTCCCAGGCGACGTTCGCTTTGGCCAGGGTCTTGAACGCGATCGACACGCTCCCGGTCGCCCGCTGACACATCCGGCAATGGCACAGGTACGCCTCGTCGCTGTCGATCCGCGCCGTGTAACGAACCTTGCCGCAGGCGCAGCCGCCCTTCATTTCCTCAGCCACTCAATCCACCCCAATCCTGCAGCATGATCACGCGGTCATTGAATGGCGTGCCACGCGTCTTCGCCCACAACCGCTTGTCGGACGTGACCAGCGGGAAGTCGAGCGACTGTGCGATTGCGAGGAAAAAGCAGTCATAGACGGAGTGGGCAAGGACAAACGACAGCTCGAGCGCGGATTCGGCGAAAGGCTCCGCGCGGAACAGGGTCACGGCGCGCGCCAGATGCCCCAGCGCACTCGCGCCCTGGTCGAGCGTGAGCTGTCCCAGCCGAATCTTCTTCCAGAGCGTGTTGGCGACCTCCACACGGATCAGGTCCGGAGCAGCAAGCGGGTGTCTGAAAAGAGTGCGAGCAAGGAGGCTGTCCGGCTCGGCTGCATACCATTTGGCGGCGACGCTGCTGTCGACGACGACGATCAAATGTCGCGAAATCCATCGCGGTCCGCGCGGATCAGGTCTTCGCTGGGCGTTTGCGGCACGTTGGGTGTCATCGCGCGGATGCGATCAGCTTCCGCCACCAACTGGGCAACCCTCTCGGGCGTCATCGGCTGCATCACCCACAGCGCCTCCCGAAGCTGGGCTTCAAGCGACCGACCTTCGCGCTTCGCGGCCGCGCGATAGGCGTTCACCAGCTCGTCGTCGAGATTGCGGATCAGGACCTGTGCCATACCCGCTTGATAGCATAATGCTATCAAATCCTCAAGCGGACCGCCTCCAGCTTCCTCCGCCATGCCTCCGGCAGCGGCACCGGCCGCCGGCTCTCGCGGCCGACATAGACGTGGGTGAAATGTCCTTCGGCCGCCGCCTCCTCGGCCCCCTTGGCGAAAACGCCGATCCGGTAGCTGACGCTGGAACTGCCGAGCCGCTCGACGCCGAGCCCGATCTCGACCGGCTCGGGATAGCTCAGCGCGCCCGCATAGCGGCAGCCGGTCTCGACGACGAGGCCGATCGGGTCGCCTTGGGCGATGTCGAGCAGGCCGGCCTCGATCAGCCAGGCGTTCACCGCGGTGTCGAACCAGCTGTAATGGACGACGTTGTTGACGTGACCATAAGCGTCATTGTCGGCCCAGCGGGTCGCGATCTCGCGCCACACGGGATAGGCCGCCCTCCCCTTCAGGCCCCCGTCCCTCGTCTGCGCGGGGCTCAAAGCGCCGCCTCGTAGAGCCGCCGCGCATCGGCCTGGCTGATCGGGCAGGGATTGTTGATCAGCAGCCTTTCCTGCTTCATCGCCTCGGCGGCGAGCAGGTCGAGATGCTCCGGGCCGACGCCGACCTCTGACAGGCGCCGCGGCACGCCCGTCGCGCGCGACAGCCGGGCGAGATGCTGGACCAAGCCCTGCGCCTGGCCCTGTAGGCCGAGATCGGCGATGCCGGGGTCGAGCATCGCCCCCAATTCGGCATAAAGCGGCATCGCCGATTGCATATTGTGGCCGAGCACATGGGTCAGCATCAGCGCATTGGAAAGCCCGTGCGGAACGTGGAAATGGCCGCCGAGCGGATAAGCGAGCGCGTGCACGCCGGCCACCGGCGCGTTGGCGAAGGCGATGCCGGCGAGATGGGCGGCGAGCAGCATCTTGCCGCGCGCCTCGAGATCGTCCGGCGCGTCGCAGGCCCTGACCAGATAGTCGGAGATGAGCCGCATCGCCTTGCGCGCGAACATGTCCGACATCGGGTTCTTGAGCCGGGCCGAGGTATAGGCCTCGATCGCGTGGACCATGGCGTCGATGCCGGTCGCCGCGGTGACCGCGCGCGGCAGGCTCAAGGTCAGCTCGGGATCGAGCACCGCCCAGTCGGGCAGCAGGGCCGGGCTGTTGACGCCGCGCTTCTCCGTGGAACCGACGGTGATGACGGTGACCGGCGTCGCCTCCGATCCGGTGCCCGCGGTGGTCGGGACCAGGGCGAGCGGCAGCTTGCGCCCCAGCGCCTTGCCGACGCCCCACAAAGTGTCGAGATCCTCTTTCGTCGCGATCAGATATGCGGCGAGCTTGGCGACGTCCATCGGGCTGCCGCCGCCGAAGCCGACGACCGAGACGCAGCCCTCGCCGGCGGCCACCGCCGCCATCAAGGTCTCGCGCGACGGGTCCTGCTCGACCGCATCGAAGACGATCGCGTCGGGCAGCGCCTCGAGCACCGCGTCGGCGAGCCCGAGCGCGCGGACATTGGCGTCGGTGACGAACAGGCACGGCCCGGGCGGCAGCACCTCCTTGAGCCGCCGCGCCGCGCCCGGCCCCGCGATCAGCTTCGGCCCGTATTGGAATTCGTAGGGCTGCATCGGCAACACCTACCTTCCCCGTCATTCCCGCGAAAGCGGGAATCCACCTGCCTTTCTTCCTCTCCTCCGCGAGAAGAACGGGGGATTCCCGCTTTCGCGGGAATGACGAGGGTCAGAACGAGCGCTGCAGCCGGCTGATCAGCGAGCGCGCCGGGCTGCCGGCCTGATCCGCGGCGCCAGTGCCGAGGTCGAGTCGGCCGACCCGGTCGTACAATTCCTCGCTGGCGCGGATGAGGTCCGCCGCCGCTTCGGGGAGGCGGGCGAGCAGCGCCCGGTCGGTTTCCGCGGCGGGGCCCAGCCGACGCTCGGCCGCGCCCGCCTGCGCGCGGCTGAGCTCGCCTGCGGCGACCGCGCGCTGGGTCAGGAGCCAGGCGATGACGTGCATCAGCCGCGTCGTCACCTTGAGCGATTCGCAGGAGAAGCCGACCCGGTCGAGCGGATCGAGCGTCAGCCGGTCGTCGCGGCCGCCCGTGTCGAAATAGGAGCGCGCCTCGTCGGCGAGCACCATCGCCTCGACATAGAGCCCGTCGATCAGCTTGGGCGTCAGCCCCTCGTCCATGGACATTTGCATGGCGCCGGAATGCCACAGGGCGCGGCCCCCGCAAAATGCAAAAGAAGGTGAATGGCGTCCCGATTCGGACGGGGTGGGAAAACGATATCGTCGACACCTCGACAATCGTCATCCCGGACTTGATCCGGGGTCCACCTTTCCTTGGTGCTGAAAGAAGGTGGATGCCGGATCAAGCCCGGCATGACGGACGCGCGCGCGTCAGGCGATGATGTTGGGGACGGTTTGGTCCTCGAGGATCTTGATCTCGTCCTTGAGCCGCAGCTTGCGTTTCTTGAGCCGCGCCAGCTGGATATCGTCGCTCGCCGCCATCGCGCTCAGGGCTTCGATGGCGCTGTCGAGATCACGGTGCTCGGTGCGCAGAACCGCGAGTCGCGATTCCGGATCCTGAGCGGCTGAGTGGTTCCCTTCCATGGGTCTCCCTCGCTCCTCTCTTTTTCGATGCGGGCATCTTAAACCTTCGGTGAGGCGTCGTACATATGTGTTGGACCGCCGTCCCCGGGGGAGACAATGCCCGCCTTCGCTGGTTAGATGGCGGCACCCAAGCGAAGGAGAGCTTTATATGCACCAGGCGCACGTTTCGGCCCTTCAGGCCAAGCATGCCGGCCTCGAAGCCCGGATCGTCGAGGAAAGCCAGCGGCCATTGCCCGACATGGCGACCCTCGCCCGGCTCAAGAAAGAGAAGCTCAAGGTCAAAGAGGAGATGACCGGACTGAGCGAGCCGCACTAGGGGACAGTCACTTTCACGCGCGGTGGTGCGAGGATTTGCCCGACGGTTGGAAAGTGACTGTCCCATTCGAAGGCGCGGGAAGGGGGACAGTCACTTTCACCCGCGACGCGCAAGAGTTCTCGCCGCGGCGCGTGAAAGTGACTGTCCCCTGTCAGTCGTCGCGGCTGATGCGCTCGTTCTTCTCGTGGCGCTCCTGCGCCTCGACGGTCATCGTCGCGATCGGCCGCGCCTCGAGCCGGGCGAGGCTGATCGGCTCCCCCGTCACCTCGCAAAAGCCATAGTCCCCGGAGTCGATGCGGCGCAGCGCCGAGTCGATCTTGGCGATGAGCTTGCGCTGGCGGTCGCGAGTGCGAAGATGGATGCCCCAATCCGTCTCGCTCGACGCCCGGTCGGTCAGGTCGGCCTCCTGGATCGGGCCGTTGGCGAGCGCCGTCATCGTCTCGCGCGATTCCCTGACGATGCTGTCCTTCCAGGCGAGCAGCTTCACGCGAAAGTAAGCAAGCTGCTCATTGTTCATGAATTCTTCGTTGGCGGTAGGGCGATAGCCGTTCGCCAATTGCGGATTCAAAGCGTCACTATGAAGCGTAGCCATTACCCCTCCACTCCCGTCACCCGGCAAATAGCCGAGGGTTCCGAACTTGGGGGCCGAGGCGAATCTATGCCCTTAATTTAAGCCTCCCACCCCAGCGCGCCCTATAGCCATGGCTTATTGCCAGCACAAGTCACTCAAAGCGGGAGAAAAAATATTGATGGATCGTTTCGCGCACGGTCCAATTCGGCCGCCGCGCCGGCGCCGATCGCCGGCCGCGAATCGGGGCGCGCCGGAGGATCGGGCCTTGCCGTTAACCCTGATTTCGAAAAACCGGCGGCGGGCGCGCGTTCACCCCCTCCAAGAAGCTGTTCAGTTATGGGACGGAAGCCGCCCAAAGGGCCGGAATCCGGGGCTTTTCGGGCAACAAGATGGTTAACGCGCTTGCGCTTAAAGGGAACGTTTGCATCTGCTCGCTAGGCCCAACCGGCGATGAATAAGGCTTCGGCCCGATTTCCATCCAACCGGACGGTCTGGAACAGGGAATGCTGTTATGTCGGTAAGAATGGCTCTGGCAAAACTCTGCGCTTGCACGTGCGGCGGCGCGATCATCGGCGGCGGCGCGATGCATGCCGTGGAAAGCCCGTCCGCGCGGCCCGCATTGACCAATCACAGCGAGGCCCGCTCCCATGTCCGGCGCTCGGGCGGCTATGTCCGCCGCGCCTCCGGCTCGCACCGGCGAGTCGTCAGGCGCACCGTCCGGCGGGTGGCCTGCGCCGCCCCGACCCAGACGGTGACCCGAACCATCATCCCGCCGGTGTTCGCGCCGCCTCCCCCGCCGCCGGTCGCGGTGGCGTCGAGCGGCGGCAGCAGCGGCCTGGTCGTGGTCGGCGGGTCCTCGGGCGGCGGCTTCGGCTTCGGCGGCGGCTTCTTCTCGGGCGGCTTCTTCGGCGGCAGCTCGTCGAGCAGCGGCGGCAACATCATCACCATCCAGAACAGCAACGCCCAGAATCAGAATCAAAACCAGAATCAGAACCAAAATCAGAATCAAAACCAGAACCAGAATCAGAACGAAAACCAGAACCAGAACCAGAATGGCGGCTCGTCCAGCCACGGCTCGTCGAGCAAGGGATCGTCTAGCCACGGTTCGTCGAGCCACGGCAGCTCCAGCCACGGCTCGTCGGGCTCGTCCAGCTACGGCAGTTCCAGCCATGGCTCGTCCGGTTCGTCCAGCTACGGCTCGTCGGGCTCGTCCAGCCGCGGGGGCTCCAGCTCGACGTCCTCGACCAGCTCGGGCGCGTCGACCTCCACCAGCTCCGGGGCGAGCGGCGGATCGAGCAGCTTCGGCTCCTCGGGCAGCACCAGCGGCTCCAGCTCCTCCTCGTCGAGCAGCAGCTCGTCGAGCTCGAGCAGCAGCTCCAGCTCCTCGAGCGGCGGCTCCTCGTCGAGCTCGTCGGGCGGCACGCCGGTGCCGGCGCCGCCGATGATCCTGCTGTTCGGCGCCGCCGCCGCGACCCTGGTCGCGCGCCGCCGCCTGGGCCGCAAGCAGGACGCCTAGTCAGCCAAATCAAGGGCAACGAAGAGGCCCCGTCCGGTCCGTCCGGGCGGGGCCTTTTTCTTGCCTGGCGGGCAGCGCCGCCCTTCAGGAGTCCTTGAGGATTTTCTCGATCTCGGCGACCGGCAGGTTGACGAGGTCCTTGGCCAGCTCCGCGACCAGCCTTTTCTCGACCTCTTTGTGATAATGCTTGCGCAGCTCGCCGAGCGTGCGCGGCGGCGCCACCACGATCAGCGCTTCATAATCGTTGCCGAGCGCCCGCTCCTTCAGCATCCGGGCGGTGTCGGCGGCGAAGCGGTCCTCCTCCAATTGATGGAAATCGACCTCCTCCATCGCGCCGCCGCGGCCGTCCACGGTCCGCATCGACTGGCCGGCGAGATCGCTCGCCTGCTCGTGATGGGCGGGATTGGGATGGACGTCCTTCTCCTCGACGCTGAGATTGGGGAAATCGGCATCGCCCTCGTTGCGGAAGAACAGGCTCTTACGGCCGTCGGCGACAAGGATGACTGTATCATGGGGGACCTGCATCGCTCGCTCCATATTGTGTGGCGGGAGAACGAAGCGGGCGCGAACTTGGTTGCCGCGCCCCGCCCGCCCCGGCATAGCCCGGGCCATGCGCATCCTGCTCACCAATGACGACGGCGTGAATGCCACCGGGCTCAAGGTTCTCGAAAAGATCGCCCGGGCCTTTTCCGACGACATCTGGATCGTCGCGCCGACCGAAGAGCGTTCGGGCGCCGGCCATTCGCTGACTTTGACCGTCCCGGTGCGCCTGCGCAAGCTGGGCGAGCGCCGCTTCTGCGTCACCGGCACGCCGACCGACGCGGTGATGATGGGCCTTGCCCATGTCATGAAGGACATGCAGCCCGACCTCATCCTCTCCGGCGTCAACCGCGGCGCTAATCTCGGCGAGGACGTCACTTATTCGGGCACGGTCTCGGCGGCGATGGAAGGCGCGCTCGCCGGCATCCCGTCGATCGCGCTCAGCCAGAGCTATGCGCGCGAGGGCATGGGCGATACCGTCCCCTTCGCCGCCGCCGAGGCCTGGGCGCAGCGCGTGCTCGCCCCCTTGATCGAAACGCCGATGGCGACCCGCACCCTGGTCAACGTCAACTTCCCCGCGCTGGCGCCCGACAAGGTGAAGGGCGTCCGCGTCGTCCGCCAGGGCCTGCGCGATTACGGCCGGCTCAGGATCGACCGGCGCACCGACACGCGCGGCTATGATTATTACTGGTTCGGGCTCGGGCCGATGATCCACACGTCCGGCCACGCCACCGATCTCGAGGCGATCGCCGACGGCTATGTCGCAGTCACCCCGCTCCACCTCGATCTGACCCACGAGGATTCGCTGCAGCGGCTCGCGGAGCATTATAAATGATGCGCCCGCTCTCGCGCCTGGGAATTCGCCGGCGCGGGATCGACCGGCCGACGCTGCGCCGCAAGAGCCCGCTGCCGGTCTGGGTGCAGATCGGGTGGCGCGTGGCGCTCGTCCTCGGCCTCCTCCTCTTCGCCATTGCGGTCCACTGGTTCGAGCGCGACGGCTTGCGCGACAATCTCGACGGCGAGGTCAGCTTCGTCGACGTCGTCTATTTCACCATGATCAGCATCACCACCACCGGCTACGGCGACGTCGTGCCGGTCGCCAACCATACCCGCATGTTCGACGCTCTGGTGGTGACGCCGATCCGCATCTTCTTCGTGCTGATCTTCATCGGCACCGCCTACACCTTCGTTTTCCGCCGGACATGGGACAAATGGCAGATGGCACGGCTTCAGCGCACCTTGAGCAACCATATCGTCGTCGCCGGCTTCGGCACGAGCGGCTCCGAAGCGGTCGACGAGCTGATCGCGCGCGGCGCCGACGCCTCCAGGATCGTCGTCATCGATTGCGAGGCAGAAGCGCTCGATCGCGCCGAATCCCTCGGCTGCGCGGTGCTCAGCGCCGACGCCACGCGCGATACGACTCTGAAGGCCGTCCATATCGACCGGGCCACGGCGATGATCGTTTCCGCCGGCCGCGACGACACCTCGATCCTGATCACGCTGACCGCTCGCCACCTCGCCCCCAATATCAAGATCAGCATCGCCGTGCGCAATGAGGATAACGAGCTGCCCGCCCGCCAGGCCGGCGCCACCACCGTGATCAACCCGGTCAGCTTCGCCGGCCTCTTGCTCGCCGGCTCGACCCAGGGCGCCCATATCGCCGATTATATCGCCGACCTCGCCTCATCCAGCGGCCGCGTCCAGCTCCAGGAGCGCGAGGTGACGCCCGACGAATGCGGCAAGCCGCTCTCCGCGATCGCCAGGGGGCTGGGCGTGCGCGTCTATCGCGACGGGCAGCCCTACGGCTTCTGGGAGCCCGAGGCGCGCTCGCTCATCCCGGGCGACTGCATCGTCGAGATATTGCCGACCGCGAAGACGGAGGCCGAGCTGGGGCCGACCTGAATCAGCTGCCGCCGCAGCCGCCCCCGCAGCCGCCGCCACCCCCGTCGCTGCCGCAACCGCCGCTGCCGTCGTGATGATTGCCGCCCGAGCATCCGCCGCCGCCGGAGCAGCCGCCGTCATCCCTCTTCCGCGTGGTGCCCCGCCCGGCCAGGGCCACGGCCCCCGCCACGATGCCCAGCATGACCAGGATCGAGATGATCACCATCGGGCCGTCGTCCGCCCCGGCACTGTTCGCCGTCAGCGCCGTGCAGGCCGCGACCAGCAGCGCCCCGAACCCCAGCAGCGGCAGGCGTCCGGCGCGCATCCTGGGCAGGAGCCAATAGCGACCGGCGTCGACCCTGAGCGGCCGCGCGGCGAATCGGGTCTTGGCATCCGGCCAGACCTGGCGAGGCGGCGGAGCGCCGAAGATCGTCCGGTAGCGGGCCAGCGTCTCCTCATATTGACGGCGATAATGCGCCCGCTGGCCGGCCCCGCCCTCGGTGGGATCGTGGTGCAGCGGCATGCCGATGATCCGGCCGCACAGCACGTCCCAATAATGGCGCGTATAGGAGAGATGGAGGTGCCAGGCCTGGTCGACATCCTCGGACGGCGTCACCGGGCCGGCCGTGGCGGCGAGGTAGAGGAAGCGGCGATATTCCTCGACCACGGCCGCCGCGCGCCGCGCGCTCCATCCATTCTCCCGCCCCAGCCGCGCGGCGAACGTGAGCGTCGCGCCTTCGGCCTGGATCCGCATCGCCGCGAGGCGCTGCCATAAAGGGCTGAGGCGCCAGGCCTCTCCGGTTGAGCCTCGTCCGCCTTTCATCATCGCACGTCTCCTCGAGAGTCCGATTGGCCCGATAATAACTCTACTTCCGTGGTTGATAATAGGGGGAACAAACCATTTTCCTACACGCACGGGGCCAAGGCATAGGCTGGGGATGGACGATTCGGACCTCCTCGCCTTCGCCCCGGTTCCCGTGCGCGCGCGCGCCGGCGGGTGGACGCCGAAGAAGCAATATTTCTTCATCCTCGGCCTCGCCCGCGGCTTCACGCCGGCGCGCGCGGCGGCCTTGCTCGGGATGACGCGTAAGACGGCCTACGAGCTGCGCGGGAAGCCCGGCGCCGAGGGCTTCGCGCGCGCCTGGGCCGCGGCGGCCGCCCGGGCACGGGAGCGGCGCATCGCGGCGCGCCGGCCGAGCCTCGCCCAGCGCACCTTGCACGGGGAATGGCATCCGCGCCTCTATCGCGGCCGCGTGATCGGCTGGACCCACCGGCCCGCCAATGCTCGCGCGATGGGCCTGCTCAAGCGCCTCGACAGGCAGGTGGAGCGTCTTCCGCCCGGTACGGACGTGACGAATTTCGACACCTATATGGACCAGCTTCGCGCCGAACGTGACAGATCGAACGAAGATTCACGCATCCGGCGTCATTCTTGTCACGTTCCGCCTTGCGGCAAGGCCTAGGAAAATCGGTCGATTGCCCCTATGTGGCGCGCTCCCATGGAACTCGAACTCCCCTCCCCGCCCAAGGTCGGCATGGTGTCGCTCGGCTGTCCGAAGGCGCTGGTCGATAGCGAGCGGATCCTGACCAAGCTCCGGTCCGACGGCTATCATATGTCGCCGGATTATGCCGGCGCCGACGTCGTGCTCGTCAACACCTGCGGCTTCCTCGATTCGGCCAAGGAGGAGAGCCTGACCGCGATCGGCGAGGCGATCGCCGAGAACGGGCGGGTGATCGTCACGGGCTGCCTCGGCAAGGAAGCGGAGATGATCCGCGCGCGCTTCCCGCAGGTGCTCGCGATCACCGGCGCGGCGCAATATGAGGACGTGGTCGGCGCCGTCCACGTCGCCGCGCCGATTCCGCCCTCGGCCTATCTCAACCTGGTCCCGGACGCCGGGCTGAAGCTGACCCCGCGCCACTACAGCTATTTGAAGATCTCGGAGGGCTGCAACCACCGCTGCGCCTTCTGCATCATCCCGACGCTGCGCGGCGACCTCGTCAGCCGCCGCCCCGACGCGATCCTGCGCGAGGCCGAGAAATTGGTCGCGGCGGGGACGAAGGAATTGCTGGTCATCAGCCAGGATACCTCGGCCTACGGCGTCGACCTGCGCCACGCCTCCTGGCCCTGGAAAGGCGGAGACGTGCGCGCCCATATGACCGACCTCGCCCGCGAGCTCGGCAGACTCGGCGCCTGGGTGCGGCTCCATTATGTCTATCCCTATCCGCATGTGGACCGGGTGATCCCGCTCATGGCCGAGGGGCTGGTCCTCCCCTATCTCGACATCCCCTTCCAGCATGCCAGCCCGAAGGTCCTGAAGGCGATGAAGCGGCCGGCCAACGAGGCCAAGGTGCTCGAGCGGATCCGCGGCTGGCGCGAGATCTGCCCCGACATCGCCATCCGCTCGACCTTCATCCTTGGCTTCCCGGGCGAGACCGAGGCGGATTTCGACTATCTCCTGCAATGGCTCGACGAGGCCCAGTTGGACCGCGTCGGCGCCTTCAGGTTCGAGCCGGTCAGCGGCGCCGCCGCCAATGCCTTGCCCGGCATCGTCCCCGAGGAGGTCAAGGAAGAGCGCTACGCCCGCTTCATGGAGAAGACCGCCGCCATCTCCGCCGCCAAGCTCGCCGCCAAGGTCGGCCGCACGATCGACGTCATCATCGACGCGGTCGACCCCGAAGGCGGCGCCACCGGCCGGAGCAAGGCCGACGCGCCCGAGATAGACGGCGAGGTCCATCTGCGCGATGCCGGGCATCTGGCCCAAGGCGACATCGTTCCGGTGATCGTCGAGGATGCCGACGAGCACGACCTGTACGGCGTTCCCGCCGCGGGATAAGCTCGTCGCCGATCGCGGGAGGCGGCATGCTGAAGCCCTTATTTCTTGCTTTGGCGCTGCTGCCGGCGGGACCACAGGACGGGATAGGGCGGGATCCCCCCTGCGCGGACGTGCCGGCCTGCATCGCGGCGCTCAGATCGGACGTCCGCGGCGGCCGTCAGGTGACCGAGCCCGTGCGGCTCCGGCTCGCCGCGCTGGGCGACCCGGCCGTCAATGCCCTGATGCCGCTGCTGATCGATACGGATATCCGGGTCCGCGAATCGGCGGGGCTGGCCTTGACCTATTTCCCGCGCATCGATCCCCGGCACCTGCCCGCGCTGGTGCGCGCGTGGCGCGAGGGCGAGATTGGGACGGTTCGGCGCGGCAATGGCTGGCTGCCGGGGCCCATCGCCGCCACCGGCACGGAAGAGGCGCTGCGGCTGCTCTGGCAGGATTTCGAGAGGGAGCCGGATCTGGGCTCCAACGCCCAGACCTTCTTCGCGCTCGCCAGGGGCATGGGCGAGCGGGTCCGGCCGCTGCTCCTGGCCCGCGTCGCCGCCTGTCGCGACAGCGCCGATGGCGGCCCCTGCGCCGGCATCCATGTCTTGCTGGGCGAGTTCCGGCCGCGCTTCCCCGCCTGGAGCGTCGCTGCGATCCTCGACCTGGCCGAGCATGCCCGCTCCGACGCGGTCCGCGAGGAGGCGGAGGACAGGCTCGCCTCCCTGTCGCACCCCGCCGCGCTCGCCCCGCTGCAGCGCCGGCTCGCCGCCCTCCCGCCCGCCGGCGCCGTCACGGACGGTCATTGGACGGTGGGCAACCTCATCGGGCAGATCGCGCGCTACGGCGCCGCCGCCCGCGCGTCGGGGCCCGCGATCATGCTTTATCTCGATGCGGGCTATGACGAGGATCTGCGGGCGAATGCGGCGCTCGCGCTGGGCAGGATCGATTCCCGCGCGGCCGTGCCGGCCTTGCTCGCTCTGGCGCCCGCGCTGCCGGACGACTGGCTGCTCGCCTATAATGTCGCCGAAGGCCTCGGCCGGCTCCGCGCGGAGGCGGCGCGGCCCCTGCTCGAGCATCTGGCGCGCGAGCATTGGCACCGGGGCGTCCGCCGCAACGCGGCGCGCGCGCTCAGCGCCCTCTCCGGCGGTCCCTTCGCCGACCCGGCCGAGCCGGGCAGCGGCGCGCCTTATCCCAATCCGCGCAACGCGAACGGCGAGGAATATTTCTATACCGGCGGCCTTCGTTTCGCCGGCGACGATGCCACCGGCGCCTGCCGGCGGCTTGCGCGCATGCCGGGCCTGGTGGCCGGCGCCGCGGCCCGGAACGCGCTCCGCCGCCGCATCCCCGACGCGCTCGCCCGGGGCGACGTGACATTCGTCCTGCCGGTAACCCGCGGCGCGCTGGTCGGGCTCAACGGCGGCGAGTTCGGCGGCGGCCTCGTCATGCTGCCGGACCGCGGCAGGCCGCGCCTGCTGACCGGCGAGCCGGTTGCGTTCGCCTGGCGGATGGGCAGCCGCCTCTACGTCGCGGCCGGCCTCGCCCATCTCGGACTCGACAGGGGTCATCTCTATGTCGTCGACCCGGTCCAGCAGCGGATCGAGCGGACCATCCGCCTGCCCGCGAGTCCGCGCATCCTCTATGCGGCACCGAACGGCACGGTGGTGATCGACACGGAGGCCGGGCAGGTCGCCGTCGGTCCGGACGGCCGGCTCGTCGACAGCGCGCGTATCGACGGTTGCACGGCGCCGTGAAGGGGCCGAAGGAGCGCGGATGACCGATCTCAAAGCCTTGCTGAAGCCCGATCAGGGGCAGCCCGCCGTCCCGCTGCAGCTCGTCGACAAGAAGGGCTTCGACGGCTGGCTGAAGGCACAGCCCGCCCGCGTTCGGAGCGCGCTCGGGGCGCAGGGGTTCAAGGGCGAGGGCTATCAGCTCGCCATAATGCCCGGCGAGCGCGACCAATGGGCGGCCGTGCTCGGCGTCGCCAATGTCGAGGAACTCAGCCCCTGGTGCCTCGCCAAAGCGGCCGAGAGCCTGCCCGAGGGCACCTATCGCGTCGCGACACGCGGGCCGGGCCCGGCGATGCTCGGCTGGCTGCTCGGCCAGTATCGGTTCGATCGCTACAAGAAGGACGGGCCGGCCAAGGGCCCGCGCATCCTGCTCACCGACGAGCCGGCGCGGATCGACGAGACGCTGCTGCTCGCCGAATCGACCTTCCTGGTCCGCGACCTCGTCAACATGCCGGCCGGCGATCTCGGCCCGGCCGAGCTGGCGGAGGAGGCGCGCACGCTCGCCGAGGCGGCCGGCGCAAAGTTGAAGGTCACCATCGGCAAGGCGCTCGACGAGGGCTATCCGATGATCGCCGCGGTCGGCCGCGCCGCCGCCAAGGGCCGCGAGCCGCGGCTGATCGAAATCGAATATGGCGACCAGCGCCACCCTCGGATCGCCATTATCGGCAAGGGCGTCTGCTTCGATTCGGGCGGGCTCGACATCAAGCCCTCGTCGGGCATGCGGCTGATGAAGAAGGACATGGGCGGCGCCGCCCACGCGCTCGGCCTTGCCCGGCTGATCATGAAGAGCCGGCTCAAGGTGCGGCTTCATCTGCTCATCCCGGCGGTCGAGAACGCCATATCGGGCGACGCCTTCCGCCCCGGCGACATCCTCGCCAGCCGCCAGGGGCTGACCGTCGAAGTCGGCAATACCGACGCCGAAGGCCGGCTGATCCTCGGCGACGCGCTGACCCGGGCCGGCGAGGACAAGCCCGAATTGATCGTCGATTTCGCCACGCTGACCGGCGCCGCCCGGGTCGCGCTCGGCCCGGATCTGCCCGCCTTGTTCACCAATGACGAGGATCTGGCCGAAAGCCTGCTGGCGGGCGGCACCGCGGTTTCCGATCCCTTATGGCGGATGCCCCTGTGGAAGCCCTATGAGGAGATGCTCTCCTCCGATGTCGCCGATCTCGGCAACATGGCCGACGCGCCGCTCGCAGGCGCGGTGACGGCCGCCTTGTTCCTGCAGAAATTCGTGCCCGAAGGCGTCCCCTGGGCCCATCTCGACACCTTCGCCTGGCGCGCTTCGGCGAGGCCCGGACGCCCGAAAGGCGGCGACGCGCTCGGCCTGCGCGCGGTCTGGACCGTGCTAAAAGCCCGCTATGGCGAGTGATCGCCGCGTTCCTTTTTGCGACAAAAGGGAAACGAAACGGCGCCTGACTGGTTGTAGCTCCGAAACGTCGACCTTCGCGAATTGGAGCAGGACCCGTGGCGGACCAAGCCCTCGGCAGCTGGATGCGCACCCTCATCGGCTATGTGCGCTCGGGCGAGCCCGATCTTACCAACCGGCAGATGGCGCTGATGCTGCTCGTCTATCTCACCCCCGGCCCGCATACGGTGCGCGGCCTCGCCGAACGGCTCGGCGTATCGAAGCCGGTGATAACGCGCGCCTTGAACACGCTCGGTGCGCTCGGCTATCTGCGGCGCGTTCGCGATGAGAGCGACCGGCGCAACGTCTTCGTCGCAAAGACCGGCACTGGACAGGATTTCCTTGAAGGCTTCGAACGCAATCTCGAACAGCAAAGCGGGCGGCAAAGCGCCGGCGGCGGATCCCGCAGCGCGGTCGGCGAACGGGGATTCATCCTCCAGAACGGATGAGTGGTTCCACCTGACCGGGCCGTCGCTGACGCTCGACCCGCGCATTCACGCCTATCGTGACGATATCGCCGATATCGGCCTCGCCGGTCAGATTTTCGCGCCCCATTATGCCCGGCCGCTGCTCCGCGGCTGCGGTTCGCGGCCGACGCTGGTCCGGCCCGATCCCGATTCGGACAGCGAGGCCGTCACCGAGCTGCTTCCCGGCGAAGATTTCGCGGTGCTCGAATATGCCGGGGGCTGGGCCTGGGGCTATTGCCGGGCCGATCATATCACCGGCTATGTCGAGGCGATCGCGCTCGCCGACCCGATCGAGCCCACCCACATCGTCTGCGAGAAATGCGCCCCGGTCACCCCCGACGGGCGCATCACCTCGACCGTGATCGCCTATCTGCCGATGGGCGCGCGCCTGCACGGGAGGGAGCAGGGTGCCTGTCTGACTACCGAATATGGATGTGTTTCAATGAGCCATTTGCGCGCGATCGGCGATCTGGAGCCCGATGCCGCGCTCGTCGCCGAGCGGCTGCTGGGCGCGCCCTGGCGGTCCGGCGGCCGCACCATGGAGGGGATCGACGCGCCCGGCCTCATCCAGCTCGCCCTCGCGCTTGCCGGCCTGCCCGCGCCGCATCTGATCGACCAGCAGCGCCGGCTCGGCGCCGCCGTGCCGGACCGGGCGCCGTCGCACCGCGGCGACCTCGTCCTCACCGAGACCGGCGGCGGCCTGATGCTCGACGATATGATGATGATCCACGCCAGCCGCGAGGCCGGCAAGGTCTGCGTCGCCCCCGCTTCCGCGCTCGGCCCGGCGGTCCGCCGCCGCCCCTGACCCGGTTGCATTCCGCCCCCGGAACGAGCAGTCTCGCGCCAAGCCAAGGGGAGGAAAAGATGAACGACCTGATCGGCGCGCGCGCCCCCGCCTGGTTCCGCCTGCTGGCGGTGCTCGGCCTCGCCTGGAACGCCTTCGGCGTCTATATGTACCTCATGAAGGTCGGCGTGTTCGGCGATCCGCTCGCCGGTCTCGACCAGGCCCATCGCGACCTCGCCGCGACGGTCCCGTCCTGGGTGGTCGGCGCCTTCGCGGTCGCGGTCTTCGCCGGCCTGCTCGGCTCGCTGCTGCTGGTCATGCTGAAGCGCCTGGCCAAGCCGCTGCTGATCCTGTCGCTGCTCGCCGTCCTGGTCCAGTGCGGCTGGATCGTCGGAATGAGCAATGCCCGCGCGGTCGAGGGCAATATGGCCCTGATGATGCCCGGCGTGATCGTCATCGTCGCGCTGCTGCTGGTCTGGCTGGCCATGGTCGGCGACCGCAAGGGCTGGCTGAGCTAGACTTCACATCTCGCCGCGCGCCCGTCGCAGGGCGCGCCAGCGGGCGACATTGGCTTCGTGCTGCGCGAGCGTGTCGGCGAAGACGTGGCCGCCGCTGCCGTCGGCGACGAAATAGAGCGCATTGGTCGGCGCCGGATCGAGCACGGCGGCGATCGCGGCGCGGCCGGGATTGGCGATCGGCCCCTGCGGCAGGCCCGGCAGCCTGTAGGTGTTGTAGCCGTTAACCGCATTGAGCTCGGAGCGCAGGATCGGCCGCCCGAGCGGCCGGCCCCGCGTTATCGGATAGATGACGGTGGGATCGGCCTGGAGCGGCATGGAGCGCCGCAGCCGGTTCGAATAGACCCCGGCGACGAGCCGCCGCTCGGACGCCTTGCCGGTTTCCTTCTCGACGATCGAGGCGAGGATCAGGGCCTCGCGCGGGCCGGCGACGGCGCTGCCCGGCCGCCGCCCCGCCCACAGGCGGGCGAGCTCGGTCCGCATCGCCGCCTGCATCCGCGCCAGCACCGCCGAGCGGCTCTCGCCGCGCCGGAAGGAATAGGAGTTGGGCAGCACGCTCCCCTCCTCCGGCACCGGAATCGCGCCGGTCAGAAAGGGGTTTCGCATCAGCCGTTCGTGGACGAGCACCGAGGGCATGCCTTCGGGGATCATCACCAGCCGTCGGACGGGCCGGCCGTGCTGGAGCAGGTCGAGGATGGCGGCGGCGCTGGTGCCGGGCGGCACGACGAACTCGCCGGCCTGGATCGGATCGCCGGAGCCCAGGACGCGCGCGAACAGGCGGAACGAGCCCGCGCCGCGGATCAGGCCCGCGCCTTCGAGCTGGTCGGCGACGCGGGTCACGCTCGATCCCTGCGCGACGATCAGCGTCTTCGGCTCGGAGGCCGGCCCAGGCCCCGCCCAGAACAGCCAGATAGCGAGGAACGCGGCGAGGATCGCGACGCCGGGGACGAGGATCAGCAGCAGCCGCTTCGTTGCGAAACGGCGCATGATGCTAAACCGCCTTCATCACCAGGCTGGCATTGGTGCCGCCGAAGCCGAAGCTGTTGTTCAGCACCGCCTTCACCGGCCGCTGCTTGGCGACGTGCGGGACCAGGTCGACGCCGGCCGTGCCCTCGCTCGGATTGTCGAGGTTGAGCGTCGGCGGCACGATCTGGTCGCGCAGCGCAAGGATGCAGAAGATCGATTCGACCGCCCCGGCGCCGCCGAGCAGATGGCCGATCGCCGACTTGGTCGACGACATGGAAAGATCGCCAATCGCATTGCCGAACAGGCGGCGGACCGCGCCCAGCTCGAGCTCGTCGCCCAAAGGCGTCGAAGTGCCGTGAGCGTTGATATAATCGATGTCGGAGAGGCTGAGGCCCGACTTCTTCATCGCCATCTGCATCGAGCGGAACGCGCCGGAGCCTTCGGGATGCGGCGCGGTGACGTGATAGGCGTCGCCCGACAGGCCGTAGCCGACCACTTCGGCATAGATTTTGGCGCCGCGCTTCTTGGCATGCTCATAGTCCTCGAGCACGACCACGCCCGCGCCCTCGCCCATGACGAAGCCGTCGCGGCCCTCGTCCCACGGGCGGCTGGCGCGCCACGGCTCGTCACGGAAACCGGTCGAAAGCGCGCGGGCCTGGCCGAAGCCGGCGATGCCGATCGGGCAGATCGCCCCCTCGGCGCCGCCCGCGAGCATCACGTCGGCATCGTCCATCGCGATCATCCGCGCGGCGTCGCCGATCGAATGGGCGCCTGTCGAGCAAGCCGTGACGACCGCGTGGTTCGGCCCCATCAGGCCATATTTGATCGAGACCTGGCCGGAGATGAGGTTGATCAGCCGGCCATGGACGAAATGAGGGCTGACGCGCTTCGGTCCTTTTTCGGCGAGCACCAGGGATTCGCTCTCGATCCCGGGAAGGCCGCCGATCCCCGAGCCGATCGAAACGCCGGCGCGAAGCCGCTCCTCCTCGCTCATCTCGGTGAGGCCGGCATCCTCCATCGCCTGGCCGGCGGCGTCGATGCCGTAGATGATGAAAGGATCGACCTGGCGCTGGACCTTGTGATCGACGCGCTTGCCGGGGTCGAAGCCATATTCATGATCCGCCGGCTTCACTTCGCACGCATAATTACTGTGGAAATCGGTGGCGTCGAAGCGGGTGATGGTCGCAGCGCCCGATTTGGCGGCGAGGATGTTCTTCCAGCTCGTCTCGACGTCGCCGCCCAACGGCGTGACGAGCCCGAGACCGGTGACGACGACACGGCGCATGATTCAGCCTCCAACATCAAACAGGCCCAGACCCGTTCGGGCTGAGCCTGTCGAAGCCCTTCCTTTTTCGACCGCCAGGAAGTAGCAAAAAGGCCCTTCGACAAGCTCAGGGCGAACGGCAGGAAGACTATCTCCGCTTACGCCTTGTTCTGGTCGATATAGTCGATCGCATCCTTAACGGTGGTGATCTTCTCGGCGGCGTCGTCGGGTATTTCCACCCCGAACTCCTCCTCGAAGGCCATGACCAGTTCGACGATGTCGAGGCTGTCCGCGCCGAGATCGTCGATGAAGCTCGCTTCTTCGGTGACCTTGTCCGCTTCGACACCCAGATGCTCGACGACGATCTTTTTAACGCGGTCGGAAGTCTCGCTCATAGTCCACCTTTCCCTAGCGGTGTTATGCCTTAACCCCCGCCCTAGCCGCTCGCGCCGGCAAAAGGCAAGTGGCGATGGTCGGGAAGATGGAACCGCTTCGGGTGGCTTTTCGCGGGCTTTTGCGCCACTCGGGGGCATGCTCAGCGCGCTGGCGGACGGATCATGGCTTACCCGCAACCGGGTCCGCGCGGTGGCGGCGATGGCGCTCGTCGCCTTCGTCCTCGCGCTGGGCTATTTGCTGGTCACGGCGCACGGCACGCTCGACCGCTATGGCCGCCCGCTCGGCACCGACGCCTCGAACGTCTATGCGGCCGGCCGGATGGCGCTGGAGGGGCGGGCGGCCGAGGCCTGGGACTGGGCGGCCCATTACCGCGCCCAGCAGGCGCTGCACGGCGATCCGAACGTGCCTTTCTACGGCTGGCATTATCCGCCGCCCTTCCTGCTCGTCGCCGGCCTGCTCGCCTTGCTGCCCTATCTTGCCGCCTTGTTCGTCTGGCAGGCGGCGACGCTCGCCGCCGCGGCGGCGACGGTTCGGGCGATCGTGCCGGGGCGCACCGCCTTGCTGGCGGCGCTCGGCGCACCGGTCGTCTTCATCTGCCTCGGCCATGCCCATAACGGCTTCCTGACCGCCGCTCTGTTCGGCGGCGCTCTGCTGCTCCTCGACCGACGGCCGTTCATCGCGGGGCTGCTCATGGGCTGCCTGATCTACAAGCCGCAATTCGCCCTGCTGATTCCGCCGCTGCTCCTCGTCGCGCGGCAGTGGCGGGCGATCGCGGGCGCCGCCGTCTCGGCCGCCGCGCTCACCGGGCTCACGCTGGCGATCTGGGGCTGGCCGGTCTGGCGAGCCTTTTTCGATTCGCTGCCGCTGACGCAGCGGGTGGTGATCGAAGCGGGCGCGACCGGCTGGGAGAAGATCCAGAGCCCGTTCGCGATGGTGCGGATGTGGGGCGGCGGCCTCGCGCCCGCTTATGCCGTGCAGGCCGTCGCCACGCTCGCCTCGATCGGCCTCGTCCTGTGGCTGGCGCGCCGGGCGCGGCCGGCCGAGCGCAACGCGGCGGCGCTGGCGGCGGCTTTGATCTCGACGCCCTACGTGCTCGATTACGATTTCGTGCTGCTCGGCGTCGCCATCGCCTTCCTCGCCGCCGACGGCCTCAGGCGCGGCTTCCTGCCCTGGGAAAAGACTCTGCTCGCTCTGGCCTGGATCGCGCCGCTCTTCGCCCGCCAGCTTGCCGCCGCGACGCTGATCCCGCTCGGCCAGGCGACCGCGATCATCGTCCTCGCCCTCGCCGCGCGGCGCGCCGCTGCGCTCGATCGGGCCTTCAAACCATCATTGGAGAGTGAAATCGCCGGCCGAGCGATTGGCCAGGGCCAAGCCGAATAAGCCGCGCGCGATTTCGTGGCCCAGGCGTACCCATTCCTCGCTGCCCGGGGGAATGTCGTGGCCACGGGCGACGAGGCGCCGCATCGCGACATCGGCCGCATGATCCAGATTGCTGTCCCTGGCGGACGACAACAGCGCGGCGATGCCGCTCTGGCCGAGCTCGGCCTGCACCTCGTCAAGGAAGTGAACATCCAGGCCCCGCCCGCGCAACACTTCCACCGCTTTGTCACGCATCACCAGGCCGATCGCGTTGTTGAGAGCGGCGCTGGCCCGGTTGGGCGTCCAGGCATATTCGTCGGCGCAGGCCTGCATGATTGCGGAGACGCGTGCCAGGGCCGCCGAATCGTCGCCTCGCGGCGGCCGCCTCTCCCGTTCGACCGCCTCGGCGACAAGGAGATCCGCCGCGGCGATGCTGTTATAGGGGCAATTGATGCCTCGGGCATCTTCAAAGAGTATGACGGGCGGCCTAAGCGCCAAAGCCGCGACGACGATCGGCAGGCCTATCACGAACATGGCCGTTCTCCCGGCTCAGATCATCGCCATTCCGCCGTTGACATGCAAGGTCTGGCCGGTGACGTAGCCGGCCTCGCGGCTCGCCAGGTAGACGGCGGCGGCGGCAATATCCTCGCCGCTGCCGAGATCGCCGAGCGGGATGCGGCCGAGCAAAGCCGCCTTCTGCGCCTCGGGCAACCCATCGGTCATCGCCGAACGGATGAAGCCGGGAGCGACGCAATTGACGGTGATGCCGCGCGAGCCGACCTCCTGCGCCAGCGCCTTGGACATGCCGATCAGCCCGGCCTTCGACGCCGCATAATTGGCCTGGCCCGGATTGCCGGTGACGCCGACCACCGAGGTCACCGAGATGATCCGGCCGAAGCGCGCCCGCATCATCGGCTTCAGCGCCGCCCGCGCCAGCCGGAAGGCGGCCTCCAGGTTGATGCGGATGACGTCGGACCATTCCTCGTCCTTCATCCGCAACGCGAGATTGTCGCGGGTGACGCCGGCATTGTTGACGAGGATGTCGATCTTGCCGAGCGCCTCGACCGCCTGCGGCACGAGCGCGTCGACCGCGGCGCCGTCGCCGAGATTGCAGGCCAAGGCGACATGATCGCCGCCGAGCCCGGCGCGAAACGCGTCCAGCTTGTCGACATTGGAGCCCGAGACCGCAAGCCGCGCGCCCTGCGCCGCCAGCCCTAGCGCGATCGCCGACCCGATCCCGCCCGAGGCGCCGGTTACCAGCGCGGTCATGCCTGTGAGGTCGAACATATGAATCTCCTTGGTATCGGCATGGCGTTGCCAGCCGCGCCCCCCGCTTTGCAAGCCCCGTTTCGCGCTGATAAGCTCCGATGCGGGGAGGACATATGATCGATCGGCGCCACCTGGTTCTCGGCAGCCTCGCCGGATTCGTCGCGCCGGCTCTCGTCCATGCGCAACCGGGGCCAGGACCAGGGCCGGGCGGACCTGCCGCCGGCGGTGGAGCGGCTAGCGGACCCCAAGGCAATGCCGGCGCGCAAGGCAATGCCGGCGCGCAGGGCGACCGTCTCGGCAGCCGGCTGGGCGACCGGCGCGACAACCGCCAGCCCGGGCAAACGCAGGAGCCGCAGCAGGCCCCGCAGCCGCCCCGAATCAAGGCCCTGGTCCTCAGCCAGAGCTATCAGGGGACGCCCGGACTCGCCCTCGCCAACACGAGCCGCGACGCGGCCCTGATGGCGCGCAGCTTCCAGCGGCTGCGCTTCGATTCCGTGACCGCGCACCGGGACGGCAGCGCCGCCCTGACGATGGCCTATATCTCCGCCTATCTGCGCACCGTCGATGCCAACACGATCGCGCTCCTCTATGTCGCCGGCCATGGCGTCGAGATTGGCGGCGAGAATCTGCTTCTGCTCGAAGACGGCACCTCGTTCCTCAGCCTGCAGGCGCTGGTCCAGCTGCTTCAGCAGAGGGCCGGGGTGACCATCCTCTTCCTCGATGCATGCCGCAACAACCCGTTCGGCAACGTCGCCGCCGCCATTTCCGGCGGGCGCGTCGCGCGCGCTCTCTGGCTGGAGCGCGAGGAGGAGGTCCGCATCGAGACGGTGGGGCTCGGCGAACTGCGCGCCGCGCCCAATGAGACGCTTGGGCGGCTGCGCGCCTTCTCGCTGCAGGGCAGTGGCATCAAGATCGTCTTCTCGACCGACCCCGCCAATGTCGCCTTGGATGGCGTCCGCCCGAACAGCCGCAACAGCCCCTTCGCCGAAGCGCTGGCCCGCCATATCCGCCAGCCGGTCAGCCTCGACGATATCATCGCGCTCGCCACCGGCGACGTGCTGCGCGCGACGCGGCGCGTGCAATCGCCCTGGTCGCAGGGCTCGATCGACCGCCCGATCTACCTCTCCGGCCGCGGTCGCCGCCGGCAGGCGGCGTTCGGCTAACCCTCAGACCCCATCTACCGGCGCGTTCCTACTCCGTATTTTGGTTCGCGCAGAGGCGCGGAGACGCAGAGGGGTGATAGTCGTTGACCAGCCTGCGGAAGCCCTCCTTGAGCGTGGCGCCGCCGAAATTGATGAGTAGCCCTACGGGCTGTTTGGTGAGGCGCAGATAGGTGAGCAACTGCTTGGCATGCGAAGCATGCGGTTGATCGACCGATTTGATTTCTATGCGAAGCCTGTCGTCGACCAAAATATCGATCCGGAACGCCGCCACAAACCGAAGGCCATCGAACCCGAGAGCACGTCACGCGTGATCCGGTCAATGCCCGTCACGCGGCCCCTCCGCGTCTCTGCCACGCGGCCCCTCCGCGTCTCTGCGTCTCTGCGCGAACCCTATATCTGCTTCACCAGCGCGTCGATATCGTCCATCGTGACGATGCTGGAAATGGTGGCGTCCGGGGCGATGCGCTTGACCATCGGGCCGAGCACCTTGCCGCCGAACTCGACGAAATGGGTGACGCCCGCCGCTGCCATGTTGGCGACGCTCTCGCGCCAGCGGACCATCCCGGTCACCTGCTCGACCAGCAAATCGCGGATCGTGTCGGGGCTGTCGACGGGGCCGGCGGTGACATTGGCGTAGAGCGACACCGACGGCGGCTCCATATGCGCCGCGGCCAGCGCCTCGGCCATCGCCTCGGCGGCGGGCTTCATCAGCGGGCAGTGGAACGGCGCCGAGACGGGGAGCAGGATCGCGCGCCTGGCGCCCTTCTCCTTGGCGATGTCGAGCGCCCGCTCGATCGCGCTTTTGTGGCCGGAAATCACCACCTGCGAGGGGTCGTTGTCGTTGGCGACGGTGCAGACCTCGCCCTGCGCCGCCGCCTCGACCACCGCCTGGGCGATGGCGAGATCGGCGCCGATGAGGGCCGCCATCGCCCCCTCGCCGACCGGCACCGCCGCCTGCATCGCCTGACCGCGCTTCTTCAGGAGGCGCGCCGCGGTGGCGAGATCGAAGGTTCCGGCCGCGCACAAAGCCGAATATTCGCCAAGGCTGTGGCCGGCGACGAAATCGGCCTTGGCGGCAAGGTCGATGCACGAGGCGCGAAGCGTCGCCAGCGCATTGGCCATGATCGCCGGCTGGGCGTTTTCGGTCAGCATCAGCTCGTCGGCCGGGCCCTGGGCCATCAGCCGCGACAGATTCTGGCCGAGCGCCTCGTCCACCTCCTGAAAGACCGCGCGGGCCTCCTTGCTGGCCCCGGCCAGCGCCGCGCCCATGCCGACCGACTGGCTACCTTGCCCCGGAAAAATGAAAGCGCGCATTTCTCGAGCCTCCTGTGTCGCGCGGCTGGTAGGCAGAGCGGGCGCGGGGCGCAAGGGAATGGGGGATTGACTGGCTGGTTGACCCGCCTCCCTCCCCTGTGAGTCCCTTGGAATTGCGCTGCTGAGCAACACGAAGATCGAGGCGACGGTGCGAGACTACGGAGTTGTGTTTTGAGACGCATTGGCTCTGGCCGAGGCAACAGAGGTAGATTGACCGGGCGAGCTTCTCGACTGGAGGGACTCGCCGACTGCTTCACATGTAGGCTCGCGGCACGTTCAGACATACGACGGCATCGACAAGCGTAGCCAAAAGCCGAGGCTCAGGGCAACAGTCACATGAACAGTGGCATAAAGATAACCACCAGTACAGGGACGATTATCACACTTAACAGGATAATGGTAACGATGTTTGAGAGGAGCATAATCCACCATGTGTGGCCGATCCTCCAAGTCGATGAGTGCAGCAGCACCTCATTCAGTCTATAACAGCCGAGAACTCCACAAACAGCTCCCGGCAGTACACCAGCAAAAAAAACTGAACCTGACAACGATCCCGCCGTCCATGGCTCTATTCGTGTCATGATATCGATCGCGAGGAATATAAGCGCGCCTATACAGTTTGGTATAAACATCGTGGTTGACATCACCAAAAGATATGCCCGCCACACCTTTCCTATGTCCTCAGGTCTCCGATCTATGTGTATCGGATGAACCCGTAGCCAGATCCTGGAAAAGACAAGAGCATTTAGTAGAATAACAAATGCAGCGAGGATCGAGTTAACAGACGCCGACTTTATCGACTCGAATACTCTAATCTCGCGGTGCATGGTAGACGAATCGTTTTGAATCCTTTCAAGCATGCGAGAAGTAGCTGCGAAACATCTTCTTCCTGCCGATGCATTTAAGGAAGAGGTCTCTTCACATTGCACTCTAGCCTCACCTCTTAACTCGGCTGTCTCGTTCTCCCATTCCCGGATCTCGGCATAGGCCCTCTGAAGGGGGTCCGGCGGCAGCAAATTCGCACGATCAGTAGACCAAATCAGGAGTGCCGCGAATATGTACGGCGCTGTGCCGCAGAACGCCGCATACGCCCCGATATCCCGTTTTCTCAGAGCGATAGTGGCCTTCGGCCGATCCAAGACGCCGCGACGTATGGCTCTGAAAGCCCCTAGCTTCGTCCATTCCGAAAGAGCGCTCATTAGGACTTCGGCTGCGACAAAGACCTTGAAATCGCGCAAGCTCATCGAGATCCCCCCAGATCTATGACTTACCAAGACTAAACGTACTGCGTTTCTCGTGCGTGGCAATCAACATGTTCCGCTCTCCGGCGCGCCGAGCATCGTCGACACGATGTTCGACGTAGAAGGGTCCGCGCGGCTGCGCGTCTCGTTTGTACCCAGAGGTCGGCGCGAACCCCCGCTTAAGTGATCTGTCGCATGAAACCGGCCAGTCGGTTATCGGGCCACAAGCAGACTTCGCCTCGCGAACGCCGGGCTTTCCTACAGGCCGTGTCCCTGTTATGTTCCGACGCATGAGCGATCCCGGACATTGGCGAGATGGCGCGCGGATGTTCAGAGTGCCAAAGGTTCAAGGCTGCGCGACCGCGTAGGCTGGCGGGATCGCCATGGCGACTGCGAACATTGGGACCTTTGCCGGAGATCGCCCACCCTGGGCAAGCCCCCTCCACGTGCGATCGTTTCTGGAGACTTGCTTTTCCCCGCCCATTCCGCCACATGCCCCCCAGTCCGGGGCGGAGGCCATGCCTTTTCGCCCCGGTCGGCATTTCAAGACGACAGCCGGAGGGGCGTCCGCAACGGGCGGCGTCAGCGATCGGTCAAAAGAAGGAATAGCGCAACATGCCGCTCTACGAGCATGTCTTTCTCGCGCGTCAGGACCTGGCCCAGGCCCAGGTCGACGCGCTGGCGGAAACCGCCACCAAGATCGTCGAGGACCATGGCGGCAAGGTCGTCCGGACCGAGACCTGGGGCCTCCGCAACATCGCCTACCGGATCCAGAAGAACCGCAAGGCCCATTATGTCGCGCTCGATTTCGACGCGCCCGCCCCGGCGGTCGCCGAGCTGGAGCGTCAGACCCAGATCAACGAGGACGTCATCCGCTACATGACCATCAAGGTTGATGAGCATGAGCAGGGCCCGAGCGCGATGATGCGCCGCGGCGACCGCGACAAGCGGCGCGACGACGATCGTGGTGATCGTGGCGACCGCGGGGATCGCGGCGACCGGGGCGGCCGTGGCCGCGACCGCGACGATTTCGAACGCTAAAAGAAGGGACCAGACACGATGGCACGCCCATTCTTCCGCCGCCGCAAGTCCTGCCCCTTCTCCGGCAAGGACGCGCCCAAGATCGATTATAAGGACGTCCGCCTGCTCCAGGGCTTCGTCTCCGAGCGGGGCAAGATCGTCCCCAGCCGCATCACCGCGGTCTCCACCAAGAAGCAGCGCGAGCTGGCCAAGGCGATCAAGCGCGCCCGCCATCTCGGCCTGCTCCCCTACGTCGTCAGATAAGGAGCCAGAGCGATGGACGTCATATTGCTCGAGCGCATCGAGAAGCTCGGCTCGATCGGCGACGTGGTGAAGGTGAAGAACGGCTATGCCCGCAACTTCCTCCTTCCCAACGGCAAGGCGCTGCGCGCCAACGATTCGAACCGCAAGGTCTTCGAGGCCAATCGCGAGAAGATCGAGGCGCAGAACGTCGAGCGCCGCGGCGCGGCCGAGGTCGAGGCCGAGAAGGTCGACGGCGCCAAGGTCCAGCTGATCCGCCAGGCCTCCAATACCGGCCAGCTCTACGGCTCGGTTTCCGCCCGCGACCTCGCCGAGGCGCTGGAGGCCCAGGGCCACAAGATCGCCAAGAACCAGATCGTCCTCGATCGCCCGATCAAGGCGATCGGCCTCCAGGACGTGAAGATCGCGCTCCACCCGGAAGTCTCGGTCACCATCTCGGTCAACATCGCCCGCTCGCCCGAAGAGGCCGAGCTGCAGGCGGCGGGCAAGGACGTGATGGCCGAGATGTTCGAGAAGGACGTGTCGGGCTTCATCGAGGAGCGCGACGCGAGCCTGGAGCCGGGCGAGATCGCGCCGGAGCCGGCCGCTGAAGAGGCTGCGCCCACCGAGGAGGCCGCGGCCGCCGAGGAAGCGACCGCGGACGAGCCTCCGGCCGAGGAAGCGCCCGCCGGGGAGGCTCCCGAAGCAGAGACCGGCGAGGACAGCGAGTCGGCCGACAAGGCCTGACCCGAATGCCAATCAGAGGAAGGCCGTCGGTTCTCGTGAGCCGGCGGCCTTTTTCTTATCTCATGGCTGGCGCCAGGCGCCACGCGCTGAAACGCAGGCTCCCTTTCTAGTCGATTTTCGTCTATCTTCACGTCCGGAGCTGACGGCGCGGCAGCGAAAATCGGAGGGAAACATGGGTGTGAAGTCGATTGTGGCGGCGTGCGCCTTGGCGATGGGCTTTGGCGCTTTGTGGGCGAGCCCCGGCGTCGCCGGCGAGCCCGCCGCGACCGAGGCGCAGCCCGCGGCGCAAGGTGATCGCAGCCGCAGGGTCTGCCGGAACCTGGTCCGCAGCGGGACGCGGCTTTCGACCCGCTATTGCCGCACCCAGCAGGAATGGGACGAAGCCGGGGACGGCTCCCGGCGGCTTCTTCAGGAGGGCCAGGTCGAGGGGCAGTCCCGCGACGGCCCATTCTTTGCTCCTCCGGGACCGTGCAGATGTCAGGAGCAATGATCCGGGGCGCAGGGGCGCCGCTGCGGAGACGATGAGAGCCTGGCTTGCCCAGGGTCCGCACCCAATAGCCGCATGATCGACGCCGCCTCGCCCGAATGGCTGCCCTTCGCCGCCGATCCGGCCACCGACGGGCTCGCCTTCCTGCGCATGACCAAGGCCGATTATCGGGCGGCGAGCTTCCTCGATCAGCGCATGCTCGGCCCCGCGTCCGAGATCAGGCAGGCGCCCTGGCCGGCCATGCCGGCCGAGGCGAGGCGCGACGCCCAATATATCTTCCATATCGGCAATGTCGGCTCGACCCTGATCTCGCGGCTGCTCGGCGAGCTCGACACCGTCTTCGCCCTGCGCGAGCCGCTTCTGCTCAGGAGCTTCGCGGAAAGCCCGCCCGCGCCCGCGCGGTTCGACGCGCTGACGGCCCTCCTCTCGCGCACCTTCCGGCCGGAGCAGCGCGCCAATGTGAAGGCGACGAGCTTCACCAGCGAGATCGCCGACCGGCTGGTGCCGCCGGGGTCGCGCGCCCTATTCCTCTACGCCACGCCGTCCCATTATCTGGAGAACATCCTCGCCGGCGAGAATAGCTGGCAGACGCTGCAGGCGCTGAGCCCGATCCGCCTGGCCCGGCTCCAGCGCCGCTGCCCGGGGCTCGATGCGGACCTTGCAGCCATGCATGACGGGCTCAGGGCCGCTCTGGGCTGGACCTGCGAGATGACCTCGCTCGAAGCCGCCGCGTCGCGTCTGCCCGCCGGCACCGTCATGTGGCTGGATTTCGATGTTTTCCTCGCCGATCCCGGGGCCCATTTCACCGCCATCGCCAGCCATTTCGGCCATGAGGCGGATCAAGCGACGGCGCGGGCGATCTGCGAAGGGCCGCTGATGGGCCGCTATTCCAAGGCGCTCGACTATGACTATAGCCCCGCGCTCAGGCGCGAGATATTGGCCGACGCCCGCCGCCGCCACGCGGGCCCGATCCGCGACGCGCTGAACTGGCTAGGGGGGCTCGAAAGCCGCTATCCTGCCGCCGCCGGGGCGATTCGCCGCGCGCAAGGGGGAGCGTGATGTTCAGGGAGATTCGGGTTCTCGACGCCGGCCAGGTGGCGGAGCTGCGCGCCATCGCGGCGGCCGCCAATTTCGTCGACGGCCGGATCAGCAATCCGCACTCGAAGGTCAAGCAGAACCTCCAGCTCCACGACGAGGCCGCCTATCAGCGCTCCTCGCAAATCCTGACCCAGGCGCTCTACGGCCAGGAGGAGTTCCAGAATTTCGCCTTCCCGGTCGCGATGCTGCCGCCGATGATGACCCGCTACACGCCCGACATGCGCTACGGCGCCCATGCCGACGCCGCCTTCCTGCAGCTCGGCAATGTCGGCCTGCGCTCCGACCTCAGCGCGACGATCTTCCTCAGCGACCCCGCAAGCTACGAAGGCGGCGCGCTCCGCATCCAGCTCGGCACCCGCGAGATCAGCTTCAAGAGCGGGGCCGGCAGCGCGATCGTCTATCCGTCCGACATGCTCCACGAGGTCGAGCCGGTGACCAAAGGCGAGCGGCTGGTCGCGATCACCTTCATCCAGAGCCGCATCGCCGACAAGGTCCGGCGCGAGCTGCTTTACGAGCTCAACGAGGTCGCCGCGCTCGAGGGCCTCGGCATGGCGCCTGAAAACTACACCCGCCTCCAGCTCGTCCAGGCCAATCTGCTGCGCCGCTGGGGCGACAAGCCTTAGCCGTAGCGCCATCGACCTTGTTGGAGTTATGCGCGAGACGGTAGAGGCGATCGCGCCCTGGCGATGTCAGGTGTGACTGCTGCTGGCCCGTCGCTAATGTTGGTCCCTACCTGCGCTTGGCTGTGATAACGTGCCTACGAGCTAATAGGAGCCGTGACATGGGTTGGAACGACCACGTCGATTTCGAACTGTATGAAATGGTATCGGACGCCGTTGACGAGGGGCATCTTGACGAGGAGTCGGCAGCTTACGGCATCGCCCAAAAGTTCATCCACGAGGGGTATGATAGCCTCTCGGACAAGCAGAAGTGGGTCTACGACAACCGCGTTCTGCCCGCGCTGAAGGGCCTGCAAGAGGACCGAGACGCTGAGCGGCGGCGCGAACTGCTCGAACGGGACGACTATGTGGGTTTCACGACCGGTCTTTGAAGGGTGAGTATCGAAGTCGCACGAAGCCTCTACAAGTCCGCAAGGGCACACGCGCTGGCGTGCAACCTGCTCTACAATGCCGCCCTTGAGAAGGCGGTGGACGATGACCACCCGGATCCGGAGGCATCCGTCTTCAACGGCACGTACTCGCTCTCCATCCACTATCTGATCGGGCTGAGCTTGGAACTATATCTCAAGTCGGCATTCGTGCTCCACGGTGGCCAGGCGGACGAAAAGTCACTTCGAGCAATCGGGCATAAACTGGTCGAGGCGCTCAATGCCGTCGAGGGACGGGGCTTCCATTCAGCGGCACCTAACCTCCGTGAAATAGCGGAGCATCTCAACGAGCCATACAGCCAGCATTATTTTCGCTATGCACGCCCCGAGCAAATGGCTTTGCCAGACGTGCCGGATGTGTTTCAGGCATTTCAGGCGCTGGACGACGAACTGAATCCGCTGCTCTTCCCGGTATAGCCATAGGGTAGATGCGGACCACAGGGGCCATAGGCAAAGTCTTGAAATGTAGGATTTCTTCCATCAGACTGGCCGCGACTCGGCTCTTTCAATCTGTTGATCTCCCAGCCTCCGTCGCAGAGGCCCTTGCAGCGCGCCCTGCCTGGCGCATCGGGGAGGGACACCCCCCGCGATTCCATGTGACTCTCGTGCCACTCGTGCCAGTTGTGCCATTCGCCCGAAAAACAGTGGCTTAGCGAATCTCCGACAGCTCAAGGCCCTTGGTCTCGCGCGCCAGCAAGGCGGTGATGCCGCTGATCGCGCAGGCGGTGCCGACATAGATCGCCACCGGCAGCGCCGAATCATATTTGCGGTAGAGCCACAGGGCGACGATCGGCGCCAGCGAGCCCGCGAAGATGGCGGTGAGCTGATAAGCGATCGAGGCGCCGGAATAGCGGATTCGCGTCGGGAACAGCTCCGCGATCATCGCCGCCTGCGGCCCGTACATGGCGCCGTGCAGGACGAGCCCGACGACCAGAGCGAGGACGATCAGCGCATTGTTGCCGCTGGCCAGCAGGGGGAACAAGGCAAAGCTCCAGGCCGCCAGCCCCAATCCGCCGAACGCATAGACGAAACGCCGGCCGATCCGGTCCGACAGCGCCGCGAACAGGGGAATGGCGAAGAATTGCACCGCCGCGCCGATCAGCAGTGCGTTCAGCGCCAAAGCGCGGCTTTCCGCGGAAATCTCGACCAGGAAAGTCAGCGAGAAAGCGGTGAGGATGTAATAAGAAATGTTCTCGCCGACCCTCAGCCCGGCGCCGAGGAGGACCGCCTTGGGCCGCTCGCGGAACACTTCGAGCGCCGGCAGCTTCGGCGGCGCCTCGGCCTCCTCGATCGCCGCTTCGAACAGCCGGCTCTCCGCCACCCGGTTGCGGATGTACCAGCCGACCAGGACCAGCACGACCGAGGCGAGGAACGGCACCCGCCAGCCCCAGGCGAGGAAATCGGCCTCGCTCAAAGTGGCGTTGATCGCGGCGAGCATGCCCGCCGAAAGCAGGAAGCCGGCGGCGACGCCGGCCTGAGGCCAGCTCGCCCAGAAGCCGCGCCGGGCGGCGTCGCCATGCTCGGCCGCCATCAGCACCGCGCCGCCCCATTCGCCGCCGACCGCGAAGCCCTGGACCAGGCGCAGCACGATCAAAGCGGCCGGCGCCCAGATGCCGATCGCGTCATAGGTCGGCAGCAGGCCGATCAGCACCGTCGCCGCGCCCATCAGCACCAGGCTCAGCATGAGCAGCCTTTTGCGCCCGATGCGGTCGCCGAAATGGCCGAAGACGATTCCGCCCAAAGGCCGCGCGACGAAGCCCAGCGCATAAGTGGCAAAAGCGAGGAGAGTGCCGGTTAGCGGATCGAATTGAGGGAAAAACAGTCGGTTGAAGACCAAAGCTGCGGCCGAATTGTAGAGGAAGAAATCGTACCATTCGATCGTCGTGCCGATCATGCTGGCCATGATCACGCGCCGCAGCGGGGTCCGTTCGCTCTGCTTCACAAGCCTCTCCCGATCCTCAGCCACAGCGCCATGTCCCCACGATTTCGACCTGCGCGTTCGGCCGGCGGTTGGTGACCGTCATCCGCGCCGTCCAGCGGCCGGCGCGGCCGGTGGTTTCGGCGACCCGGCCGACGCTGATGCTGAGCTGGCGGTCCTCGAAGAAGCCGCCGGTCGGCCCGGCCGGGCTCGAATGGCTGAAATGATAGAGGCGGCCATCGATGCGGGCGATGGCGTCGCCCGGCGTCGTCGCCAGCAGCATATGGCCGTTCTTGCTGAAGTCGCAGGCGGGTTGCGGCATGCCCGCGCCCTCCAGATCGGCGCGGGCGAGCGCCTGCGGCCGCGCCGCGAGCTGGGAATCCGCGACCGGCTCGGGCCGTGCCGTCGCGAGCCACTCGAGCTGGTTGGTGGTGATGCCGGCATTCTCGCCGCCCGGGCCGCCGCCGCAGGCCGCGAGCAGCAGCAGCAAGGCGCCCGCCGCGCGCATCAATAGCCCATCAAAGCGAGGACCTCGCGGCGGCTGCGCTCGTCCTCGCGGAACACGCCCATCATCCGGCTGGTGGTCATCATCACGTCGGGCGTCGAGACGCCGCGCGCGGTCATGCAGGCGTGGGTCGCCTCGATCACCACGGCCACGCCCTGCGGCCGCAAATGCTCCCAGATCGTGTCGGCGACCTGCGCCGTCAGCCGTTCCTGGACCTGGAGGCGGCGCGAGAAGCCGTGCAGGACGCGGGCAAGCTTGGAGATGCCGACGACGCGGTCGCCGGGCAGATAGGCGATCGCCGCCTTGCCGATGATCGGCGCGAGGTGATGCTCGCAATGCGACTGAAAGGGGATGTCCCTCAAGAGCACGATCTCGTCATAGCCGCCCACCTCCTCGAAGGTGCGGCTGAGATGATGGGCGGGATCCTCGGCATAGCCGCTGGCATATTCGCGCCAGGCGCGGGCGACGCGGGCCGGCGTGTCGCGCAGCCCCTCGCGGTCGGGATCGTCGCCCGCCCAGCGGATCAGCGTCCGCACCGCCTCGGCGACGTCGCGCGGCACCCTGACCTTGCCGGGCGCCTCGACCAGATCGCCATCCTCCATACCGGCTTCGCTCATTCTTTTCTCCCTCGCCGCGCCGAATACACGCCGGCGCGGCCGAGCGATACTCCCGGCCTCAATGGCGGTCGCGGCTGCGCGTCCGGCCGACGGCGCAGCGCCGGCCGCGGCCGGGCGGATCGGAGCTTCTTCCCGAATCGCCGTCGGTGCAGCCCCGCGCCTCGCCGCCCGGCAGCACGCGCCCGCGCTCGCGCGGCGCCGCGTTTTCGAGCGGATCGTAGGGCTCGGTCTCCCCGCGCGGCGTCGCGCAGCCGGTCAGCGCCAGCGCCGAGACGCCGCCGACCCGGGCCAGGAACGAACGTCTGCTGATCTTGCGGATGGGCTTCATCCCCCTCCCCCCTCGCTGCCGACTCTATACGCCATCGTGGCTCCGGGGAAATGAACGGCTGGTGACCCCGACAGGATTCGAACCTGTGGCCTAGTGATTAGGAATCACTCGCTCTATCCTGCTGAGCTACGGGGCCGCCGGCCGCAGGCGCCGTTTGGCGCAAGCGCCGCGCAGGGTCAATTGCCGCGCCCCGGGCGAGGTCTCACCGCTTATTAACCCTCCGCTGGTATCCGCTGCGAAACGGAGGCCCACATGGCGACCACTTTGACGACGACCCCACCGGCGGCCCCGCCGGCGCGAAAGCGCATCCACGAGACGCTCGTTTTCGATCTGTGCGAGCGGCTCTTCCTCCTGCTCCTCTTCGTCTGGTTCGCCTCGCGCGTCCTGCCGAGCGTGTCGGGCCAGCCCTACAACATGCTGATCCTGGTCTCCGAGACGTTCACCGCCTTCCTCGTGCTGGTCCGCCGCCCGGGGCCGATGGCGACCACCGCTTATGCCTGGACGGTGGCGGTCGTCGGAACCTGCGCGCCTTTGCTGGTGCTGCCGCATGGCGGCACGCTCATACCCGTTGAGGCCGCGGCCTTGCTGATGATGTTCGGCCTCTTCCTCAGCCTCGCCGCCAAGGCCTTCCTGCGGCGCAGCTTCGGCATCGTCGCCGCCTGCCGCGGGGTCCGCCGCGGCGGCGTCTACAGGCTTGTCCGCCATCCCATGTATTCGGGATATGTCATCACCCAGGCGGGCTTCCTGCTCCTCAACCCCTCCTTCTGGAACGCGATCGTCTATGCGGTGGCGTGGCTTGCCATGCTGCTGCGCATCGACGAGGAGGAGAAGTTCCTCTCGCAGGACCAGGCCTATCGCGACTATAAGGCCGACGTACGCTGGCGGCTGATCCCCGGCCTCTACTAGAACAGGCTCAGTTCTCAGTTTCCGGCGGCGGCACCGGGAAGGGCAAGGGCGCGACGGGGATGCCCTCGTCGCGCAGATCCTCCGCCTCCTGCGGCGTCGCCTGGCCGTGGATCGCGCGCGCTTCCGATTCCCCGAGATGGATGGCGCGGGCCTCGTCGGCGAACTTGTCCCCGACGAAATCCGAGCCGGCGAGCATCTTCTTCTGCGCCGCCGCCATGTCGGCAAGCACCGCCTTCACCGCCTTGGGGGGCGCTCCCTTCGCCGGAATGTTGGGCGCCATCGGCGCCTTGTCGACATCGCCGGCGCCGCAGATCGGGCAGGCGACGAGGCCGCGCGCCCGCTGCGCTTCATAATCCTCGGTCGAGCCGAACCAGGCTTCGAAGACATGGCCTTGCGGCCCGCATTTGAGATCGAAGATGATCATCAGCGAACGTGCTCGGGCGGCGGGATCGGCCGCCGGTGCCAGATCGCTGGCAGCCGCCGCCTGACCTCCTCGACCAAATCCGGATCGAGCTCGGCAAAGCCAAGGCCGGGCGCGTCGCCGCCCATGTCGAGCAGCACTTCGCCCCACGGGTCGACGACCAGGGAATGGCCGTAGGTGGTCCGCCCGTCCTGATGCCGGCCGACCTGCGCCGCCGCGACGACGAAGGCGCCCGCCTCGATCGCCCTGGCGCGCATCAGCACGTGCCAGTGCGCCTCGCCGGTCGGCACGGTGAAGGCGGCGGGGATGGACAGGATCGTGGCGCCTTCGTTGCTCAAGGCCGCATAGAGGCCGGCGAAGCGCAGATCGTAGCAGATGGAGAGGCCGAGCGCGCCCGCCGGCGTCTCGACCACCACCGCGCGCCCACCGCGCTCATAAGCCGCGGATTCGCGCCAGCTCTCGCCGGTCGGCAGGTCGACGTCGAACAAATGGATCTTGTCGTAGCTGGCGCGGATCTCGCCCTTATCGTCGATGACGAAGCCGCGGTTGAGCAATTTGTCGCCGTCCGGCGCGAGCAGGGCCAGCGAGCCGAGATGGACCCAGATCCCGGCCTTGGCGGCCGCGGCGCGCACCGTCGCCAGCACCGGATCGTCCGATTGGAGATGGAGATGCCGCATCGCCCGGCTCCGGTCGCGGTCGAGCAGGCCGCTCATCTCGGGCGTAAACAGAATCGCCGCGCCGCCGGCCGCCGCCTCGTGGACGCGTCCGGCCAGCTCGGCGCAATTCTCCCCGGGCTCGATGCCGGTTTGCGCCTGAAAGAGCGCGACCTTCATGCCGCCAGCATAGGATCGAGCCGGCCCTCGGCGTCGAGCGCGTGGAGGTCGTCCGAGCCGCCGACATGCGTGTCGCCGATGAAGATTTGCGGCACCGTCGTGCGGCCGGCGGCGCGCTGGATCATCTCCGCGCGCTTGGGTCCGCCCAAAGTGATGTCATGTTCCTCATAGTCGACGCCCTTGTCGCCGAGCAGGCGCTTGGCGCGCGCGCAATAGGAGCAGAAGATCTTGGTGTAGATTTCGACGCGCGCCATAGGCTCCTCCAGCGGCCGAAGTGGCGACGGCGGCCGCGCTTTGTCAATGATCGCCGCCCTTCACAACGCGCGCCCAGGCGAGGATGTCCACGCGCCCGGCGCCGGCGCGCTTGAGGATGCGCGCGCAGCCATTGGCGGTGGCGCCGCTGGTGTAGACGTCGTCGATCAGCAGGATCGCCCTGCCTTTCACCTCCGCCTTGTGGCGGGCGTTGACGCGGAAGGCGCCGCGCACCGCGTCGCGGCGCTCGCGCGGATCCATGTCGCGCAGCGGCGGCGTCGCCTTGACCCGCTCGACCAGATCGAGCCGGGTCTCGAGCCGCGCGCGGCCGGCCAGAGCGGTGGCGATCAGCGCCGATTGGTTGTAGCCGCGCCGCCAGATCCGCCAGCGATGCAGCGGCACCGGCGCCAGCAGCCAGTCCTCGCCGGCGTCGAGGTGCCGCGCCATGAACCGCGCCATCGTCTCGGCAATGCCCGGCCGGCCGCCATATTTGAGCTTGAGCGCGACCCGCCGCGAGATTTCGCCATAAGCGACCGCAGCGCGCAGCCGGTCGAAGGCGGGCGGCTCGGCCGAGCAGCGCCCGCATTCGACCCCGGCGCCCGTCTCATAGTCAAAGGGCAAGGCGCAGCGCGCGCAGCAGGGCGGGCCGAGGAAGGCGAGCGCCGACCAGCAATCGAGGCAGAAGCGGTGCGGTTCCTCGGTCACCGCGCCGCAGCCCGGGCAGCGCGGCGGCAGCGCGAAATCGAGGATCGGCTTCAGCGCCCTGCGCGCCAGTGAAGCGGCGGCCTGCATCGGCGGAACCTAGCGCGCGCCCGGTTGACAGCCAAGCCAATCCCGCCCATTTCGCCGGGCGGCGGCCCGATGGCGGAGTGGTGACGCAGAGGACTGCAAATCCTTTCACGGGGGTTCGATTCCCCCTCGGGCCTCCACGCAGTACCGCGGGTCTTAGTCTCTCGCAGAGACCAGCCGAAAAACGGCGCAATTCTGCGGCTTTTTGCCCTCATAACCGTGCCGGGAAAGTCGATCCTCCCCCTCGAATCTGCCGCGAACACGGCCCACGTCTCTGGAGGCAAAATTCCCTGTACGGTTTCCGGAAGTGGCCGATAGCGGCCCGTCTGCTTTCGGGCGGATCCAGCCTCTGGAGGACCAGCTCGAAGTGGTCTTACAGCCTCCATCGCTACTTGATACGCTTCTCCCGTTTTGAACGCTTGGCCGTTCGCTTGGATTGGCGACGGGAAGCGATCAGTCCCTGTGAGGAGAGAAGTTGCGCCAGCTGACGACTCTGGCGCTCAATGGACCTGGTTAGGGAAAGCTGCCATTCGGCATACGACCCGTTACAGACATCTATCCAAATCCGATTCGCTTCCGAAATGGCGACAATGAGCTATACGCACGATAGTTCGGGCGCTAACTGTTGAGGTTCACGTCGCGGCTGCCAAGACTCCTCGGTCAAGCGCCGTAAATAGTGAAGCCACCCCAATAATAGGGATGATGAAATACCTGCCTCGATGGATGCATGTCGGCAAGCGCACGATCAAATTCTTGGAGCGCCGAGCGAGTCGCTGGCGGAATGTTGTCGGCAATAAAGTTGGTCACTATTGGACGCAGCTGTTCGACAGTTGCCTCGCGCACCCAATGCTGCCCGTCCTGAAGGGCAAACGCAGGCCGATTCCGCTTCAAAATGTGACTAGTCATGAAAGCGGAAACGAACAGCGCCGTGGCCACATCACTGACCGGCCAGCGTGTGGCCAGAACAGCTCCCGCGCCCAATTGCAGGAAGCCGAGCGGCAGGCCAATGAATTCATCTGCGGCCGATCCAGCTAGGTGGTGGCCCGTGTCGCATGAGGCGAGAATCACCAATCGTGGCGGCTCGAGGTCGGTGAGCGTGAAAAGGTCGTCGAGCGAAAGAAACTCGCCGCCGGCCAGCTGCAACCCGCACCTGCGCACATCGACAGGGTCGAATGCCCCGTGGGTCGAAAAGAGCCAGTGGCTACGAGATTGCAGAGCGGTCAGGACCGCATGCTTCGTGCATTCAGCTCCAGACAAGTAGGTGCTGGCTGCCTCATCCGAAGCGAACACTGACCGGCAATTAATCGCCTCAACGGCGGCGAAGGGTAAGTCTCCGCCGGGGTTGAGGACTGCGGCGAGGGTTGGGACTTCCGGATCCGAAACGGCGCGATCGAGAGCCGCTATGCTCGGCACCATGGAAAACTCGAACATGTCCCCCAGCACGGTGCCGCTTTCCGAGTGGAGCGCGAGCGTCAGGGGTAATTGACCGAACTCACCTTGTGGAACAATCGCGACCCGCGATCCCAACGGGATCTCGCGCCGCATCAATCCCTGCGCGGCAAAGACCCCAAAGCTGTCCCAAAGATCCGTCATCAGCGCATCGATGGTGGCCTTTCGCGCCACCGGCTCTTCCCAATCGGCGGCATTCCAGCGCTCAAGAAGCGCCGCAAGATCAAATTCGTGGAAAACAGTCGCAGCGCGCAGCTCTTTCCCCTGGAGACCCAAAACCGCGACTGCATAGCGATTCCGGTCGAAGATTGGGATGATCAGCGCGCGATAAGTGTGCATCAGTCGCTCGACCACGCGCCAAGTGCGGCGGAGAGCGTTTTCATCCGGTTCCGGTGAGGCCGCGTTGTCGATAGGTTCGAGCGCCGCGACCTCCTCGCGCGCTTTGACAAACGCTTCCAACCGGTCGCTCGAAGGATTGTCGGATTGCGTGACTTCGCGCTCGAGCGCGATGAGTCTAGCCCGCGCTTGTGTCGCCTGTGCACGAAAATCCGGGCTCGACGCGCTCAGACGAAGCGACGAGCGCAAGAACCGCGCCCGGCCGAACTCAAGAGCGTCCAACGCTGCGGCGGTTTCTCCTGCTGAGAGGAACAACAGGGCTACGCGAGCATCGAGTCCCTTGAGGCCCTGCGAAATTTCACGAACGCGTTCGATCTCAAAACCGCCCTCTTCCAGATGCTCGGAGAGAGCGAGGGCGTGCCATCCATGGAACGCAGCTGCCATCAGATCTCCAAGCTTGAGGTCTGCCAGATGCAGCAGGTGCAGCGCCTCGACCATTTCCGAGACGGCGCCACGGTCTCCAAATGTTGCGACCGCGCTCGCGATCAGTTCACGCGCACGTTCAAGTTCAGCCTCTTTCCCCGGCGAACGGGAAAGCAGGTCTCTCGCTAGGTTGACCGTCTCATCGGCGGCGAGCAGGAACCTGCCCTGCTTAGCAAGATCAGCAATCCTTTGTTCTCTTTGCGCCAGGATGTCCTCAAGCGCCTCATCTGCTCCCTCATCTGCAAACTCCCGCGCGTAGGCGCGTTTAATCGACAGCAGATTGGATTTGGCGGTACTCCTCTCATTGGGTTCCTCGTGATCGAGGCGCTCCGCGAGGCTTTTCTCGAAATATCCTATCGCCTGTTGAAGGTTGCTCCGGCGATCGCCCCGCTGACGTATCGCATAAAGGGCACCGAGGGTATTGAAGGCAGACGATCCAACCTGCCTCGCCTCGGTTCCTGAGACCACAGCCACGACTTCCTCGACATAAACGATAGCTTCCTCGATGACGCTTGCGTTGTCGCCATCTTCCGCGATGTGCCCCGCAAGACTCGCGAAATTCAGACGGGCCCTCAAGCCCAGCAACCCACCTGCCGACGGTGACGTCTCTGCAATGGCCTCGCGCAGATAGCTTAGCGCCAGCCTGCCATCGCTGCGATCGTCGGACTTGACGCCGGCCGAATACGCATCTGCCAAATTGTATTTGGTCTTGGTGATGTTGGGACGGTCGTCATGGAGGATGAAGTGCCGCAAGGCACGCTGGTAATAGTCGATCGCAACCCGGCGGTTCTGTTCCGGATCTCCGTCCCGTCGCGCCATCAGCGCCGCGGCCACCGATCCAAGCACTAATCCTTCCTTGTCGGCGATGGCGTCGGCCGCATTTTGATCGTCCCTGACTGCCTCCATCAATTCTAACGCCGCCCGGAGCGAACTCAGACGCTGCTCCACGTCGATCTGGCACATGGCATTGTCGGAGGTGACCATGACGCGCATGGCGTTTTCGAACCCCTCCTTGACACCGGTGATTCCTGAAACGAACCACGGCTTGCTTTCCTCAAAGCCCCCATGACGGTTCAATCCTGGTCGATCGAACTGCGGATTGAGCGCCAAATGATGCCGGTCGTCCGACACCGTCGGCGGAGGCTCGGCCCTGTAAAACCACGACTTGTCCGGATCGGTCGGCTCCGAAGGTGGGCGCTCATCTCTTTTCTTCGGCATTTGCATCACCCTTGGATTGCCGACTGGTCTCAGCCCGCGGGACCTGCCCGTTCTCCGATGACAGGACCAAGCAGAAGCCGGGGATCCCAGTCCGGCGAAAAGCTCGCAAAAGTGCAGAAAAGTCCCGTATCCCGGAAAAATGGCGACACCCGGTCCAGGCGAACCGCGAGGGCTCGAGCTGCGCGTCGTGTGGCGCCGTCGGCTTGCAGACGCCCGCGCACGATATCGCTCACAAGATCAGACGCCAGATCAAACCCGTCCGACGTGAACGGCAGACTGCGGTTTGACATCTCTTTGACGAACCATGGAAGGAGTTCGGCATCAAGGGCATCGCCCCGGGCCATGCGTCGACATTGCTCAGCCCACAATACAACACCGTCCGGGATAGTCGGAAACCAGTTTGCGAGGTTGCGCGGCCAATCGTGCATACGGTCGAACTGATTGCTCTTGAGAAGCAGGATCGCACCAACGGTTGCGGCCAGAGGCGCACGCAGTTTCTGCCGAAGCGCGACCTCTCCATCTCGGAATACTTGGTCAAGAAGCTCCTCCGTGCCATTCGCTGCGAGACCCGCTGCGGCGGCGATTGGATCGCGTGCGCGCAATTGCTGCCAAGCGGCGGCGATACGTCCCGTCAGCCCTTGATTCTCAGGCGCCAGATAGGCCGCGAAGTTGATGTACTCCTGGCCTTCGACATCAATCTCTAGGTGAAAGATGCGTTTGTCGAGATCGCTGGGCAAGACACAACAGAAGCGTCGGCCGCTTTCGTCCTCGATCATCATCACATGTCCGATTGGGTCATCGGGACCCACACGGAAAGCAATTTGTACACGATGCAGCGGCGAGGTTCTGACGGCTTTGGCCGACGACAGAAGCTCGACGCCGCTATGATCAAATGTCTCGCCCGTCGACAGTGCCACGACGCGAAGCTTTTCGAGCCACGGGAGCGTTACCGCCTCCGCGCCGAATATAGCGTGCAAGCCGTTGAAATGCTCCGCGCGGCTGGCGCTCGGTCCCGGCACATGGGCCTCGCGAGCTGCCTGATAACGTTTGTGGAACCACGCGGCCGGCGGACTTGCAGCAGGCCCAGGACGCTCCGGACCCCGCGTCGCGTCCAAACTGAACTCGTCTTCCGGCGTCATCTCGTCGTTGGGTGGAAACTCTGCGAGCTCTATCGGCCTCCCCGGATCGGACGAGGCAACCTCCGAGCGAACGATCTGAATGACGTCTTCTCTTGCGGCGTTGATCAGGGCCGCCACGCGCCCCTTCATATAGCTCCCAAGCCGGTTGATCTCGACGGTCGCGATGGACCCACGACGGGTCAGCTCGAGCGGAGTCTCATTCAGCATCGGTTCCGGCCGGTTCCTCAATCCATCGAGCAAGGCCTGCCCGAAAAGCGACAGGCCGCCAGCCTTCGGCGAATAGGCTCTGAGGCCCGAGGCGGTCGCATAGAGCGCCCCCTTTTCGTACAGGGGATTGATCGCGATGGCTTGCTCGTCATTGAGGATTTTTGCCCCGCTAGCACCCCGCAGCCTGTCAATATCGTTGCGGCAGCCATCGAGCAGCAGCACGTGAGAGGAGACCCGCTGAAGATAGGACAGCGCGTCGGAGATATTCGGCGTACTGATCGCGTTATTGGCGAGCCGACCGGGTGGCCGCAGATAGTCACTTGGTAGCAATATTTGGTAATTCTGCCGACGCTCCAACCCGTGTCCGCTGAACATGAAGAGGCTGCGTCCCGTAGCCGGCGCCCTCAAGGCCTCCATGTCCGCGTACCAGTTCTCCAGGGCGCTCTTGCAGTTGTCGAACGTCGCTTCCGGCGCATGTCGGCACACATCCGCATCACAATTTTCGAGCTCGTCGGTGGCAGCGTTTCCGACGCCCTTTCGCAGCGGCGACATAAGGAGTCGCACACTGGCGACCGGCCAGCCATCCAAGAAGTAGACGTCCCGCAACCACACGAAGAACTGATAGGCGGTTAGCGCCGAGGCACTTAATTGTGCCAGCCCATAGGTTTCCGGGGCCGGGTTGCTCCCATCCCCCAGATGATCGTAGCGACTCGTTCCAATGATCAGCGCGTGCACTCCCGAACCGTCGGCCAGGCCATCCCCGTCGACCCAAAGCCCCGGTTCGGTCTTACTCGCTTCGAGCGGCACCTTAGTGGCCTCCTCGCGAGCGTACCGCTTTCAGCTTGCCGGCGAAGCGCCTGTAAAAGCTGGGTCGTTCAAGGTAACCTCCATGCGCTGCCGCCAGCGACATACCGCTCCAGTAGTCCTCGTCGTCGATACCGCTCGCAAAAATCCCTTTGGTGGTGAAGCTGATGATGTCGTTGCGATCCCACACGTTCCACCAATGATCGAGATTCGTGCGGACAACGGGAGTTGGTTTTCCCGTCGCCTTCGAGAACGAGGAAGAACTCGCGAGAAACATGTTGAGCTCCTCAAAAAAGCCGACTTGGCTTGCCGTAGCGCACCAGAAATCCACCTTTGTGTGGCTTTGAGAAGCCGGCAAGAACGATGTCAGCACGTCGTACGCAATCTGGCCACCCATACTGTGCGTCAGAAGGACGATCGGCTCGCCACCGCGCGCCTCCTTGTTGGCCTGAGCACGAACGAGCTCATCCATGAGCACGCGTGGGATCGGTCCTGGTACGGCCGCGGTGCCACGCCGAGTCATGTAAAAAAGAACGTCCCCTAGGAAACGAGTTACAAAGTCATTGAGCTTCGGTCTGACCTCACCAGCTGACAAGCTTAATGCTGCGCCCGGGCTGTCGATCACGCGAGATAGGCTTTCGGTCAACCGGTCACGCATTCCGCGAAGAAAATCCAGCGCGCCCTGACCTACCAGCGCAGATTGCTGTTCGACGTCAGCTTGGACTGCATCAGAAAGTATCTTGAGCTGAGCTTGAAGATCAGACGCGGCACTAAGCTGTGTGCGGATTGCTGGACTGTGCACCACGCGATCGGCGGCAATGCCAATCCGTGCCCTTTGCAGCCCACCAACATTTTCGCTCGACACCGAGGCGGTAATCAGATCGGCAAGATCGTCGTCGCTCAACTGATCGAGCCGCGCCCTCTGAATCGGCGAACTAGTCTGACCACTCGTAAACCCCGAACTGGGTGCCGGCGCCGACGGGATCTTTGCGACTATCGCGTCAACTAACTCGTCGCGTTCGATCTCCGCCCCCTGACCAAGCAAGGTGGCCGGCCGAGAGATTCCTCCCCACTTGGGTGGGTCGCAAAGTTGAAACCAGTCGGCCGCCCTGATTGACACATTGTCTGGATCTTGAGTGATCGTCGGCGCAACAATTCGACGAAGATACTCGTGCACCGGCTGGAAGTGCTTCGGGTCTCGGGTGTTGACACCGTGCATAAAGACGATTGGCATGCCTTGCTCCTAGGCGCCGCTCGGATATTCGCTAGTAAGCACAGGCTTGACGAAATAGAAAGCGCGGCCCGGGTTAAATGTCGCGATGAATTTCACCCCTTCAAACCCCGACAGTCTGCTTTCGGCCGATTGTGTTGAAGAAGTCCGCTTTTGACAGAAGCGGACGTTCGCGTGGGCCGAGCTCGAGCGAGGCTGGGTAGCCTCAGCCGGCCATCGCCGGCGCCCCGGTCGGGAGCAGCTTGGCCATCTTGCGG